>Ga0075435_100000570_pt1 | contig 22605 bp, 25 predicted proteins | sample RhiMethybrSRZTD4_FD_75302 | JGI IMG/M metagenome (GOLD analysis project Ga0075435, IMG submission 75302) | Populus rhizosphere microbial communities from Tennessee, USA - Rhizosphere MetaG P. TD hybrid SRZTD4 | ecosystem: Host-associated > Plants > Roots > Rhizosphere > Soil | place: USA...
GCGAGGAGGTAAAACGTGTCGACGGAGACGCGTGAGACGCCCGAGGACGCCGCTCGCGGCCACGACCCATCATCGACCGGGCTGTCGCCCCTTCGTCAAGCTCCTGGCCTGACCGATGACTTCTGGGACGCCGAGAAGTCCTAGGAGCATGTCGACAGAGGGAGGATCGATGAGCAAGCTGAAGCTGAACATCACGATGTCGATCGACGGTTTCGTAGCCGGCCCGGGCCAGTCGCAAGAGCATCCGCTCGGTGTCGGCGGTGAGGAGCTTCACGATTGGCTCGTCCCGCTCAAGGCGTTCCGGGAGAGCCACGGCGAGGAAGGCGGCGAGGTCAACGCGAGCACGCCGTTCGCCGAGGACATCCTCGGCGGCGCCGGCGCGACCATCATGGGCCGAAACATGTTCGGCGGCGGCCCCGGACCGTGGGACGAGTCGTGGAACGGCTGGTGGGGAGACGATCCACCCTTCCACCATCCCGTCTTCGTCCTCACTAGCCATCCGCGCGAGCCGCTGGAGCTGCAGGGCGGAACGACGTTCCACTTCGTCACGGACGGGATCGAGTCGGCGCTCGAGCAGGCGCGGGCAGCAGCCGGAGAGAAGGAGGTGTCTCTCGGCGGCGGGGCGTCCGTCGCGCAGCAGTACCTAGCAGCGGGTCTGCTCGATGAGATCGTCGTCTCGGTCGTCCCGATCCTGCTCGGCGGCGGCGCTCGGCTGTTCGACAACGTGGGAGCTGCGAAGCTCGAGCAGGTCGAGTCGGTGGAGGCGCCCGGGGTAACTCACATCAGATACGTCCGGGCATAGCTCTGTGTTGGAGCGCCGGGAAGCCGAAGAGGCGCCGACCAGAATCGAACTGGTGTACGAGGCTTTGCAGGCCTCTGCCTAGCCACTCGGCCACGGCGCCGCGAATCGGCATGGTATCCGGGCGTTTCCGCTAGGGAACCCAGCGCTCGAGCGCCGGCGTGAGCTGTAGCTCGTGCGTCCAGGCGCGCGGGCTCTGCTCGTGGAGGTACTCGATCGCACGCGCGACGTCCTCCATCGACGCCGACTTCTCGGGAGGCTCGTCCTCGAGCCACTGCTTCGTCTTCTCGCTCTCGATGATCGCGTCGACGACGAGAAGAGCGACGTGGACGCCCTGGTCGCGCAGCTCGGCTGCCTGGGACTGCACCAACGCGCGCGTCGCGAAGGCCGCCGCCGCCCACGGCCCGCGCCCGGGATTGCCCCGCCGTGCCGAGCCGCCGGTCACCTGCACGAGCGTCCCGCGCCGCTGCCCGGCCAGCACGCGCCCACCGACGCGCAGAACGTTGAAGATGCCCGGCAGAAGCGCACCGACGTACGCGTCGAGCGCGTCGGGCGGGGCCTCGTGGATCGGGCCGCCGAAGGCCGGCGTGGTCGTGATCGCGTTCACGACGAGGTCGACGTCGCCGACGTCCGCGAAGATCCGCTCGACGTCGTCCGCGTCGCCCGCGTCGCCGATCAGGCCGATCGCTTCCGGCACTTCGTCATTCAGCTGCTCGATCGTCGACTCGCTCCGCGCGACGGCCGCGACACGCCAGCCTTCGGCAGACAGCTCCCGCGCAAGGACGCGGCCGAGGTTCCGGGCACCGAAGACGAGCAGCGTGTCCATCTCGCGAGCCTAGTCGCAGGGCAGCTTCGCGGTGGCGCCGGTCGGACGGTTCGCCTCCAGCGCCTGGAAGCAGAGGTAGCACTTCGGGGCGACGATCGCGGCTGCCCGGTCGATGAAGCGCGAGCGCTGATGCACGGGGAGCGTCGGCTCCGCGACGTGCAGCATGAACCTGTCGAGGGCGGTGTTGATTGCGTCATTCCCCTGTTCTGTGTGCCGCTTCACCGTGGCCGCAGCGACGCGCAGTCTTGCGAGGTCCGCGTTGAGCCGCGCTCGCGCCCGCGCGCGCTCGACCGCGACCTTCGAGCCCTCGCATTCGGGACGCGCCTGGCGTGTCGTCGTTCGCGCGTGACTCGCACCGCCGCACCCCGCGAGCGCCAGCGTGGACACGACGACGGCGACGCTACGCAGCGACGCCCGTGAACTGGGGAATGATCTCGTCGCCGTACGCCTTGAGCGTCTCTTCCTGCCCCTTCGTCATCAGGTAGATGTTGAACTGGTCGACGCCGACCGACTCGAGCTCCTTGAGCTTCGCAGTCGCCTGCTCGACGTTGCCGAGGACGCAGAAGCGGTCGACGATCTCGTCCGTCACGAACTCGCCGTGCTTCGCGCCGACGCGCGAGTGCTCCTTGTAGTCGTAGAACTTGCGCGCCTTCACGAAGTCGGTCAGATCCTTCGGGATCTCGGAGTTCTCGCCGTAACGCTCGATCAGGTCCATGACATGGTTCGAGACCATCGCCGGGAACCAGCGCGACTGCTCGCGCGCGTCGGCGATGTCGTCGGAGATGTGGCTCGGCGCGCCGACGATGCACTTCAGCTCGCTCGGGTCGCGGCCGGCCTCCTCTGCCGAGCGGCGTGCGGTGTCCATGATCCACTTGATGATCACCGGGTCGGCGAGCTGAATGATCACGCCGTCGCCCACGCGTCCCGCGACCGCGAGCGCCTTCGGGCCGTAGCCGGCGATCCACATCGGGACGTCGGGCAGCTCGCTGCGAACCCATTTGAGCTCGAGCTCCTTGTCGTTCCACTGAACGGCGCGGCCGTTCATGAGGTCCTTGATCATCGCGCAGCGCCGTTCGAACTCGGCGACGCGGACGGGCTGCAGTCCGACCACGCGGCGTGACGAATCGCCTCGGCCGATCCCCATCACCATCCGGCCGTCGGAGATGTCCTGCATCGTCGCGTACCAGCTCGCCGTGATCGTCGGGTCGCGGATGCCCGGGTTGGTGACGAAGTGGCCGAGCTTGATCTTGCTCGTCTGCGCCGCGGCGAGCGGAAGCGTCGCGTACGACTCCTCCCACAGGATGTGCGAATCGTAGGTCCACGCATATTCGAAGCCGTGGTCCTCGGCGAGCTTCATCAGCTCGATCATCCGCTGGTACGGCGGGTCCGGCAGGACCGTCACGCCGAAGCTGAGCATGGAGCCTCCCCGGTCGCTTGGCAGGGGAACGAGCATATCGCCGCGAAATCGCCTGGCACAGTGGCCTGGTTCTATCTTTTGTTCGCCTTTGCCGGCGGGGTCGTGCTGCCCTTCCAGGCGGGCATCAACGCCCAGCTGGCGAGCTGGCTGCAGAGCCCGGTGCGGGCGGCCTTCGTCTCGTTCCTCACCGGGACGATCGTGCTGCTGGTCGCCGCCGCGTTCGTGTTCAAGCCGCTCCCGTCGACTGCGCGGATCGGCGCCGCGCCGTGGTGGGTCTGGCTCGGCGGCGCGCTGGGGGCCTTCTACGTCGCCGCGTCGATCGTGAGTGCGCCGAAGCTCGGCGCGGCGACGCTCGTTGCGCTCGTCGTCGCGGGGCAGGCGCTCGCGTCACTCGTCGTCGACCAGTTCGGGTGGGTCGGGTTCGAGCCGAAGCACATCAGCGTCGGCCGCGCGACCGGGATGCTCCTGGTCGGCGCGGGCGTCGCGCTCGTTCGCTTCTTCTAGCGGCTACAAAGGACATGTGCCGGGACTGTCCCGGGACATGTCCACGTTACGACGTCGCGACTCGGTCGATCGTCTTCGTTGCGAGCCGGTCGAGCGCTTGCACGGACAGCTCTAGGTGCTCGGGCTTCGTGTCCTCGAGCTTCGTGTGCGAGAGGCCGCGCAGGGACTGCACGAACAACATCACGGTCGGAATGCCTGCGCGCGCGACCTCGGCGGCATCGTGCAGCGGTCCGCTGGGAAGCCGGTGCGCAGTGCCGGCGACCTCCTTGATCGACTCCTCGGCAAGCTCGATCAGCTCGTCGTCGAACAGGATCGGCTCGATGTTCCAGATGCGCTCCCACTCGACCTCGATGTCCTCCTCCTGCGCAAATCTGCGCGACGCCGCCTGCGCGTTGCTCAGCATCTCGGCCAGCTGGTTTGCGTCGAGGTGGCGCTGGTCGAGCACGCACTCCGCCGTCTCGACGACCGACGTCACGATTCCCGGCTTCGTCACGACGCTGCCCATCGTGCACACGGCACCTTCGCCGGTGCGCTTCGCGATCTCGCGGATCTCGAGCTCGAGCCGTGCGGCTCCGGCGAGGGCGTCGCGCCGCTTGTCCATCGGGGTCGACCCCGCATGCGCGGCCTGGCCTCGGAACGTCACCTGATGGCGTTCGACGCCGAAGGTCCCCAGCACCACTCCTAACGGAAGATCCATGGCCTCGAGCACCGGTCCCTGTTCGATGTGCAGCTCGAGGTATGCAGCCGCACCCTCGAGCTCGGCACGTGCGTCGAGGGCAGAGTCGAGCTGCACGCCGTGCTCGCTGAGCGCGTCCGGCAACGCGATGCCGTCGGCGTCCTTCCGCGCGCGCAGCTCGTCCTGATCGGCCATCGAGCCCGCGGCGGCCGACGAGCCGAACAGCGAGCGCCCAAAGCGGGCGCCTTCCTCGTCGGCCCAGTTGACCAGCCGAACCGTCACGGGCGGTGCGCCGTTGCCGGCGATGCGGCGCAGCACCTCGACGCCGGCCATCACGTTCAGGCAGCCGTCGAGCCAGCCGCCGTTCGGCACCGAGTCGATGTGCCCGCCGATCAGCACCCCGCGGTCGGAGGCGCCGCGCAGCGTGAACCACTGGTTGCCCGCGGCGTCGATGGTCTCCTCCGCCCCGGTCTCGCTCACCTTCCCTCGCAGCCACTCGCGCGCGCGCTCCCACGTGTCCGTCCAGGCGACGCGCTGCGCGCCGTTGTCGTCTCCGGTCAGCTGCTGGAGCTCACGCAGCTCCGCCACGGTGCGGCCCGGGTCGAGAGGCATGCGCGCGAGCTTAACCCGCTGAAGGCGAATCGGACCGCCGTCGCTCCAGGTCGTGGATCGCCTTGGTCAGCTCCAGAATCTGATTCGAGAGCCTGATCAGCTCCCGGTTCTGCGAGTCCTCTTCCTGGACGGTCATCCACTGCTGGTCGGCGACTACCTGCCGCTTGGCATCTGTTCGGTTCTGGCTGATGAGCACGAAGGTCGAGAGGAAGATGGCCTCGAGGGACACGATCATCGTCAACAGCCCGTAGGGGTAGCCCTCGACGCCGAAGCCGATCCAGCACGCGAACCAGACGATGTGGAGGTAGACGAACCGCATCGAACCGGAAAAGGCCGTGATGCGGTCGGCGACTCGATTCTCCAGGCTCTTCGCCCGCTCCTCCGTGTGCCGCACGAGCGCCGGATTCGGCTCGAACGGAAGGTGTACGAGACGCCCGGACAGATCCTCGCTCACGGCGAACACCGTAAACTGCCGGCCCGACGCCACAGCTCGGGCCGAACGTGGCATGCTCACCCGTGGTCGCTGATCTGTGGAGCTGGCTCGGCGACGTCGTCGGGCGAATCGGCGACCTCTCCGTTTACTGGCTGCTGCTGGCGCTCGCGCTGAAGACCGCCGAGTCCGCCTTCATCGGGCTCGGCTGGCGGAACATCCTCCGCGCCGCGTATCCCCGCTCGCCGATCTCCTTCCGGACGGCGTGGGGCGCCTCCCAGGGAGGGACGGCGATCAACGCGATCGCGCCGGCCCAGGCGGGGACAGCGGCGATGATCGGCATCTTCCGGACGAGCATCGAGGGCGCGTCGGTCGCCGGGGTCGCCGCGGCAACGGCCGTGCAGGCCGCGTTCTTCACCGCCCTGAGCGTGCTGATGGTGATCTGCGTCGCGATCTTCCGCCCGCACACCGTCTCGAAAGGCTCGCCTGCAGACGAGGGAGGCGGCTTCGTCGCCTCCCATCCGTTCCTCGTGCCGCTGGTGATCGTCGTCGTGATCGTGGCGCTGATCGTGTTCTGGCCGCGGCTGAAGCCGCGGCTGGCCGACACCTGGCACAAGGCGAAGGCGGGCGCGGCGATCTTCCGCGACTGGCGCCGCTATCTGCGCGAGGTCGCGCTGCCGTCGGCCGCGTCGTACGGGTGCCGCATCGGCGTCAACGTCGTCTTCATGGCGGCGTTCGGGATTCCGATCACGGCGTACACGGTCTTCCTGATCGCCTCCTCGCACATGCTGTCGGGCCTGTTCGCCATCACGCCGGGCGGCGTCGGCCAGACACAGGCGCTCGACATCGCGACGCTCCGCGGTCGGGCGCCCACCGGCAGCGTCGCCGCGTTCTCGATCACGCAGGACTCGGTCATGACCATCTGGAACGTCGTGCTCGGGATCGTCGTGATGACGTGGGCGTTCGGCTTCGACACGATGAGACACATGCTCTCCAGACGCGGCCGCGAAGAGGCGCGCGCGTCACCGCAAGCCTGACGCGAGCTAACTCAGCGCTCGGTCGCGCACCGCCTGCCGGACGGCCAGCGGCGCGGTGCCGAAGACGTCGACGACTGTCATGCCGTGCTCGGCCGGGGAGGCGCTGACGACGACCTGCGAGCGCGCCCGATGCGCCAGCGCGATCAAACCCAAGGGGAAGAACAGCACGGCCACGACGATCGTCCACGTGGGGCGCTCAGAGCGTACGAAGATTCGCTTGGTCGGTTCTTCCTCCTGCGGCACGAAGCCGACACCCGTCAGCCTTGTGACGATGTCACCGAGGATCTCGTCGACAGCGAGCGCCGGCGGCTTGCGAGTGTGGATCCGGACGGCGAAGGAGGTGTTCCCCGGAAGCAGCCTGGGCTTGCGCCGCGCCGGGGCCGCCTGCGCCGATGCCGGTAGCTCGCGCTCGACCTGCCCGAGCTCGCCCACCGTGCGCGCGGCATATGCCTGTTCCACGCGTTCCGTGAACTCATCGACGTCGAGCCGACCGGCGAAGTAATGCTCGCGGAGCACTTCGACGGCGGCCTCACGGTCAGCATCCGACACGCGCAGCGCCATGCCCGGCTGCTCCACGGCTCGAGTATGACCCGCGCCTCCCACGTGTGGTAAGCATCCTGCGTGTCGGCGATCGCGCTCGAACGACCGCGCCCGCGAGCCGTCGCCATGCGCCGCGGCGTCGGCCGCGCGGTGCTCTTCGTCCTCGTGCTCGCGGCGCTCTGGGGCCTCTGGGAGGGCTACCGCTGGCTGTGGATACGCGAGGCGTGGACCTGGCCGTTCATCGTCAACGACACGTCCATGCCCCACCTGCACACCATCTTCCAGGCGCTGTGGTCGAGCGCCAGGCCCGGCGGCGTCGGCCCCCTGCTGATCACGATCCTCTTCCACGCCGCGCTCTTCACCGCCAAGGAAGCGGCCGTCGGCTTCGCGCTCGGCGCCGTGCTCGGGTTCGCGCTCGGCGCGCTGCTCGCGCACTTCCGAATCCTCGCGCGCGGCTTCCTGCCCTGGGTGGTGGCGTCGCAGACGGTGCCGATCCTCGTCGTCGCGCCGATGGTCGTCGTCTGGCTGAACCCGAAGCTCCCCGGCCCACTGCAGGACTGGGGCGCCGTCGCGGTGATCGCTGCGTACCTGACGTTCTTTCCCGTCACGATCAACACGATCCGCGGCCTGCTCTCGGCCGACCGCCGAGCGCTCGAGCTGATGCGCTCCTACGCGGCCGGCAACTGGCGCATCCTCTGGAAGCTGCGCTTCCCTGCCGCGTTGCCGTACATCTTCGCCGCGCTGAAGGTGTCTGCGACCGCGAGCGTCGTGGGCGCGATCATCGGCGAGCTGCCGTCGTCGATCCAGGACGGCCTCGGCGGCCAGATCATCAACTACAGCCAGTACTACACGACGCAGCCGACCGGCCTGTGGGCGACGAACGTCATCGCTGCGGCGCTCGGCATCACCTTCTTCCTGATCATCCTCGTCGCCGAGAAGCTCGTCGTCCGCAGGGCGCCGGAGAACGTCGCGTGACGCGAGGGCGGACATGAGCGTCGTCCAGATCAAGGACGTCACGAAGCGCTTCGACGAGACGACCGCGCTGCAGGGCATCGACCTCGAGATCGAACCGGGCGAGTTCGTGTCGCTGATCGGCCCCTCGGGCTGCGGGAAGTCGACGCTGCTGCGGATCATCGGGGACCTGATCCAGCCGACGTCCGGTGCCGCCTCCGTCAACGGCAAGCCGGCGCGGCAGGCGCGTATCGACCGCGACTACGGGATCGTCTTCCAGGATGCCGTCCTCTACGACTGGCGCACCGTCGCGAAGAACATCGCGCTCCCACTCGAGCTCGCGCGCTGGGACCGCCGCCGGCGCACGGACAAGGTGAAGGAGATGCTGGAGCTCGTCGAGCTGACCGGGTTCGAGAGCCACTACCCCTGGCAGCTGTCGGGCGGCATGCAGCAGCGAGTCTCGATCGCGCGTGCGCTCTCGTTCGACCCGGCGCTGCTGCTGATGGACGAGCCCTTCGGCGCGCTCGACGAGATGACGCGCGAGCGCCTCAACATGGAGCTCTTGCGCATCTGGGAGGCGAGCGGCTCGACGGTCGTCTTCGTCACGCACTCGATCGCCGAGGCCGTCTTCCTGTCGACGCGCGTCGTCGTGATGTCGCCGCGCCCGGGCCGCATCTCGAACGTCATCTCGATCGACCTGCAGCAGCCGCGCACGGCGACGACGCGCGAGGACCCGCGCTTCTTCGAGCACGTGACGGAGGTCCGCGAAGCCCTGCATCTCGGCCACGACCTGGAGCGGGCGCCGGTATGAGCAGCACGCCGACCGCCGTCCAGCCCGTGCCGCGCGGCGGCATGGGGCGTCTCGTCGGGCGCCGCATGGTCGACTGGCTGCCGGCGGTCATCGTGCTCGTCGGCGTGATCGCGCTCTGGGAGATCTTGATCCGAGCGCTCGACGTGCAGGCGTTCCTGCTGCCGAAGCCGTCGGAGATCGCGCGGACGCTGTGGGACACGCGGCACGAGCTGTGGGCCGCCGGGTGGTTCACGTTCCAGGAGGCGCTCGGCGGCTTCCTCCTGGGCTCCGGGCTCGCGATCCTCGTCGCGCTCGTCCTCGCGCGCTGGCGGGCGCTCGGCACTGCGCTGCTGCCGTTCGCGATCGCGGCGAACGCGATCCCGATCATCGCGTTCGCCCCGATCACGAACACCTGGTTCTCGCCGCTGAACAAGAGCTCGAAGATCGTGATCGCGGCGATTCTCTGCTTCTTCCCCGTGCTCGTGAACACGCTGCGCGGCTTGACCTCGGTCAACCCGCGCGCGCTCGAGCTGATGCACTCCTACGCCGCCGGCGAGGCGGAGATCTTCCGCCGCGTGCGCATTCCGACCGCATTGCCGTTCATCTTCACGGGCCTCAAGGTGGCGACGGTGCTCGCGATGATCGGCGCGGTCGTCGGGGAGTACTTCGGCGGCGCGCTCAACGCGCTCGGCGTCCTAATCCTCACGCGCGCGCGCGTGTTCCAGTTCGACGAGGCCTGGGCAGGCATCGTCGTCGCCTGTCTGATGGGCCTGGCGCTCTACATCGCGGTCGCCGCGATCGAGCGCCTGACGCTGCGCTGGGTTCCATCGACATCCGAGTGAGAAGCGGGCAGAATCGGGCCCGAGGGCAACGACAGGAAAGGGGAGTAATGAAGCACCGTAGGTACTGGGTCGTGCCGCTGGCCGTGCTCGTGCTCATCGGCGCCGTCTGGGCAGCGGCGGGAGCGGGAGCGTCGACCGGCAAGGCGTCGAAGACGAAGGTGACGCTGCAGCTGAAATGGGTGACGCAGGCGCAGTTCGCCGGCTACTACGCGGCGAAGGCGAAGGGCTACTACGCCAAGGCCGGCCTGGACGTCAGGCTCAAGGTCGGCGGTCCGGACATCATCCCCGAGCAGGTCGTCGCAGGCGGCGGCGCCGAGTTCGGGCTCGACTGGCTGCCGAGCCTCCTGTCGGCACGCGACAAGGGAACGAAGCTCGTGAACATCGCGCAGGTGTTCGGGCGCTCGGGCATGACGCAGCTGACCTGGAAGGACAGCGGCATCAAGACGATCGCCCAGATGAAGGACAAGAAGGTCGCGAACTGGCTCGGCGGCAACGAGTTCGAGCTGTTTGCGGCGCTCACGCGTGCCGGAATGGATCCGTCGAAGAACAAGGGCGTGACGATCGTCAAGCAGCCGTTCGACATGAACCTGTTCATGAACCGTCAGGTCGACTCCGCGTCGGCGATGACGTACAACGAGCTCGCGCAGGTGCTCGAGACGAAGAACCCGAAGACCGGCAAGCTGACGAAGCTCAGCGATCTCAACGTGATCAAGATGCAGAACGTCGGCACCGGGATGCTCGAGGACGGTCTGTTCACGACCGACAAGTGGATCGGGAACAAGGCCAACCAGGCGACGGCGAAGAAGTTCCTCGCTGCGTCGTTCAAGGGTTGGATCTGGTGCCGCGACCACGCGAAGGACTGCGTGAACATCGTGCTCGCGCAGGGCCCGACGCTGCTCAAGGGTCACCAGACGTGGCAGATGAACGAGATCAACGCGCTCATCTGGCCGGCGCCCAAGGGCATCGGGATCATGGACAAGGCGGCCTTCACTCGCACCGCCAGCATCTCGAAGCAGTTCGGCGTGATCTCGAAGGCGCCGTCTGGCGCGTATCGCGACGACCTCGCCAAGGCGGCCGTCGCGTCGCTGAAGAGCCAGGGCGTCGACGTGTACGGCAAGAAGTGGAAGAAGGCGACCGTCAAGGTGACGGCCGGCGGCAAGTAACGAGAGGAGGATCCGCAATGTCCGTACTGATCAAAGGCGGCCGCATCCTGACCGCGGCCGACGACTACGTCGGCGACATCTATGTCGAGGGCGAGCGGATCTCACTCATCGGGGAGTCACTCGACGTTCAGGCAGACAAGGTGATCGATGCAGCCGGGAAGTACGTGCTTCCCGGCTGCGTCGACCCGCACACGCATCTCGACATGCCGTTCGGCGGCACGACGACGATCGACGACGTCGAGTCTGGGCAGACCGCGGCGGCGTTCGGCGGGACGACGTGCCACGTCGACTTCATCATCCAGCCGCCGGGCTCGACGTTCGCCGACGCAATCGAGGAATGGCGCGGCAAGGCGAACGGCAAGCAGGTGATCGACATGGGCTACCACATGGCGGTCACCGACCTGCGCGAGGGCGGCACGCTCGAGGAGCTGGCGTCGCTGCCCGACCAGGGGATCACCTCCTACAAGCTCTTCATGGCCTACAAAGGCGCGCTCATGGTCGACGACGAAACGCTGTTCAAGACGATGGAGGTCGCGGCGGAGACCGGCGCGCTCGTAATGGTGCACGCGGAGAACGGCGACGCGATCGACGTCCTCGTGAAGAAGGCGCTGGCCGAGGGACACACCGAACCGCACTACCACGCCCTGACGCGGCCGCCCGAGACCGAGGGCGAAGCGACGAACCGCGCGATCCAACTGGCGCGCGTGGCCGGGGCGGCCCTGTACGTCGTCCACGTCTCGTGCAAAGAGTCGGTCGAGCCGATCGCGCTCGCGCGCGAGAAGGGCTGGGACGTCTGGGGCGAGACGTGCACGCAGTACTTCTTCGTCGACTACACGTTCCTCGAGCGGCCGAACTTCGAGGGCGCGAAGTACGTCTACACGCCGCCGCCGCGCGACAAGGCGAACCAGGACGTGCTCTGGAACGCGGTGCGCACGGACATCCTCAGCGCGATCTCCACCGACCACTGCGCGTTCCTCTGGGACGGGCAGAAGACGCTCGGCAAGGACGACTTCTCGAAGATCCCGAACGGCGGGCCCGGCCTGGAGAACCGGCTTCAGATGATCCACGAGTTCGGCGTGCGCGCCGGCCGGATCTCGCTCAACCGCATGGTCGAGCTGCTCTGCACGAACCCGGCGAAGCTGTTCGGCCTCTATCCGCGCAAGGGCACGATCGCCGTGGGGTCGGATGCCGACATCGTCGTCTTCGACCCCGAGAAGAAGGTGACGATCACCGCCGCGAACCAGCACTCGAAGACGGACTACAACCTCTACGAGGGCACCGGAGTCACCGGCACGCCCGAGGTCGTCCTGCTCCGCGGGAACGTCCTCGTCGAGGGTGACCAGCTCGTCGCGGAGCCCGGCATCGGCCAGTTCGTCGCGCGGGCGAAGTTCGGGCAGGAGCTCAAGCCTGCTCCGGCCACCGCGGCGGCCTAGACTCGATCCGACTGCCGTCGTAGAGTCCTCCCGTCCCCAATCCCGGGTCTAGAGGGAGGTTTGCAGTGACCGAGCCTCGCCCACGGCACGAAATCGCGACCGACGTCGACGACATTCGCGCCGATCTCGAGTTCGAACGAGAAGAGCTCGAGCGCTCGATCCGGCACGACTACTCCACGAGCGAGACAGGCATCGTCCCGCTCGACAAGAGGCGCCCGATGTGGCACTTCGCGGGCCTCTGGACGACGTTCGTGGCCGGCTTCTCCTACATGGTGCTGGGCTTCGAGATCCACGACGGCGGCTACTCGCTTGCAGCCACCGCCGGGATCGCGGCGCTCGGCTACGGCCTCTACGTGGCGTACGCCATGCTCGGCTCGTACCTCGGGTCGCGCACCGGTCAGACCCACGCGCTCCTGACACGGTCGATCTTCGGGAGCGGCGGCTCCGTGATCGTGTCGCTCTTCGTCCTGATCGCCCCGCTCGGCTGGGTCGGCTTCCAGGCGGGCCTGCTCGCGAACCTGTGGCACGGCTTCTACGGCTGGGGCCACGTCGAGGCGATCGCGATCATCCTCGCGGCGGTGATGATCTTCAACAACCTGTTCGGCTTCACGGGCATCAGCGTGTTCGCGCGCTACCTCGTGACGCCGATCCTGATCCTGTGGTGCATCTACCTCGTGCTGAAGGGATTCATCACGGACAGCGGCAGCCTCGGAGGCACCCCCGGCGGGAACATGCCGTTCTGGGTCGCCGTCGGAGCGGCGATCGGCTTCTCGATGTGGGGCAACGAGCCCGACTTCTGGCGCTACGGCAAACCGCGGTTCAACTGGCCGCTACCGACGTACATCTTCGCCGCGGTCTGGTTCGTCCTGTTCACGATGGGCGGCTGGATGATGCTGACGCTGGCCGGGGACGCCGATCCGTTCAACTTCAGCGTGCACTACTCGCTGTTCGGCGCGTTCTGGCTCGCGTTCATCATCGCGACGGTCAGCCAGTTCGCGATCAACGACGGCAACTACTACGAGTCGGTCAACGCCGGCCAGAACCTGCTCGGCGGCTGGCGCCATTGGCGACGTCTCTACACCTGCGTCGCAGTTGCCGGCGGCGGGGCACTGGCGGCGTGGATCGTGAACTACAAGGCCGTCAACGGCTGGTTCGACGTGGCGACGTTCCTCGCGATCACCGTCCCGTGCGCGACGATGATCATGGTCGTCGACCACTTCGTGCTGCCCGAGCGGCTGAGCATCTCGCGGCCGCTGCTGCACGTGCCGTCCTGGCAGGAAGCCGGACGCTTCAACACGCCGGCAGTCGTCTCGCTGCTCGTCGCCGTCGCGTACGGCGCGATCGCGAGCGCGATCCTGCCCGGCAACCTCGGCTACGACACGGCCCGCAACTGGGGGCCGGTGCCGGTCGAGTGCTGGCTGCTGGCGGGCGGCCTGTACCTCGGCATCGTCTGGGCGCTGCAGCACTCGCCGAACATCAAGCGCATCCTGGCGTTCAGCAGGCCCGCGCTCGAGACCAGCGTCCCGCCGGGCGCGGTCGTCGATATCGCGAGCGAGGCCGGCGAGGCCCCCTCGGGCGAGGTTCACCCGGTTCCCGCCATATGAGTTCAACGCTTTCATGAGCTCACTGCGGAGACGTTCCTAGAAAGTGCGTTAGACGGGTGCGCGGGCCAGGCCCGCGCACCCTCTCCGCGGCGCCGCCAAGTAGGCGCCTAGTAATTCGGATACACGTTCTCGTCGACGACGACGGGCTCCAGGCGGCGACGCGGGAGCCCGTCGTCGTTGCGCGCGCGACGGGCCGCCTCGTGCGCCTCGACGAACTCGACGTCCTTCGTCTCGAGCGCGTGCTCGATCAGGCGGCGCAGCACCTCGACGCGGTGGGGCCGTCCGGACAGGAACGGATGGCACGTGAGGACGAACAGGCAGCCGTAGCGCCGCATCGCGTCGAGCTCGGAGATCCAGAGGTCGAGCACCTTCTGCGGGGACTCGATCGGGCTCTTGAACGGCGGGCGCGGCAGGTAGGCGTATTGCTCCCAGTCGTCGAGGGCCCAGTGGACGGGGAGCTCGACGATGTCGCCCGAGCTCGTCTCCAGCAAATACGGGGCGTCCGCGTCCATGAGGCTCGAGTCGTAGGCGAGGCCGTATTCGGCGACGAGCGCCGGCGTGCGCCACGTCGGCTCCCAACTCGGACAGCGAAAGCCCTTAGGCTCGACGCCGAAGCGCGCGAGCGACTCGAGCGCGCGTTCGAAGTCCGAGCGCTCGGCGGCTTCGTCCTGGTCGAACGGGCTGACGTGCGCGTACGAGTGGTGCCCGACCTCGTGTCCGGCAGCGAGGATCTGCTCCACCGCGTCCGGGTAGCGCTCCGCAGTCACACCCGGGACGAAGAACGTCGCGGGCAGCCCGTACTCCTGCAGCAGGTCGAGGATGCGCGGCACGCCGACGAGCGGCCCATACGCCTGATGGGACATGACGCCGGCGTTCTCCGCATAGCGCCGTCCCTCGGCGAGGATGGGCGACTCCGCGTCGACGTCGAAAGAGAGAATCGCCTGGATCATCGTCCGAGCGCGTGCAGCGCGAGCAGCTCCCACATGACATTCGCGGCCGCGAGCGCGGTCTGCTGTCCGGGGCCGTCGTACGACGGTGACACCTCGACGACGTCGCAGGCGACGAGGTTGACGCCGCGAAGCGCCCTGATGAAGCCCACAGCCTCCGCCGTCGAGAAGCCGGCGATCTCGGGCGTGCCGGTCCCGGGCGCGAACGCCGGGTCGAGGAAGTCGACGTCGAAGGACACGAAGACCGGCGTGTCCCCCACCCGCTCTCGCACGCGCTCGCCGTACTGCTCGGGCGTGAGCGTGCGCAGCTCGTCGGCGGTGATGACGGTGAAGCCGAGCTCGCGTGCGCCCTCGAGGTCGCCGGCGGCGTAGACCGAGCCGCGCATGCCCGCCTGCACGGACGCTTTCGGCGTCAGCAGCCCCTCCTCCGCGGCGCGCTTGAACGTCGTCCCGTGGAAGTAGCGCTGGCCGAAGTACTCGTCCCAAGTGTCGGCGTGCGCATCGAGCTGCACGAGCGCGAGGCGGCCGTGCTTCGTCGCGAGCACGCGCAGCTCGGCGAGCGTGATCGAGTGGTCGCCGCCCATCGCCGCCGGGAAGATCCCCGCGTCCACGATCGGGGCGAGCCCCTCCTCGATCTGGCGATACGTCCGCTCGGTGTCGCCCGGCGACACGGGCAGGTCGCCGTAGTCGACGATCGACAGCTTCTCGACGACGTTGACGTCGTGCGCCGGGTGGTACGGGCGGATCAGCGCCGAAGCCGAGCGGATCGCCTCGGGCCCGAACCTCGGGCCCGCGCGGTATGTCGTGGCGGTGTCGAACGGGATCCCGTAGACGGCAACGTCCACGCCGCGCAGGTCGGTCACGTGCGGCGCGCGCATGAACGTGCGGATCCCGGCGAAGCGCGGGATGACCTGGGCGTCGAGCGGCCTGTACGGAGGCTCGGTCACCGGTTTACGGTAACGCGGTGGACCTCCTCGTTCGCAACGTACGCGTCGGTGAGCGGGTCGTGGACGTGGGGATCGAGGGCGGCAGGTTCGTGCGCCTGGGCCCGCGGCTCGACGCCGACGCGCCGCAGGTGGTCGACGCCGAGGGGCGGCTGGCGACGCCCCCGCTGGTCGACTGCCACCTCCACCTCGACGCCTCGCTGACGGCCGGACGGCCCCGCTACAACCAATCGGGGACGCTGATCGAAGGCATCCACGTCTGGGGCGAGCTGAAGGAGAGCCTGACCGCCGACGACGTCTTCGAGCGGGCAAGCGAGATCGTCCGCTGGTCGGCTGCGCAGGGAACGCTCTACATCAGGGCCCATGCGGACGTGTCCGCCAAGAACGAGGCGCCGCTGCGGGGGCTTCTCCGGGTGCGCGACGAGCTCGCCGACCTCGCGACGATCCAGGTCACCGCCTTCCCCCAGGACGGCATCTACTCGGATCCGCGCAACGAGGAGCTGTTCGAGAAAGCGCTGGAGCTGGGCGCGGACTGCGTCGGCGGGATTCCGCACTACGAGCCGACCACGGAGCTCGGTCACCGCGAGGTGCACCGCGTGTTCGAGCTGGCGAAGCAGTACGGCCGGCGGATCGACGTCCACTGCGACGAGACCGACGATCCGAATTCGCGCTTCCTCGAGGTGATGGCCGACAACACGGTCCAGCACGGTCTGGGCGGACGAGTCACCGCGAGCCACTGCACCGCGATGGGCTCGTACGAGCCGTACTACTCCTCCAAGCTGCGCGGATTCCTGCGGCGTGCCGGCATCAACATCGTGGTCAATCCGTACGCGAACTCGCTGATCCAGGGACGGCTCGATCCGTATCCCAAGCGCCGCGGCTTCGCGCAGCTGAAGGAGCTGCTGGCGGAGGGCGTCAACGTGTCGCTCGGGAATGACGTGATCGTCGACCCGTGGTATCTGCTCGGCAAGGCGGACCTCGTCGATGCCGCGTCTCTGGCACTGCACTTCACGTACATGTCCGGCCTGGACGAGATCCCGCAGATGCTCGAGTGCGCGACGACGCGCGGCGCGCGCACGCTCGGGGTCGAGGACGAGTACGGGATCGAGGAAGGCAGGCCGGCCGACATGGTCATCTTCGACGCTCCGTCGGCATTGGAGGTGATGCGCGTCAAGCCCGTGCGCCGCTGGGTGATCCGCCGCGGGAAGGTGATCGCGGAGACCACGCCGCCGCAGACCACGCTCCTGGGCGAACCGGTCACGTTCGGGTTGGACATGTACCGGGACAGTCCCTAAGCCATGTCTCTTCTGGCGACGTACGCCGAAGCGTAAGCCGAAGCGAAGCGGGTGCTTATGCGGAGGCGGACTGATGCGGCGCGAGCACGCGAAGCATGCTCGTGCCGCACGGAAGAGAACAGCCGCCGATCACCCAGGGAGCGCGCGAGCTGAGCTCGCGCGCGTTTCCCGCGAAGCGGCGTACCAACAGTGGGTCTGACCCGCAGGGTCAGACCCAGCAGCTCAGCGCGTCTGCGGGAAGCCCAGGTCGACCTTCGAGGTGGCCGGATCCGGCCAGCGCGACGTGACGACCTTGCCGCGCGTGTAGAAGTTGATCCCCTCCGGCCCGTAGATGTGCGTATCGCCGAAGAGGGAGTTCTTCCACCCGCCGAAGGAGTAGTACGCGACCGGCACCGGAATCGGGACGTTGATCCCGACCATCCCGGCCTGCGCCTCGAACTGGAACTGGCGGGCGACGCCGCCGTCGCGCGTGAAGATCGCCGTGCCGTTGCCGTACGGGTTCTCGTTCACGAGCTTCACCGCGTCGTTGTACGTCGCGACGCGCGTCACGCCGAGCACCGGCCCGAAGATCTCGTCCTTGTACGCGTCCATCTCCGGCGTCACGTTGTCCAACAAAGACACGCCGAGGAAGAATCCGTCGCCGTCGGGCGCGCTCTCGCGGCCGTCCGCGACGACGTCGGCGCCCTGGTCACGCGCGCCGTCGAGGTAGCCGGCCACCTTGTCGCGGTGCTCGCGTGTCACGAGCGGGCCCATCTCGACGTCGGGCTCGAGCCCGTCGCCCACCTTGATCTTCGGCAGCCGCTCCTTGATCGCGGCGACGAGCCGGTCGCCCGCGTCGCCGACCGCGACGACCTGCGAGATCGCCATGCAGCGCTCGCCCGCCGACCCGTACGCGGCGCTCACGGCCGCATCCGCCGCCATGTCCATGTCCGCGTCGGGCAGGACGATCATGTGGTTCTTCGCGCCGCCGAGGGCCTGCACGCGCTTGCCGGTGGAGGTGCCTTTCTCGTACACGTACTTCGCGATCGGCGTGGAGCCGACGAACGACACCGCCTGGATGTCGGGATGCTCCAGAACCGAGTCGACGGCGACCTTGTCGCCGTGCACGACGTTGAACACGCCGTCCGGGACGCCCGCCTCCTGCAACAGCTCTGCCACGTACAGCGACGCCGACGGATCCTTCTCGGACGGCTTCAGCACGAACGTGTTCCCGCATGCCAACGCAGGCGCCCACATCCACATGGGCACCATCGCCGGGAAGTTGAACGGCGTGATGCCTGCGGCGACGCCGAGCGGCTGCCGGATCGAGTAGACGTCGATGCCCGTCGACGCCTGCTCCGAGAAACCGCCCTTCAGCAGCTCCGGGATCCCGCAGCAGTATTCGATCACCTCGAGGCCGCGCGCGACCTCCCCCATCGCATCGGACAAGACCTTGCCGTGCTCGGCGGTGAGGATCCGCCCGATTTCCTCACGGCGCTGATCGACGAGGTCGCGGACCCGGAACATGATCGCCGTCCGCTTCGACAGCGACATCGCCCGCCAGGGGGGAAAAGCCTCTTTCGCCGCCTGCACGGCAAGGTCGACCTCCTCGGCCGTCGCGAAGTCGACCGCGCCCGTCTGGATGCCGCGCGCGGGGTTGTAGACCGGCCCGCTCCGGCCGGATTTCCCCTCCACGAGGCGCCCGCCGATCCAGTGGCTGATCCGCTTGACGTCCTGCTCTCGTGCAACGGGTGGCGTGGCTAGCTCGGTCATCTCGATCCTCCCTCGCGTGACGTGCCCAGCGTACCGCGCATAGGGTTCGGCCGATGATCGGCTTCGCCGCTCTGGTCGCCGTGACCGCCCTCGCGCCCGTGTGGCCCGCGCCGCCGAACCCGATGCAGCTGACGCGCAAGGCCGGGCTGACGCCCGAGACGCACGAGTTCGTGTTCCTGCACGTCCACTCGCACCTCGACGTCTTCGTCAACGGGAAGAAGGTCCTCGTGCCCGCCGGCATCGGCATCGACGTCCACAACAAGGCGGTCCACAAGTTCACGAATCCGCAGGACGGGTCGGCGGGCTACGGCGGCATCGAGCCGCCCTGCGCGAAGGCGTGCATCTCACCGCTGCACACGCACTTCGACGACGGGATCCTGCACACAGAAGCCAAGAAGAACCAGTTCAACCGGCTCGGGCAGTTTTTCACCGAGTGGGGCCGCAAATTGCCGGCGAGGGCGAAGGTCTACGTGGACGGGAAGCACTTCAAGGGCGACCCGCGCACCATCGAGCTCAAGGACAAGCGGGAGATCGCCGTCGTGATCGGCAAGCCGCCTGCGCACATCCCGCAGCACTTCTGAGCCGCTTCTGGGATACGGCCGAGCGTCTCGTCCTGCGCACGCCGCTGCGCCGGACGATGCTGACGGCGCCTTCGGCAGCGAGTGACGACGCCGCGTTCGAGCGACTCGTGCACGCCGTCGACGAGGCCGGCGGCACAGAGGTCGACTACGACATCGCAGCGCCGAAGCACGCCTTCTTTCGCTTCCTGCTCGAACGACGCCCGGTGTTGCTGCACGGCACCGGCGACCCGGGGATCGAGCGGTTCGAGCCGCAGCGCCAGACCGACTACGACAACAAATGGACGAACGCGGTCTTCGCGACGGACGACCCGATCTGGCCGATCTTCTTCGCGACCGTCAACAGACCCGTCGCGCGCTCTTTGATCAATGCCTGCAGCCGCCGGTACGGCGAGAGCCACTACTACTTCTCCATCGGCACGGATCCCGGGCGCGCCGACGCGTGGCGCAGCGGCTGGATCTACGTCGTGCCGCGCGAGACGTTCCGCCTGCATCCTTCGGGCCCCGAATGGCTGAGCCCGACCGCAGTCCGACCACTCGCGCGCCTCCGCGTCGAGCCTCCGGACTTCCCCTTCATCGAGGACGTCGTCCAGCACACGCTCCGTGAACCGGTCGGCCGCGCGGTGGTGCGGGCGACCCTCCTGCGCGCCCTCCGGGGTAAGCTCTAGCCCGGTGGCGATCGTCGAGTCCAATACCGAGCTCGGCCGCCAGGTCGTCGAGGACGCGAAGCGGTACGTCCTGCACTCGTGGTCGGTGCAGAACGCGCTCGATCCCATCCCCGTCGCGGGCGGCGAGGGGCGCTATTTCTGGGATTTCGACGGCAACCGCTACCTCGACTTCGCCTCACAGCTCGTCAACGTGTCGATCGGCCACCAGCATCCGAAGGTCGTCGCGGCGATCAGGGAGCAGGCCGAGAAGCTGTGCACGATCGGGCCGCCGATGGCGACCGAGCCGCGCTCGACGCTGGCCCGGATGCTCGCGGAGGTCACGCCCGGCGACCTGGAGATGTCGTTCTTCACGAACGGGGGCGCCGAGGCGAACGAGAACGCGATCAAGCTCGCGCGCTGGTACACGGGCCGCCACAAGATCGTCGCGCGCTACCGGTCGTACCACGGCGCGACCGGCGGCGCGATCACGCTCACCGGCGATCCCCGCCGCTGGCCCGCCGAGCCGGGGATTCCCGGCGTCGTGCGCATGCTCGACCCGTACACGTACCGGTGCCCGGCCGGGCACCCCGACCCCTGCCCCGTGTGCACCGGTGGGCCGCACCTGGAGGAGATCCTGCAGTACGAGGGTCCGCACACCGTCGCCGCGGTGATCCTCGAGACGGTCACGGGGACGAACGGCATCATCGTTCCTCCCGACGGCTACCTGCGGTCGATCCGCGAGGTTTGCGACAAGTACGGGATCCTGCTGATCGCCGACGAGGTCATGGCCGGGTTCGGCCGCACCGGCAAGTGGTTCGGCGTGGAGAACTGGGACGTCGTTCCCGACATCCTCAGCGTCGCCAAGGGCATCAACTCCGGCTACATCCCGCTCGGCGCCATGATCGTCCGCAAGCCGATCGCCGACTGGCTGCGCGACAAGTACTTCGCCGGCGGCCTCACGTACTCCGGGCATCCGCTCGCGTGCGCGTCCGCGGTCGCGTCGATCGAGGCGTTCAAGGAGGAAGGCATTGTCGAGCACGCGGCGGAGATGGGCCCCGTGTTCGCGGAGCAGCTGCGCGGACTGCAGGACAAGCATCCGTCGATCGGCGAGGTGCGCGGCCTCGGGTGCTTCTGGGGCATCGAGCTCGTCAAGAACCGGGAGACGCGCGAGCCGCTCGTCCCGTTCAATGCGACCGGCGAGGCCTTCGCTCCCGTCGCGCGCGTCTACAAGGCTGCGCTCGACCGCGGCCTGTACCTGATGACGCACTGGAACGTCGTGATGGTCTGCCCGCCGCTGACGATCACGCGCGAGGAGCTCGAGGAGGGCATCGCCGTCCTCGACGAGGCGCTCGCAGTGGCCGACGAGCACACGGCCTGACGACTGACGTCGACCTGGTCGTGGCGGCGTACATCGCCGGGCAGCAGGTCCCGTTGACCGAGGACGAGCGCAACGCCGCCGTCCGGCGCGCGCTCTTGGTCTTCGCCGCCGGCGGCGATCTCCACCGCGAGCCGGCGCTCGACGACCCCGCGGTCCTCGAGCTCGCACGCGACCTCGACACCTCCGCGCGGCGCGAGGCGTTGCTCGCCGCGTCCGACGAGCTCTCCTCGCTCGACGACGCGGATCTCGCCTGGCGCGCCTACGCCTGCGGTTTGCTCGCGGACGCTCTCGGTGAAGAGTGAGGACGATGAGCGAGAAGCGCTTCGACGACGAGCTGGAAGAGCCGGGCGACGAGCTCGAGGATCAGGACGACGACAACGCGTCGAACGACGGCGAGCCGTGGGCGAAGACGTCCAGCGGGAACGCCGACGACGTGACGTCAGACTGACGCCCGCGACGCCAGGCTCGCGATCGCCGCGACCGCGAGCACCGCGGCGGCGACGCCGGCTGCCTCGAGCCCGACCCCGCCCGACGCACCCGTCGCCACGACGAGCACGAGACTGCCGACCAGCGCCGTGACGATCGCCCCGGCCGCGATCCCCGCGATGCGCCGCAGCAGCACGACGACCTCGCTCCTCGACGGCGAGCGCTCGAGTGACCAGAAGCCGAGCTCGGCGGCGACGAACAGCGCGGCCGCGACGGCCGGCGCCCACTCGTCGACCGCGCCGTTGCGCACGCCGAGGAACCCCCCGTAGGACGCGCCGACGAGGACGAGGCCGAACGGAAAGACCGAGCGCCAGCGCGTCGCGAGCGCGAACGCCATCAGCGCGCCGCCCGCGCCCCCGACGCTGCCGATGACTGCCGGCAGCCGCTCGCTGGACAGATCCGAGTACGCGACGACCGCCGCCGCCGCGATCAGCGCGGCGGCTGCCGTCGTCACGCGCTCGCTGCTCTGGCGCGACGCCGGTATGCGCTCACCTCCTCCAACGCGGCGGCGAGCGACGTCTCGTCGCCCCAGACCGCGACCGGAATGCCGGCACGCTCGAAGCGGCCGCGCACCGCCTCGCGATGCAGCCGCAGCAGGCGGTCGGCGAGCTCACCCGCCTCCCCACTCGGCTCGGGGAGGAACGAGAGCGGCGAGATCTCGATCACGACGAGGTCGAAGCCGCGCCCGCGCAGATCGAGCAGTGCCGCCTCGGAACGGTCGTCGATCAGCGGCGTCAGCGCGAGCACGAGCGCCTGCGGCGGAAGCGTTCGCCTGGGAACGGTGCTGATGTCACGCCACGCATAGCTGAGGACGATCTGCGTGTCGAGCATCGCGTCGACGATCCGGTAGAGCTGCACCGCGCCCGTCGTCGGCAACAGCCAGTTCAGGATGCCGCCGAACGTGACGAAGCCGACGCGGTCCTTCTCCCGCAGATAGCGCGCGGCGAGCGTGCC
>Ga0075435_100000571_pt1 | contig 22544 bp, 27 predicted proteins | sample RhiMethybrSRZTD4_FD_75302 | JGI IMG/M metagenome (GOLD analysis project Ga0075435, IMG submission 75302) | Populus rhizosphere microbial communities from Tennessee, USA - Rhizosphere MetaG P. TD hybrid SRZTD4 | ecosystem: Host-associated > Plants > Roots > Rhizosphere > Soil | place: USA...
CAGCGCAGCGGCCAACGCAAGCATGAGTTCGAAGGGCTGGACGGCAATCTTCTACATCAAGTCACTATCGACTGGCGGGACAAAGACCTTCGACACGACCGCGACAGGTTGGAGTAATTCCGGTTGGGCTGCGTTCATTGCAGAAATATCAGGACAAGACACGGCGAGCTTCCACGATGCAAATAACGGCGCGACGGGGAATAGCGGCACCTTGTCCGCTTCAGTCACCACTACGGCGGCCAACGACATGATGGTTAGTGTCGGCGCAAGTACCGGCGGCGATCCTGCGGCTGACACCGGTTACACCGGCATTACACTTGTCAATGCGTTCGACTTCGCCAATGCCCAATACAATCTTGATGTCGGCGCAGCAGGCGCCAAGACGGTGCAAATGACGGCAGGCTCGGGGCAGTGGGCTTTTAAGGCGGCGGCGTTCAAGGCTGCTGGCGGGATCACGTTTCCGACCCTGGGGATAATCGACGCGTTCACTCGCGCCAATGAGAACCCGCTTTTCGGCAACTGGACCAATGCTGGAGCGGGGGTGGATCAACTCAAGCTGGTGTCCAACCAGGTGGTGCCCTCCACGGCGGGGACGTACAACTCAAGCACATGGGTGAACTCTTTCGGTCCGGACTTCGAGTTCTATGTCGATGTGGTGACGGCGCCGGGAACTAACGGGACCTATTTGGCCATTGAGTGTGCGGTGGTGCGCGAGGATTTCGACGCCACAGCCGATGGGTTCCAGGTGCAGTCCCGCAACATCAGCGGGACACACACCATGCGGCTCTACAGTATCGCCAACGGCAGCTACACCCAGCTAGGCTCGGACACCTCGGTGGGCGGAACCCCGCAGGCCATCGGCATCAGCCGCAGCGGAACCACGGTCAAAGCCTTCGTCAAGGTGGGCGGTTCGTGGGCGGAAAAGATATCGGTGACCGACTCTAACTACCAGGTCCCCCTCTATCCTGCTCTGATAACCGGGGCCGCCGACGATGCGGTTCTCGACAACTTCGGCGGCGGCACAGTGGGAGCGGGTCCGGCAGGATGGGGGCGCTTGTTCGGGGCCGATATACACAGGCTAGTGCAGCGGGTGAACTGAGAGGACAAACCAAATGAGCGTTCAAGATATAGCCCTTGGCGAGATATACGACGCCAAATTCTGCACCGTGAACACCTCCGGCGTTCCGACTACCCTGTCGGGGTCACCGGCTGTGGCGGCCTACCCCGACAACGGCACCACAGAGATCACGGCGGGCGTTACTTTGACGGTGGACTTCGACAGCAGGACGGGCCTCAATAACGTCCACGTCGTCGCCACGGAGGCTAACGGCTATGCCCCTAATGTGAAGTACATTCTGGTCGTCACAGCCGGAACAGTCGGTGGTAGCAGCGTGGTGGGTTACGTGGTGGGTGAGTTTACGATCCAGAACAAGATAAGCGGCATCGTGGACTTCGTGGTCGGGTCGGGCAGCACGTCGGGGAGCATCGTCACGTCGGCCTGTACTCCCAATGCAGGAGCGACCGACAGCTTCAAGGGACGCATCGTCATATTCGACAGGAACACGACCACTGCAGCTCTGAGAGGGCAAGCGACCGACATAACGGCAAACACGAGCGGAGCGACGCCTACGGTCACAGTGACTGCATTGACTACCGCGCCGGCTAGCGGCGACAGGGGGCGAATTTACTGATGACCACGGAAGCCTGGATAAGGACCTATCCGCCCACGGTAGGGATAGGCAAGGGTAACCCCGAGGCGGAGAAGTACGGCAAGCTTTGGGCTACGCCCGAGTACAGGGCAGTGTCCCCGGGCGAGGAGATTGTCCCCATCTTTATGAACGTGGCCAAGCCTAAGGTGGGGTCAGAGATCATCGACTTCGGCTGCGGCACGGGCAGGGCGTCGATGGCCTTCGCCAAGCACGGGCTCAACGTCAAGATGGTGGACTTCGTGGCCAACTGCCTGGATGACATTGTGAGGGATAAGCTGGGGAACAGATTCGTTAAGCTTGACCTCGAGAAGCCGCTGCCCATCGCCGCCGAGTACGGGTACTGCGTGGACACGATGGAGCACATCCCGCCCGACAAGGTAGATACGGTCCTCAACAATATCCTTCTGGCGGCCAAGCACGTTTTCTTTGCCATCCCCAACGGTCCAGATATCTTGGGACGGATGATCGACGAGCAGTTGCACCTAACGCAACACGACTTCCAGTGGTGGAAGCAGAAGTTTGTGGACCGGGAATGCAAGATAGATTGGTCGGACGAGCACGCCAATACCTCGCTGTTCTATGTCTCTGCGTGGCAGGACGGCCAGGACATCGTCGAGCGCGGGGAGCTGAACGAAGCGGAGGACAAGATACGGGAGAACGTCAAGGCCAACTGCTTCGCGGGCTGGGAGCAAGTCAAGCCGCACCAGACCAGCGACGGCGTCACGGTGATGATTCTCGGCGGCGGTCCGTCCCTCAATGACTACGTGGAGGAAATCAAGAAGAACCGGGCTGACGGGATGAAAGTCGTCACCCTTAACGGTGCATATAACTGGGCGGCGCAACACGGGATCATCCCGTCGGCCACGGTGTGCGTAGACGCCAGGGAGTTCAACTCGCGTTTCACCCATCCGGTGGTGGACGGCTGCAAGTACCTGATCGCCTCGCAGTGCCATCCGTCGGTACTCGATGGCCTGCCCAGAGACAGGACGTTTTTGTGGCATACCGGGTCGGACAAGATCGAGGATATACTGAAGGACGCCTACGGGGGATGGTGGCCGGTCCCGGGCGGGTCTACCGTCCTGCTGCGGGCCATCCCGCTCCTGCGCATGCTCGGGTACAGCCGGTTCATCCTGTACGGGTGCGACTCGTGCATCGTTAGAAACGGGCACGACCCCGAGTTGCTACTGACACACGCTTACGAGCAGCCCGAGAACGATAAGGACCATATCCTGCCGGTGACGGTCGGCGGCAAAACATTCTGGTGCACGACGTGGATGTCGGCACAGGCTACGGAGTTCATAGCCCTGTGCGACTTTCTGGGCGAGCACGTGGACGACCTTGAGGTCAGAGGGGACGGCTTATTGTCGTGGATTATCGAGTACGGAGCATCTCTTGAAACTGCTGATAGCCAACCCCTGCCATAGCGTCGGCTACGCCAGCGGGGCGGAGCAGGCTGTGGCCGTTTGCGGGCAAAGAGACCTCGATGTCCAGTTCTACACCAGCGCCATGTCTCTCTTGACGCTCAACTTCAACACGGCGTGGTGCGAGGCGTTGAATAACCGCGTGGACTACTTCCTGATGGTCCACGCCGACGTGAGACCGATAGACCCCGGCTGGCTCGATACCTTGCTAAAGGAGATGGAGAAATACAGTGCCGACGTGCTGTCGGTCATCATCCCCATCAAGCACCAGGACGGGGTGACGTCCACGGCCATCGAGACCGACAACCTCTGGCGGCCGAGACGGATCACCGTCACCGAGGCCCTGGACTTCCCTGAGACGTGGAGCCGCGATGGCCTGCTGTTCAATACCGGCATGATGCTGGTGGACTTCCGCAAGCCGTGGGTAGGCAGGATATGCTTCACCATAAACGACAGGATCACCAGGGGAGAGTCCGGCAGGTGGGTGGCCGAGGTTGAACCAGAGGACTGGAACTTCTCACGCCAGTGCCGAAAGCTCGGCCTCTCTTGTTACGTAACAAGGAAGGTCAGGGTGGACCACTACGGCGAGGGTGTTTATCCCAATTACATGAGGTGGGGTGAGAAATTCGACGGCGAGTCGAAGCTCAAGCAGCGTGACGGTTTATCTTTAGTGGCTAGCAAATAACAAGGAGGGATTGGTCATGCGAATATACAGCAGGATAGTTTACGACATTGAGACTGGAAAGCGTCTCGAGGAAAAATACACTGACTATCAAGGCCCAGTTGCCGAAGCCGCCGGAGCCTGGAAAATCTATACTAGGGCAAAACGTCTTATCGGAACGGGCGGGACTGCCTGCGGCTCGGGCGGTATAACTTTGGGGGCTGGAGTTTTCAAACTCACCCTGCATCGTCCCAGCGCGTCCGCCAACATCCTGAAAGTCAGCAACGGCGGTATCTCTACCTATGCCAGCGTTGCCGGTGAGTGCTCGGCCCGGGGCAGGTACGTAGTTGGCGGCCTTGCCATTGGACCGGCCACCGGCAAGTGGACGGTCGGGGCGTCCACCAAAGCGATGAAGTTCACCTACACCACCATCGGGTGGGTGGTCACGGCGTCGGGGTCCACCATCCAGAACATCAAGTATGCGGTGATACGGACATCGACAGGCGCGACGGCTGGCAAGGTGGTGTGCTTCTGCACGCTTACCGCCACGGCGTTTAACCTTACCAGTCCGAACACCCTGACTATAATTCCTGACGCTAAAACTGAGATGGCTCTAGCAGCCTGACCATTGGCGCTTCATACGGTAACGCATGATGAAAAACGGCGTGAATTGCGGGAACCCTAAACAGCAAAGCTGCAAGGCAATCCGCAGCGAAGCCGACCAGGAATGGCCGGAACGTTCAGAGACTAGGGCATGGAGTCCAGACCGGATGGTAAAGCCCCACGAGTGCGCCGCAACCTCTACGGTTGAAGAGATAGTCCCAGCCTCCGCGAGAAATCCGGAGAGGTCGGATAAAGAGCCGACCGACAAGATCCTGAACGGGGTTTTCGCTCTAGCGTAACAGTTTACATTTATCCGGGAAACTTATTTCGGTGAATGTGATAAGCATAAAGACATTGAATCCACATGGAGGGTGTCTTTATGCAGGGATTGAGGCAGGACCGTGATCTAAATGGCTGTCACAATCGGGCAGGCGGGGTTTCGTGGTAGGAACGATGACGGCAACGAGACCACCGCCACCTGGAAGGCTAGCCAGAACGTCAACTGGACCCAGTTAGTTGACACGACGTTCCGCGTTCGCTTCCTGATGCAGAACAGCGGAACGACTGCCCTCAACAACCTAGTCGCTCAGCTTGAGTACACCTACAACGGCGGGGCTTCCACCAACGTCAACGCGTCAAGCAGCGTCGTGCGGTCAGCCGCGTCTCCCAACTTGGCCGATGCGGCAAACCTTACCCAGCAATTAACCGGCGGTACGGGAACCTTCCAAGGTCTCACCGGCTACGACGAGGTGGACGGCGCGGCGGGCGGTAACTCCCTCGACATAGCGGCGAGCGGCAACTTCGAGGTAGAATTCTCCATCCAGATTCGGAGCGCTGACGTGAACAACGGCGATTCGATAGGGCTGCGCGTGACGAACGCCGGGACCGACTTCACCGGGACCTACTCCCAGGTTCCCGCCATCAGCGTGGCCAAGTCGGTCAGCGAGACGACATCCCTGGGCTCTGGGGCGTTCACGGGCCTCGCCCCTGGAATGATTCAGGACTTCAGAATCACACCGCTACCCGATAACTGATGGCTAGGTTCACCGGATATGCGCCAACACTTGAGGTCTGGAACCCCAAAGGGGCATTCTCCCACACTCAAGTTAATGCGGGATTTCTGCCATCGAGAAGGTACGGTTCGTTTGCCGATAAGTCATCGGGAGGCAGCTTCGGTATCACCCCACCTGTCGGAACACTGACCGCTGCCGGAATAGCCTCAACTTTAAAGTCTGAGTTCTTTGTAATCCCGATACGGGGACAACTTGCCGCCACCGGCGTCGCATCTGTCGTCCCCCAAGGAATCGTAATCATCCCGCCCGCAGGGACGCTTACCTTGACCGGGTTCGCTGCGGTCCCGGTAACAGGAACAGTCATGATTACCTTGCCAGGGAGCGCGGGTTTTATCTCCGTCGCCTCTACCCCGCTTATAGCAAACATCATCCGGGGGCCTCCTACGGCAACGCTGGCCCTCACAGGGAATGCCCCCACCATTTTTCAGGGCGCCCTAATATCGCCGCCGGCAGAACAACTTACAGCTACCGGCTTCGCTCCCAACCAGGGTGTCAGCTACTTAATCACCCCGTCTGTCGGTAGCTTATCCGTGTCGGGCGCTGTCCCGACCATAATCACGGGCGCGGGTTTTCTCATAACCCCACCATCCGGCAGTCTCGCCGCTAGCGGCATAGCCTCGTCCCTCAAGTTTGAGTTCTTTATCACCCCGCCTGCGGGATCACTGACCGCTACAGGCATCGCGTCAGGACTTAGCAAGAGCATCGCGCCCACCAAGGGCGACTTTGCCTTGACCGGTTATGCCCCGACCGTCACGGCAGCGGCAGGGTTCATTATTAGCCCACCGGTCGGAAGCCTGACCGTCACCGGCACTACGTCGTCCCTGCGCCAAGACGTCATCTTTGCCCCATCGGTAGGCCAGCTCAACGCGGCGGGAACCGCGTCCGGTTCGAGCAAGAGCCTCACGCCGTCCGTCGGCAGCATGTCGGCCACGGGTTCAGCTCCGGTCTCAGGGGTGGGAGTTTTGTTCACTACCACTCTGGGTGGGGCGACACTCACTGGCATCGCTCCGTCCCTGCTCATTGCGAGCGTGGGACGGCCGCCCTTGGGGTCGGTCGGGGTCACCGGCTACGCCCCACTGATTCAGATCGCCACGACGGTTCCCAGGGGCAGCGTAGCCATTGTCAGCAACGCCCCGTCGGTCATCAGGTCGGGGGTCCAGAATAGAAGAACCCAGCTCGGCCCACGGTTCATCCCCCAGAAGGTCTACAAGATAAACGGCTTCGAGGGTAAGGCCGGAAACATCACGGCGACCACGCAGAGGGGGCCGATTGCCATAACCGGTTTTGCCCCGTCGGTGGCGCAGGGTCAGGTCTTTTACCCGCCGGTCGCGGATGGCCGGTCGTGGCGCTATCTGATGGACGGCGCGGGGAACTACATCGTAGACGGGAGCGGTAACTACGTTGGCGTCTACGTTGAGGTGCCCGGGCTGGCCTTCTCCACGTTCGTGCCGTCGGTCCAGCAGAGCATCCTTGGTGACCGGACTATCACCCCGCCCAAGGGGTCGTTGAGCATTACCGGCATTGGATCCTCGGCGGTCATTAACTTCATCGGCAAGAAGAAAACCCAGCAGTCGGCGCGATTTATCCCTGGCAGGCGCTACGGCAACTTCGGGGGCAAGTCGGGGGTCAACATCGCCATCACCCCGCCATGCGGCGGGGCCGTCAAGGTCTACTACCTGGTGGACGAGAACGGGAACGTTCTGGTCGACCAGAACGGCAACCCGATCATCGTCACCGAGCCCCAGCCCAATACCACGGCGATCTTCAGCGGCTTTCCGCCGGTCGTCCAGAAGTCGAGCTTCACCGGTTTCACCATATCGCCGCCCCGTGGCTCCCTGTCGATCGCGTCAACGCCTAGTGCGGCGGTAGTCAATCGGGCGATTACTCCGCCTAAGGGCAATATCGCCGCCACTGGCCTAGCCCCGAGAGTCGTCACCGATTTCCGCATCACGCCGCCGGCAGGGTCGTTGTCGATAACCGGCAACACTCCCAAGGCCGACCGGTCGTACTTCATTACGCCGCCCAGAGGGACCCTGACGGCTACGGGAACGGCCCCCAACGTATTCATCGGGGCACCGAGCTTCAACTTTCCGGTCGGTAGGGCGCAGCTCGCCATCACCGGCTTTGTACCAACTGTCGCGATAGGGACGACCTGTACCAGAGGTGATCTGTCGCTAACGGGGTTTGCCCCGACCGTCTCGACCTCCATCAACTTCGTACCGCCGACGGGGCTGTTGTTCATCGTCCCGCAGTTCCCGATCCCGGCCCGAAGCGAGATGGTGTTCACTCAGTCAGGATCGTTGTCGGCCACGGGCAACGCCCCATCCCTGCTAGCGCCGAACACCCTCATCCCGCCCGCAGGGACGCTGGGTCTAACGTCCGCTCCACCGACCGTCATAACTGCCCGACTCATCACGCCGCCCAAGGGCGACCTGACTCTGACGGGCACGACCCAGGCGGTGGTCCGGAACTTCATCGTTCAGCCACAAGCCGGGCCTTTGACTGTCGCGGGCAACCCACCAAACGCCGGTCAGTCCTACGCCATCACACCACCAACGGGGATCTTACAGGCGACAGGGAATACCCCGACGATATTCGCGGTGTCCGGCGAGGCCATCGGGGTGCCTCGTGGAAGCCTCGATATCACTGGCTACCCACCGTCCACCGATACCGGCGCGGTCTGTGGGCAAGGACAGTTAAGCATCACGGGCTTTGCCCCCCTGATCGCCACAGCCCCGATATTCATCACGCCACCAACGGGGGCACTATCGGCGACCGGACGGCCGCCTGTGCTGTCCTTCGGCGCGCCGGTAGTTCGGGACGCAGGGTCGCTGTCGATAAGCTCCGACCCCCCGATCATCCAAGTTGGACCCGCGAATACCCCTGTGGCGGGTCTAGGGGTATTCACCGGCTATGCCCCGGCGATAGTTGTCCCGACGGTCATTCATGTACCAGCAGGGAGCTTGGACTTTGCCGAGTTCATTGCGCTCACCAAGCAGCCCGACGTGATCCTGATCGAGCTTCGCGGCAAGGCGGTATTGGACTTCACCATGACGGGCAGACTCATCAAGGGCGAGGAATTGTCTGGTCAAGCAGTGGAAGTCGTGATAGTTAAGCGACATGAATGACGCCGACTCGCTGAGAATACTTGAGCGAGAGACAATCAATCGCCCGTTCCAGAAACCACAATCTCTGATAGTGGCCTCGTTCAAGGGGCTGCAAGAAAACCTGATGTTCAAGTGCCACTCAGACCGTGATGATTTGACCATCGTCCTAGTGAGCGGAATGTTCATACGGCCGGGAACAGGGACAATTCATTAGATGCCACAGCCTCAGCAAGACGCCGTACAGACCTATATTCGCTATCAAGTCCTCGACGAGGCCGGGGCGCCGCGAGACATCAGTGGGGCGTTCGTCAAGCAACTGATATTCCAGAGGCCGGACAAAACGCTGCTAACGGTGGACGCGGGGTTCTACACTAACGGGACGGACGGAATTCTCCAGTACATCACCGCGGCGGGCGACCTGAACGGGTTCGGAACGTATCAGGTACAGGCCAACCTGCAAATGCCGGGGTTTCTGGGCAGGACCGAGGCCCGGGTGTTCTTCGTCAACCAGAACTTGCCGATACCGTGAAGCCGGAATACAAGCCCCTGATAGACAAGGTGGCAAACGAGAAGATCGAGCAGATATTGCGCACCTACTTCGATGCCAAACTCGCTCCCGTGTCCGCCGGTCCCTGGTACAAAGACCCTGATGAGTGTCTGCACAGAGGGATAGCCGAGGTGGAGAGAATTCGCCTATCACTGCACAAGGACAACGGAGAGGTATGAAAGCCCAAGCAAGGAGCAAGACCCCCGTAAAAGCCAAAATTGGCCCAAATAACGGCAATTCTGATGGGTCTAAGACAGTCAGGGTGACGTGCAGCACAGCCGACTCTCTTGACCTGGACAAGATTCTCCCGATACAGGGAGACCTAAAGACGCTGGCCGAAGCAGACTTCAAGAAGCTACGCGCCAGCATACTCAAGTACGGAATCTCGTTCCCGTCATACATCTGGAAGAACAACGGCTCGGCGTCCTGCATAGACGGCCACCAGAGGAACAGGGTGCTGTCGGAGATGCGCAAGGAGGGCTACAAGATACCTGACGTGCCGGTGGTCTACGTGGAGGCGAGGGACGAGAAAGAGGCAAAGGAGAAAATCCTATTGCTGTCGTCACAGTATGGCAAGTATTCAATGGACTCGGTTTACGAATTTCTCGCGGCATCACAAATCGACTTTAGTCAGGTAAAAGATATTATCGACCTACCACAGTTCGACCTTGGCAAATTCGATGACTTTTATTTTAACAACAACGTCCAGCCAGTATCGGCAGAGGAACAATCGAGGCTTGACCAGAGGAGTCCAATAAAGTGCCCTGAGTGTGGCCATGAGTTTATCCCAGAATAAACCGACATTGAGACTAGACTGGTGCTCATATCACGCAGCAGAAAAATCTGTCATGCGGTGGCATTACTCGAGGACAATGCCTAAAGGAAAATTGGTATCTATAGGGGTTTGGGAGAATAGAGATTTTATCGGTTCTATTTTGTTCGGTCTTGGTAGTGGTAAAAGCACGCTCGGTAAAGCCCATGGTCTGCAATTATTCCAGATGGCCGAATTAGTCAGAGTCGCCCTGTATCGCCATCAAACACCAGTCAGTCGAATTGTTAGTATCGCCGTTAAGATGCTGCGCAAGCAGTCGCCAGGAATTAAACTGTTGGTAAGCTTCGCTGACCCCTTGCAGAATCATCACGGCGGCATCTATCAAGCAATGAACTGGATATATACCGGTAGGAGCTCTGATAAATTTTGATTAAAAACACCAGATGGCAAGTTGCTCCATAATCGACTAATCGCTAAACGAAGTCAGTATACAAGTCACTTCGGAAAATTTAAAAAAGCTCCACAGTGGAAAGATGGAACCAAAGTCTTGATGCCAGGAAAGCATCGTTATTTATTGCCACTAGATGAAACGATCAGGCCGAGAATTGAAGCACTCAGAAAACCCTATCCCAAAAGGGAACAGCAAGCCGTCGCTTAAATTGGATTGGTGCTCGCGTTCATCCGCAGAGATGGCGGTGATGCGTTGGCATTATTCAAAGGCACTGCCAAATCCGAAATCGGTTTATATCGGTGTCTGGGAGAACGCTCGATTTATCGGAGTCGTCATTTTTGGTATCGGCGGTGGAAACGCAACGAACGGCGAGAAATACGGACTCAGCCGTTTCGAGATGGCAGAATTAGAGCGAGTCGCCCTCGATAGGCACAACACGCCAGTATCGAGAATTGTTTCGGTGGCAATCCGCATGCTTAAAAAACAATCTCCGAAACTAAAATGCTTAATCAGCTACGCTGACCCCGCACAGAATCACCACGGCGGTATTTATCAGGCCATGAATTGGGTCTATACGGGAACGACCCCACCGGGGCGCGGCCTTAAAGATTCACGCGGGAAAATTCATCATTCCAGAGTGGTATCTGACGCAGGAGTAAATCGTCAGTTTGGTTCGATGAAAAAAGTTCGAACATGGAACTCGGGAACCAAAATCATTCTCCCCGGTAAACATCGTTATCTGTTAGCACTTGATGACGAGACTCGGTCCCGTATCGAAAAACTACGCAAACCCTACCCGAAACGCGCAGGAAGTGAGACTGTCGACACGTCCGGCGACCAGCCGGAAAAGGGCGGTTCAATTCCGACCCCTGCGCTCCAAACCCTCTAAACCTTCATTCCATAACGGCTTTCCAAGAGCCGAAATATTGAGGAATATTCCGCATTTGAGTTGACTTCCGGTCCGCTCTTTTGATAAATTTTTTTATCAGAAAGAGGAGGAACCGATGACAACCAAACAATCACTTGCAGAATTGAAAAAGCTACGCAGTAAACGGTCTGGCAAAGTTAAAGAATGGTCTCGCGCCGAGATTGAGAAGGTCCAGACACGTCTCGCCCCGTTATCTCCCCCGCTACCGCAGCACGTTTATTCGATTAAAATCAGAAACGCCGAAGGAAAGTTTGCAGAGGTCACTGAGCATATCGGCCCAAGTCTGGTCGCGATATCTGAGCGGTTGGGCGTCTCGTTTGACGATATCGTTTATTGCAGCAAACGAATCAACGGAGAGACCAAACACCAGATGGCGAAATACTGGGACGCTCCGAAGGAACGTCAGCCGGTCACAGATGAACAAAAAAAAGAATTGCGAGAAAGACTCAAACTGGCGCGGGCTGTCCGTGAGTACAACCGCGCTCCCAATGCCGAGGGCAAAGGCAAAAAGGAGAATCCGATGAGCGAAGGAACTGCGGAAGCAGTAAAAGAGATGCGCGAGAACCAAGCCAGGGGCAAGAAGGCCAAGGCCGGTAAGCCGACCGTAGAGGCAAAGAAAGAAGAAAAGGAGACCACCATGAAAACATCGACCAAAAAGAAAGCCATCAAGAAGGCAGCACCGAAGTCCGGTAAGCGAGTCGCCGCTGAGAAACCGGCAGCAGCCAAACAGGTAGTCAAGAAAGAGACGTTCTCCGTTCCTGACGAATTTACCCGCAGCTTCGAGGGCAAGGACCACGAAGTTAAAAAGACCAAAGACGGTTGGACAGTCGACGGTAAGGAACCGGTGCCGAGTCTGCGCGAGGCGATGATTGCCATCTTAAAGGCGCACAAAAAGGAAGTCGGTCACAGAGCCGCGTCATACTTCTTCGCCAACGTCAAAAAGGCGAGCTAAACAAACTGACGCCATCCTTCGGGGTGGCGCCTTTTTTTTGAGAAAGGGAGAAAACCGATGAGATCAATAAATAAGTAGAGGGAAAGGAGGAGGAACGATGAATCAAGGAACGTGGCAAAGACGAGTTGTCGGAGGAAACTCGGTTCTTTATCGACGAAGGAGACGACTGGATTTTGGCCGTATCGCAGATTGACCTTTAACAAGTAAGGGAGATGAAAATGGCAACTAGAAATCAATTCCGCGAAAAGTCTCACGTTGCACTGACAAGGTGCTTTTACTGTTACGCTAACGACAGGATTCTATTGGCTACCGGCTATAACCACAAGGGTGAGCCAGTACAGGACTTGTCGCCAGCCCACGGCAAGGTGATGGACATGGATCCCTGTAATAAGTGCAAGGAGCTGATGCGGCAGGGGGTGATCCTGATCACCATAGACGATGCTAAGTCAGGCAAGGATTGGCAGAAGCCGGACGGCAGTAAGAACTGGATGCCCAATCCCTACCGGACCGGCGGTTGGTTCGTTGTCAAGGATGAGGCAATACGCCGGATGATCAACGGCAAGGAAATGGCTGACTGGGCTATCAAGCAACGGTTTATGTTCATCGAGCATGAGGCGGCAGAGAAGTTGGGACTATTTAAGGCGGGCCAAAAAAGCGAAAACCCCAGCTGACCAGGACCGGGGCTTCGCTACAGAAAGGAGAAATGCAAGTGAATACTAACCACAAAAAGACCGACGACGTCAAGCTGTCGCCGAGGGCGGTGGAGTTCCTACAGACCTACATCAGGCACAAATTAATGGTGCAAAGCCGTACCGACCGGACGTGCTGGTACATGGTGGATATCGCCGCCAAGACCTGTGAGTGCGAGCATCACAGGAAAACTAAGGCAGAATGCTTCCATATCGAGCAGGCTATTAAATTCAGATTGCACCAACTACGGACAAAGGCAGAACAGGCGCAGTCGAAATGTCCCAGTTGCGGCAGTATCAAAACCGTTTACGAGGGTGACCGTGAACGCTGCGCGGACTGTGGGAGGTAGCCGATGACACCCTCAAAATACCAGCAAGCAATATACGACGAGATCAGGACCGGAGACGGTTGCCTTATCATCAAGGCAGTCGCGGGAGCAGGCAAGACGACCACGATAGTCGAGGCCTATAAGCTCATCCCACCGACACAGCGCTGTATCTTCGTCGCCTTCAACAAGGACATCGTGACCGCCCTCAAGGGACGGGTCGCCAACGCCTGTACCATGAATAGTCTGGGATACGGGGTGTTGCGCCGGTTCCTCGGTAGCAAGTGGCCGTTACAGGTGGAGTCCGACAAGACCATGAAGGTCATCAAGCGGGTGTTCGGGGAGCAGATACCCGACGAGATCGAGTGGCGCAAGGAGTTCTCTACCTACGCCGCCGGAGTCCGTAAGTTGGTCGGTTTGGCAAAGGCCCATGGCATCGTTCCTATGGGCGTACCGGGGACCGGCCTTGTGATGGACACGGAGCAAAATTGGGCGGACCTGATCGAGAAGTACGACGTGGAGTTCGAGAGGGATGGCAAGCCGGAGGCCGCTATCGACTGGGCGCGTCGGATACTGATCCGCTCGATACGGGCAGCCCAGGAGGACCTGTACGTAGACTTCGACGATCAACTCTACCTGCCGGTCATCTGGCAAGCCAAGTTTGACCAACACGACGTCATCTTCGTCGACGAGGCCCAGGACGTTAACCCCATACAAAGGGCCATGCTGAAGATGGCGTTGAAGCCCGGGGGACGCCTGATAGCTGTCGGCGATCCTCATCAGGCAATTTATGGTTTCCGTGGTGCCGATACCGAGGCCATCCAGAACATCAAAGAGGAATTCGCCGCTAAGGAACTACCCCTGTCCGTCTCGTACCGCTGTCCCAAGTCGGTAGTGACAGAGGCCAAGACCTACGTCACCGAGATTGAGTCCCACGACACCGCACCGGACGGCAAGGTGGAGACGATGGACAGCTACTGGCCCGACCTGTTCACCAACGACGACGCCGTTATCTGTCGCAACACCGCCCCGCTGATCGAGCAGGCCTACCGCTTCATACGTACCGGGAAGGGGTGTCGGATGTTGGGCCGGGAGATCGGGGCCGGCCTGGTCGCCATGATCAACAAGGTCATGGGTAAAAGGATCAAGACCGTAGACCAGCTCGAAGACAAACTTGCCGAGTATGCAGAGAGGGAGAAGGCCAAGCTCATGGCCAAAGGCAAGGAGGACCAAGCCGGAGCGCTGATGGACAAGCTGGAGACCATCGACATCTTCGTCCAGCAACTTCCCGAGGACGACCGGACCATTGAACGGCTTATCGCCAATATCGAGGCGATGTTTACCGACAACAACAAGGGACTGTTGACCCTATGCACCATCCACAAAAGTAAAGGGCAGGAGTGGAACAAGGTATTTATTCTCAACCGTCACCTGATGCCGTCAAAGTACGCCCGACAGGAGTGGCAGAAACAACAGGAGGCCAACTGCGCGTATGTGGCGGTGACCAGAGCTAAAGAGGAGTTGTATTTTATCGACAGCAAAAAGTGGCTGGACAAAAAACCAGACCCGAAAAAGGAGGAGAAAACCGATGAAGTTACCTGCGATCAAAAAAATTGTAAATCGGCTGTGCTATGACAGCCAGAAGGCAACCGTTCTAGCGAGACATCATCTCCGCAGATACGTTTTTCATTTCGGTCTTCATTGTTTGGAAAACATTATGACGAACGATGACCACGCTACACCCGTGTGCCATAAGTTGACAAACAAAAATGCCATCGAGAAGGGAGAAAAAAGATGTTTGAAAAAATACCGAGAGGCAGGCCGCGAATCCTGACAAAGCAAAAGCGCGTGCGGTCGAATTACATCATGAGCAAGAAGGATCTCGATCTCATGATCGCTGCATCTTTGAGCATTGGCGAATCACGGTCGGAATTTTTGAGAGTGGCGGTGAGAGAGCGGGCGTTGCGAATTCTTACCGGCGAGCGGGAGATCCCAGTACCGGCGACAAATCAGTAAAGCAAGGCGCTTACTCGGTTCACAGGCAGCGGATCGAGTAAGCGCCTAATACCGACACGGCAAGCCGTGGAGCGGCAAGCCAAGACCGTGGAGATTGACGTTCATGGGAAAACGTCGCGTTCAAATTAGGATAACCGTAACCACAAAGTCAAAGCCTGCCATAGCCGACGAACGATTAGCGTCGGCATTCAAAGAGTTCGTCATCGAAAATTATTGCCTGGGAAAGTTATCGCCCGAGGCCGTCGCGTCGATATTCGCACGATGCCGTTGGCTGCGGGACGCATCGATCTCGCCATGGAGGAGAAACAATGAAGCGACTCGTTTACTTGTTGGTCCGGCTTCGACAGCGTCGGATCGACAACGCCAAAATATCTATCGAGCCGCCCACGGCCATCCAGTCTATATGGGAACAGGCAAGGGTGAACGGCGGAGACTCCCTGGTAGATGCCGGGGGGTCCAAGTGGGAGTTTCCGGCCGAGACGTGGCTGAGTCAGCGGAGGGAACTGATACGACGGGCCACTTGTGACAGTAACAAGCGGGTAAAATAGTCGTTTACTTTTTATAACTTTTTTTATAAACATATTCATAGAGGGGAGGTGGTCTATGGCAAAGAACACGATAGGCAAGCCGGAGTCGGTGTATGTCCAGGTAAAGCGCAAGCCCGTCAAGGGCGAGCAGAACAGCCTAAACTTCACCGTCTACGGAAAGTTCGAGGACATCGTCAAGGTGATCGAGAAGGCCCTACGGGGCAAGATAAGGGTGGCATGAACTGGCTAATCTGGTCCAACGAGCACAACGCATGGTGGGCGCCTGACTCTATGGGGTACACCAAGGACCGCAACAAGGCGGGCCGATATCCGATGGACAAGGCCATCAAGATAGTGATGAGCGCCAACAAGCACAATCGACCGGATGAGAAGCCGGATGAATCAATAGTTCCAGAATTAGAAAAACAGAAGGGAGAATGACAAATGGCAAAGGCAAAAAGACAGGAGCAACAGACCCTACCTGTCCAGGCATCGGAGGGGCAGACCAATCCCTTGATGCTACTGGATCAGGCGGTCAAGTCGGGAACGTCAGTGGAGGTATTGGAACGGCTGATGGGACTGGCCGAAAGGTATGAAAAGACAATGGCAAGGAAGGCCTACGACAGGGCGATGGCGGACTTGAGGCCCGACTTGCCGAAGATCGTCAAGGACCAGCCGGTGGCATACGGTCAGGGGCGCGCATCCTATAAGTACGAGGACCTGTCGGACCTGACCGAGGCTCTGTCCCCGGTGATGTCCAATCATGGGCTGTCGTTCAGGTGGCGTACTGCGTGCAAGGACAACGGCAACGTCCTTGTCACCTGTATCATCGCCCACCAGGACGGGCATAGCGAGGAATGCTCTCTGGAGGGGCCACCGGACCTTAGCGGCAATAAAAATCCCGCACAAGGAATCGGGTCCATCACGTCCTACCTGCAACGATATACCCTCAAGGCTGCTGTCGGAGTTGCTGCCGCCAAGGACGACGATGCTCAGTCTGTCGGTACTCCTGGTAAGCCACCGGAACAGCCGCGACCACCGCAGCAGGGCTTCGACAAGACCAAACCGCCACAACAACCACCACGTGGCCCAGAGGGACCGCGTACCTACCCTATCGTCAAAGCGCACATAGACTTGGACAACGAGATCAAGGCATATGTCAAGAAAAACCCCGACCACGGCGCACCGGACGACGAGGCAGCCTACAAGTACATCCTCAAGCAGCTGACCTCCTGGGACGGGTACTACCACAAGACCGACCCCTGCAAGGCCTGTAACGGGACCGGCAAGGGGAAGGGACCGAAGGGTCTCTGTGAGCAATGTGGCGGCAATAAAACTCGATGGGTCTATCCGTCCAAGGGCTTTGACGAGATCGACCAGATATCCGAAAAGATGGCCGGCGCAGCCTTGGGCACGATGCGGGAGAGAATCAAGGAACACAACGGCAAATGATCACCTACCGAGACGAGGACCACTCCTACTGGGACGGGGACCGCCGAGTCATCAGCAATACCCAGGTGTTGGACTTAGCCGGTCTCTGCCCCCGGTACGACCTAATAGAGCCGTGGCATCGGGAGGCGGCACTAAAGATCGGCAAGGACGTTGAGCACGCCACCCTCGCCCTAGACCGCCGGTCGCCTATTGCCAAGATCGAGGAGGACTACGGTCACGTCATGGGGTATGTCAAGGGGTGGATGGCGTTCAAGATGGAGTTTAAGTTCCGGCCATTACTAAGGGAGTTTACCGTCCACGACCCTACCCTAGATGTCTGCACCCGGCTAGATGCCTGGGGGCCGTGTAAGTTCGGAGAGATTACGGTGCAGATCAAGACGGGGCAAGTCGCGCCGTTCACCGAGATACAGACGGCGTTCGAGGAGCGGGCGGTGTGGATACATCTCAACAGAAAGAAGGCGGTAAAGGCAATGGCGTCCTCACCTAACAGGTGGGGCGTGGAGCTCAGGGCGGACGGGACCTACCTGCCCAAGCAGTTCAACCACGAGGGATACCGAAACGACATCAAGGTGTTCTGCGCGGCGGTCACAGTGTCTAGGTGGAAGCTCGCGCAAGGTATCCGAATATAGGCGGCAAAAACACAGAAAGGGAGAATGACCAATGAAGGCAGCAATTCTGTTACTGCTGGTGCTGACCACACCGGCGATGGCGGCAGACAAGACCGCCAAGTTCACCTACCAGGAGATAACCGACCCCTACCTCGTCAGTATCAACAGCCACGACGAGAAGGCTGAGACGACCCGCACCGACCAGTCCGTCATCCACGGCGTCTACGTCAACATGCAGGGACAGTCCATCGAGTTTACCTGCGGGCTTATCACCCCGGCGTTCCTTGAGGGGACTTCCCCGGCCAAGATAAACGACAAGGGGCAGATCATCGGGACGTGTCCCAAGGGCAACTTCGACATACGTAACGAGGTGGCGTTCATCAGGGAGCGAAACGGGGCGATGACCATCATCCAGCAGCCGGGGGCCGACCACACCTACCTGTGGGGGATCAATACCAAGGGACAGGCCGCGGGTCTGTACTACAACCCCCTGGACGGCCGGTCGGGCCTGTACCGTATTCACGGCCTGATCTACGACAAGGGTAAGCTCGTCACAGTGGACTTGCCGAGTACAGACGGCAGACCGCCAGTCACTCAGTTGCTAGGCATAGACGACGCAGGTCGGGCTATCGGGGTGTTCTTCACGTTCGACACCGTGACCAACGAGACAGGCACCCTGAGACCGTTCCTGTATGACAACGGGCAGGTGACGTGGCTGGACTTCGGGCTATGGACCGACGTGCAGGACATCAACGCTTTGGGAACCATAGTCGGCAACTCCAGCAGGGGGGGGTTCTTGTGGGATGACGGGAGCTTCTACCTGATCGAGCCGCCGACCGGCAAGGCCATCACCTCGGTGGACTCCATCGACGACAGTGGGCGGATAGTGGGGCGATACCGCCAGGATCCCTGTCCCGTCGACCAGTTCGGCTTCCCCAATTGCCCGAGCCATCAGTTCATAGCTACCCCGGTGGTCGAGCAGAAGGGTAAAGGCAAGGGGAAAGACTTCCAGACCTTTGTGGACACCCGTTCAAATACCCCCTAAAACGTCCAATTTTGCCATTTAAGCCACTTTTGAAGGGAGACAATAGTTTATGCCGAAGGCAGCAGTAAACGTGGATATAAAGGAAAAGCACGCCATCAGTAAGTTCAGCGTGGTGGAGTCCAATATCATCATCATGCTTCGGGAGCCGACGACCGGGGCGATCATGGTCAGGAGCAAGGCAGAGGCGGAGCTGGCGTCCGACATCGTCAACACCCGGATACCGGCCTGTGAGAAGCTGATCGAGGAGCTATGGGGGGATGACTGCAAGAAGGCCTACGACCTGTGGAAGTCGATAGTGGCCAAGCGGGACCGGTTCCTTAAGCCACTCAAGACTTATGGGCAGCAGATACGACAGGCGGTGGCGCTGTTCCAGATAAACGAGAGGCGCAAGGCGGAACTCGAGGCCCAAGAGAAGCAGCGGATCCTCGATGAGGCGATACCGGACAGCGGGGTGGTGTTCCAACCGGAGAAGCCCAGTGTGGACGGGTTCAGCGCCCCGATAAGTAGGAAGTCCTACAAGGTGGTCGACCTGATGGGGCTCATCAAGCTGGTGGTCAAGGGCAAGATGCCGGTGGTCTGCCTACAGGTGAACCCCGACTACTGGACACAGGACGAGATAAAAAAGCAGTGGGCGATGTCCAAGCCCGATGAGACCGGCAAGAGGCTTATCTGTGACGGTGCTATCGAGCTTACCGAGGAATTCACGTCCTCAAGGAGGTGATGCGTAACGAAGAAGTTCGGTCCGATAATGTGAAGGGCTAGGGGCCTCTACTCCCCTAGCCCGAATTACCAACACGGCCATCTTGGCACGTTCTGGCAACCCCAGTTTTGAGCGTACCAAGGTGGCCCTCAATGTCAAAAGGGGGCCACTATGAAGTTTTATCTATTGGCTGTCGAGTTATTAGTCGCCGTGGCTATCTCTACGGCGATGGTGCTTTTGCTGCCGGCCATCAGTCAGGCGCAAGGGAACGACTTCCCTGCCGGGGTCTGGGCGCCGTCACCGAGTTGGTCTGACGTTCCGATCATCACACCAGGGCAAGTAGGAGGTAGTTATCGGAGCGGCAACATCGGGCCGTGGCAAGCTTCCAACCGCAGGGGGGCCAAAATCACAGGGCGCTTCGTCTGGGACTGGTGGGGCCTATCGCCCGTCCAGATCGTCATCAGGACCAGCGGGGACGACGGGATGCACTGGTCCGACGGAGCCTATATGTGGCGCGGCATGTGTCTCCAGAATTGCAACTTCGAGTTTACCGCGACCGGTGACGACACCATCATGTGGATCGACTGGTACGGAAGCGACCAGTTCGCCGCCCACCTCGAGGTGGCCGCTGTGGATAACCCCGACCAGGGGACACAGCCGTCTGTAGCCATCAAGCAGTACATCAAAGACAGGGCGCTTCAGAAGGCGAATGACCTCAATAATGCCGCCGACGTTCTCTCGGCAACTGCCGCAATCATTCCGTGGCCGTTGAGTCTAATACCGGCAGGTCAGGCGATATTCTTCTACCGTCAGGCGAGACACTTCCAAGGAATATACGATGCCCGTTGCATCGGGGATGGTGGTCTCTGGCAAGGCTATATTCACGATGCCTGTGAGTTGGGCTGCTACTGGTCCGACGACAGAGAAATAGCGTACTACTACAACGTGAGCCTCACCTTCGGCAGCTACGCTGATGGCTATGCGGAAGCGGCTGGGGAGCAGGGCAATCGCACGAGTTGTGATGGTCAGAACCGTGATCAGTTAGTGACGAACTTACAGGATGCGGGGTATTGGTATCGGCAAATGGCGGATTACGTTTGGGCGATCGGTCCCGTCATGGAACGCGAGGGCTACCCCGATGCCGCAAATATCGAGTATCAGTTGAACGGCGACCTCAGAGATGCAGCCGACTTCCTGGAAGGAGCGGACTGACATGGACCTATTTTTACTCTGGCGTTTGGTCATGGGCTTTTTGTTGGCGTTCATAGGCGTCTACATGGCGCTAGGCTCTCCGTACCGGTGGACTTGGCCGTTCTCGCTCTTGTTCGCGGTAACAGGGGCATGGATATTTAGCCGGGCTATGCTGACGATCCTGTGACTAAAAAATAACAGTTGACTTTTTTGTAAGTAGTGAAATATATTCCGAATTGTATGGATGTAGCCCATGCAAAATTCCGTTGAGACATTAGACCCGGGGCCGTCGCTCAGACGCCAGTTTGAGTTCGGGCGACCGACGTGTGGCTACATCACACGGGCGGCTTCCGGTGTGATGTCTCGGAATAGGATTAAGAGGTGAAGATGAATTTAATACCGGAACATACCCAGATTCCTAATGTCTACCTGGATATCGTCATGCCCGAGATATCACCGGCGGAGTTCAAGGTGCTGATGGCGATCTCCCGGCTGACGTTTGGGTGGCAAAAGACGGGCGACCATATCAGCGTCAATCAGATAATGAAGATGACGGCGCTGAGCGGTCAGGGCGTAATGAATTGCCTCAAGGTATTGGAGAAACGGCAACTTATCATTATCGACCGTGGAGACTGGCAAGAGCATAAGGCGAACTACTACCGTATCAATTTGGACTGGACCCCCAATTCAGTATCATTAAACTCAGTTGAACGAGACTCATTCAACTCAGTTGAACGAGAAACGTCGTCCTCATTCAACTCAGTTGAATATCAAAAGAAAGCACTACAAAGAAAAAAAGAAAATGGGCCGTCAGAACGTCCCAACGCTTCTAACGAAGCTCCACCAAAGACGCTCGACCCCAAGCTCAAAGCCATAGCCGACCAGATATACCGGATAGACACTAGGAAGTTCGCCCCGCTCATAAGGTGGATAAAGGCGGCAGAGCGCAACTACAGCGTCAGGGTGCTCATAGCTACCCTTGAGCGCTTCCTACCCTACGCCGCCAGGATAGACGGCAACTGGTGGCCCTACCTGGACAAGATACTCGACAAGACGGAAGGAGACCTAAATGCCAGCGATCATGAGAAGGAGCACGAGAGGAACAAACGAGAGGAGGGAGAGTGGGCAAAGCTGCACCGGGGGAGCATCCTGGGGCTGCTGGCGGGAGGAGCACGACAAGGGGAGGATACCTGACGTCCTCTGTTACCGGTGCGAGACGCGCCTTGGCTGCTCATTGTGCTGTCAGAGGTCGGAGAGTCTTATCTGCCTTGTCTGTCATAACTGGGGAATGAAGGCCGGGGTCAGGCGTCACGGCGACATCGTCCCTAACATCAAGGTGCCCAGGGTCAGGACCGACAAGGGGTGGAAGACGCACCATCCGCTATCTGGGCAGGTCAGTAGTTTTATAGAAAGGTCCGGCAATGGACAAGATAGCTGACATTTTCGGCAACAAGCCCGAGGGGCCGATAGACACCCTACACGTCAAGCGCTGTAGGCACTGCAATAAACTGGGGACACTGGTACGGGCGACGTTGAACGATGAGCCGTTCGTGATGTGTGACAAGAATCTAGGCGGGTGCAGGAGGGCACAATGAATTTATCGGGGTGCGCAACTTATCCTCAACAAAAAGCCGGAATAAAAACATGACTGATCTATCTATTACCATCCCTGGCAAGTTCACCCGCACCTCGCTGGAGCTTGACTCCCGGCTTACCTACGACGATTGGCGATCCGTTGGGCTAAATCTGGCGCAGCTAAGAGACTG
>Ga0075435_100000572_pt1 | contig 22520 bp, 18 predicted proteins | sample RhiMethybrSRZTD4_FD_75302 | JGI IMG/M metagenome (GOLD analysis project Ga0075435, IMG submission 75302) | Populus rhizosphere microbial communities from Tennessee, USA - Rhizosphere MetaG P. TD hybrid SRZTD4 | ecosystem: Host-associated > Plants > Roots > Rhizosphere > Soil | place: USA...
GAAATACCGCCAACCGCCCTTACCAGCGGGGGTAACCACCCGCCTGCCCACCACGCCGACGGCGGCTCGTGCGCAGTCCTGAGAGGCCGCCGAGGCGAGCGTCAGAACCGCCGCACGCGGCGGCCGCCGTCGAGGCACTGGTAGCGCGAATCGAACGTGTACGTGTGCGTGCCGACGAGGCCGGGGAGCCAGTCGGGGTCGATCCGCGCAGCCGGCGTCTCGCGGTACGCGGTCGGCGTGAGCAGGTCGACGCGGTTCAGGACTATGGCTCCGCCGTAGCGGCGGGAGCCGTCCTGGGCGGGGCGGTAGAGGGCACCGTCGCGCCGGTAGAGGCGCCCGGCCGGCCGCGAGCGGGCCGGGTCGGTCACGACCGGGTTGGCCGGATGCGGCGTCCAGCCGGCGTCGAGCGACGGCGCGGAGAAGAGGTGGAGCACGCCCGGATCGGCGGGCCCCTCGACCACGCTCGCGAACAGCCAGCACATTCCGTCGTCGGCGATGTGGAGCGTGGCGTCGTGCGCGGTGATGCCGTCGATCAGCACCCGCTCGAGCCGCCACGGGCCGGGCAGCCCGACGGCCGTGAGGAGCTCGATCCGGCCGGCCTCGCCGGTCTCCGGAATCATGTGGACGGCGCCGCCGTGAGCGAACACGAACGGGTAGGAGAGGTGGTGGTCGCGCACGAGCACCCGCTGCGGCGGCGACATGGCACCGTCGCGGCCGAGCTCGAACGCGGAGATGGCGCCCCGCCCGGTGGCGAGGTCGAGGTCCTCGCAGAAGACGAGGTGGCGGCCGTCCGCCTCGATGACGAACGGGTCGGCGAGGTAGCGGCCGGGCGGGTTCGGGACGATGCGCGGCGGGCCGACGATGCGGCCGTCGGCCGACCGCTCCCGCACGGCGATGAACCACTCCTCCCGGCTCCACGCCCCCCTGCCGCGGGCGGCGACGCCGCGGGCGCCCGTGCGGGCGGCTTGCAGCGCGATCGCGGCCGGCCCCGCGGGCGGCGACCCCACAGCGGCGGCGTCTCCGGCCGGCGAGCCACCGTCGCGGGCCGCCCGGCGCAGCGCCCGCAGCAGCAGCCGCGCACCCGCCCACGCCGCCGCGTCGCGGGTGCGGGCCAGCGACAGCGGATCGGCGAGCGAGGTGCAGCGGTCGAGGACGTGCGCGGGCCCGTCGCCGTCCAGGGCGACGAGGGTCGTCTCGGCCGGCGCCCGCCGGCCCACGTCGCGGGCCCGCTCGGACGGGCCGCCCGGCCCGCCGTCGTCGAGCGGCGCGAGCGTCCACGTGCCCAGGCGCGGCGGCGGGCCCGGCCAGCCGCGACGGCCGGCGGGCAGGAACGAGACCACCACGTCCACCTCGGCGTCGTCCACGCCGGCCTCGATCCGGGCCGTGCGCAGCGCGGCTGCCGCGCCGAACACGCGCGCGTCGAGCCGGTCGTAGGCGGCGCGGACACGCGCCGCCGGCCCGCCGCCCCCGCCACCGCCCGGCGCCCGCACGACGGCGGCCAGCTCGCAGGCGTCGTCCGCGGCGATCCGGCCCGCCGTCCAGGCCACCCACTCCGGCACGGCCAGGTCGGGAACGACGAGCGCGACCCGCAGGGGCGGTCCGGGCTCAACCGCCATCTGGCGCACCGAGCAGGCGCTCGTAGGCGGCGACCAGCCGCGGCCCGCCCGCCCGCTCCCAGCTGATTCCCTCGCGGAAGCGCTCGTGGGCCGCCGCGCCCAGGCGGCGGGCACGCTCGGGGTCGGCGAGCACGGCGCGGAGGGCAGCAGCGAGCCCGGCGGCGGTCATGTCTGGGGCGTACTCGAGCGTGTCGCCGGCCAGCCGCTCCGTCTGGGGCAGCCGGTGGGCGACGGTGGGCGCGCCGGCCGACATGTACTCGACCACCTTCACGAACGTGGCAAGGCGGTTGAAGGCCGAGTCGACCTCGGGCGCGACGCAGACGTCGGCCGACCGCACGAGCGAGGCGATCCGGTCGCGGTCGCGCACGAAGCCGAGCCACTCGAACGCGGCGGCGACGTCGCGGTCGCGGGCGCGGCGCTGTGCCGCGGCGAGCGCCGACCCGGCGCCGGCGACGACGACCTTCACCCGGCCCGGCAGGCCGAGCTCGGCGACCGCGTCGACGAGGCGGTCGACGTTGTCCTGCTCGCCGATCGTGCCGACATAGGCGAACAGGTGGTCGGCGCCGTCGCGCCAGCGCGGATCGGCGGGCACGGCGGGCAGCGACCAGCCGTTCGGGACGACCTCGCTGTCGCTGCGCAGGAGCCCGTCCCGCTCGGCCCGGGCGCGGTACTCCGCGTTCGCGAAGACGACCAGCCCGGCGGCCGCGAAGCTCCACCGCTCGATCCGCCGCGCCGTCGTCATCAGCGGGCGCCGGAGCGGCGTCTGTGGGAACTTCTCCTCGAGCAGCACCGGCGCCGCGTCGTGCTGGTCGAACACGAACCGCGGCGTCGAGCCCTGCACGGGCCGAAGCGCCCGCCGGGCCAGGAAGAAGTTGTCGGGCGGGTTGCCGGCGTGCACGGCCGCGACCGGTGCCCGCCGCGCCGCACGGCGCAGGCCGAGCAGGGCCCGCGCCATCGCCTGCTGCTGCTCCCGGATCTGGCCGACGACGCCGCGGCCCTCGCGCGGCTGCGGGTAGAGCTCGAGGTGGACGCGCGCGCCGGTCATCGCCCGCACCGCCTCCGGCGAGCGGGTGCCGCCGACGAGCGTCACCGTGTAGCCGGCCTCCGCCAGCGTCTCCGCCTCGCGGCGCGGGCGCAGGTCGATCTCGAGCGCCGCGTTCTGGTTCACGATCACGACGTGCGGCCCGCTCACCGGCCCACCGCCCCCAGGAGCTCGGCGTAGCGGCCGGTCATCGCGTCGATCGAGAACGCCCGCTGCTGGCGCTCGCGCCCCGCCCGCCCGAGCGCCTCGGCGCGGCCACGGTCGCGGGCGAGCGCGACCAGCGCCGCGGCCACCTCCTGCGGCCGGTCGCGCGGGACGAGAATGCCCGTCTCGCCGTCGGCGACCGCCTCACCCACGCCGCCCACCGCCGTTGCGACCACGGGGCGGCCGAGCGACATCGCCTCGAGAACGGTCATCGGCAGCGCCTCGACGGCGCTCGTCAGGCAGAGGACGTCCGCAGCGGCGATCACGTCGAGCGCGTCGGTCCGGTACCCGACGGCCCGCACCGCACGGTTGCTGCGTGCGACGGCATCGGTCACCGCGTCCGCTTCCGGCCCCGCGCCGACGACGATCCCGCGCACCGCCGGCTCGACGCCGTGGGCCGCGGCGACCTGCTCCACGAATGTGACGGCGCGCTTCTCCGGCCGGAGCGCCGCCACGAGCACCGCCAGGAACTCGCCCGGGGCGACGCCGAGCTCGGCCCGCACCCGCTCGCGCGGGCGCACCGCCGGGTCGGCGGCGACGCCGTTGGGGATCACCCGGATCGCACCGCCCGGGTAGCCGTCGCGGACGAGGTGCTCACGCTGGCTGCGGGCGACGGCGACGACGGCCGCCACGCGCGGGCGCACGGGCCGCAGCAGCGCCTGCTGGTGGCGGCGCAGCGGGCGCACGCCCAGCGGGTCGGGGCCGAGGTGCTCGGTGACGACGTGGGCCGCGCGCTGGCGGCGCGCGAGCGCATGCCCGACGACGTGCGCGCTCGTGCCGCGGCTGACGACGACAGACGAGCTCGGGCCGGCGAGGCGCACGGCCCGGGCCAGGCCGGCCGGATCGGCCCGGTGGCGCAGCCGGGCGCAGGCGACGGGGACGCCGCCCGCGGCAAGGTCGTCGAAGTAGGCGCCGCGGCCGTCGAGCGTGACGACGCGGACGTCGAACCCGCGCTCGGCCAGCCCGGGCACGAGCGCGAGCCACTGCCGCTCCGCCCCGCCGGCCTCCAGGTTCGGGCACACGAACACGAGCCGGGGGCGGCCCTTGCGGATCACCGCGCCCGTCCGGCGAGCAGGCGGCGGTAGACCGCGAGGACGCGCTCGGCGATCGGCCGGCGTCCGTACGCCTCCATCGCCTCGCGCAGCCGCGGGCCGCCGCCGGCCCGAAGCGCATCCCCCACGGCGGCGGCCAGCGCATCGGGATCCCGGGCGGCGATGGCGCATCCGGGCAGGCCGCGCACGAGGTCCGGCACGTCGCCGACCGCGACCGAGACGACCGGCGTTCCCGACGCGAGCGCCTCTTTCACGGCCACCGGCGCCCCCTCCCGCACGGACGTCATCACCGCCACGTCGGCGGCCCGCATGGCCATCGCCACCTCGTGGCGGGGCAGGCCGTCCAGGCTGGCCGCGTGCGTTTCCGGAATCTGGCGGCGCACGCGCGCCACCGTCGCGTCGAACACGTCGACCCGCTTGTTCGCCGCCTTCGCGCGGTCGCCCCGGGCGGCCGGGAAGAGGATGCAGGGGCCGTCCTCGGGCCAGCCCAGCCGTCGCCGGGCCTCGGTCCGGTCGCCGGGGCGGAACAGATCGAGATCGACGCCGCACGGGATCACCGCGGCCCGGCCGTCGAGCCCGAGCGCCGCGGCGACGACCGGCGCGACGGCGATCGGCTGCGTCCGCCGGGCGACCGCCTGCGACACCCGCCGCTGCCAGCGCACCCATGCGTCGCTGCCGTGAAACGTCGTCACCACCGGCGTGCGCAGCTGCGCCGCTGCGACCGCCCCGGAGAGGCCGTAGTGGGCGTGGACGAGGTCGAAGCGGCCGTGGCGCAGCGTCCGCCGCAGCGTCCCGGCCGCGGCCAGGTACCGGCGCTTGTCGCGGCGGCCGTCGAACGCCTGCACCTCGACCTCGGCGCCGAGCCCGCGCAGGTCCTCCACCTGGTCGCGCACGAAGCAGCCGAGGTGCGGCTCGGCCGCCGTCGGATACATGTTCGTGAGCACCAGCACCCTGATGTCGCCGTGGCCTGGCATGGTGCGTCCGGCTCGCGCGGCGGTCAGGCCGCTCCCAGAAGCGACCCCTCGGCCGCCTCGATCACGCGCACGACGTCCAGGCCGAGCTGCGGCGACGACCGCGGGATCGAGCCGGAGCGGATCGCGTGGCAGAAGTCCTCCATCTGCAGGCCGATCGGCTCGGCCGGGTCGAGCCGGGGCGAGACGATGTCGCCGGCGCGGTACTTCAGGAACTCGCCGAACGACTCCGGGTTGCGGGGCACGACGCTCGAGTCGTAGACGCGCACCGGCTCGTTGCTGCAGTCGTCGTAGACGACCATCTTGTTCGAGCCGACCACGGTCGTCCGCCGTAGCTTGCTGGGCGCGAGCCAGGCGAGCTCGATGTGGGCGATCGTGCCCGAGTCGAACTCGCAGCTGATGAACGCCACGTCCTGCTGGCCGGGGACGATGCACGCCCGCCCCATCGTCATCACCCGCGACGGCCGCTCGCCCAGCCAGTACATGAGGATCGAGAAGTCGTGCGGGCCGAGATCCCAGAGGACGCTGACGTCCGACTGGTGCATGCCCAGGTTCACCCGCGACATCGAGACGAAGTAGATGTTGCCGAGCTCGCCCGAGCGGATCAGGTCGCGGATCCGGATCACCGGTGGGCTGTACAGGAACGTGTGCCCCGGCATCAGCACGAGGTCGCGCTCCTCGGCGGTGCGGATCAGCTCCCGCGCCAGCTCCGAGGACGGCGCGAGCGGCTTCTCGACGAACACGTGCTTGCCCGCCTCGAGCGCGCGCATGGCCAGGTCGTAGTGGGTCGAGACCGGGGTGACGACGCAGACGGCGTCGAGCTCCGGGTCGTCCAGCATCTCGTCGACGTCGCGCGTCTGGCGGACGGCCGGGAAGCGGCGGCCGAGCTTCTCGAGCAGCCCCGGGTCGAGGTCGCACATCCACACGGCCTCGGCGCCGTCGAGCTCGCTCAGGTTGCGCACCAGGTTCGGCCCCCAGTAGCCGAGCCCGACCACGCCGACGTTGACGGCCTGGCGCTCGGACTCGCCCCGCCGGGCCGAGACGACGTCCAGCTGCTGAAGGTCGAGCGTCATACCGTCGCCTTCCGCTGGCGCAGCATCTCGGCGGGCGTGCGCAGGATCAGCCGCAGGTCGAGGCCGAGCGACCACGCGCGCACGTAGGCGACGTCCATCTCGAGCGCCTCGGCGAAGGGTGCGTGCGCACGCGCCTTCACCTGCCACAGGCCGGTGAGCCCCGCCGGCATCTGGAAGCGCTCGTAGTGGTGCGGCGCGAAGTGCTCGGTCTCGTAGTCGAGGCACGGCCGCGGCCCGACCAGTGACATGTCGCCGCGCAGGACGTTCCAGAGCTGGGGCAGCTCGTCCAGGCTCAGGCGCCGCAGCGACCGCCCCGACGGCGTGATCACGTCGTCGCGGTCGAGCTTGTAGAGCTCGCCGGCGGCCGCGTCGCCGTTCATCGATTGCTCCACGAAGTCGCGATGCCCGGCTGCATCCGCGTCGACGGTCATCGTGCGGAACTTGAGCATCGTGAACTCGTCCATGTTCTCGCCGAGCCGGGTCTGGCGGAAGAAGACCGGGCCGGGCGTCTCGCGCGGGATCCGCCACCACGCCCACAGGAACACCGGCGCCGCCAGCACCAGGCCGATGCTCGCCCCGACGATGTCCACTCCCCGCTTCACGAGCAGCAGCCGGCGGGGGCGGCGGCGGGGCGAGAGGCTGACGAGCGGGATGCCCTCGACGTCGGGCAGGCCGAGGTCGGGGCCGATGATCTCGAACATGCGCGGGACGACGTCGACCCGCACGTCCTGGCGCATGAGCGGACGGACATGGGTGAGCACGTCGCCGTCGTTGTGCTTGGAGAAGGCGACGATGACGCGGTCGACGCCGCGCTCGCGGACGATCTCGGCGAGGTCGTCCATGACCCCGAGGAGGGGGACGCCGGCGACGTCGCGGCGGACGCGCTTCGGCGGCGCGTCCACGAAGCCGATGAGGTCGATGCCGTACTCCGGGTGGTGCAGGAGCTTGCGGGCGACGAGCTGGCCGACGTCGCCGGCGCCGACGATCACCGCGCTCTGCGTATAGGCACTGCGGCGACGGGCTGCGGCGCGCACGGCCGTCCGGCCCGAGACGATGAAGACGACGGCGAGCACGGCGAACACCACGAGGTGGGCGGTGGCGGGCTGGCCCAGCCCGACCACCCAGGCGATCGCGAGCAGCAGCCACGTGCCGACCACCATCAGCCGGCCGACGTTCGTCCACTCGCCGGCCCGCCCGAGGAGCGCACGGCCCGGCTCGGCGGCGTAGAGCCCGTACAGGCGCGCGCCCGCGAACCAGCCGGGCAACGCCGCAGCGAACAGCAGGACGCCCTCGGCGTGCACGCCGGCACGCCTGTGCATGGTCGGGATGGCCATGCTCGTCACCAGGAACGCCGCGACGAGCGCGATCGCGTCGCTCGCCGCCAGGAACGGCACGATCGGCCCCGGTCGCGACCGCACCGCGAGGGCGGACCCGGCCGGGACGGCGGCGGGCCGCAGCTCGGGCGGCTCGGCCGTCGCGGTGGCGATCCGCTCCTCAGACACGGCTCGTATCCTTCCGCCCGTTCGACCGGTAGCCGTACGAGTACCCCGGCCCGCCCTCGCTCCCGGTGGCGATGAAGCCGAGCTTCTGGGCCGGGCAGGTCTCGAGGATGCGGCGCGTCTCGGCCAGGGTGACACGCCGGATCGCGTTCAGCTCGGTGACGACCACGACGGCGTCGGCGGCCGTCGCGATCGCCATCGCGTCGCCGACCGCTAGCATCGGCGGCGAGTCGATCAGGAGCACGTCGCAGCGCTTCGCCAGCGCGCGGACGGCGTCGGTGACGAATCGCGACGACAGGAACTCGCCCGGGTCGGGCGGCGCCGCCCCGACCTTCACGACCTCGAGGATGCCGGTGTCCGTCACCGCGGAGTCCGAGTGGACGTCGACGATGTTCAGGGCGTCCGCCATCGTCACATCACCGGCCGCCACGCTGGTCAGCCCCGGCCGCCCGGCCAGGTCGAAGAAGCGGTCGACGCCCGGTTGGCGCAGGTCGAGGTCGAGCAGGATGACGTGCCACCCGGAGCGGGCCAGCGTCACGGCCAGGTTCGCGGCGGTGGTCGACTTGCCTTCTCCCTGCGTGGTCGACGTGATCACGATCGAGGCGACGTCGTGCTGCAGCCGGGTGACGTCGAGGCTCGTCCGCAGCATCCGGAACGCCTCCGCCCCGGCGCCGGCGGGCTCCGACAGGGCCGCGAGGCCGCTGCCGTTCAGATGCGGATCCGGCGGCGGCACCTGGCCGAGCAGCGGCAGGCCGAGCCGGTCGCGCACCTCGTCCGCCGAGCGCACGCGCGTATCCAGCGCCTCGCGCAGGAAGGCCAGCGCGACGCCGAGGGCGACGCCGATCAGCAGGCCCAGCGCGACGTTCCTGGTGGTCTTCGGCTGCACCTGCGTCGCCGAGCCGGCCGGGCCGACGACGATCGCGCTCGACCCGGCCGAGCGCACGGTCTGCAGCGCCTCGAGGTCGCGTTCGTTGCGGGTCAGCTGGCGGAAGAGCGGCGAGCTCCCCTGGCCGGCGGCGGAAAGCGTCGCCAGCCGCCGCTGGACGTCGACGATCGCGGCCGTGAGCGCCTGGACGTCGAGCCGGCGGCGGTAGGCCGTATAGGCGTGGGCGTAGGCGGTGGCGAGCTTCTCCGCCACGGCCGGGTCGGGGTCGGTGACCGAGAACGAGAGCAGGTCGGCGGCGGGGTTCGCCGTGACGGTCGAGCTCGCCAGCAGCTCGCCGGCAGTCTTGCCGGGCACGCCCGCGGCATTGACGGCCAGCTGCGCCACGGTGCCGACGCGGGCAAGGGCGGCCTGGGTGGCGGCGTAGCGGTCAGGCGGCGACGTGATCTGCGAGTTCAGGTCGAGGGCCACGCCCGGCGCGCTCTGCTCGTTCACGAGCACGGTCGCGGTCGACTGGTACAGCGCCTGCTGCCGATGCGAGACGACCAGCGCGATCAGGGGCACGACGACGATCGCTGCGATCACCATCAGCCGCTGCCGCACAAGCGTGGCGACCCAGTCGCGGAAGACTGACTCGTCGTTCCAACGTTCGCTCAAGGGCCGCTCCCGCCCACACACGCCCGAGCCGGGGCGTGCGGGAGTTCTCGACTCACGCCGTTTTGTGTAGCCCCACTACCAGTCGTGCATTCTCCAGGGAGCTCCCTCTGTAGCGCCCGAGTCCCTTCCTCCGCACACCGGGACCCGCGGGCCAAACTCCGAGACCGCGAGGTACACGCCTTGCAGGTCGCACGCTAGCACCAGAATTGGTCACCGCTCGGGATCCAAACCACGGAGGATCCGCCCGTAATGTGCTATGTTCGCAAGGCGACGGCACGGAGCGGCTCAGCCGGACGCGGCGGTGCGCAGCATCTTCGGCGTGGCGAGCCAGAGGAGCACCGCGTCCGTGGCGTCGCCACCCGGGGCGAGCGTGACGTCGAGGCAGGCGCACCCCGCCTTGCGCAGGTCGATGAACCCGAGCGGCCGTGTCGTGCACACCTGCTCCACGAGCTCGCTCAACATCGGTTCATGCCCGACGATCATGACGGTCTCCTCCCGGCGCTCGGCGAGCGCCGAAAGCGCCGGCCCGGGCGGGCCGTCGGCCAGCTCCTCCAGCAGCTCGATCGGGCTGCCGAATGCCTCGGCGGCCACGTCGGCGGTCTGACGGGCGCGGGCCTTGGGGCTCGTCAGGATCACGTCGGGCGGATCGCAGAACGCCGCAAGGCCGCGAGCGGCCTTGCGGGTGCGCTCGACTCCCTGCGGGGTGAGCACACGCGAGGCGTCCGTGCCGTCGGCGGAGACGTCCTCGGCGATGCCGTGTCGGAAGACGAGGAGGCGCATGGCTAGAGGAATACCCCATCGGCGTCGCGTTCGAGCTCTCGCCAGGCCTTCGGATAGGCGGCGCGGGCGGTCCGGCGGCGCTCGTGCTGGCGCTCGATCACCCGGCCGGCGGCGATCGCCTGGGCGGCCGCAGCCCGCGCCGGGACGAGCGCCCGGATTCGGGCCTCGGCGACCGCGGCGTCCTGGTGGTCGCCGAGGACGTCCTGCAACACCTTGGCGTCGCGGATCACGGCGGCGACCCCGCGGCCCACCGACCGCTCTGCCAGCTCGGCCGCATACCGGGCGCGCTTGACGGCGATCCGGGCTGCATGCAGCTCCTCGTCGGGCGGTTCTTGACCGAGCGCCCGCATCGCCTTGCGCAGCCGGCGGAACTCGCGCGCGGCCAGGTCGCGCAGCGTCCGTCCGCTCTCCGCGAGCGGCGGCGCCTTCGTGTCGGCGTCCAGCCGCTCGACCAGGGCGATGTAGCGGGGCTCGGCGAGGGCGGCCAGCATCGCGTCGCGATCGGCGGCCCGCTCGGCCTCGAGCTTGCGGACGAGCGTGAGGAACGCCTCGGCGTCGGCGCCGCCGAGCGCCCCGGCGTCGGCACGCAGGTGCTCGACCAGCACATCCAGGTCGCGCACCGGTCCGAGCGCGCCGCCCAGCCAGCCCACCTCGGCCCGCAGCTCGCGCACCCATTCGCTCTCGAGCAGCGGCCGGGCGGCGCGCAGGATGGCGCGCATCCGCCGCGTCGCCACCCGCATCTGGTGCAGCTCCTCGGCGTCGCGGCCCAGGCGGGTGCCCGGGTCGTGGCGGACGATCGCGGCGTACTGGGCGCGCAGGGCGGCCGTGACGTGCTCCGCGGCAGGCGCCGACCGGGCCGGGCGCTCCGGCGGCTCCGGCGTCGGCAGGTCGAGCGCCTGAAAGAGCTTCGGCCGCAGGTCGGCCTCGATGGCCCCGGCCCGGCGCAGCCGGCGGACAATCCCGCGCAGGTCCGAGACCGTGCCGTCGACCAGCTCGACCTCGAGCTCCTCGAAGCGGCGGGCGATGTGACGACCCTCGAACACGGCGACGCTGTCCACGACCACCTCGGCGATCGCCCGACCGCCCGCGCGCACGAGCACGCCGGTGCGATTCGTGCGCAGGCGCGCCACCGGCACCGGCTTCACCCCGTGCAGGTACGCCGTCAGGAGCGACGTGACCTCGGCCGGCACCGATCGCGGTCCGCCATCGAACTCGAGCTCGAGCCGGTCGACGCCGTGCGGCAGCTTCAGCTGCCAGGCGCCGCGGCCGCGCTCGACGCGATGGCGCAGCGTGATCCCGGCCGCGGCCAGCCGCAGCCCGGGAGAGTCGTGGTAGGTCGAGCTCAGCTCACGCGCCGGGAGCGGCTCGCCCGGGAGATGGGGCAGCAGGAACCCCGGCGGGGCGGTGAGCTTGCGCTCGCGCTCGAGCGTGGCCTTCACGGCGCGATCGTACCAACGCCCGATCGTCCCAACGGGGCGATTCTTCGCACCGGCGACGTGACAGAATGGCGGCGTGCACGTGATCGCGGTCGTCAACCGGAAGGGCGGAGTCGGCAAGACGACGACCGCCGTGAACCTGGCGGCCGCGATGGCGCTCGAGTCGCGCAGCGTGCTGCTCGTCGACCTCGACCCGCAGGGCTCGGCCGGCGTGGCGGTCGGCGTCCCGGTCGCGGCCGAGGACGGCGCGGGCGGCATGTTCCGGGGCAAGCCGCGCTGGTGGGCGCGGCGCTCGCCGGTGACGACGCTCGAGCGGCTCGGGGTCGTCCCTGCGGATCCGCGGCTGGCGGCCGCGGAGGCGGCGGCCCAGGGCGACGGCAACCGCAGCGGCCGCTTCGGCGCCGCGCTCGCGGGGGCGAACGAGGAGTGGGAGGCGGTCGTCGTCGACACGCCGCCCGGCCTCGGCGGCCTCAGTGGCTCGGCGCTGCGCGCGGCGGATGCCGTCGTCATCCCGGCGGCGGCCGACTTCCTCTCGATCGACGCGCTCCAGGGCACCATCGAGGCCGTGCGCGCGATCGAGCGCGACGCGGGCCGGCGGTACACGCCGCTCGTGCTCCTGCCGACATTCGTCGACGCGCGCCGGCCGGGCGCGCTGGCCGCCGCGGCCCTCATGCGCGAGCGCTTCGGCGACCTGGTCTCGCCCGCCCAGATCCCGCGCAGCGCCCGCCACGACACCGCCGCCCTGGCCGGATCGCCCGTCGTCGCGAGCTCGCCGCGCTCGTCGGCGGCGGCCGCCTACCGCACCGCCAGCGACGACCTCGTCGCCCGGCTGGGCCGCAAGCCCCCCAAGCGGCACGGGGCGCTCAAGACGTTCGTCCGCGCCGACATGCGCGAGGCGTTGCTCGAGATGCGCCGCCGCCGCCCCACCGAGAGCGAGGCGGCGGCCGACGGCAAACACCCGGGCAGCTAACCGGGGTCAGACCCCGAACGGATCCCGTTACAGGTGGAACGGGATCCGAAGGCCCTTCACGAAGCAGGCCGCGCCCACGCACGGGAGGTGCAGCATCGACTCCCAGGTCCGCAGGGCGCTGAAGTGGTTCAGCGGCCGCAGGACCACCCGCTCGGGCGTCGACGGCGAGATGACGATGAACGGGATCGGGGTCTCGACATCCCCCGTCTGCGACGCGGAGTCGAACCAGATGAACACGGCCGTGTGCCCTCGCGTGTACGGGCGCCGGTGCAGCAGACCGTGCGTGCCGCCGAGGAACGCCTGCAGCCATGCGCTGGCCTGGGCCGGCGTGCCGTCGTGCATGTCGTGCTGCAGGTTCGGCACGATCCAGGTGAACTTCCGCCTCAGCTTGATGGGGTGAGCCGGCAACCGCACGACGTCGGCCCGGCAGGTCACCCGCGGGATGCGGGTGTAGTAGAGCGCCGGTGCGTGCCGGGGAACGAAGAGCCGGGTGTTGGCCCGGTAGCACGGCGCCGGCTGCGACTCCGAGAACATGCGCCAGTTGCGCCCGCCGAGCTGGCTGAAGATGTTCGCCCGCACGCTGCGGCAACCCGGGCCGGGCAGGCAGTCGGCCGTGGTCACGGTGCGGCCGCCGGTCGCCCCGAGATAGTTGGGCAGGCTGCGCGGGAAGTGCACCGCCCGGTAGTCGACGGCCGACCCGCACTTCGACGCCAGCGTCTTGAAGTAGCTGGGCGGCGCCTCGCGGCCGAGGATGTCCTTGTAGGAGTGGTTCTCGAACGCGATCACGACGATGTGGCGCCATGACGGCGGCCGGCTGACGTGGCCGCACGGTGAGCTTGCAAATGCCCGCCCGGGCGCAGCCAGCGCGACGGCGGATGTTGCCGCGAGCGCAGCCGCCGCCACGCAGGCGAGCAGCATCGGACGACGATGCATGGTGGGACCCCCTACCCCTCGTTGCCTGCCCGCGCGGGCCACCATAGCGCCCGGAGATTGGAACGCAAGCGGCTATGCTCGCCGCAGGAGTATCCGACCGAGGAGGACGTTCCAGATGGCGACGGTGCACGAGGGCGTCGATGCTCTGCGGGAGGCCGCGGGCAGGGAGTGGTTGTCATGGACGCGGATGGCGGACTTCGACGGCGCGGCTCCGCCCATCCTGGTCGGAGGCGAGGGCCCCTATGTCATCGAGGCGGACGGCACCCGGCTGCTCGACGCGATGTCCGGCCTCTTCACGACGCAGATCGGCTACTCGCACGGCCCCGAGCTCGGTGAGGCCGCCAAGCGCCAGCTCGAGTCGTTCGGCTTCTACCCGAACTGGGCGGCGACCTCGCCGGCGCCGGTCGAGCTCACCCGCCGCGTCACCGACCTGGCCCCCGAGAACCTGACCCGCGCGTTCTTCACGTCGGGCGGCTCGGAGGCGGTCGAGTCGGCGCTGAAGCTCGTCCGCCAGCACTGGCTGGGCCGGGGCGAGCCGCTGCGCCGCAAGGTGATCGCCCGGCGCGGCGCCTACCACGGCTGCACGCTCGGCGCGCTCTCGCTCACCGGCATCCCGGCGGCGCGGGCGCCGTTCGAGCCGCTGTTCGGCGACGTCCGCCACGCCGAGAACACCGACCGCCGCAACTACCGGCAGGCCGTCACCGAGGAGGAGTGGGCCGACGCGGCGGTGACCGCGATCGAGCGCACCATCGTCGCCGAGGGCGCGCACACCATCGCCGCGGTGGTCGTCGAGCCGGTGCAGAACGCGGGCGGATGCCTCACTCCGCCGCCCGGCTACCCGCAGCGGCTGCGCGAGCTGTGCGACCGCCACGGCATCCTGCTCTGGTGCGACGAGGTCATCACCGGGTTCGGCCGGCTCGGCGCCTGGTTCGGCTCCGAGCGGCTCGGCTTCGACGCCGACATCGTCACGTTCGCCAAGGGCGTCACATCCGGCCAGGCGCCGCTCGGCGGCGTGCTCTTCACCGACGACGTGGCGACGCCGCTGCTCGACCAGAAGGCCGTCTACGCGCACGGCTTCACGTTCGGCGGCCACCCGCTCTCGTGCGCCGTGGCGCTGGCGAACCTCGACATCATGGAGCGGCTGGACGTGCTCGCGAACGTGCGCGCGCTGGAGGATCACCTCGGGAGCGTGCTGGACGAGGTCGCAACCGCCTCGCCGATCGTCGTCGAGGCCCGCGGCTGCGGCTTCTTCCGCGCGATCGAGCTGCGCGACGCCGGCATCCTCGCCGCCGCCCGTGACGCGATCCGCGCGGAGGGCGTGATCGTCCGCCTGGACGACCGCGTCAACCCGTGCCTGGCGATCTCGCCCCCGCTGATCTGCACGAAGGAGCAGATCGACGAGGTGGGCGCCGGCATCGCCGCCGGCCTGCGCCGGGTAGCCTGATCGACGTGGGGACAGTCCCCGCCTGGCGGGGACTGTCCCCGATGTTCGCCCTCTACACAGTCGCCGGCTTCGGCAGCGGCTCGATCGCGCGCAGCGCCCGCTCGATCTCGGCCTCGGGCAGCTCGTGGTCCTCGAGCCGGCCGTGGAGGTACGCGTCGTAGGCGGCCATGTCGAAGTGGCCGTGGCCGGAGAGGTTGAACAGGATCACCTGCTCGGTCCCCGCCTCGTCCGCGCCGCGGGCGGCGTCGACGACACCCTTGATCGCGTGGGCGGTCTCCGGCGCGGGCACGATCCCCTCCGCGCGGGCGAACTTGACCGCCGCGTCGAACACATCGTTCTGGCGGTAGGCCTCGGCCCGCAGGAGCCCGTCCAGCATGAGCTGGGAGACGATCGGCGCCGCGCCGTGGTAGCGCAGGCCCCCGGCGTGGATGCCGGGCGGGATGAAGTCGTGCCCGAGCGTGTGCATGGCGACGAGCGGGGTCAGCTGGGCGGTGTCGCCGAAGTCGTAGGCGTACGGCCCGCGCGTGAGGGTGGGGCACGAGGCCGGCTCGCACGCGATCACGTCGATGTCGGCGCCTGCGATCTTGTCGCGGATGAACGGCAGGGCCAGGCCGGAGAAGTTCGAGCCGCCGCCCACGCACCCGATCACCACGTCGACGCCGCTCTCGCCGGCGAGGTCGAGCTGGCGGTGCGCCTCCTGGCCGATCACGGTCTGATGCAGCAGGACGTGGTTCAGCACCGAGCCGAGCGCGTAGCTCGTGTCGTCGTGCGTGGCGGCGTCCTCGACCGCCTCGGAGATGGCGATGCCGAGGCTGCCCGGCGAGTCGGGGTGGCGCTCCAGCATCGCCCGGCCGGCGTTCGTGTCGGGCGACGGGCTGGGAACGACCGAGGCGCCCCACGTCTCCATCATCATCCGCCGGTACGGCTTCTGGTCGTAGGACACGCGCACCATGTAGACCTTGCACTCCAGGCCGAACGCCTCGCACGCGAACGCCATCGAGCTGCCCCACTGGCCGGCGCCCGTCTCGGTGGCGATCCGGCGGCGCCCGGCCCGGGCGTTGTAGAACGCCTGGGCGACGGCGGTGTTCGGCTTGTGCGACCCGGCCGGCGAGACGCCCTCGTACTTGTAGTAGATCCGCGACCGCGTCCCCAGGGCGCGCTCGAGCCGGTGGGCGCGGTAGAGCGGCGTCGGCCGCCACAGCCGCAGGACGTCGATGACCTCCTCGGGGATCGGGATCTCGGCGTCCGTCGAGACCTCCTGCAGGATCAGGTCCATCGGGAAGAGGGGCGCGAGGTCGTCCGGGCCGATCGGCTGGCCTGTGCCGGGGTGCAGCGGTGGCTGCGGCGGCGACGGGGCGTCGGCGAGGACGTTGTACCAGGAGCGCGGCATGTCGCGCTCGTGCAGCAGGATCTTGGTGTCGGCCATGGCGGTCTCCTGCGGTGAAGGTTCCGGACGCCGCCTCTCGGCGGTCGCCCGATTCTGCCTCAACCGCGCGGAGCGTGCGCCCGGCTAGCCCGCGAGCTGCTTCAGGTAGCGCTTGTGGTCGTACATGGCCTGGTCGGCGCGCTCGACGAGCTCGTCCGCCGTCATCGACGGTGGGCTCATCGCGGTACCGACCGCCACGCCGACCCGTGCGACCGTCCGGGCGATCGAGAAGGACGGCGCGAACACCTTCACGATCCGCTGCTTCATCAGGTCGATCACGCGCGCGGCGGCCGCGGCCGGGAGCAGCGGCAGCAGGATGACGAACTCGTCGCCACCCACCCGGAACACGGGATCGCTCGTACGCACGACGCTCACGAGCCGCTGGGCGGCCAGCTGCAGGAGGGCGTCCCCCGCCGCATGGCCGAGCGTGTCGTTCACCGCCTTGAACCCGTTCAGGTCGCAGTAGAGCATCCCCAGCACGTGGTCGGACCGGCGCCGCTCGAGCTCCTCCGAGAGGCGGCGCCCGAACGCCGCCCGGTTGGGCAGCCCCGTGAGCTCGTCGTGGCTCGCGTCGTGCAGTGCCCGCTGCTCGCGCCGGCGCATGGCGGTGATGTCGGTGAGGACGACGACGCGGGCCAGCTCGCCGTGGAACCGCGCCTCGCGCACCTGGGCCGAGTACCAGCGGCGGGTGCCGCTGCGGTGCATGCCCTCGATCTCGAAGTCCCCTGTCACGTCCTGGGCCAGGCGCTCGGCGGCGAGGGCGAGCGACTCCGGCGCGATGTAGTCCTCGGGCCGCAGCCCCAGAGCCTCCTCGGGCGACCAGCCGAACTGCTCGCAGAACGCCCGGTTGACCTCGACGATGACGCCGCCGGCGCGAACGATCACGGAATCGCGTGAGGCCTCCGAGAGCAGGCGGAACCGCTCCTCGGACTCCCGCGCCTCCTCCTCGGCCCGCTTCATCGCGGTGACGTCGGTCTCGACACCGCGCACACGGCGCCGGCCGCTGTGGTCGGTCGTGAGCCGGGCCACGCTCGAGAGCCACACCACGGCACCGGTGGCGCTGAGGGCGCGGTAGGTGACGCGGGCGGTGCCGCGGGTCAGCACCTCCTCCTCCGAGGCGACGAAGGCCTCGCGGTCGTCCGGGTGGACGATCTGCGTGCTCCAGAACTCGGCCTCGGCGACGATGTCCATCGGGTCGTAGCCGAGCAGGTCGTGGACGCGGTCGTTGACGAACTCGATGGTGAAGGTATCGGCGTCGGCCTCCCACACGATCGCGTCGATGTCGCTCAGGAGGTCGAACAGGAACCCGCCGATGTCGCCCGTGAACGAGATCGGTACCGACACCCGCCGTTGCGGGGCCGGGGCTCGGTACTCCTCTGCGGGATCGATCGGGTCCATGGGGGCACAGGTCCGTCGCCGGTTTTATCGGCGTTGCGCGCCCACGCTTGACCGCTGCCGCAAACGGGTCGGGGCCCCGCGAACGGGGCCCCGAGTGTGGCGCTCATGCGTCGGTCGCGATCAGGGCGTGTATTGCGCGTATCCCTGCTGCTTGCGCTGGCCCGTGCTGGTGAAGTCGCCGCCGACGAGCACGTCCCCGTTGGAGACGACGCCGTAGAGGGCGAATACGCCGAGCACGCTGTTCGCGCCGGGAGCCCATGAGGTGAGGTTGCCGGTGTTCTCGTCGACCGCGAGCAGCTTGTCGCGCGCGATGGGATTCGTGCACGTGTGCTGCCCCTTCTGCGGCCCGCAGTAGAACTGCATGTGCCCGCCCACGTAGACGTCGCCGCCGACGACGGTGATCGCCTGGACATTGCCGTTCGTGCCGCCCAGCCACTTCTGGGTGCCCGTCGCGGGGTCGAACGCGGCGAAGTTGCCGCCGCCGCCGGCGCCGGCCACGTATACGCCGTTCGCATCGGACGCGAGCCCGATGATGGGGTACGTGGTGTGGTCGTGCCACGGCAGGTTGTTGCCCGTGTCGCCGTCGATCGCGCCGATGTTGTTCGCCGAGGCGCCGTTCAGATGGGTGAACGTGCCCCCGACCACCATGCGCGGGAAGCCCAGCAGGCGGATCGCCCGCACCTGGCCGTCGACCGCCGGCGCCCACGGCAGGATCGCGCCCGACGTGGTGCTCACCGCGGCCAGGTACGGCCGCGAGGTGCCGTCGACGGTGCCGAACCCGCCGCCCAGAAACAGCGAGTTGCCGCTCGCCACGAGCGAGAACACCTCGCCGCTGGCCGACGCCTTGAACGCCGGGATGACCGCTCCCGCGCCCGTGGCCTGCACCGCGGCGACACGTGTGTGGGTGGCCCCGCCGACCTGGGTGAAGGCACCGCCCATGTAGACGGTCGTCCCGACGACACGGAGCGCCCGCACCGTGCCGTTCACATTCGGGTTCCACGGCAGCAGGGCGCCCGTCGTCAGGTTGACCGCCGCCGCGTGGTTGCGGGTGACCTCCCCTGTGCCAGCGGCCGCCCCGGGCGGCCGCATCGCCGTGAACTGGCCGCCCAGATAGGCGACGTTCCCCGACACGACGATCGCGTTCACACGGCCGTTCGTCTGCCAGGTCGGAACCGGGTGCGGCTGCACCGGGATCGCCTGCGCGACGCCTGCCGTTCCCAACCCCATCGCGGCCACGAAGGCAGCCGCCAACCCTCTTCGACTCTTTCGACCCAGCATCGAATCTCCCCCAAAGGCTCGTATGACTGGGATCCAACATACGGCCGGAATCCGTCAAGTCAACCCCCGCGAACGGCGGCGACTCCAATCCAATTCACATCAACTGTGAGGATTTGCCAGTAAGGTCGCCGGCTGCGGCGGCGGCGAAGGTCGCGTAGAGGTCGTCCGCCCTCTCGCGCAGGCGCGCGAGCGCGCGGCGATGATAAGCGGCGCGCAGGGTGTCCTTGCGCCGCTCCTTGTGGCCGGACGGGCGCGCGGTCCGGTCCTCGGCCACCGCATCCGCCACGGCCGGCTCGGCGGCGGCCCGGCGCTCGACCTCGGCGTACGGCACGAGCCCCGTCAGGAAGTCGTGGATGGCGTCGCGCCAGGGCGGCCGGCGGGAGCGCAGCTCGATCAGGCCGAAGGCCTCGCGCGTGCGCTCCGGCGTGACCTCCGGGACGGCGAAGCCGGTGCCGAAGCGCTCGTTCACCCGGGCGATCGATCGATCGAGCCGCTCGGTCACCTCGGGGAAGTCCGCCACCACCATCTGCTCCCGGTAGTTACGGAGGCGCTCGTGGAAGCGGGCGTAGGCGTCGAGCCCCTGCGGGATCGTCACGTACGGCTCCCGGACGACGAGCGAGAGCACCGTGTCCTCGGGCGGCCGCACCGTCAGGAGTACCGGCACGCCCAGGCGCACGGCCTGGATGATCTGGCCGGGCGCGTGCAGGTGGTGGCCGACCCGGACCAGCCGCGGCTGGGCGAGCTGGAATGCCACGACGGCGAACGTCGATGCCGATCTGGTGAAGCCGTCGATGACGAGGTCGGTCGACTCCGACACCACCGCCGCGCCGTGGCGGCGGCGGGCGAGAGGCAGGTAGGCGGGGTGCTCGGCCACGCGGCTGCGCACCGTCCAGCGCGCATGCCGGACGCCGCGCCTGACGCGCGCGCCGAGCCCCCGCCCGCCCGCATGGTTCACACGGCGCGTTCGGTCAGGATGACCGGTGCGTCGGCAGCCTTGCGCGGATCGGACTTGCTGCGGTCGACCTCCGAGACGAGCGTGATCTCGTCGCCGTCGACATCGAAGACGATGGCCTTGCCGGTAGGCATCGCAAACTGCCAGTCGGCCTCGGAGGCGCCGGCGACGCGGAGCACCGCCAGCCGCAGCATGACGCCGTGGGATACCGCGGCAACGCTCTGGCCGGGGTGCTGCCGGGCGATCGCCCGCAGGCCCGCGACGACGCGGTCGGCGGCCTCGGCGACGGCCTCTCCGTCGGGGCACACGGCCTCCTCGGGTGCACCGGTGTAGGCGGCCCAGGCGACGGGGTCGACCGCGGCCGACTCCTCCTTGGTCAGGCCTTCCCAGGCGCCGTAGTCGAGGTTGATCAGGTCGGGCTGCTCGCGGACGGCACCGACGCCGTTCTTCACCGCGATCGCCTCGGCGACCTCGCGTGCACGGCCGAGCGGGCTCGTGTAGACGGCGACGAGGCCGGACCCCACGAGCGCGCGCGCGGCCTCCTGGGCCTCGGCGCGGCCCGTCTCGTTCAGCGGCACGTCGAGACGGCCGCGGAACCGCACCTGCGCGTTCATGATCGTCTGCCCGTGACGAACGAGATGGATACGGCAAGCCCGCCGGTCTTCGGCCGGTGCCGCGGGGGTCGTGTCCTGCATACCTGCTCCTTGGTGGTCGTGCCCGCACCGTGCGGCGGCCTCCTAACCGTCCGCGCGGTACACCAAATGTTCACCAAGTACACCGCCGCCGGGAAGCGTTGTCAAGCAGAAACACCCAACTCCCCCGTTCGGGGGGCCACCTGCTAGGGACCGGCGGTCGCCGGATCGGGGGCCGGGGCCACGGGCGCGCCGCCGGCCGCGCGCCGCTCCTCCTCCTCGGTGACGGCCAGGCCGAGCTGGTGCCACCACTGGATCCCGCCGATCCAGAGGCCGAGGGCGAGGCCGGTCGCAGCGCCCACGGCGCCCGACGTGGCGGCCCCGATCGTGCCGCCGGCGACGGCGAGGACGCCGGTCACGAGCCGCGAGCGCAGGCTGCGCCTGGCCGCCGCCATGGCCCGCAGGCCGACGGTCGCCGCGGTCAGCATCCCCTGGGCCGCCATCACCGCCGTGTATGCGGGAATGACCTCGTGCGCCGGCTGCCACGACCGCTTCAGGAGCGCCTCGCCGACCGAGTCGGGGAGCAGGTAGACGACGACGCCCCAGGCCACGAAGACGACGACGAGCGCAACCGCCAGGAGCTCGACCGCGCGCATCATCCGCCGCGGCGAACGCCGGGCGATCCGCACCGATTCCGCGACGCCCGGCGCGGTCACTCCCATGTTCAGGATGTTCAGCGGCCCGAGCACCACCTGGGCCCCCCGCAGCGCCCCGGCAGCGGAGAGCCCGGCGAACGCCGCGGTCGCGTACATCGCGCCCGACTGGGCGGCGTTGCGGGCGATGAACTCCACCAGGAAGCGGGGGCCGAGGTCGCGGTGGCGCGAGAGCCACCAGCGCGTGCGCCCCGGGCGCGGCACGAGCCCGGCCTGGTAGATGCCGTAGAGTCCCGCGACCGCCGCAGCCGCCGCCCACGCGGCGATGAAGGCCGGCGCCGTCCGCATCCCGGCCACGAGCACGACGGCCACGAGCACGACCTGCGCGATCGCCCACACCAGGTCGTTCGCGAACGCCGAGCGGCCCTGCAGGCGGCTGAAGAACGCGCTGCGCCAGGCGTCCTGCACGATCAGCCCGGGCATCCCGATGCCGAGCACGATCAGCGACGGGCGCAGTGCGCCGCTGAAGAGGAAGGCGGCGCCGACGCAGACGATCCCGGCCAGAACCCCGAGCACGAGCGCGACGCCCGTCGCCGCGGCCGTCCCGTCCCGCCACTCCGGCTCGTCCGTGGCGCTGTAGCGCACGGTGAGCGGCTCCTGGCAGAGCGCCCGCGTGGCGCCGAGCGTGATGGTGTACGTCGTGAAGGCGAGGCCGAACGCGCCCAGCGCAGCGGTGCTCACCGACCGGGCGACGAGGATCGCGAGCGCGAAGTTCGTCATGCTCGAGAGCGCCTGGTCGGCGAGGCCCCAGCCGAGCCGGCGGACGCCGCCCGCGCGAGTACCCCTGACCGTGCTCACGGGAGGATCGTAACCCCGACCCCCGCCGCTGGATATCATGCCCGCGGCGTGCCGGGAAGGCTGGTCGGCGTCCGATCGACGCGCCCATGGCCACCCCACTTGCCGCCCTCCTCTTCCTGATCTGCCTCGCCGCGACGCTCGCGGCCTCCGGCCTGTTCGCCCGCCGCCTGGACGCGCTGGGCGTCCGGCTCGGCATCCCCGAGGCGCTGCTGGGCCTGCTGACCGCGCTCGCCGCCGACGGCCCGGAGCTCTCCTCCGGCCTCACCGCGATGGTGCGCGGCGAGAACGGGGTGGGCGTGGGCGTGCTGATCGGCTCGAACCTCTTCAACCTCGCCGCGATGGTCGGCCTGAGCGCGGTACTCGCGGGCAGCGTCCGCCTCGACCGGCCGGCGCTCACACTGGAGGGCGCGTTTGCGCTCCTGGTGATCGCGGTCGCCGCCGGCGTCCTGTTCGGGCCGCTGGGCGCGTGGCCGGCGCTCGCGCTGTTCGCCGCCGCGGCGATCCCCTACCTCGTGCTCCTCGGCCGCGGGACGTTCCACGGCCCGCCGGAACCCCGGCCGCCCAGGGAGCATTCGGCCGTCGCGATCGCCGGGCTCTTCGCCCGCGAGCTGCCCGCCGTCGCCGTGATCATCGCCGGCAGCGTCGGCATGGTCTACACCGCCGTCCTCCTGGCTGACCGGGTGGGCCTGCCCCGGCCGCTGGTCGGGCTCCTGCTGCTGGCGACGCTCACCAGCCTGCCCAACGCCGCGACGGCGATCCGGCT
>Ga0075435_100000573_pt1 | contig 22512 bp, 14 predicted proteins | sample RhiMethybrSRZTD4_FD_75302 | JGI IMG/M metagenome (GOLD analysis project Ga0075435, IMG submission 75302) | Populus rhizosphere microbial communities from Tennessee, USA - Rhizosphere MetaG P. TD hybrid SRZTD4 | ecosystem: Host-associated > Plants > Roots > Rhizosphere > Soil | place: USA...
TCGCATCGACCGCATCGATCGGGATCTCGTCCGCCTCCTCGCGGAGCGGGCGGAGGTCGCGACGCAGGTGGGGGCCCGGAAGCGCGAGGCCGGAGAGGCGGCCCTCGACGCGGCGCGCGAGCGCGAGCTCCTCGAGCGGCTCTCGCGGGAGGAGCGCGGCGGCTTTCCCCTGGCCGGTCTCCAGGCCATCTTTCGCGAGATCCTCTCCGCGTCGCGCGCGCTCCAGGGCGGGTCTCGCGTGGGCTACCTGGGGCAGCCCGGCGGATTCGCGCAGCAGGCGGCGGCGAGGCGCTTCGGCGAGTCCTCGAGCTACGAGCCGCTCGGCTCGCCGCAGCGTCTGCTCGAGCAGATCGAGTCCGAGCGGCTGGAGTACGGGGTCTTCGCCATGGAGGGAGACCCCGAGGACCCGCCCTTCGACGCCTTCGATCTCTTCCTCACCGCGACCGTTCAGATCGTGGCGGAATTCGTGGATACCGCGGGCTACCAGGCGCTGGGATTCACGCCGTCCCCGAAGCGTCTCTATGCGCATCCCGCGGCGCTCGCGCTCTGCCAGCGCTGGAGAGGCTCGCTCCCGTCCGGCCTCGAGACCCGGCCCGTCGCGGGAAGCCGCGAGGCGGGGGAGCGCGCCGCGGAGGACCGGGAAGCGCTCTGCCTCGCGCCGCCCGTGGTCGCTCAGACGCTGCGTCTCCCGGTCGTCGAGGCCGCGGCCGAGGACGCGCCGCGGCGTGCGCGCCGGTTCTTCGTGCTCGGTCCCGGCGGCACGAAGGCGAGCGGCCGGGACAAGACGGTGGTCCTTCTCTCGCTCGAGAACCGCCCCGGCCGGCTGCTCGAGGTGCTCCGCGTCCTCGCGGAGCGCGGGATCAACGTCGGCTTCATCGAATCCCGCACGCATCGGTGGCGCCCGGGCGAGCACCTCTTCCTCCTCGAGCTCGGCGGGCATCGCCTCGATCCGTCGATGGGCGAAGCGCTGGAAGCGCTCCGTCCCGCGACCCAGCTCCATCGCGTCCTGGGAAGCTTCCCCGAGGCGGAGCCGCCGGCCTAGTGGTACACTGCGGCGGACCATTCGCGGAAGCTCGAGAGGACTCCGATGTCGATCCGCACGGTGGAACCGGTTAGGTCAGAAATCCGCTCGCTCGAGCCCTACGTCCCCGGCAAGCCCGTCGAGGAGCTGGAGCGCGAGCTCCACATCTCGAACGCGATCAAGCTTGCCTCGAACGAAAACCCGCTCGGCCCCTCGCCGCTCGCGATCGAGGCGATGCGCGCGGCGGCTTCGGGCGTGAACCGCTACCCCGACGGCAGCTCCTTCTACCTCCGCGAGGCGCTCGCGCGGTTCTGGAACGTCCCGTTCGAACAGACGGCGGTGGGATCGGGCTCCAACGACCTCATCGACATCCTCTGCCGGATCCATCTCGGGCCCGGGGACGAGGCGGTCATGTCGCACCCCGCCTTCGTCATGTTCGCGGTCGCGGTTCATGTCGCGGGCGGGAAGCTGATCCGCGTGCCCGGCCGGGAGATGTTCCACGATCCGCCCGCGATGCTCCGCGCGGTGACCGAGCGGACACGCCTCGTCTACTTCTCCAATCCCGACAACCCCACCGGCACCCGCGTGACGCGCCGCGAGCTGGACCACTGGTTCGCCCACGTCCCGGATCACGTCCTCACGATCCTGGACGAGGCCTACTTCGAGTACGTGACCGATCCCGAGTATCCCGACGGGCTCGAGTACCTGCGCGCGGGGAAGCGGGTCGCGGTCCTGCGCACCTTCTCGAAGATCTACTCGCTGGCCGGGCTGCGCGTGGGCTACGGCTTCGTTTCACCGGAGCTGGCGTCCCTGATCCACCGCGTGCGGCTGCCCTTCAACGTCACGAGCATGGCCCAGGCCGCGGCCAAGGCATCGCTCGAGGACGCGGAGCAGGTCGCGCGAAGCCGCTCGCTGAACGAGCAAGCGAAGAGGTTTCTCTTCGAGAGCCTCCCTCCGCTGGGGCTCACGCTCACGCCCACGTGGGGGAACTTCGTTCTGGCGCGGTTCCCGGGATCGGCCGTGGAAGCGGCCCGGAAGCTCGAGCGCGAGGGGGTGATCATCCGCCCGCTGACCTCCTTCGGGCTCTCGCCCGAGTACGCCCGGATCAGCGCCGGAGTCCCCCCGGAGCTCGAGAGGCTGGTCGACGGTCTCCGCCGGGTGCTGTGACGCGACCCACCGTCGCGATTCACGGGCTCGGACTGATCGGAGGATCCCTGGGGCTCGCGCTCCGGGCCCGATCCGATCCCCCGCGCGTCGTGGGATTCGACGCGGATCCCGGGACGGCGCGCCTTGCGCTCGAGCGGGGGGCGGTGGAGGCGCTGATCGATCCCTCCCAGGCCATGGCACCAGACGCCGGGATCGTCGTGACCGCCCTTCCGCCGCGCGCGGCCACCGCGGTGGTTCCCACGCTTCTGAGCGTGATGTCCGGGGACGCCTGCCTGACCGATCTTTCGAGCGTGATGCTGCCGCTCCTGACCGCGGTGAAAGGGGAGAAGCGCTTCGTGGGCTCGCATCCATTGCGCGGCTCGGAGCAGGGCGGGATCGCGGCCGCGCGGAGCGACCTCTACGAGGGGGCCCGCGTCATCGTCGGCGCTCCGCTCGATCCCGGATCGCCGGCCGAGCGCGTGGCCGCGATGTGGCGCTCGATCGGGGCCGAGCCCCTGCCCATGGCGCCCACGATCCACGACGCCCTGGTCGCGCTCACGAGCCACCTGCCGCAAGTCGTCTCGACCGCGCTGGTGCGCACGCTGCGACGGACGGGGAACATGACGGGGCTTCTGGCCCAAGGCGCGGGACCGGGCCTCCGGGACATGTCGCGGCTCGCGGCGTCTCCCTCCGACCTCTGGTTCGACATCCTGACCTTGAACGCGGAGAAGCTGACACCGGCGCTGGAGCTCCTCGAGCGAGAGATCCGGGGGCTGCGTCACGCCATCGAGCGGAAGGACCCGGAGCTCCGAAGCCTTCTCGAGGAGGCGCGATCGTTCCGGCGGGAGATCGCCCCGTGAGCCGCGCTCGGATCGCTCCGCGCGGCCCGCTCTCCGGTGAGATCAAGGTGCCCGGGGACAAGTCGATCACCCAGCGGGCCATCCTGCTCGGCGCCCTGGCCCCGGGCGTGACGCGCATCCGGGGCGCGAACACCGGCGAGGACGCCCGGGCCGCGCTCGCGATGGCCCGGCAGCTCGGGGCGCGCGTCACGGCTTCGGTCCGGGAAGGGATCCTGATCCGCGGCGGGCATCTGCACGAGAGCGACCGGGTGCTGGACGCGCGGAACTCCGGCACCGCGCTCCGCCTCGCGACGGGCCTCCTCGCCGCGCAGCCGTTCCTCTCGATCCTGACGGGCGATCCTTCGCTCCGGCGCCGCCCCGTGGCCCGCGTCATCGAGCCGCTCCGCGTGCTCGGCGCCGACATCACCGCGCGCCAGGGCGACCGGCTTCCGCCGATCGTGGTCAAGGGGCGGCCGCTCCAGGGCGCCGCGGTCACCACGTCGGTGCCGAGCGCGCAGGTCAAGAGCGCGGTCCTCCTCGCGGGCATCCAGGCGAGCGGCGTCACGTCGGTCCGGGAGGCGCTGCCCACGCGCGACCACACCGAGCGCATGCTCCCGCGATTCGGCGTGGCGGTGGACCGCGATGGGACCGCGGCGCGCGTCCGCGGCCCCGCGACGCTTTGCGCCGGAGAGATCGAGGTGCCGGGGGACTTCTCGGCCGCCTCGTTCCTCCTCGCCGCCGCGTCCATCGTCCGCGGCTCGGATGTGGTGCTGAAGGGGGTCGGCGTGAATCCCACCCGCATCGCCTTCCTCGATCATCTCCGGAGCTTCGGGGCGGGGCTGGAGTGCGGCAACGAGCGGGTCGTCTCCGGGGAGCCGGTCTCCGATCTGCGCGTCCGCGCGGGAAAGCTCCGCGGGGTGCGCGTGGCCCCGGAAGCGGCGCCGCGGCTGATCGACGAGCTTCCGCTGGTGGCGGTGCTCGCCGCCTTCGCCGACGGAAAGACGGTGGTGCGCGGCGCGGACGAGCTGCGGGTCAAGGAATCGGACCGCGTCGCCACGGTCGCGGCGGGCCTGCGCGCCATCGGGGTCGAGGTGGAAGAGCATCCCGATGGATGGACGATCCACGGAAAGGCCGGGCGCGTCCGCGGCGGCACCGTGGACGCGGCGGGGGATCACCGCATCGCCATGGCCTTCATGGTCGCGGGCCTGGCGGCGCGCGAGGGCGTGACGGTGTTCGGCGCCGAGTCCGCCAGCGTCTCCGATCCGGGATTCCTGAGCCGCTTGCGGGGTCTCGTTCGTTGAAGCCGTTCGTCCTCGCGATCGACGGGCCCGCCGGGGCGGGCAAGAGCACGACCGCGCGCGGCGTGGCCCGCAGGCTCGGGCTTTTGCACGTGGATTCGGGAGCGATGTACCGTGCGGTGGCCTGGCATGCCCTCCAGCGCGGCGTGTCGCTCGACGATGAGCCGGCGCTCGTCGCCCTGGTCGAGCGGACGCGGATCGCTCCGGGACCGAACGGCGTCACGGTGGACGGGGCCTCCGTCGAGGGAGCGATCCGGAGCGCCGAGGCGGGGGAAGCGGCGTCGCGCGTGGCGCTCCACCCCGGCCTTCGCCGGAGCCTCGTCCAGCTGCAGCGCTCCTTCGCCCGGCCGCCGGGCCTCGTGATGGAAGGGCGCGACATCGGCACGGTCGTCTTCCCCGACGCCGATCTCAAGATCTTCGTCTCCGCGAGCCCCGAGGCCCGGGCCGAGCGCCGCTACCTCGAGCTGCGGTCGAAGGGGGAGAGCGCGGACCGCTCCTCCATCGTGGCCCAGATCCGGGAGCGGGACCGGCGCGACACCGAGCGCGCCGCGAGTCCCCTGGTCCGCGCCCCCGACGCGATCCTTCTCGACACCACATGCATCGGCGAGGAGGAGCAGGTGGACCTGGCCTCCCGCTGGGCCTCCCTGGCCATGAAGCCCGTGAAGCGGGTCGGTCTCGTGTACGCCTTCGGGAGCGGCTTCGCCCGGTTCTTCGCCCGCACCTTCCTGAGCTTCGAGGTCGAGGGCAGGGAGCGGATCCCACGGAAGGGCCCGCTGATCGTGGCGTGCAATCACATCTCCTTCTGGGACCCACCCTTGGTGGGGTCCCATCTACCTCGTGAGATGCACTTTGTCGCGAAAGCCGAATTGTTCCATAATCCCTTGTTCGGCGCGCTGATCCGGTCTTATAATTCCATCCCGATTGAACGCGGGGTACAGGCTCGCTCGGGGCTCCGCGGCGCGGAAGAGGTGCTCCAAGCCGGCGGTGCCGTCCTCATCTTCCCTGAGGGGACCCGGAACAAGAGCGGCAAGCTCCTGGCGCCCCGGGCGGGTATCGGGCGGCTCGCGGCGGTCACGCGGACCCCGGTCGCGCCCGCGTGCATCACGGGCTCGAACCAGATCCGTCGGTCCATGCGCCGGCAGGTCCGGATTCGGGTCACCTTTGGCTCGCCGGTGATGCCCCCGAGTCGAGACCCCGAGCGTGAAGAGGTGCGCGCCTACGCGGCGAAGATCATGGAGATGATCGCGTCGATGCGCGCGGAACAGGAGAATCGCACGTGGAAGTGATCGTCGCCGACAACGCGGGCTTTTGCTTCGGGGTGAAGCGCGCCATCAAGATGGCGAACGATACGATGGACAGTCAGGGGGCGCGGGTGAAGTCGCTCGGCTCCTTGATCCACAATCCCCAGGTCGTGAACTCCTTCCGGGATCGCGGCCTCGAGGTCGTGGCGGACCTGGACGAGGTGGATCCCGAGGAGACGGTGATCATCCGCTCCCACGGGGTTGGTCCGGAGCTCAAGAACCAGGCGACCAAGCTCGGGCTCAAGGTCGTGGATACGACCTGTCCCTTCGTCACCAAGGCGCAGCAGTACGCGGCCAGGCTCATCGCCGACGGCTACAAGGTCGTCATGATCGGGGATCAGCACCACCCCGAGGTGATCGGCGTGGTCGCGCACACGCAGAACCAGGCGATCGTGATCAACACGGTCGCGGAGGCGGAGAAGCTCAAGTTCATTCCTCGGATGGGCGTGGTGTTCCAGACCACGCACGCGATCGGGCACGTCCAGGAGGTCGTGGGCGCGCTCCTGAAGCGCGGCAAGGAAGTGCGGGTGTTCAACACGCTCTGCGGCGCGACGACGTCGATGCAGAAGACCGCGATCGAGCTCTCGTCCGAGGTGGAAGCGATGGTGATCGTGGGCGGCCGCCAGAGCGCGAACACGGCGCAGCTGGCGGAGGTCTGCCGCAAGGTGAATCCGAAAGTTCTTCAGATCGAGGCCGCGGACGAGATCCACGAGGATTGGTTCCAGGGTTTAACAAGGGTCGGGGTCTCGGCCGGAGCTTCGACTCCGGACGAGGTCATCGCCGAAGTCGTGGACCGCATCACGCGGATCGAGCCCAGCTCCGCGGCATGAATCGGGCAACACCGGCCGTCACGGCCGAAATTTCATAGAAGAAGCAAGGGGGAACACCAACGAATGGTTCGACGTCATGAAGAGGATGTGGACGTAAAGGACGAGTCGGCGGAAGACGCCGAGGTCGAGACGAAGCCGAGGAAGCGGAAGCCGCAGACCCGGCTCATCCATGATGAAGGGGAGACCGAGGGCACGGTAACGGCCGTCGGGATCCAGGAGCTCGACCAGGACGAGGACTCCGAGAGCTCGATGGGGCAGTGGCTCCAGCTCTACGAAGACTCGCTCAAGGATCTCGAAGAAGGGGAGATCGTCCGCGGCCGCGTCCTGAAAATCGACGACAAGGAAGTCACGGTGGACGTCGGATTCAAGTCCGAAGGCGTGATTCCGGTCGAGGAATTCCCGGACCTGGAAGGCGTCAAGGTCGGGGACGAGATCGAGGTCTTCCTCGAGAAGACCGAGAACCAGGACGGTCTCGTCGTCCTGTCCAAGCAGCGCGCCGACTTCGTGAAGGTCTGGGACCGCGTGAAGACCGCCGCGGACCAGGGGCAGCTCGTGGAAGGGAAGCTGGTGCGGAAGATCAAGGGCGGCGTCGTGGTCGATCTCTACGGCGTCGAGGCCTTCCTCCCGGGCTCGCAGATCGCGCTGCGTCAGGTGCAGAACGTGGATTCCCTGATCGGTCAGGGAATGGAATTCAAGATCATCAAGCTGAACAAGCGCCGCCGGAACATCGTCGTCAGCCGGCGCGCCGTCCTCGAGGAGCACCGCGCCAAGCAGAAGAGCGAGATCATCCAGGAGCTGGCGAAGGATCAGATCCGCGAGGGCGTGGTGAAGAACATCACCGACTTCGGGGCGTTCGTGGACCTGGGTGGCATCGACGGCCTGCTCCACATCACCGACATGTCCTGGGGACGTGTCAGCCATCCCTCGGAGCTCGTCTCCATCGGCGAGAAGGTCAAGGTGAAGGTCCTGTCCTTCGATCCCGAGAAGGAGCGCATCTCCCTCGGCATGAAGCAGCTCACGCCGTACCCGTGGGAGGACGTGGACAAGCGGTACGCCGTCGGCCAGAAGGTCAAAGGCAAGGTGGTCTCGATCACGGACTACGGCGCCTTCGTGGAGCTGGAGAAGGGGATCGAAGGCCTGATCCATATCTCCGAGATGTCCTGGACGCGGCACGTGCGGCATCCTTCCAAGGTGGTCGCCATCGGGGACCAGATCGAGGCGGTGATCCTCAAGATCGACAAGGAAAACGAGAAGATCTCGCTCGGCCTGAAGCAGACCGAGCCGGATCCGTGGCTCACCCTCGACCAGCGCTTCCCGATCGGCACGCGGCTCATGGGGAAGGTCCGCAACCTGACCAACTTCGGCGCGTTCGTGGAGATCGAGGAGGGGATCGACGGCCTGGTGCACATCAGCGACATGTCCTGGACCCGGCGCGTCGTCCATCCGAGCGAGGTGCTGAAGAAGGGGGACAAGGTCGACGTCGTGGTCCTCTCCATCGACAAGGACGCGCGGCGCATCTCGCTCGGCCTGAAGCAGGTGAGCGAGGACCCGTGGCCCACGCTGGCCGAGAAGTACATCCCCGACCTCATCGTGAAGGGAAAGGTGGTCCGGCTCCTCGACCGCGGCGTCATCGTGGACCTGGAGGAGGGGCTGGAAGGGTTCATCCCGCTCTCGCAGCTGGGCGTGGACGGGCTCAAGAAGCCGGCCGACAGCTTCCACGTCGGGGACGACCTGAGTCTCAAGGTCACCCGCGTGGACACGCAGGCGCATCGGATCATCCTGAGCGTTCGCGCGTGGCTGGCCGACCAGACCACCGCGGCGCAGGCCGAGTTCCAGGCCAGGTTCAAGCCCGCTCCTTCCGCGGAATCCGGCACGGAATCCCCGGCGGACGACGCGGTTGCGGTGGAGGCCGAGGAGACGGGGGACGCGGAGATCTGACGTGAGATGATCGAAGCGGTCACGACATCACCCGAGGGGCCCCGCGTGGTCCCTCGGGTTTCTTTTTGGACGCCGGGCTGAGGTCGGACGCAAGCCTCCCGTTGACCCTCCGGGGCGATGCCGATATCCTCGCGCCTCGGATCCAGAACGCCACCACGGAGGGGACCGACATGTGGATCCTCAAGAACCTCGCCTGGCTCGCGATCATGGTTCTCGTCGTGGGATTCGCCATCCTCAACGTGAACGGCCGCGCCTCCGAGATCCGACTTCCGGGCGTCACGTACGCTAATCTTCCTCTGACCTTCGTTCTCTTCGCCGCCTTCGCCCTAGGCATGTTCCTGGCTTTCCTGCTGACCCTGGTGAACCTCCTCAAGGGAAAGGCCGCCATGGGCAAGCTCACCCGTGAGCTCGAGAGCCTGAAGCAGGAGCTGCGCGCGCTCCGGAACCTGCCTCTCGAGGATCTGAAAACCGAGGATCGGGAGCAGAGCGAAGCATGATGTCGGGGGTCTTCGCCTTCGTGCTCTGGGGCGGGATCCTGGCCCTCACGGGATGGGCGGCCTGGACCCTTTCGGGGGGCTTCACGACCGAGCGCCCGAAGCCCGAGACGCCCTACCGGTACGGGCTCGACTCCCTCCTCCGAGGCAACAGCGACGAAGCGCTCCGGGCGTTCACCGAGACGGTCGAGATCGATTCGGACAACGTGGACGCCTATCTCCACATCGGGAATCTCCTCCGCGAGCGCGGGGAGCCGGCCCGAGCCCTGCGCGTCCATCGGGAGCTGACCGTGCGGGCGGGGCAGACTCCGTCCCATCTGCGCGCGGTGCGGGAGGCGGTGATCCTGGACCTGATCGCGCTCGGCCGTCCCGAGGAGGCGATCGAGGAAGCCTGGGAGATGCGCGAGATGGACCGGAAGGATCGGCGTCCCCTGGAGCTCCTGATCCTGGCCCATGAAGCGGCGGGCGACTGGGATCAAGCCTTCGACGTGCGCGCGGAGCTCCTCCGCATGAACGGCGGACGCGAGAGCGGCTCGCTCGCTCGGTACCGCATCGCGGCGGGGGAGAGCTACCTCCGGGCGGGGCAGGCGCGTCAGGCGGAGCGGCAGTTCAAGGACGCCCTCCGTCTCGACAAGGACCATCCTCTGGCGCTCCTCCGGCTCGGCGACATCTGCTACCGCCGGGATCACAAGGAGCGCGCGCTCGTGCTCTGGCGGGGACTCGCCAAGACGCGCCCGGACCTCGCGCACCTCGTGCTCGATCGGCTGGAGACCGCCTATTTCGAGCGCGGCCGCATGAGCGAGATGTCCCAGACCTACGAGGAGCTCCTGGCCCAGGATCCGAAAGATCCGAGGATCCACCTCGCGCTCGCCCGGATGTACATCAAGAAGGGAGACCTGGAAGAGGCCGGCCGCGTGCTGGAGCAGGCCCTCGTGATCGCGCCGGAATCCCTGGCCGCGCGCCTCCTCCTCGTGAGCGTGCATCGCCGGCTGGGCGACCTGAGCCGGGCCCTCGATGGGATGGAGACGCTCCTCCGCGACCTCCCTTCCGGCGAGCGCTTCACCTGCGCCTCGTGCGGCGCCGCCTCGGAGGAGTACTGGACCCGCTGTCCGCAATGCCACGCCTGGTCGGTCTCGTGAGCCGGCTCGCCGCGGTCGGTCTGACCCTTCTTCTCTCGAGCGTCGGCGTGCGCACGGCGTCCGCCGAGCGGTTCCGGAAGCCGCCCCCCGTGCGCGCCGAGCCGCGCGTGAGCGCGCAGGAGAAGCGGATCACCGACGCGCAGAGCGCCTTCGATCGGGGCCAGGTCGAGGTGGCCCGGGAGCTCCTGAAGGGAATGGATCCGGCGCAGCTCCCCCGCGATCTCGGGGAGCAGGCCGCGTTCCTCGGAGCCTCGGTCGCGGAGGACGCCGCCGCCTCGGACCGGCTCTTCGACGAATACCTCAAGAACTATCCGCGCGGGACCTATCGGCGCGCCGCCTCCCTGGCGCTCGCGCGAAGCCAGTTCGCGCAGGGGGACTATCGCGAAGCCGAGAATCTCCTGAGCATCTTCTCGCCCGGCGTGGAGCGCGACCCGCTGGGACGCGAGGGCCTGGTCTGGCTGGGCCTCTCGCAGCTCGGCCGCGGCGACGCCGCGGGGGCGCTCCAGTTCCTCCAGACGGCCAAGGGGGACCTCGACGGCACCGCCTTCGAGGAGGCGTACTACTTCGCCACCGCGGAAGCGGCCCTCCGCGCGAGCAAGCCTCGCGAGGCGGTCGAGGCGCTGAAGGTCATCCTGTCCCGCCATCCGCGCGGGGACTACGCGCCGCAGGCGCTCTACGCGATGGGCGTGTCGCTGGAGACCATGGGACGCGCGGCGGACGCCGCCTCCGTGTTCCGCCAGGTCGCGCAGCGCTTTCCGGATTCCTACGAAGCCACGCGGGCCCGCGACCGGGGGATCCGCACCGAAGGGACGCTGACCCTGGGCCTTCCGATCGGAGGCGGCTACGCGATCCAGGTCGGCGCCTTCGCCCGCCGCGATCTGGCCGACGCGCTCGCCAAGGATCTCAAGCTCTCGGGCGTGAGCGACGTGCAGGTGCTCGAGGGGCGCGAGACCCCTCCCATCTACCGGGTCCGGGCCGGCGCCTTCGGCACCCGGGACGAGGCGCGCGCACTGGGCGAGCGGCTTCGTCGGGAGCGCGGCTTCTCCTACAACGTCGTGGCTCGCTAGAACGCCGCTCCATGGAATCCACCCCGATGCTCGAGCAGTACCGGAGGCTCAAAGCCGAGCATCCGGGGACGATCCTCTTCTTCCGCATGGGAGATTTCTACGAGACGTTCGGCGACGACGCGCTCGTCGCCTCGAAGGTCCTGGGCATCACGCTCACCAGCCGGGACAAGAAGAAGGAAGGCTCGATCCCCCTGGCCGGCGTGCCACACCACGCCGTGGATGGATATCTCCGCACGCTCGTGAGCCAGGGGCACTCGGTGGCCATCGCGGACCAGATGGAGTCGGCGGAGGAGGCGCGCGGCCTCCTCGATCGCCAGATCGTCGAGGTCCTGACGCCCGGGACGATCACCCGAGGCGGGATCCTGAACGCGGTCGACAGCAACTACATCGTGGCGGTGCACGCCGACCTGGTTCGCTGCGGCGTGGCGGTCGCCGAGGTCTCGACCGGAGAGTTCCGGGTCGGGGAGATCGCCCGCGACGAGCTTCCGGGTCTCCTGCACGAATACCCGCCCCGGGAGATCCTCCTTCCGGACGGTCCGTTCGGCTCGGAGGCCGAAGCGCTCGGAGGGAACGCGGCGCGGGTGACGCGCTGGGATGCCGCGCGGTTCGACGATCGCTCGGGACGACAGGCGCTGGAGCGGCGCTTCGAGGTCCGGAGCCTGGACGCGTTCGGACTCGGCGAGCCCGGCCTGGGCTTCGGAGCCGCCGGCGCGCTCCTCGACTACCTGCGCTCGCTGAAGAAGTCGGACCTGCCGCAGATCGGAACCGTTCGGGCCCTGCGCGAGGGGGCTCCGCTCGTCGTGGACGAGGTCACCCTGCGCAACCTGGAAGTGCTCTCGTCCGAGGCGGGCCCCGAGCACACGCTGCTCCATCTCCTCGACCGGACGGAGACGCCCATGGGTGGACGCGCGCTCCGGGGGCTTCTCCGCGCTCCGAGCCGCGACCTGGCCCTCCTCACGCGGCGTCTGGACCGGACGGAGGCCCTCGCCGCCTCGCCGCGCCTCCGGACGGAGATGCGGGAGCGCCTGCGCCGTTTCCCGGATCTGGAGCGCACGCTGGGGCTCCTGGGGTCGGGACGCGCCTCGCCCCGCGATCTCGGCAACCTCCGGAGCGCGCTCCTCCGGCTCCCCGACATGGCTCGGACGCTGGAACAGCACGTGAGCCCGGCGACACGGGAATGGCGCGCGGCGCTCCCCGACCTCTCCTCACTCGCCGCCGAGCTTAAGGCGGCGCTCGCGGACGAGCTTCCGGTGACGGCGACCCAGGGAGGAATCATCCGAGGGGGCTACGACCCGGAGCTCGACGCGCTCCGACGCGACGCCACGGACGCGCGCTCGGTCGTGCTGGCGCTCGAGGCGAGTGAGCGGGTGCGGACCGGGATCCCGAACCTCAAGGTCGGGTACAACCGGGTGTTCGGGTACTACCTCGAGATCACGCGCTCCCAGCTCGGGCGCGTGCCCTCGGACTACGTCCGGCGCCAGACCCTCACCGGCGCGGAGCGCTTCGTGACGCCCGATCTCACGCGGATGGAAGAGCGCATCGAAGCCGCGAGCGTGGAGAGCCACCGGCTCGAGTCGGAGCACTTCCAGAGACTGCGGGAGCTCGCGACCGCGTCGGTCGCGGGGATCCAGGCTGCGGCGCGGGTGCTGGCGGCCGTGGATCTCCATCTCGCCCTCGGCGACGTCGCGGCGCGCGAGCGGTGGACGCGCCCCACGCTCGGGGAAGGGCTCGAGCTCCGGCTCACCGCGTCCCGCCACCCGATGGTGGAGCGGTCCCTTCCGCCCGGCTCCTTCCAGCCCAATGACGTGTCCCTGGATCCCGGCGAGGAGCAGATCTGGCTGATCACCGGACCGAACATGGCGGGGAAGTCGACGTTCCTGCGCCAGGTGGGGCTCTCGGTCTACCTGGCTCATATCGGCTCCTTCGTCCCCTGCGCTTCGGCCTCCATCGGGCTCGCGGATCGGATCTTCACCCGCGTGGGCGCGTCGGACCGGATCGCGCGCGGCGCGTCGACCTTCTACGTGGAGATGGAGGAGACCGCCGCGATCCTGCGCCAGGCCACCGACCGGAGCCTCGTGCTCCTGGACGAGGTCGGACGCGGCACCAGCACGTACGACGGGCTGAGCCTCGCCTGGGCGGTAACGGAAGCGCTCCACGAGGGCCCCGGCGCCCGGCCCCGGACGCTTTTCGCCACCCATTACCACGAGCTCACGGACCTCGAGTCCCGGCTCCCGCGCCTGCGGAACCACACCGTCCGTGTCGAGGAGCGCGGCCACGAGATCGTCTTCCTTCACTCGATCGGGCCCGGCCGGGCGGACCGCTCCTACGGGATCCACGTGGCGAAGCTCGCCGGCGTCCCGGAGTCCGTTCTGCGGCGCGCGCGGGAGATCCTCGCGGATCTCGAGGCGAAGGATCGCGCCGGGGCGCCCGGTCCCGGCCACGGGGCCGACGATCCCCGGGATGCGATGCCTCTCGCGCTCGATTCGGCGCTCCGGAGCGAGCTCAAGATGCTCGCCGTCGAGTCGATGACTCCTCTCGACGCCTTGAACGAGCTAGCCCGCCTGCGCGACAGGGCCCAGGACTTGAGCGAGCATTGACGGGCCCCCGAAGGGGACCGTATGATTTCCTCAGTCAGATGATGCGTCTCCTTTCGGTCCTGCTGCTCGGCTTCGTCCTGGGAGCTCCTGCCTCCCGCGCCGCCGCCGTCCCGCTTCGCCCGGGTCTGCCCGCGACCCTTCCCGCCGATTCCGTCAAGGCCGGGATGAGCGGATACGGCCTCAGCGTCTTCAGCGGGACCTCGGTGGACAGCTTCCCGATGACCATCCTCGGCGTGCTCAAGGGGAACCGGCCCGGCGCGGACCTGATCCTGGCGCGGGCGAAGGGGGATCTCCTCGAGCGGACGGGCATCATCGCGGGGATGAGCGGCAGCCCGGTGTACATCCGGGGCAAGCTGATCGGCGCCGTCTCCTACACGTGGGCCTTCACGAAGGATCCGATCGCCGGAATCACGCCCATCCAGGAAATGCTCTCCTCGCTTCAACCCGACGGTGGGGAGAAGCCGGAGTCCTCGGAATCCTCCGACGCGCGCTTCGGCGCCCTCGACCTGCCCCCGGGCACCACGTCACCCGTTCCCGGAGAGGCGCGTCCCATCGTGACGCCGCTCGCCCTCTCGGGCTTCACGCCCGAGGCGCTCCGCTACCTGGGACCCTGGCTGGACGAGCATGGGTTCGTGTCCGCGCCCGGCGGCGGCGCCCGCGGCGGGGGCTCGTGCGACTCCATCGTGCCGGGCTCCGCCGTCGGCGTGGAGCTCGTGCGCGGCGACATGTCCGCGACCGCCATCGGAACCGCGACCTGGCGCGAGGGGAACCGCGTGCTGGCGTTCGGGCATCCCTTCTACGCCCTGGGACGCGTGCAGCTTCCGATGACCGCGGCCACGATCCACACCGTCTTCGCGAGCCAGCAGATCTCCACGAAGGTGGGCTCCGCGACGAAGACATGCGGTACCCTCGTGGCCGACCGGAGCGTGGGGATCGCGGGCGAGCTGGGTCCCTCTCCCTCGATGATCCCGCTCCGCGTCTCGATCCGCGGACCCCAGGGGCGGGACCGACAGTACAACTTCGAGATCGCCCGCAGCCGCTCGCTCACGCCCGGGCTCGCGTCCGCCACGATCGTGAGCTCGATCTCGGAAGCGCTCTTCGACGTCGGGCTGGCCACCACGCGCTACGACCTGACCTACTGGCTGAACGGCGGCAAGGAGGTCTTGAAGCGCGGGAACGCGATCGTGGCGCCGGCGCCGCTCGGGGGCGCGGGGGACGACGTCTCGCAGACCTTGTTCCTGCTCCTCGTGAATCGATTCGAGCCGGTGCGGCTGGACTCCCTGCATGCCGATATCTCGGTGGAGGAGGGGTTGGATCAGGCCACGGTGACCTCGGTGCGCGTCCGGCCGACGATGGCCGCTCCAGGCGAAGAGGTTCAGGTGGAGCTCTCGATCCTTCCGGCGCGTCAGCCGGCCGAGACACGGGTCGTGACGCTCCGGATCCCACCCGGAACGCCGCCGGGGGATCTGACCGTGCGCGCCTGCAACGGCGCCGACACGGACAAGTGGGACCGGGAGCGCGCGCCGGAGCTCTTCGAGCCGCAGAGCATGGACCAGCTCCTGGGTCTCCTGAGCCAGGAGCGCCGCGGGGACCGGCTGTTCGTGCAGCTCTACCGCGAATCGAAAGGCGTGACCGTCCGGGGCCAGGAGATCTCGCAGGCGCCCCCGTCGGTCCTGGACGTGCTCGGAGGCGGGGCGAAGACCGGAGAGAACGGTCCGGTGAAGGGCGCCACGCTGGTCGAGATCCCGGTGGTGACCGGACGGGTCATCGGCGGCTGCGAGCAAGCGACTCTGACGGTGCTTCCGTACCGGCCGCGCTGAGGCGCGTGTGGGATTCAAGCCTGGAAAGGAGCGAGCACTCTTGCGCATGAAGCGTCGCCTCGCCTGGGCCCTGGCCTTGGGCCTCGTTCTCTCGGCCTCGCCGGCCCTGGCGGTGAAGACCTCCCTCTGGACGCAGGACAGCGCCGACGACTTCCTCACCGGGGACGTCACCGGCGTGACCGTCACGTCGGACGGCCAGGTTCTCCTCGGCGCCTCGTGGGACTCGGTGGTGACGGCGCTCCCGGACGTGGCACAGATCTGGTGCATCGCGCAGGACTCGAAGGGTCGCGTGTATCTCGGCACGGGCGATGACGGCCGCATCTATCGGTGGACGCGCGGCGCAAAGCCCCAGCTCGTCTGGGAGACGGGCGCCTCGGAGATCGTCTCCATGGCGGTCGACGCGAACGACAACGTCTATGCCGGAGGGACGCCCGGCGGCATCGTCTATCGCGTCACCGCCCACGGGGACACCTCCCGCTACTTCGAGACCGGCGAGCAGGCCATCTGGACGCTCCTCGCCGGGAAGAACGGCGCCCTCTACGCGGGCACCGGCAGCCGCGGCCGCATCTATCGGGTCACCGCGCCGGGCAAGGGGGAGGTGTTCGCGGAGACCCGTGACGCGAACGTGCTCTCCCTCGCCTGGGCCAAGGATGGAGCCCTCCTCGCGGGCACCTCGTCCAAGGGTCTCTTGCTGCGAATCGATCCCTCGAGCGGAGCGGCCCGCGTGATCTACGACTCCGGCGCCGAGGAGCTACGCGCGATCGCGGTGCTCGAGGACGGCTCGATCGCGGTCGGCACGAACCGCGGCGCGAGCGGATCCAGCACCGGCTCCGCGGCCCAGCCGGGCGGCGGCTCCCTCGCGATCGAGGTCATGCCCTCGAGCGGGGCCAAGTGCGGTGTCTACCTCGTCCAGCCCGACGGCTCCGCGCGCCTTCTCTACGCTCCTCCCTGCGACTTCGTGTACGCCATGACGCCGGGAGACGCGAATTCCATCTGGTTCACCACCGGGAATCCCGCCGCGCTCTTCCGCGTGACGACGGACCGGAAGATGGCGCTTCTAGGCGCCACCGAATCGAAGCAGCTCTTGGGACTGCTCCGAACCGGGAAGGAGACCCTCGTCTCGGCGGGGAACGCGGCGGTGCTCTATTCGCTGGGGACGGGGCTCGGGGCCCAGGGCACCTACATCTCCGAGGCGCACGATCTCAAGTCGGTCGCGTCCTGGGGGGACGCGAAGGTGTCGCTCTCGGGCGGCGGAGAGGCGCTCTGGTCCAGCCGGAGCGGCTTCAGCAAGACGCCGGACGACGGATGGAGCCCCTGGTCCAAGGAGGTTTCCATCAAGGGATACCTGAAGATCGAGAGCCCGCCCGCCCGCTTCCTCCAGTATCGGATCCGGTTCCACCGTGGCTCGGGGGATCCTCCAACCGTCTCCACGGTGGAGGTCGCCTATCTGCAAAGGAACCTGCCGCCCTCGATCGCCAACGTGACCCTGTACGGACCGGAGAATCCCTACTTCGAGGGAGGCCCGGAGTACCGGCCCCCGCAGATCTCTCAATCGTTCCCGAACGGCCTGAAGCTGGAGTTCTCCATGCCCCGCTCCGGCCCGCGTCCGGTCTCGGACGCCAGCGCGGCCTGGGCGCGCGGCATCCGGAGCGCGTCCTGGGACGCGGTGGATCCCAACGGGGACAACCTCCGCTACAAGCTCTTCATCAAGGCGAACGACGAGTCCTCGTGGAAGCCGCTGGGAACCGACCTGGATGACAAGGCCTACAGCTGGGACGCCGAGTCGTTCGCGAACGGGACCTACCGGCTGAAGGTCGAGGCGACCGACGCGCCCGACAACCCGGACGGCACGGCGATCACGACGGAGCGAGTGAGCGCGCCTTTCCTGATCGACAACATCCCGCCGCGCGTCGAGAACCTCCGCACCGCCTCGCGGGCCGGAAGCATGAGGGAGCGCACCACCGTGACCGTGTCCGGATCGGCCGTGGACACGGACAGCCGGATCGCGAAGATCGAGTACTCGGTGGACGGCGGGGACTGGAAGCAGGTCTTTCCGGACGACGCGATCTTCGACTCGCCGAACGAGTCGTTCCATTTCGATGTCCTCGACCTCCCGCCCGGGGAGCACGCCATCACGGTCCGGGCCGCCGATTCCCAGCGGAACGTCTCGGTGGGAAAGATCCTCGCCATCACCCGCTAGTCGTGCGAAACGCATGATCGAGGGCCGCCCCGGGAGGTTTGCCCGATCCCGGCGTCCTCACCCTCGCCGCGAGAATCCTCGATAACTCATGCAAGAGATGCGGCTTCGTCACCCGCACGGAGAGCCGTCCGTGGTGGTACGATCCTTGCGCTCTCCGGCCCGGATCATTGGCTCTTCTCGGGTGGCCGGCCCACGCAGGAGCGTCATGAAGCTCGCTTTCCTCGATCTGCCTGATGAGCGGGTGGACCTCATCTCGAAAGCGCGACACGATCCCAACATCGAGATCGTGCTCGTGGCGCATCCCGATCCCGACGCGCTGGCCCTCAAGATCGCCGAGGTGCTCCAGATCCCCCGATCCAACGAGCCCCTCGATCTTCTGCCCCTGAAGCCCGATCGCGTCGCCCTTCCATCCCTCGCCTCGCCCAGCGCCTCGGCGCTCGTGCGGGCCGGGATCTCGCAGCGCATCTTCGTCACCCTCGATGATCTCTCGAGCGATTGGCCCGCCGACGTGGAGCACGGTTCCACGGAGCCTCCGAATCCCATCGAGTCCTGGGAGAGCCGTTACGACGAGGCGGTCGCGAGCGCCCGGCTGAACCGGATCCGCGCCGCGCTCGCGCTCTCGGAGGATCGGCAATTCCTCTTCAGCGAGGTCCTCTCGCTCGCGGTGGAGCAGTCGGCCGCGGACCAGGGATCGATCATGGTCGTGGACCAGGACCTGAACGAGCTCAAGATCGCGTTCGCGGACGGTCTTCCGGCGGACGTGGTGCGGACCACGAGGCAGCGTCTCGGCGAGGGGATCGCCGGGGAAGTCGCGCAGCGGGGGACGCCGCTCATCATCAACGAGCCCGTGTCCCGATCCCGCTACCGCGAGGAGCGGTCGCGGCCGGTCGCGGCCATGTCGGCGCCCCTCAAGGCCGAGGGACGGATCATCGGCGTCATCAATGTCTCGAGCGGCCGCTCCGGAGCGTCGTTCGCCCCGGAGCATCTCGAGAAGCTGACCCAGGTGGCCGAGCAGATCTCCGGCATCCTCGACCGGACCATCCGCGTCGCGAGACGGGATCGGGATGCCCTGGAGCTTCGGGCCCGTCGCGAGATCGAGATCGCCTTCAGCCGGAAAGGTCTGGAGCTCACGGAGCGGCTCCGCATGGCGGCCGGGCGGCTGGCGGAGCTCCTGGGCGCCGAAGGGGCCCAGGTCCATCTTGCCGATGAGTCGCTCGACCGGTTCCGCACGATCTCCTCGGCGGGGCGCCACGGACAGGAAGGAGAGCTTCCGCTCCACCACGGCCTCCTCGCGCGGATGCTGGGCGCCGCGCGACCGATCTTCCTGAGCGCGCTCTTCGAGAGTCCTTCCCCGGGAAGCGCCGAGGAATCGCACCCGAACGTCCTCCTCGCGCCGCTCTCGGGATCCCGGCCCCTGGGGGTGCTCGCGCTCGAATGCGTGGGTCCGGCCGCGGCGGACGTGGAGGAGTTCGAGCGGCTGGGGGGACGGATCGCGGAGTTCCTCGCTCGCACGATCGAAGGGCAGACGGACGAGTCCGAGCTGAATCGCCGGAACACGCTCCTGGGGAGCCTCGCCGACATCGCCGGCCGGATCATGGTCGCGCGAGATCCCGAGGCGCTCCTGAGCGAATCGCTCGGCGCGCTGCGGTCCTTGTTCCCGGGAGGGCTCGTCACCGCCCGCATCCGCGGGGAAGGCGGCGGGTTCCTGTTCCGGAGCGCCTTCGAGGGCACCGAGGCCGAGCACCAGCGTGCCCTGGAATTCGAGTCCACGCTCGCCCGCCGCGCCGTCGAGACCAAGCGCGAGATCTCGTCCCTGGGCCTCAATCCCGAGGAGCTCCGCCGCGTGATGTCGGAGCACAACCTCTCCGCCTACGCCTTCATTCCGGTCCGGATCGACGAGGACGTGGACGGCGTGCTGGGGGTGCTTCGTCCGACGGCGCGTCGGGGCGAGGAAGCGCCGCCGGCCCTGACCCGGCTGGACGTCCAGACGCTGCGCAAGCTGGCGCTCTACGTCTCGCTCGCGATCGAGAACGCACGGCGGGCGGTCACGCGCGTGGAGCGGACGATGGAGGATCCCCTCACGGGCCTCCTCGCCATCGGCGGGTTCGACGCGCGCGTCGAGGAAGAGGTGAAGCGGGCCGAGCGGTACCGCGAGCGCTTCCTCCTCACGGTGCTCTCGGTGTCGGACTTCGACGGCATCTCGGACCGGACCGGAAGCGGCTGGGCCGAGTCCGTCCAGAAGGAGTTCGCGCTGGCGCTGCGGCGAAACGTCCGTGAAGTGGACGCGGTCGCGCGCATCGGCGAGGGCCGCTTCGCGGTGCTCTCTCCCGCGAGCGAGAAGGACGGAGGCGCGCTCCTCAAGCGTCTGGAGAATCTGCTCGTGCAGCTCCCCAGCGTGCGCGCACTGACGCGTCCCGGCGATACCCATCTCTCGGGTCGTCAATACTATTTTCCGGACGAGATCGCGACCGGAGGAGAGCTGCTCGCTCTGGTCCGCACCGCGGCCTAGTTTTCGTTGCCGTTCCCGCCTCCGCGGGCTATGTTCCTTCCATGCCCGAGATCGTCACGAGCCCCACATCGTTGGGCGCGCAAAAGCTCGCCCAGGCGCAGGAGCTCCTGCGCGAATGTTCCCTCGATTCCTGGCTCCTCGCGGTCCGCGAATCCATGGAGCGGCCCGATCCGAATCTCCGCTATTTCACCGAGCAGGAATTCACGTGGAACAGCTACTTCTTCATCACGCCGGACCGCGCCGTGGCGCTCGTGGCCACGTTCGACGCTCCGGACGTCAACGCATCCGGGCTCTTCGATGAGGTCGTCACCTACAAGGAAGGGTCGCGCGCCGCGCTCGTCCAGATCCTGAGCCAGGCCGATCCGCGCCGGATCGGGATCAACGTCTCCAAGGACGATCCCCTGGCCGACGGCCTGACCGCCGGGCTCCGCGACGAGATCTCCGAATCACTCGAGGGAACGCCCTACGCCTCGCGGCTCGTCTCGGCGGAGCGGCTCCTCGCCCTCCTGCGCGGGATCAAGCTCCCGGCCGAGCGAGCCATCATCCAGCGGGCCGTGGACGAGACGGAGCTCATGTTCGAAAAGGTCTCAGGGGAATTCCGGATCGGCATGACCGCCCGCGAGGTCGCGGAGCTCTTCCATCGTGAAGCCGACAGGGCGGGGGTCGCCACCGCGTGGGTGCGGCGCCAGTGTCCGACGGTCACGGTCGGGACGAAATCCCCGATCGGGCACGTCGCGCCGGGCGACGCCCCGATCGAGCCGGACAACATCCTGCATGTGGACTTCGGGATCAACCGCAACGGCTACTGCTCCGACCTCCAGCGCCTGTGGTACGTCGCCGGGGAAGGCGGCGCGCCGATTCCGGAGCCGGTTCGGCGCGCGTACGAGGCGATCGTCTCGGGAATCGAGCTGGCGTCGAGCGCGCTCCGGCCGGGCCTCGAGGGCTGGGAGATCGATGTGAAGGTTCGAGATCACCTGGCGTCGCGCGGGTTCCCGGAATACCCCCACGCGCTCGGACACCACCTCGGTCGCGCCTGCCATGACGGCGGCGGCGTCCTCGGCCCTCGCTGGGAGCGGTATGGAAGCGCTCCTTTCGAGAAGATCCGCGAAGGGAACGTCTACACCCTGGAGCCCAGCATCCATCTCCCGGCGCACGGAATCGTGTCGCTGGAGGAGGACGTGGTGGTCGGGCCCACGGGCGCGCAGTTCCTCTCCCGGTTCCCGCGGGAGCTGCCCATCCTGAATCTCCGGTAGCGATGCCGCGCATCCGCGTCCTCGACCCCTCCGTCATCGGCAAGATCCGCGCGGGTGAGGTCGTCGATCGTCCCGCCGCGGTCGCGAAGGAGCTCGTCGAGAACGCCCTCGATGCCGGGAGCACGCTGATCTCCGTGCACGCGGCCTCGCATCCCGAGCGCCTGGTCCGGGTCCAGGACGACGGCCTGGGCATGTCCCGGGAAGACGCTCTCCTCGCCCTGCGCCGCCATGCCACAAGCAAGATCGAGTCCGCGGACGATCTCGCGAGCATCCGTTCCCTGGGCTTTCGGGGCGAGGCTCTCGCCAGCATCGCCGAGGTCTCGCGCCTCTCGCTCTCCACGCGCTCCTCGGACGAGCTGACCGGGACGCAGGTCGAAGCGCTTGGAGGGGCGGTGATCCAGGTCTCCGGGGTCGGGCGCGCGGTCGGCACGACGGTCGTCGTGGAGGATCTCTTCTTCAACACGCCGGCGCGGCTTCGCTTCCTCAAGTCCCGGGAGGCGGAGATCCGCGTGCTGAGCCGCGTGGTGTGGAACTACGCGCTCACGTATCCCCGGGTGCACTGGAAGTTCTCGGTCGAAGGGCGCGAGGACACGGACCTCCCCGAAGCGCGCGATCTCGTCGAGCGATGGGAGGTGCTCTACGGACGCGGCCCGGAGGACGGGTCGGCGGAGTTCGACCACGAAGCGGCCGGCGTGCACGTGAGCGGGGTGCTGGGCGCGCCCGAGCAGGCGCGCGCCTCTCGCGACCACCAGACGTTCGCGGTGAACGGCCGCGTCGTGTCCTCGGCCACGCTGGCCGCCGCGCTGAGGCAGGGTTACGGGAATCTATTGCCGGGCGATCGGTATCCCCTGGCGCTCGTGCTGATCGAGATCGATCCCGGGCAGGTGGACGCGAACGTGCACCCGACGAAGCGCGAGGTCCGGTTCCGGGACGAAGCCCGCGTGTTCCAGGTGCTGCGGCGCGCGGTCGAGGCCGCGATGCGTCGCTACGTTCCAACCGGAATCAGCTTCGGTGACCCTGGGGCTGTCCGAGAGCCGCGCGGAGATCTGGGCTACGGCGG
>Ga0075435_100000577_pt1 | contig 22442 bp, 25 predicted proteins | sample RhiMethybrSRZTD4_FD_75302 | JGI IMG/M metagenome (GOLD analysis project Ga0075435, IMG submission 75302) | Populus rhizosphere microbial communities from Tennessee, USA - Rhizosphere MetaG P. TD hybrid SRZTD4 | ecosystem: Host-associated > Plants > Roots > Rhizosphere > Soil | place: USA...
AGGTGATCTTGTGTCGCGCGTACTCGCCCCAGTAGAGGTTGCGTGGGGTGTCTTCCGCATACGGGATGGGGAGGCTGTGGTCGTACACTCGGCCCGTGGAGATGAACACCACGTGGGGCTCGCCCGAGAGGGCGGCGAGGAGAGCCGCGACGTCCTCGGCCAGGGTGGGCGCATACGTGATGTCGAAGACGCCGTCGAAGCGACGGCCCTTCAGGCGCTCGGCGAGGCCCGCGTGGTCCTTGCGGTCGCCGACGATGGTCTTCACGCCCGCGGGGAGACGGTCACCTCGCTTGCCGCGATTGAAGACGGTGACCTCGTGGCCCTGCGAGAGGAGCTCGCGCACGAGATGAAGGCTGATGAACTCGGTGCCGCCCATGACGAGGGTGCGCATGCCTCGCGAATTCTAGCATAGGGGGTTGAGATGGCACGACCGGTGGAGGTCTCCTGGCTCGGCAATCTGAAGACGGAAGCGCGCATCGGCCCGCATCGCCTGCTGATCGACGAGCCCGTGGACAAGGGCGGCGAGGACACCGGCCCTACGCCGTCGGAGACGGTGCTGGCCGCCCTCGGCGCCTGAACCGTCCTCACGGTTCGGCTGTATGCCGAACGCAAGGGGTGGACGCTCGACCGCATCGAGAGCCGGCTCACCCGTGACGCGGGAGAGGGCAAGATCAATAGCATCGAGCTGGAGCTCCTCCTCGGCGGTGACCTCACCGACGAGCAGCGCCAGCGCCTCGCGGAGATCGCGGGTCGGTGCCCGGTGCATCGGACGCTTACGGAGGGCGTGACCATCACGCACAAATAGGATCGGATGCCTCGCCGACGCGGAAGATTTGTGATGGCGGTCATCTACGGCAAGGCGCCTACCAGACCGCCTGGCAGACGCGACACTTGGCGTGATTGAAGAGAAAGTCAGCCGCTTTTTTCGTCCGTGCGCCACACTTCGGGCATACAAGGCGAAAATACTCGACGACGGACGGGCGGCCCAGGAGGAAGGGAAAGGCGATCAGCAGAATCCCCAAGAGCAGGAAGAGAGCGCCCGCGAGGATGCCGGCGGCGGTCCGCCCCGCGAAACCAGCGAAGGCCACCGCGAGCACGAGGAGTCCGGTGAGCGGTGCGAGATAGCGTCCCCACTGCCAGGCGAGGCGGTGTCCTCGCATGAGACCGACGAGAAGCAACGCTGCGAACACCATGCCGACGATGGATTGCGGGGTCGACGTCGTCACGAAGAAGCTGAGCATGTTGAGAATCAGCATCGCGGTGACGGTGGCGATGGCAACGGTGAGAGGCGCCGGTCGTCCCATGCGGAGCTCCCCGGGTTCGCTCACCCTACGGTGACCGCCACGCAGGTGGTGGTGCGGGTGACGCCGTCGATGACGCCGATGGCGTCGGTGACCAGGCTCCCGATGGCGTCGAGGGTCTGGCCCTCGACCACCGCGATGAAGTCGTAGGGACCGGTGACGGCGTCCATGGCGAGGACGCTGGCGCGTGCGCTCTTTACCTTCGTGAGCGTCTTCTTCACCTGCTTGGTCTTGCCGGCCGCGGTCTCGATCAGCACGTAGGCTTTCATGTCTCGCCTCCCTGGGTTCGGAGCCTGGACAGCAGATAGGCCACGGCGACGGCCCCGATGCCCGCCGCCACGGGCCAGAAGTTGGTGCGGAAGATCGGCAGCGCGAAGAAGGGCGAGCGGCCGCGCGAGGGCGGCAGCCGGCGGTCGAGCACGCCGCGCACGAGCTCCATCGCCTCGTCCATCAGAACGGTCAGCGTCGCCTTGGCGAAGGCGGGGTCGGCAAGGGCCGGATGGCCGACGTAGCCCTGGCCGCCGCCACGCAGGGGATAGTTCGGGACGAGTCGCTGTGGCTTGGAGTAGCGCGCGGGGGGAAGATCGCGCCAGCCTTCGCCGACCAGGTCCGGCCGCAGGAGCAGCATCATCGACGTCTCCCACCAGCCGCCGTGGGCGTCCTCGGAGAAGGCGACCCGCTCCTCCTCGGTGAGGGCGCGGCCGAGGGCGACCTCGAACTTCGGCACGTAACGTCCGGACAGGAGGCCCCAGGCGAGATAGCCGGTGATCGAGGCCATGGCCACGCCTCGGCGCCGCGAGACGATGGCCGAGGCCTCTTCGAGGGCAACGAGGTGCCCCGGCCCGCCGTGGCCGTTCGAGACGAGGATGTGACGGAAGCCCGCGCGGGCCAGGGCGTCGCCGTAGTCCACGAGCAGGTCGCGCACGACGCGCTGACGCATGGTCACCGTGCCCACCGTCTCGAAGGCGAAGGTACCCAGGTGCAGCGTGGGCGCGAGCACGACGTGCCAGCCCTCGCGCTCCGCCACGATGCGCTCGGCGATGGCCTGGGCGAAGTAGCGACCGGTGAAGGCGTCCACGCCCACGGGCAGGTGAGGGCCGTGGGTCTCGAGCGGACTCGCGGTGAGGATGATCACCGTGCGATCGCGCGGCAGGGCGTCGAGAGCGGGACTCGAGAGCTCCTCGAGGAGGTGAATGCTCAAAAGCTCGATCCTTTCGTGGCGGCGAGGTAGTCGTCCCGGGCCCGGTCGAGGAGCGCGACAAGCTCTCGACGCTCGGCGAGGACGCGGGTGGCTGTCTGATGCCTGGTCATGGCGAGCAACCCGAAGCCCAGCTGGGCTTTCAGGCGGCCGATGCCCCGGAGGTAATGATAGGCGAGCATGCTCGACACGGGCAGCGAGAGGAAGAAGACGAGCGCCCAGACGAGGCCGGCCAGGCGCCCGACGATCCACGTCTCGATTCCCCAGCAGAGCGGGAAGGCGACCACGCTGGCGAGGAGGCGCGTCGTCGCGTAATTCGTCTCCTTGGTCGCGGCCCGCCGGGCGATCCAGCGGGGCACGACGTACGGCAGGCCGCTCGTGATCAGCCCGTAAACGAAGACGGGCAGTCCCACGGCCGCCGTCCAGCCCCGCCGCAGCCGCTGGCGCGCCGGTCGGCGGGCCAGCCGCTCACGCACCGCCTGGTCCTTGATGGTATAGGCGGCCAGGGTGGCGCGATAGCGCTCGATGTGGTGGCGGAGCTCCTCGAGACGCTGCGGCTCGTGCGCCTCAAACCACGCGGCCGCGTCGGCGATGGAGCGCGAGAGGCGCACGGTGTCGATGTGGCCGGGGGAGAGGCCGCGCTCGTCGTGCAGCTCACGCACGAGCTGATCCCGATAGAGTCCCTCGACCTCGCGGACGAGGGCGGCGCGGTCGAGACGGTCCACGTGCACCACCTGCTTCTCCATGCCCCACTGGATCGCCGTGGTCAGCTCATCGACGGCCTTGACCTGATCCTCGCCGTAGAGATCGAGGAAGGGGCGGAGGGGGATGGCCTCGCCGAAGGACACGCGCACGCGGCCGCCGAAGGACTTCCGCGCATCGAAGGTGAGGCCCACGGGAATCGCGGCCAGGGGCTCCCCCGGGCCACCCTGGCCCCGCTGCGACTCGTAGGCGAGGGCGATGCGCGCCGCGCCCGTCTTGATGCGCTGGACGCGGGACTCCGCGTGCGTGGTGCCCTCAGGATAGATGCCGACGAGACCGCCCGCGGCGAGGGTGGTGGCGCAGGCCTCGAAGGCGCGTGCGTTCTTGTCCATCTTGTCGGGATCGTCCTGGCGTCGGTAGACGGGAATGGCGCCGCAGGCGCGGAGGAAGCGGCCGACGAGCGGATTCCGGAAGAGCGCCGCGGTGGTGAGGTAGTGCACCTTGCGGTCCACTACCGCCCCGACGAGGAGCGAGTCGATGAGGTTGTTCGGGTGGTTGATGCAAAGGAGGACGGGGCCCCGGCGGGGCACGCGCTCGGCGTGGCGCACGTCGACGGAGCGGAAGAAGAACCAGACCCAGAAGCGGCCCACCGTCCGCACCGCCGCGTAGAAGGGATCCACGCCGGCCATCACTTGCCGAGGAACCGCTTGAGGGTGGCGGGAAAGAGCTCGGAGCGCTCGGTCACGCGGCTCCCCGTGAAGTCGACCTGCGTCCCACGCTCGGAGACGTGATCGGCGGGATCGAAGCGGGCGGCGATCATGAGGCTGGCGGGGCCGGCGCGCACGAGGAGGCGCTCGCCCCGGCTCTCGTCGGCGAGGCGGGTCACGATCACGTAGAGGCCGGTGGCATCCGTCTCGCCGACGTAGGCGAAGCCGGTCTTCTCGCGCACGACCTCGAGGCTCTGGCCGGCGCGCGGCTTGCCCGCCACGTCCTTCACGTAGCCGACCACGGTGTAGCGGAACTGGGGCTCGTGCTCGGCGAGGGCGGGCGCGGTAGCGAGGCTGGTCGCGGCCAGGGTGAGGACGAGGCCGACGACCGCACGGAGCAGACTCCGGTGACACCGCTTCTCGTCCTCACACGAGCAGAGCACGGTGACGCGTCCCCGCCGGGCCAGGCCCCGGAGCTGTTTCAGTGCGCTCGCCGCCGGCTCGCGCTTGAGACCCGCGAGATAGCGACGCCGCATCTCGGGCCAGCCGATGCGTCCCGCCTTGAAGGCGCGAAGATTGACGAGCTCGGCCCCCAGCTCCTTGAGCCAGAGATCCACTGCGCCCTTCTTGATGCCCCGCGGCCAGAGCCGCATCACGAGCACGCACGTCCCGTCGGTTTTCTGGGCGGGGTCGTAGACGCGCTTGGTGCGAAGCATCTAGCGCGGCGGCGGGTCGAGGACGACCGCGGTGCCGTAGGCGAGGACTTCCGTCACGCCGGGAGCGATGTCGTTGGCGTCGTAGCGCATGCCGATGATGGCGTTGGCGCCGGCAGCGGCGGCGTGCTCCAGCATGAGCTGGAAAGCCTCCTCGCGCGCCCGCTCGCAGAGCTCGCTGTAGAGGGTGATGTTGCCGCCGAAGAGGGTCTGGATGGAGGCGCCGATGTTCGCCACCACGTTGCGGGAGCGCACGGTGATGCCGCGGACCACGCCGTGGTTGGAGGCGATGCGGTAGCCCTCGAACGTGAAGGCGGTGGTGACCCACTGACGCGGAATGGGCATGGCCGCTCCTCAGCGGAGGTCGAGACGGGACAGGCGGACCGTTCGCACGAGCCTCTTCATGGACGCTCCTCGGAAGCTTCGAGGGGACGGCGCGCGACGCTCATCTTGCGCTGCACCAAGGCGCGATTATACTACCCGCGCCTCATGTCCCGCGCCTTCGAGAAAGCCACGCTCGCCGACGCCGTGGGGCGCCTTCGCCCCGGCATGAAGGTGCTCCTCCCCGCGGGCTGCGGCGATCCTACCGCGCTCGTCTCCGAGATCCTCCGCCAGTCCGACCGGCTCGCCCCGCTCACCCTCATGGGCGGTCTCCGGCTCGACGACTATCCGTTCGGCGCCGCCGCCTATGCGAGCAGGCTGCGCTTCGCGACCTGGCATCACTCGCTGCGGCTCGCCGAGGCCCAGGCACGGGGCGACGTGGACTTCGTGCCCCTCCGCTACTTCGACACGGTGAGCGTGTTCACGGACGGGGGCGCGTGGGCGCCCGATGCGGTCCTCGTCCACTGCGCGCCGCCCAACCGGGCGGGCTACCTCTCCCTGGGAGTGTCCGTGAGCTACGCCCTCGTGGCCGCGCGCCGGGCGCCCTGCGTGATCGCCCAGGCCAATCCGCGGATGCCGCGCACCCTCGGCAACGCCTTCCTGCACCGCTCGCAGATCGACGCCTGGGTAGACGCGGAACATCCTCTCGTCGAGTATCCGCCCACCCCCGTGGGCGAGGTGGAGCGGACCATCGCTCGGCACGTGGCCGAGCTCGTGCCGGACGGCGCCACCGTGCAGGTCGGAGTAGGCTCGATCCCGCAGGCGGTGATGGAAGCGCTCGGGGGCAAGCGTGATCTCGGGGTGCACTCGCTGCTCGTCGACCACATGCTGCCCTTGATCGAGGCGGGCGTGATCACCAATGCACGCAAACGGCTCCATCGCGGACGCATGGACGTGGGGGAGATCATGGGGACGGCGCGGCTCTTCCGCTGGGCGCACGAGAATCCGGCCGTCAACATGGAGCCCTCGGACATCGTCCACGATCCGGAGGTCATCGGCTCGCTCGGCGACTTCGTCTCGGTGAACTCCGCCCTCGAGGTGGACCTGCTCGGCCAGGTCAACGCGGAGAGCGTGGACGGCCGGCAGATCACCGGCATCGGCGGCCAGTTCGACTTCGTCCTCGGCGCCTCGCATGCGTCGGGCGGCCGGTCGATCATCGCCCTGCCGTCGACGGGGCGCCAGGGGAAGGTCTCCCGCATCGCGGGCCGGCTGCCCTCGGGCGCGCGGGTGACCACGCCGCGCTTCGTGGCGGACTACGTGATCACGGAGTACGGGACGGCGGCGCTGCGCGGACAGAGCGACGCCGGGAGGGCCCGGGCCATCGCCCGGATTGCCCACCCGGCGTTCAGGGAGTCACTGGAGCGCGAGGCGGCTACTTCTTGAGCTTGTCGATTTCCGCGAACACCTCGGCGTCTTCAGGGAAACGGTAGGTGACCTGGTTGTCCCAGATCCGCTTGCCGTCGATGTCAACGAAGAACACACCGCCCGACCCTTCCTTGAGGGCGGCGTTGATGCCGTACTTGGTCTTGATGGCGGCCTGCAAACTGGAGGCCTGTGGGAGGAAGTTTCACTCCGCGCAATACGTGATCAGGATATCCATGCAATCCTCCTTCGCTGGGTTTGACCGCCGCTGCCCATGATACGAATCCGCTCCGGGAGTGTCAATTGACGACCCCGCTCCTCATCGACACCGACCCCGGCATCGACGACGCGCTCGCCATCCTCCTCGCCTTCGGCTGCCCTGAAGTCTCGATGGAGGCCATCACGACTGTCGCCGGCAACGTCGAGGTGAATCTCTGCACGGAGAACATCTTCCGCATCCTCGACGTCGTCCGTCCTCCGCGCCGGCCGCGGGTGGCCCAGGGCGCGGCGGCGCCCGTCCGCCAGCCCCTCGTTACCGCGCCCCACGTCCATGGCGCCGACGGCCTGGGCAACCTCGAGCGCTTCACCGAGCCCGGCGGCGGGCCCCGCTACGGCGAGCCCTTTCGCTTCCTTGAGACGATCGACGGGGCGGATCTGATTCTCCAGACCATCAAGGAGTTCCCGGACCAGCTCGTCCTGGTCGCCCTCGGCCCCCTGAGCAACCTCGCCCTCGCCATCCAGCGCGAGCCGGAGGCGCTCAAGCGCTGCGCGCGCATCGTGGTCATGGGGGGCGCCATTGCCACCACCGGCAACGTCACGCCGGTGGCCGAGTTCAACATGTACGTGGACCCCGACGCGGCGGCCGCGGTCTTCGCCGCAGGACTGCCCATCGATCTCGTGCCGCTCGACGTCACGCGACAGCTCCTCCTGAGCCGCGGCGTCCTGCAGGGGGCGCTCGGTCGCGTGCGATCCTCCCGCGCGCGCTTCCTCGAGGACTTCACGCTCTTCGGCTTCGAGTTCGGTGAGTCGCGCAGCGAGGGCGGCATCTTCCTTCACGATCCGCTCGCCATGGCCGTGGCGGTGGAGCCGAACCTGGTCGGCTTCGAGCCGCTGCACGTAGCCGTCGAGGCGGAGGGACGGCTCACCCGAGGCATGACGGTGGCCGAGCTGAGGGACCTCGAGCCCTATCGCAAGCCGCCGTCCACCTGCCGGGCCGCCCTCAGCGTGGACGTGCCTCGTGCCATGCACTTCATCCTGGAGCGACTGTGCCGCGCGTGTGCGTGATCGGCTCCGCCAACGTCGACTACACGGTCGGCCTGTCGCGGCTGCCCGGTCCCGGCGAGACCGTCTCCGGAGGCACCCTCCTCGTGAACCTGGGCGGGAAGGGGGCGAATCAGGCGGTGGCCGCGCGCCGGCTCGGCGGCGAGGTGAGGATGATCGGCTGCGTCGGCGACGACTCCGACGGCCGGCGCATCGCGGAGAGCCTGGGGGCGGCCGGCATCGACGTGAGCGGGCTCGCCACGGCGCCCGCCGTTGCCACAGGCACCGCGCTCATCATGGTGGACGCCCAGGGACGAAACCAGATCGCCGTAGCGCCCGGCGCCAATCACCGGCTCACCGTGGAAATGGTCGAGCCACATGCTCAGAGCATCGCTTGGGCCGACGTGGTCGCCTGCCAGCTCGAGACGCCGCTGCCCGTGGTCGGCTGGGCGCTCGCCGAGGCGCGACGCCAAGGCGTGACCACGATCCTGAACCCTGCGCCCATGCAGCCGCTCGCCGCGAGCATTCTCGGGCTCGTGGACTACCTGACGCCGAACGAGCACGAGGCGGCGAGGCTGACCGAGTTGGGCGTGGACACGCTCGAGGATGCGGGCGCCGCCGCCTCGCGCCTCCGCGCCTCGGGCGCCCGCGTGGTGCTGGTGACCCTGGGGGACCGAGGCGTGCTCGCCTGCGAGGGCGAGAGCATCGTCCACTTCCCCGCCTTTCCCGTGGAAGCGGTCGACACCACGGCGGCGGGTGATGCCTTCAACGGCGCGCTCGCCGTGGGGCTGGCCGCGGGCGGCTCGCTCGAGCAGGCGATCCCGCTCGCCAATGCAGCGGCGGCGCTCGCGTGCACGAAGCGCGGGGCCCAGGACTCGCTGCCCCGGCGCGAGGAGGTCGAGGCTTTCCTGCGTTCGCTCGGCGGCCGGAGCCGGTGACCCCCGAGCGGCGGAGCTTCTTCGTCCGGGCGGCGCCGCCCCTCCTCGTCGGCGCCTTGATCGTCCTGATGCCCGTGCCGGAAGGGCTCAAGCCGCAGGCGTGGTACTACTTCGCGCTCTTCGCCGCCGTCATCGTGGGGGTGGCGACCGAGCCCATCCCGCCGGGGGCGGTGGGGCTGGCCGGCGTGGTCATCGCCGCCATGTCGGGACTCGTGTTCAAGAACCCGACGCAAGCCGTGAACTGGGCGCTGAGCGGCTTCGGCCAGCCGACGGTGTGGCTCATCTTCGGCGCCTACGTCCTCTCCGTGGGCTACGAGAAGACGGGACTTGGCAAGCGCATCGCGCTCAAGCTCATCCGGCGTTTCGGCAGTAGCACGCTCGGCCTCGGCTACGCCATTACCCTCACCGACCTCGCCATCGCGCCCTTCACGCCGTCGAACACGGCGAGGAGCGCGGGCACCATCTATCCCGTCATCCGCAACATTCCGTCGCTCTACGGCTCGGAGCCCGGCCCCACCGCGCGGAAGATCGGCGGCTATCTCATGTACACGGCGCTGGGCGCCACCTGCGTGACGAGCAGCATGTTTCCCACCGCGCTGGCCCCGAACATCCTCGCGGTGCTTCTGATTGCCGAAACCGTGGGGGTGACCATCCCGTGGATCGACTGGGTCACGGGCTATCTGCCGGTGGGCATCCTCCTGCTCCTGGGCCTACCGCCGTTCCTCCATCGCGTCTACCCGCCCGAGATCACGCGCGTGCCCTCCGCGCCCCGGTGGGCGGCGGAGGAGCTCGAGCGGCTCGGGCCCATGCGCAGGATGGAATGGCTGATGCTGGGCGGCACCTTCCTCGTCATATCGCTCTGGATCGGGGGCAGCCGCTACACCGACGCCACGACGGCGGCGCTCCTCGGCGTGGTGCTGCTGGTGGTGCGCGGCGTGGTCTCGTGGGACGACATCCTCGGCAATCGCCGCGCGTGGGACACCGTGATGTGGGTCGCCACCCTGGTGACCATGGCCAACGGCCTCGTGCAGGTGGAGTTCGTGCCGTGGGTGGCCGCCATCATCAAGCCGGTGGTGTCGAGCCTTACCCTTCCGCTGGCCGTGGTGTTCCTGGTCACCGTATTCTTCTTCGTGCACTATCTCTTCGCCACCATCTCCGGCCACGCCACTGCGCTCCTTCCCCTCTTCCTCCTCCTCGCGGTCACCGTGCCCGGCCTCAGCGCGAAGGGCTGGGCCCTCACCCTCGGCTACACCTTCGGCATGATGGGCATCCTCACGCCCTACGCTACCGGACCTTCACCCGTCTACTATCGCTGCGGCTACATCTCCCGCACGGAGTTCTGGACGCTGGGATTGATCCTGGGCGTGGTCTTCCTCGGCCTCTACCTCGTCATCGGGGTGCCCTGGATCCTGTGGCGAAGCTTCTGAGGAGAGACGGATGATCCGATCGGCAGTGCTGTTCGCGATCCTCGCCGGCGCCTCCGCGGCGACGTGGAGCGTGTGCCTCAAGCTGGGTGCGGCGCGGATCAACGTGGCGCTGGCCGCCATGGTCATCACCGGCGCCGCCTTCGTGGTGAACTCCATGGTGATGCTCGTCATGCGGGCGCGCGGGCACGAGATCGCCCTGCGCGCGGACGCCGTCTGGCTCCTCGCGCTGGCGGGGATAGCCGCGGCGGGCGTGGACACCTTCGGCCTCCTTGCCTACGAGCACGGGCTGCGCCTCACCTCGTCGCTCATCATCGGAGGCACCTCGACCGCCCTGGTCCTCTTCGTGGGCTTCCTACTCCTGGGGGAGCCCGTGACGTGGCTCAGGGCGCTGGCCATCGCCTTCGTGGCGACGGGCATCCTGCTCTTCCAGCTCGAGGGCGGATAGACACCACGGCTGGCATGCCTCTTGCGGTTTGCTCTGGTCATGCGTGGCGCCAAGTCCCACGACCCCCTCGATGAGACCAAGCATCCCGGGCGGCTGACCCTGGCCATGCTGCGCCGGGAAGCCGCGTCGTGCACCGCCTGTGATCTCTACAAGCGTGCCACGCAGACGGTGTTTGGCGAGGGGAGCGCCTCGGCGCGCATGGTGCTGGTGGGCGAGCAGCCCGGCCACGAGGAGGATCTGGCAGGTCGTCCCTTCGTGGGCCCCGCGGGCCGCCTCCTCGACGAGGCGCTCGAGCAGGCAGGCGTGGAGAGGCGCAGCGTCTACATCACGAACGCCGTGAAGCACTTCAAGTGGAAGGGCGAGGAGGGCAGCAAGCGTCGCATCCACGAGCGACCGCGGCAGGACGAGGTCGAGGCGTGCCGGCCATGGTTCGACAAGGAGCTGTGGGTGATCAGGCCGGAGGTGCTGGTCTGCCTCGGCGCCACCGCGGCGGGAGCGGTGATGGGCCGCGGCACGACCATCAAGTCCGCCCGCGGGCGCCCGCTCGTCTCGCCCTCCGGCATCCGCACTTTCGTAACCGTGCATCCCTCGGCGATTCTCCGGATGCCCGATCGTGCCCTCCGGCAGGAGGAGATGCGGCGCTTCGTGGGCGACCTGCGCCGGGCCGCCCACGCGCTTTCCTAGCGGTCGCCCCGACCCGGTAAGCCTGACCCGGAGCTACCTGGGGATGCGGCTGCGGAGCGCCCGCACCCGCTCGATCGACGCGGCGAGCGCCTTGGGGGAGAGGCGGCCATCCGCGATGGCGTTGCGCACGGCGGCGAGCACGCGCTCCGCCGCGCCGCGCTCCACCTGACCCTGGTTCTGCGAGATGAGGAGCATGTCCACCGAGGCCTGCAGAGCGAGGATGGAAGCCTCCTCCACGCCGTAGCGCTGCCGGATCGCCCCCATGAGCAGATCGTCCGAGACGACCAGCCCCTTGTAGCCGAGCTTGTCCCGCAGGTAGCGCTTGACGGTGAAGCGCGAGAGGGTGGCGGGGTTCCAGGGATCGAGCCCGCGATTGAAGACGTGCGCGGTCATCACGCTGTCCGCGAGCTTCTCCTTGATCAGGGCGCGATAGGGCTGGAGCTCGATCTTGAGCTCGGCGGTGTCGGTCACGTCGACGAAACCCAGATGCGAGTCGGTCCGGCTCGAGCCGTGGCCGGGGAAGTGCTTGAGGGCGGTGAGCACCCCCGCCTCGTGCATGCCCTGGATGAAGGCACGCGCCTGCACGATGACCTGCTCCGGATCCGACGAGAAGGCGCGGCCGAGGGTGACCACGGCGGGATTCAGGGGATTGATGGCCACGTCTACCACGGGAGCGAGGTTCCAGTTGATGCCGGCCTCGCGGAGGGTAGCCCCCATGCGGCGTGACTCGAGCGCGGTGGCTGCGGCGTCGCCCGCGTCACCGAGAGCCTGGGGAGGCGGCGTGGGCAGATAACCAAGGCGCGGGGAGAGCCGCATGACGAGGCCGCCCTCGTTGTCGGCAGCGATGAGGAGGCGGCGCCCCGTACACTCGCGGGAGAGCGCCTGCAGGTCCGAGGTGAGCTGGCGCACCTGCTCGGGGCTCGTGATGTTGCGCGCCTCCCCGGTGCGGGAGTCGCGCTCGAAGAGGATGAGCCCGCCCACCTTCACGTCGCACACGAGCGAGCGGATCTCTTCGTTTCCTTCCACCTGCGTGCCGCCGAAGCCCATGAGGAGCAATTCGCCCAGGGGCAGCGGGGGGCGGGGCTTCCGGGGAGCGCCGTGCGAGGTCGAGGTGACCGCGCAGCCCTCGACGATCAGGACGAGGAGGAGAGCGGCGAGCCCCGCCCTCACCGGCGTCCCGCAGCCCGCACGAGCGCGCGCACGCGGTCCGCATCCACGCGGTTGGTGACCACGCCGTCGCGCTTCACCGAGGTGCCCACGATGAGGCAGTCGGCGAGGGCGAGCAGATCGGCGGCATTCTCGGGTGAGGCGCCGCTCCCTACGAGGAGCGGCACGTCGGGCACGGCCATGCGTACGCGCTCGAGATCGCTCGTCTTGGGCGGGCGGCCGGTGGCCTCCCCGGAGACGATGAGCCCGTCGGCCAATCCGCGGTGCACGCAGTCGTGCGCCTCGTGCTCGATGGGCACGGCGGCGAGGGGAGCTGCGTGCTTCGTCTGCACGTCGGCAAAGAGGGCCACCGGCGCGCCGAGGAGTCGGCGATAGCGAAGCGTGTCGTGGGCGCCCGAGGCGAGGATGCCCTGGTCGGTGACCACGGCGCCCGTGTGCACGTTCACGCGGATGAAGCGCGCGCCCACCGCGGTGGCGATGGCGAGGGCGGAGACGGCGTCGGAACGAAGCGCGTTGATGCCGAGGGGCAGGGAGACGACGGCGCGGATCTCCGTGGCCACTGCGGCCATGGCCGCCACGCAGGCGGGGTCGACCCGGCCCGGCGAGAAGGGGACGTCCCCGAAGTTCTCCACGAGGATGGCGTCGACGCCGCCCTCGGCGAGGGCGTGAGCGTCAGCGAGGGCGGCGTGGGTCACGTCCTTCATCGAGCCGGCCCAGCGCGGGCTGCCGGGCAAGGGCTCCAGATGCACCATGCCGACTACGGCTTTCGGCGAACCGAAAATGGCTTCGAGGCTCATGAATCAGGCGGGAAAGGCATGTTGAAATCGTAGCATGCAGGAGTATAGTGACCAAGTCATGGCGCCACGCGCTGAAGCCGCGCAATCGCGGATCTTCTATGGCTGGTGGGTGGCGGTGGCGTTCTCGCTCATCATTTTCCTCTCCACGGGCATCCGCTTCGCCGTCGGTCCGTTCCTCAAGCCCGTGGCCGGCGATCTCGGCATCGATCGCGGCGCCTTCTCGCTGGTGGTCTCGCTCTCCCTCTTCCTCTACGGCCTCTTCGTGCCGCTCATCGGGCCGCTGGTGGACCGCTGGGGCTCGCGCCTGGTCTGCTCGCTGGGTGCGGTGGTGATGGCCATCGCCATGGGGCTGACCTCCACCGTGCACACCCTGTGGCAGTTCGCGCTCTACTACGGCGTCCTCGCCGCGCTGGGGCTCGCCGCCACCGGACAGGTGGTGGCCTCCGCGACGCTCTCACGCTGGTTCGTCAGGCGGCGGGGGACGGCAGTGAGCGTGCTTTCCGTCGCATCGATGGCCGGCATCTCGCTCCTCGTGCCGGGCGTCATGTGGAGCATTCTGCGCTTCGGTTGGCGCGAGACCTTCGTGATCCTCGGCGTAATCTCGCTCGTCTTCTGCCTGCCCATCTCGCTCTTCATCGTGCGGGACGATCCCGACCGCATGGGACTGCGGCCGGACGGGGAAGTCCGCGCCCCCGCGAGTCCGGGGGTGGCGGCGGCGATCGAGCGCACGGCGACCGGCGATGCTCTGCGCACCCCGTCCTTCTGGTTCCTCAGCGGCGGGCTCTTCACCTGCGGCTTCTCCATGAGCCTGCTCTCTGCGCACGGCGTGCCCATGCTCACGGACCACGGCTTCCACAGCATGACGGCGTCCTCGGCCGTGGGGCTCACCGGCGTGTCGAGCATCGCGGCGGGCATGGCCATCGGGGTCCTGTCCGATCGCTGGGGCCGCAAGCCCCTGCTGGCCTTCGTGTATCTCCTGCGCGTGGTCGCCTTAACCCTGATCTTCCTCACGCGCGATCCCGCCGTGCTCATGGTGGTGGCCATCCTCGGCGGCCTGTCCCTGACGGGCAGCTTCGCCATGGCCTCTGCGCTCACCGCCGACATCTTCGGCCGCCTCTCCGTGGGCTCCATCTTCGGGCTCATCTTCCTCGTGCATCAAATCGGGGCGGCCCTGGGCTCCTGGCTCTCGGGCTACCTCTTCGACGTGTCGGGTGGCTACGGCTTCGCCTTCGCCATCGCCTGCGGGCTTCTCCTCGTGGGCGCCGGGCTATCCCTCACCATCGACGTGAACGGGCGGCCGGTGCGCCGCGAGCTCCAGCCGGTGGCTGGAGGGAGGTAGGCGATGGGCTACCAGTCTCTCCTCGTCGATCGCGTCGACGGGGTGGCCACTCTCACCATGAACCGGCCCGAGGCCCGGAACGCCCTCGACATCCGCATGCGCGAGGAGCTGGTGGAGGCGCTGGAGGAGATCGAGCGCGATCCCGCCATGCGCGTGGTCATCCTCACGGGAGCGAGCGGCCACTTCTCCGCGGGGGGCGACGTGAAGACCATGGCGGCGCGCCGCCACACCGCCGCGGAGGGACGGGAGCGCGTGGAGCTCCTCAACCGCTTTGTGCTCCGCCTGTTCAACTTTCCCAAGCCGACCATCGCCATGGTCGACGGCTTCGCGGTGGGAGCCGGCTGCAACATCGCCCTCGGCTGCGACATGATCATCGCCTCCGACCGGGCGAAGTTCGGCGAGGTCTTCATCAAGATCGGCCTCGTGCCCGACGGCGGCGGTACCTGGCTGCTCCAGCGCCTGGTCGGCCTCGCCAAGGCCAAGGAGATGGTCCTCACCGGCGACATCATCGACGCTGCGGAGGCCTTCCGGATCGGCCTCGTGAATCGCGTGGTGCCCGCGGCGGAGCTCGAGCGCATCACGCGGGCGCTGGCCTCCAAGATCGCCGCGGGCCCGCCCATCGCCGCCACCCTCGCCAAGTCGCTCCTCAACCGCGCGGCCACCGTCGACCTCGCTGCGGCCCTGGAAGGCGAGGCCTTCGGCCAGTCCAACGCCATCAGCACGGAGGACCACGCCGAGGGCGTGCGCGCCTTCCTCGAGAAGCGCGCCCCCAGGTTCCAGGGCCGCTGATGACGGCCCGGTCCTGCATCACAGGCACGGGGATGGCGGTGCCCGAGTGCGTCGTCGACAACCACCTTCTCTCCCGCTGCATGACCACGAGCGACGACTGGATCGTGCAGCGCACGGGCATTCGCGAGCGGCGGGTCTCCCCCGACACCTACCGGATGCTCCTGCGGCTCGCAGAAGCGCCCGACAAGGTCGCCTACATGCAGGAGGTGAAGGCGCGGGGCTTCGACGGCGACATCGACTCCTCGCTGGCCGCCTCGGATCTCGCCCTCGAAGCCTCGCGCATGGCGCTCAAGCACGCGGGGCTGGCCGTCGAGGACCTCGACTGCATCGTCGAGTCGTCCACGCTGCCCGACATGGCCTATCCGGGCACGGGCTGCGTGCTCCAGGGCAAGCTTGGGCTCACCTCCACGCCCGTGTTCAACCTCGCCCAGGGGTGCGCGGGCTTCGTGTACGGGCTCTCGCTGGCCGATCAGTTCATCCGCGGCGGCGTGTACGGCAAGGTACTGGTAGTGGGCGCGGAGCTCCTCTCCTCCGCCTTCGACTACACGGACGCGGGCCGCGACATGGCCGTGCTCTTCGCGGACGGGGCAGGGGCGGTGGTGCTGGAGGCTCGCGAGGAGACGCGCCCGCCGCGCGGCCTTCTCTCGCATCACCTCCACTCGGACGGCAGCGCCATCGACGCGCTCTATGGGGAGATCTGGGGCTCCTCCACCTTCCCCCTCGTCTCCAAGCAGAAGATCGACGACGACCGCACCCGCCCGCGCATGAACGGGCGCACGGTGTTCGTGAACGCGGTGAGGCGGGCGCGCGAGGTGGTGCGGGAGTGCCTCGACGTCAACGGTCTTGCGGCCGACGACATCGGTCTCTTCATCTTCCACCAGGCCAATCTGCGCATCGTGGAGGTCTTGGCGGAGGCCTTCGGCATCACCGAGTCCCGCATGTTCAACAACCTCGAGCGCTACGGCAACACCGCAGGCGCCTCCGTGGCCATCTGCCTCCACGAGGCGGTGATGGCGGGGCGGGTGCAGAGCAACGATCTCGTGATGCTGGTCGCCTTCGGCACCGGCTTCTCGTGGGGGGCCACGCTGCTGAGGTGGTGAGAGGACGGATGTGCTGAGGTCACTCCTCGAGAAGCTGTCCCTGTCCCGCGCCCGTCCTCCCGTCAAGCGCGCGCTCGTGCTGGCGGGCGGCGGCGTGATCGGCGGCATGTACGAGGCAGGGGCGCTCGCCGCCCTCGACGAGCTCCCCAACTTCCACGCCAACGACTTCGACCTCTACGTGGGCTCGAGCTCCGGCTCCGTGGTCTGCGCGCTCATGGCCAACGGCATCCGGCCCCGCGACCTCTACGACATCCTCGACAAGGAGACCGACGACCCGCTCAACTTCCAGCGGGGCGCTGTGTACCACAAGGGCGCCTTCTCCAACGCCGCGCGCAACCTCGCCCAGTTCGTGTGGGCGATCGGCAAGAAGGCGGTGACGGGTTTCCGCCTCGAGTGGCCGGATCTTCTCGCGCGGAGCGGCGCCGACATGCCGCCCGGCTTCTTCTCCGTGGCGCCGCTGGAGCGCTTCATCCGCGAGGCCTTCGCGGCCAAGGGCCTGCCCAACAGCTTTCGCGAGTGCCGGCGCGCGCTCCTCATCCCCGCCATCCACCTCGATCGCGCCGAGCGGGTGGTCTTCGGCCTCGAGCCTTTCCAGGACGTGCCCATCTCCGAGGCCATCGCAGCCTCGTCCTCGATCCCGGGTTTCTTCGAGCCGTATCGCATCGGCGGTCACGACTACGTGGACGGCGACGTGGGCTACACGGGCCACGCGGACCTGGCGGTGGGGCACGGCGCCACCGTGCTGGTGGTGCTGAACCCGGCGGTGCCGCTTCGCATCGGCAGCCCCGACGAGCCGGACGTGCGCACGCGAGGCCTCTACGCGATCATGGAGCAGACGGGGCACATCACGAGCATGAACATCCTCGAGCTTGGCCTCCGCGAGCTCAAGCTCCGCCGCCCCGAGGTGGTGATCCACGTCGTCCAGCCCGAATCCAAGGCGTCGCCTCTCCGCGGTCCCTCCATGGGCTTCGAGGCGAGCCGCGCCGCCCTCCGCTACGGCTACTCCTCCGTCGCGGAGTGGCTCGCCCACGAAGGCTCCTCCGTCGCCACCGCCTTCAGCTAGCGGTTTCCCGCCATGTCAGCGCTGGTCAGGGGTGGGGGGCTGCCTCCGGGGACCACGCTGAGCCGCACGCCGCCAGCCCTCTCGACCGAGCCACGAGATAGCGCGTTTGCGCTTCGCTTGCACCCAGAAGATACGGGTCCCCGGAGGCAGCCCCCCACCCCTGACCAGCTCCACTCGAGCTGAGCGAGCGCCGGACACAGAGTTCCGAAAATCGGGAGGATACACCGATGTCTCTGAGGCCGAACGTGAAGGGCGCGCCGGGGGGCCTGCGCACCGCCAGCACACCACACGCTACCGATGCAGCACTTCCTCCACGGTATAGCCGGCAGCGAGCAGGTGGCGCTTGATCGCCTCGATGTGATCCCGCCCCGAGGTCTCCAGCGTGATCTCCACTTCGGTCTCCCCGAGCCGGGCCCGCGAGAAGGCCCGGTCGTGGTTGATGTGCAGCACGTTGGCGCGTGCCTCCGCGACCAGCTCCGCGAGGCGAGCCAGGGCGCCCGGCCGATCGCGCAGCATCACGGCCAGCCGCACGATGCGCCCGTCCTTCACCAGACCGCGCTCGATGATGCGGGCAATCAGGTTCACGTCGATGTTGCCGCCGCCCAGGAGGAGGACGACCGCACGCCCCTCGAGCGACACGCGCTTGTTCACCAGCGCGGCCAGGGCCACCGCGCCCGCGCCCTCGACCACCGTCTTCTCGATCTCGAGGAGGAGGAGGATGGCATTGGCGATCTCCTCCTCGCTCACCGTGACCACGCCGTCGAGGTAGCGGCGGGCGAGGGCGAGAGTGTGCTCACCGACTCGCCGCACCGCTATGCCGTCGGCGATGGTGGGCGCGCTCGGCACGGTGACGCGCTCGCCGGCGTCGAGGGCGGCGCGCATCCCGGGCACCTCCTCCGCCTGCACGCCGATGAGCCGCGTCCCCGGCCGGAGGGCCTTGAGGGCGACGCCGATGCCGCCCGCGAGCCCCCCGCCGCCCACGGGCACCAGCACCGCCTCGAGATCGGGCACCTGTTCGCAGAGCTCGAGGCCGATGGTGCCCTGGCCGGCGATCACCCGGGAATCGTCGAAGGGGTGGATGAAGACGAGCCCCCGCTCCGCCTCGATCTCGCGGGCGCGGGCGTAGGCGGCATCGTAGTTGTCGCCGTAGAGCACTACCTCGGCGCCGTGACGGCGGGCGGCCGTCACCTTGGTCAGGGGCGCCCAATCCGGCATCACGATGACCGCGCCGATGCCCAGGCGGGCCGCGTGAAAGGCCACGGCTAGGCCGTGATTGCCCGCGCTGGCCGCCACCACACCGCGGCGGCGCTCGGCCTCGCCGAGCACGAGAAGCACGTTGGCGGCGCCGCGCTCCTTGAAGGAACCCGTCATCTGGAGGTTCTCGAGCTTCACGAAGACGCGGGAGCCGGTGAGCCGCGAGAGCGTCTCCGAATAGGGGCAGGGGGTGGCGGCGATCAGCCCCTTGAGTCGCGCCTGGGCGGCGCGCACATCGTCGAGGGTGACGGGATCGCTCAAAACGTGACGGCCGGCGCGTCGTGGGCCGGCGTCATGTAGCCCACGGGCATGAGGGGCGTGGAGTGCGCCCACCCGAGCCGCCCGCGCCAGTCGACGCAGATGAGCCCGCCGCCACCGCGCCCTTCCTCGACGAGCACGTCCATGGCGATCTGGCAGGCGTGCATGGGATCGCCCGCGACCTTGAGGATGTCGAGGGTCCGCCGAGCCAGCACCACGCGGATGATGGCCTCGCCGTCGCCGGTGCAGGAGACGGCGCCCGCCGTGCTCTCGGCGTAGGTGCCGCACCCGATGAGGGGCGAGTCGCCCACGCGACCGGGAGGCTTGCCCGTCATGCCGCCCGTCGAGGTGGCCGCGGCGACCAGCCCGCGGCGGTCGAGAGCCACGGCGCCCACGGTGCCTCCGATCACGCTCTCGAGCTTCCGCCGCTGCGCGTCGGTGATCAGCTCCTCGGGGTCGCAGAAGGGGATGCCGAGCTCGCGCGCCCGAGCCATGGCGCCCTCGCCTACGAAAAGGGAATGGCGGTCGGCGTCGAGGATGCGGCGGGCCAGCGCGATCGGGTGTCGCATGTTGGTGACACAGGCAACGGCGCCGTTCCGCAGTCTGTCGCCTTCCATGATCGAGGCATCCATCTCCACCGTGCCGTCCGAGGTGAGCACGGAGCCTCGTCCCGCGTTGAAGCGGGGGTTGTCCTCCATGGCGGCGACTGCGGCTTCCACCGCGTCCACCGCGCTGCCGCCCTCGCGGAGCCTTGCCCATCCCGCGGCCACCGCGTCGCGGATGCCCTGCCGCAGCTCCTCGCGGGCGAAGTCCGGGTCAGCGCCGGCGCCGCCGTGGATGAGCAAGGCGGGGACACGGCTCGTCATCTCGTGGATCTCCCGCGAGGTCGGCGCATGGCCAGAGCTTAGCATCGGCTATGCTCCTGGTGGCCATGGCCAAGTCGAAGACCGCGCGCCTCGCCGATCTCGCCCGCCGCATCGTCACGTGCCGGCGCTGCCCACGTCTGGTGAAGCATCGCGAGGCGGTGGCGGTCGTTCCGCCGCCGCGCTATCAGGGCCAGCGTTACTGGGCGAGGCCGCTGCCCGGCTTCGGCGATCCGAAGGCGCGCGTTCTCGTTGTCGGCCTCGCTCCGGCCGCTCACGGAGGCAACCGGACCGGGCGCATGTTCACGGGAGACCGGAGCGGCGACTGGCTCTTCCGCGCGCTGCACGAGGCCGACCTCGCGAACCAGCCCACGTCGACGCATCCCGGCGACGGGCTCCGGCTCACCGGGGCCTACATCACGGCGACCCTGCGCTGCGCGCCTCCCGGCAACAAGCCCCTGCCCATCGAGATGGAGGGATGCCAGCCCTACCTGCTCGAGGAGCTCGCCCTCCTCACCGAGGTGCGCGTGGTGGTCGCACTGGGGAAAATCGGCTGGGATGCCTACCTGCGCGCCCGCCGCGCCACCGGACAGGCAGTGCCGCGGCCGCTCCCGCGCTTCGGCCACGCCGCCCACGCGGCGATGCCCGACGGCGTGATCCTCCTCGGCAGCTTCCACCCGAGCCAGCAGAACACCTTCACGGGCAAGCTCACGCGCCAAATGCTGAAGGCGGTCTTCGTGCGGGCGAGTCGGCTCGCGGCTAGGAGCGGCCGAGATGGATCACGAAGCCGCCCGCCACGATGAGGCAGCCGCCTAGCCACAGCGAGAGGCTGGGCCGCTCTCCCGCCACGAGGAAGGCGACGAGCTGGCTCGCCACGAAGAAGACCACGATGTAGAGACCGAGCGTGCGCCCGAAGGCCCAGGCGGGCTGATTGACGAGCGCGCCGTATGCCGTAAGGGCGGCCGCGCCCGCCGCGAACGCCCAGCGCTGGCCGCCGAGCCCCATCCGCATGAGGAAGTCGCCCGAGACCTCGAGCAGCGCCGCCAGGCCCAGGTACACGAGAATCACATCGCACCTCCATGTGTGAGACGTCGGTTCGTCGTCTTGCCCGTCGCAAGCGCCCGTAGCATAATCGTTTCATGCCTTCCCGACGTGCCCTCACGGGGTGTTGCCTTGCCCTCATCCTGCTGAGCGCGGGCACCGTGCGGGGAGCGCAGGCGCCGCCGGTGACCGAGGCGACGCTCGACAACGGCCTCCGCATCCTGATCCTCGAGGACCATCGCAATCCGATCGCGACGGTGCAGACGTGGTACCGCGTCGGCTCGCGCAACGAGATTCCCGGCGCCACCGGGCTTGCCCATTTCCTCGAGCATATGATGTTCAAGGGCACACCGACCTACGGCAAGGGCCAGCTCGCCCAGGTGGTCGAGGAGAACGGCGGGCAGGACAATGCCTTCACCTCCCACGACGTCACCTCGTACTACGTCAACATCGCGGCCGACCGCGTCGACCTCGTCCTTGGCCTGGAGGCTGACCGGATGCGCGACCTGCTCCTCGACCCCAAGGAGATCGAGTCCGAGCGGCAGGTGGTGGCGGAGGAGCGGCGAAGCCGCATCGAGGACGATCCCGACGGCTACCTCTCCGAGGAGTTCCTCGCCGCCGCCTACAAGGCCCATCCCTACGGCTGGCCGGTGATCGGGTGGATGAGCGACATCCAGCGGATCAACGCCGCCGAGCTGCGCGCCTTCTACGACCGCTACTACGTGCCCGACAACGCGCTGCTCGTGGTGGCGGGCGACGTGGAGCCTCAGCGCGTGATCGCCCGCGCCCGCGAGACCTTCGGCAAGCTCGCCCGCGGGGCCGCGCCGCCGCCCATGAACTTGGTGGAGCCTCCCCAGGTGGGAGAGCGCCGTGTCCTCGTCTACAAGCCCGATGCACGCGCGGCCATCGTGTACATCGGCTTCCACGTGCCCAACTACGCCTCCGCCGACGCGCCCGCTCTCGAGCTCCTCTCGACCATTCTCCAGGAAGGCCGGGCCTCGCGGCTCTATCGGCGGCTCGTGTACGAGCGGCGGCTCGCCCTCAACGTGGGCGGCGACTACACCTACCTCTCCCACGATCCCAACCTCTTCTGGTTCTCGGGCACGCCGCTGCCGGGGCGCAGTCCCGAGGAGCTCGAGCGCGCCATCATGGACGAGATCGAGCTCGCGAAGAGCCAGCCCGTGCCGGAGGAGGAGCTCGAGCGCGCGAAGAACCAGATCGAGGCATCCTTCGTCTGGCGCCAGGACTCGGTCTTCTCGCGCGCATCGACCTTGGCCCGCTTCGAGCTCTTCGGCACGTGGCGGAACAGCGAGTCCTTCGTGCCCCTCATCCGACGGGTGACCGCGGCCGATCTGCAGCGCGTCGCCCGGACTTACTTCCAGTCCCACACCCGCACGGTGGGCACCCTGCTGCCCGGCGCTCCGCCCGCGGCCGCCGGGCGGTGAGCGCGATGTCGTGGCGGTGGCAGCGGTGGGCGCTCGCCGTCCTGCTGGTCGCTGCAGTTTCCGTCGCCGCGGCGTGGGCGGGACGTCACCTGGGGACGGGCAACGGCGCACCGGTGTCGGTCACCGGCACTATCGAGGCGACTCAGGTCGACGTGAGCGTGAAGATCACCGGCCGCATCGTGGAGCGCCTCGTCAACGAAGGAGACAA
>Ga0075435_100000579_pt1 | contig 22387 bp, 24 predicted proteins | sample RhiMethybrSRZTD4_FD_75302 | JGI IMG/M metagenome (GOLD analysis project Ga0075435, IMG submission 75302) | Populus rhizosphere microbial communities from Tennessee, USA - Rhizosphere MetaG P. TD hybrid SRZTD4 | ecosystem: Host-associated > Plants > Roots > Rhizosphere > Soil | place: USA...
GCCCCACCCGCGCCTGAGCGCGGTCGAAGGCGAACGAGAGCGCGGCCTGCGCCGTCGCGGGAACGACGAGGGCGGCCGCGACCGCGGCGAGAGCGGCGCGTAGCACGGAGAGATTCTAGGCGGAGACGACTGCCGCGCCCGCGCGCTCGCGCGCACGGACGAGCGCGGCGCCTACGAACTCGCGGAAGAGCGGAGCCGGGCGCGTCGGCCGCGACTTGAACTCCGGGTGGAACTGGCTCGCGACGAACCACGGGTGGTCGGGCAGCTCGACCACCTCGACGAGGCGGCCGGCCTGGAACGTGCCCGACACGACGAGCCCCGCCTCGATGAGCGTGGGACGGTAGTGGTTGTTCACCTCGTAGCGGTGCCGGTGCCGCTCGTGGACGACGGGCTCGCCGTATGCATCCTGCGCACGCGTGCCGTCGACGAGCTCGACCGCCTGGGCACCGAGACGCATCGTCCCGCCGAGGTCCTCGATCTCTTTCTGCTCGGGCAACAGGTCGATGACGGGGTGCGGCGTCTCGGGATCCATCTCCGTCGAGTTGGCGCCTTCGAGCCCCAGGACGTTGCGCGCGTACTCCGACACGACGACGTGCATCCCGAGGCAGAGCCCCAGGTAGGGGATGCTGCGCTCGCGGGCGACGCGGCAGGCGAGCAGCTTGCCCTCCCAGCCGCGCGAGCCGAAGCCGCCGGGGACGATCACGCCGTCCATGGGCTCGAGCAGCGCGGCGGTCTCCTCGAACGACATGTGCTCGGCGTCGACCCAGCGCACGCGCACGCGGCAGCCGTGATGCGCACCGGCGTGCTTGAGCGCCTCGTGCACGGACAGGTACGCATCCCGCAGCTTCACGTACTTGCCGACGAGCGCGACCTCGATCTCGTCGGTCGCCTGCTGGAGGCGCTCGGTGATGTCGAGCCATTCCCCGAGCTGCGCCTCGCCGAAGGGCAGGCCGAGCTTCTCGCAGACGAGCCGGTCCAGACCCTCCGCCTTCAGTCGCGAGGGCACGAGGTACACGTCCGGCACGTCGGGGCTCGCGACCACCGCTTCCTGCTCGACGTCAGCGAAGAGCGCGATCTTCTCGCGGATGTCGGCCGACAGCTCCTCGTGCGAACGGCAGACGACGATGTCCGGGTGGATACCGATGCGGCGCAGCTCGTTGACCGAGTGCTGCGTCGGCTTTGTCTTGAGCTCGCCCGCCGCCTCGATGAACGGCACGAGCGTGACGTGCAGGTAGAGCACGTTCTCGGCGCCGACTTCGCGGCGGAACTGGCGGATCGCCTCGAGGAAGGGCAGCGACTCGATGTCGCCGACCGTCCCGCCGATCTCGCTGATCACGACGTCGGTCGGCGTCGAGACGGCGCTCGCACGGATGCGCGACTTGATCTCGTTCGTGATGTGCGGGATCACCTGCACGGTCGCCCCCAGGAACTCTCCCTTGCGCTCCTTGCGGAGCACCGAATCCCAGATCGCGCCGGCGGTGTGGCTGGCCGCGCGTGTGAGGTTCTCGTCGATGAAGCGCTCGTAGTGACCGATGTCGAGGTCGGTCTCGGCGCCGTCCTCGGTCACGAACACCTCTCCGTGCTGGAAGGGGCTCATCGTCCCGGGGTCGACGTTGAGATACGGATCGAACTTCTGCGCCTGCACGCGCAGGCCGCGCGCCTTGAGGAGACGTCCGAGCGACCCTGCGACGATGCCCTTGCCAAGCGCCGAGACGACGCCCCCCGTGACGAAGACGTACTTCGTCGGCCGTTCCGCGGAGCTCACGCGCGTCCCAACCGGTCGACCCACGAGATGCCGGGCGTGCGCTCGATCCACGAGCCGAGCGACGTTCGCTCTCCGAGGAAGGTGAGGCCTGCGAGGGCGCCGATCGCTACCCACCGGCCTCGTCCCGTGAATCGCTCCACGGACTTCAAGCCTAGCAGCCCGCCGAGCGCATTCGATCCCGAATCTCCGAGCATCGTCATCTCGCGGAGATCGTAGGGCAGCAGCAGGACGGCGATCCCGACCGGCGCGTCGAGCGCGAGCGCCGCAGCGAGGTACGCCTTCAGCGCGCGTCCCGGACGCGTGTCGAGTTGGTTCAGCGCGTTCGCTGCGAGACCGACGAGCAACGCACCCGAGACGCGCCGCGTGGCGACCAGGCCGATCGCCGGTATCCCGAGCAGCTTCAGAATGCCGGTCGTGCGGCCGCTGCGCAGGTGCGCGCGGAAGCCGCGCTCCGGACCGCTCCAGAGGTCGTCGGCGAGCCCGAGCGCCGAGATCGCGGCGACGGCGGGGCCCCCGACGACTCCGATCTTCCAGCCGATCAGCGGCAACCGCAAGCCGCGGAAGTTGATCCCCTGCGGCCCGCAGGCGTAGATCACGTCGCGCAACTGTCGCGCGCGGTGGGCGAACCCTCCGACGTCGCGGCGCGTCGCCCGGTGACGGAGCGGCAGCTCGAGCTCGTGGATGTCGAGCGCGGCGCGAGCAGCGTCGATCGTCATGCGCACCTCGCAGCCGAACCCGGCGGCGACGGGAAAGCAGGCAGCGCGCGCCGCAGGCGAGAGCGCCCGCTGGCCGGAGAGCGGCTCCTGTGTCTGCACTCCGCCGAGGAGCTCGATCAGGGCGCGTGCGACGCCCTTCACGACGCCGAAGCCTCCGCCGATCCGCTCGGCGAACGCGGCCACCTCGAGATCTCCTTCTCCGGCGGTCAGCGGCGCCAGGTCGCCGTCGAGGTCCGCGTCGCAGAGCAGAAGCCGTCCGGGCGGCGCGGCGCGCTCCGCCGCAGACAGCGCCTGCCCTTTTCCGCGACGTGGCAGACGCAGGACGATCGCGCCCGCTTGCTCGGCCACGTCGGCGGTCCGATCGCGCGACCCGTCATCTGCCACGATCACCTCGGCATCGGGGAACCCGCGCCTCAGGGCCGTGACGGTCTGCGCGATGCCCTCCTCCTCGTCGCGCGCCGCGACGAGGATCGTCAAGGGCTCATCCACTCGGGGACAGCACCGGCGTCACCGGGGGCAGCAGATCCGTCGCGTTCACGCCGTAGTCGGCACGCGACGCCGGCTGACTGAGGACGATCGCGAGCGCGAGCTTGCCGGCGTCGACATCGACGTCGTCGACGGTCGACAGCTGTGCCTGCTGGAAGACGGGCTTGGCCGTGAAGTCGCTTTTCGACTGCTCGACCCCCACCGCGGGGACGCCGGCGCCGCCGAGCCCCTCGAACAGGCCTTTGACGAACGGCGCGGAGTCGCCGGTCTGCGGATCCGCCGAGCGGACGACCACGACGGCGTCGGCCGGCCGCTTCGACGTGCCGAAGCGCGGAGACGCCTCCTGCACGATCATGTTGTGCAGCGCGTTCCAGATTGGAGTATCGCCGCCGTTCACGAACTCGCGGCCGAGCTGCTGCCCGAGCTTGCGGAGATGGTCGGGGCCCGCGTACTGCGCGAGCGCAGGCCGGTTCCCGAGCCGTTTCTCGATCGCGGCGGCGTCGATCGGCACCTGGACCGCATACATCCGTGTCGCCGCCTGGCCGCCGGCGTCCCTGATCGCCGTCGAAAGGTCGCTCTGGATCGGATGGTCGACCGAACCGACGTAGAGCACCGCCACGCGCTTGCCCTTGAGGCGGTCGGTCATCAGCGCGTTGTAGGTGCTGTCGACGAACTTCGAGTCGGAGCGGTTCTCCTGCCGCTGAGAATCGACCGTCGCCTGCAGTGCGTCGATTCGGTTCTGCGCCCGGCGGATGTCGTCCTCGAGGCTCTTGCGCTCGCTGTTGCCGAGCCCGTGTGACGCCAGCGCGACGCCCACGAGGATGCCGATCAGCAGCGCGATGAAGACCGCGGCCAGCGATGTGACGTGATAACGGAGGTCGAACAATGGCGGCTAGAGCTCGGCGGCAGTCTGGCACAAGGCATGTAGCCGAGTGAGCGCGCGCTGCGGCAGTGCGCGGCTGAGACCGAACATCCACGGCGCGTCGAGCTCGAGCACCGCGGCGGTGCGTTCGTCGCCAGTCGGCTCGAGCCGCAACTCCGCATCGATGTGGTCTCCCGTGAGGGTCCAGCCGAAGAGCTCCGGCGCCCGGACGGCGCGCACGAGCAGCATTCCGCTCGATGTCGCGCGACGGAGCAGCGTCGGGCGGTCCGCCGTGACGATCCGCCAGCGCGCGCCCTCGGCGAGCCCGCGCCGGTCCGGTTCCACGGCGGCGATCCCGGGCCACCAGTCGGCAAAGTGTCGCGGTTCTGCGATGAACGACCACACGTCGTCGCGCGACGCGAGCAGCTCACGCGAAGCTGAGACGCGCGGCATGCGAACAAGGGTAGGCGAGCGGCTGTGCCGCTCGTCAGCCGATGCCGAGGAGATCGCGGAGCCGCAGCGCGAGGTACTCGATCACGTGGCGAAGCGCCGGCGAGGCGACGATGGCGACGGCGATCGCGCCGAAGCCGCCGAGCGCGAGCAGCACGAGCGGCCAGATCCCGACCTGGCGGCTTGCGAGCCGCGACACGCCCTTCGCGTCGATCAGGATCTCCCCCACCTTCAACCGGGTGATGAACGTCGACGACATGCCGGCGCGATTGCGCTCGAGGAACTCGATCAGGTTGAAGTGCGTCCCCACTGCGACGATGAGCTCCGACCCTTTCTCGTACGCGAGCAGCAGCGCGAGGTCCTCGCTGATGCCGGTTGCACGCGCGATCTGGTACGGCACGCCGAGCTGTTGTGCGCGCTCTTCGCCCGGGGCCGGCCCGTCGCGATATCCGTGCACGAGCAGCTCCGCGCCACAGCGCAGCGCCTGGTCCGACACGGAGTCCATGTCGCCGACGATCACGTCCGGCGTGTAGCCGGCATCGAGCAGAGCGTCGGCGCCGCCGTCGACGGCAATCAGCACCGGCTTGAAGTCGCGGATGTACGGCTTGACCATCCGCAGGTCCCGCTTGTGGCCGGGACCGCGGGCGACGACGAGCGCGTGCCGGTCGCGAAAGCGCGTTTTGAGCTGCGGGAAGTCGATGCCCTCGGCGAGCAGCTTCCCCTCCTCGCGGAGGTAGCGCATCGTGTTCTCGGCAAACGCCTCGAGCGCCTCCGTGACGCGGCCGCGCTGATCTCCGAGCGTGCGCTCGAGCTCACGCTCGTCGAGCACCCGGCCCGTCGCGAGGCAGGTGCCGTTGCGGTAGAGGCCGGCGCCGCGGACGGTGAGCAGCTCGCCTTCGTGCACATGGTCGAAGAGGTCCGCGCCGGGTGCGTCGATCAGGCGCACGCCGCCGCGCACGAGGGCGAGCGGGCCCGGGTTCGGGAAGCGGCCCGACTGCGACGGGGCGACGTTGACCACGACGCGCACGCCGGACTCAACGAGCTCCTCCGCCGACACACGGTCGATGTCGGTGTGGTCGATGATCGCGATGTCGTCCGCGGAGAGCCGCTTGACGAGGTGCTTCGTCCTGCGGTCGATCTTGGCCTGGCCCGTGAGCTCGACGAAGCTCATGACGTGCCGACGCTGGAGAGGAACTCTCGCCCGCCCAGCATCCGCTGGAGCTCGTCGCGCCGCTCGGCGTCGTCGAGCTGCTGGATGCGAGTGTGCGTGGGATCGCCGGGCACCTTCTCGACCCGGAAGTGCCGGCCGGCGACGCTGGCGATCTGCGGCAGGTGCGTGATCGTGATCACCTGTGCCCGCTCGGCGAGCCGTACCAACGTCTCCGCAACCCGATGTGCGGTCTCGCCGCCGATCCCGGCGTCGATCTCGTCGAACACCATCGTCTCGCTGCCGCCGACGGCGGCAATTGCGAGCGCGATGCGCGAGAGCTCCCCGCCCGACGCCGTCTCCGCGACGGGCGCGAGCGGAAGTCCCGGGTTGGGCCGGATCAGGAACGCGACGTCGTCCGCTCCGGTCTGCCCGAGCTCGCGCCCGCGCACCTCGGCGAGGAACTCTCCCTCGCCCATGCCGACTCCGGCGAGCTCTCGCGCCACCTCCTGCGCAAAGCGCGGCGCTGCCTCGGCGCGCGCTTCGTGGAGCTCGCCGGCGAGACGGCCGATGTTCCGCTCCGCCGCGGCCAGCGCCTCGGCGGCCGCCGCTGCGGGATCGAAGCCCTGGTCGATCGCGTCGAGCTCTGCCCTTGCGGCGTCGGCGCGCGCGAGGAGCTCTTCGTAGGTCTCGGCCCGGAACCGCCGTTTCGCCTCCGCAATTCGATCGAGCTCGGACTCGACGTGCTCCAGTCGTCCGGGCTCCGACTCCAGCATGGCGAGGAAGCCGCGCAGCTCGCTCGCCGTCTCGCGCAGTCGAAGCTCGACGTCGCGCAGCTCGTCGCCGGCGCGCGCGAGCTCGGGAGCGATCCGTTCGAGCGGGGCGACCGCGCGTTCGGCAGCCGCGGCCAGGCCGGCGGCACCGTCGCCGTCCTCCGGCGCGAGCGCGTCCGCCGCCGCCGCGGCGCCCTGCGCGAGCTCCGTGACGTGCCGCAGGCGCTCGCGCTCGTCGCGAAGGGTCTGTTCCGTGTCCGCCTGCATGCCGTCGGTGTCCTCGATCAGCGCACGCAGGTCCGACAGCCGCGCCTGTTCGGCAGCCGCCCCCGCCTGGAGCTCGTCGTGGCGCCGGCGCGCGGCGGCAAGCTCGCGCCACGCGAGGCGCGCGTCGGCGCGCCGCCTGAGCTGGTCTTCGCCGATGAACGAGTCGAGCACGCCGAGCTGATACGAGGCCCGGGCGAGCCGTCGCTGCTGGAACTGTCCCGACATCGCGAGCAGCCGCTCGCCGACGGCTGCGAGGTCCTCGCGCGCGGCGCCGCGTCCCCATGCGTAGGCGCGCGTTCGTCCGTCCGCGAAGACGCGCCGCGCGAGCACGAGCCCCTCCTCGTCCTCGGGCCGGAGCTCGGCCAGCGCGGCAAATTCGTCCTCGTCGAGGAGCGCGGCAGGTAGCTCGAGCTCCGCCTCGACGTATGCCTCGTCGCCGTCGGGCCCGATGAAGCCGGCGTCCCCCTTCGCGCCGAGCAGGAGGCCGATCGCCTGCGCGAGGATCGTCTTGCCCGCGCCCGTCTCGCCGGTGATCGCGTTCAGCCCTGGAGCGAAGGCGAGCTCCGCCTCGCGGATGAGGACGAGATTCTGGATCCGGAGCCGGCGCAGCATCTGCCGCCGGGCATGGTAAGCCGCCCGGCGGCCCGCCACATCGTCAGAAACCGCCGCCTACCTAGATGTACACACGTGTGACAGCGGGAACCCCACCTCCCTCCCCATGCGTTCGAGCGTAGCCCCGGAGCCGTGTCGGGCGGGTGACGGAGGCGTGTCGTTAGTGCTACGAGCCGAACGTCTCGCGGTAGCGGCGGAAAAAGGTCGCTTCCGGAAGCACCGCGAGCAGGCTGCGCTGCTCGCCGAGTCGGATGGTGATCGGTTCGCTCGTCTCGATCTCGGCCAGCATGTGCCCGTCCACGAGCACCGACGCGGGCACGTCCACGGTGCGGTTGCGGACCTCGAGGTCGAGCCCGCGCGGAACGACGAGCGGCCGCACGTGCAGCGAGTGCGGCGCAATGAACGTCACCGCCATCGCGTCGAGCCCGCGCACGAGCACGGGCCCGCCGTTCGAGAGGTTGTACGCCGTCGACCCCGACGGGGTCGAGCAGATCATCCCGTCGCACGGCTGGACGCCGAGATCTTCCCCGCCGACTGCCCAGGCGAGCTCGACCATCCGGCCGCGAATCGCGCTGAGCACGACGACGTCGTTGACCGCGGTTGCGCGCGCGGCTCCCGCTTCGACGTCGAGGGTCGTCAGCTGCATGATGCGGTAGTCGCCCGAGAAAACCCGCGCCAGGCCCGATTCGAGCTCGTTGGGCTGGATCGAGGCTAGGAACCCGACGCGCCCGAAGTTGACGCCGATCACCGGGACGTCGGTGCCCAGGAAGCGCTGGAGCGCGCGCAGCATCGTCCCGTCGCCGCCGAGCACGACGGCGATGTCCGCCCTCGTGAGGTTGGACTCCGGCTCGCCGACGCCGTGCTTCTCGACTTCTTCGTCAGGCAGCAGCAGCTCGACGCCGGCCTCGCGCGCGACCTTCTCGAGCCGCTCCAGAGCAGGGCCGATGGTCGGAGGCTTGCCGTGCGTGATCACGGCCGCGCAGCGGACGGCGCTACCCGATCGCCGCGGCGATCCGGGCGTCGATGTCGTCGAGGAGGCGCGGGTGCTCACGATGCACGAGATGGAGGAACACTTCCCGGTTGCCCTTCGGCCCCGGCAGGCCAGAGTCTACGACCCCAACCGCTTCGGCCCCCCAATCCAGCGCGGCGGCCGCGATCTCCCGAACGACGCGCCGCCGGATCTCGACGTCGCGCACGACGCCTCCCTTTCCGACCTCGCCACGTCCCGCCTCGAACTGCGGCTTGACGAGCACGACCGCCTCCCAGCCCGGGCGGGCGAGAGCGAGCGCCGGCGGCAGCGCGAGCCTGAGGCTGATGAACGAGACGTCGGCGACGACGAGCTCGGGGGCGAACGGCAGCTCGCGCAGCTCGCGTGCGTTCACGCGCTCGAGCACGGTCACGCGATCGTCACGGCGCAGGCGCTCGTGCAGCTGCCCGTAGCCGACGTCGAGCGCGATCACCCGTGCCGCGCCGCGCTGCAGCAGCACGTCGGTGAAGCCGCCGGTCGATGCGCCGACGTCCAGACAGTCGCGGCCCGCGGGATCGACGGCGAGCGCATCGAGCGCGTGGGCGAGCTTCTCGCCGCCACGCGAGACGTACGGCGGCGGCTGCTCGACCTCGACGGCCGCCGAGTCGTCGACCTGGGTGCCGGGCTTGTCGTAGCCCGGAACCCGCCCGGCGAGCACCAGCGCCTGCGCCTGCGCGCGGCTCTCGGCGAGGCCGCGCTCGACGAGCAACACGTCGAGTCGTTTCTTCACGCCGCTTCGAGACGCGCCACGAGCTCGGTGCCGATGCGATCGAACTCGTGCTCCTGCTTCGCGAGGTCGGGCTCGAGCGGGATGCGGCCGAGGAGCGGCACACCGTCGGCCCAGATCGCACGGCTCGTCGCCGCGGGTGGAAAGACGTCGATGCGCTCGCCGCAGTGAGGGCAGACGAACCCGGCCATGTTCTCGACGCCTCCCAGGATTCGAACGTCCGCACCGCGGAGGAAGTCGACGAACTTGCGCGCATCGAGGTGCGCCACGTCCTGCGGACCGACGACCACGACCGCTCCGGCGAGCGCTACGACGCCGAGCAACTGCTGCTGCAGGTCCGCCGTCCCCGGCGGCAGATCGATCAGGAGCACGTCGAGGGAGCGCCAATCGACCTGCTCCACGAGCTGTCGCAAAGCTGCGCCGAGCAGCGGAGCGGCAAACGTCAACGACTGGCGCTCTGCGAGCAGGAACCCGACGGACATCACCTGGAGACCCCTTTGCTCGACGGGCTGCAGGCGAACGTCACCGCCGCGCCAGAAATCCCACCGCTTCGCCTCCTGTTCCCGCTTGAGATTCAGCATCAGCGGGATGTCGGGCCCGTACAGGTCCGCATCCAGCAAGCCGACGTTCCAGCCACTGCGGTGCAGCGCAAACGCGAGGTTCAGCGTGACCGTCGACTTGCCGACGCCGCCCTTGCCGCTGCCGACGGCAACGACGTGCCGGGCGGCCCGTGCCGTCACGACGTACGCGTCGCGAGGCCGTCGACGATGTCCTCGAGCACCGAGGTATCGGCCGGAACCTGTGCGAGACGGGAACGCGCGCGTGCCGCGGCCTGGTCGGCGAGAGCGCGCGCGCCGTCGGGACCGTGCGTGAGGACGTAGCCGTCGCCGTCGAGGATGTCGTCGACGATCTGGAAGAGCAGGCCGAGCTCGTCGCCGAACGCACGCCACGGCGACTGCGCGCCTTCGGGGATCTCCGCGACCCAGAGCGCGACCCCGACCGACGCGGCGAAAAGGCGCCCCGTCTTGAGCTTGTGCAGCGTCGCCTCGTCCGGCGCCGTGCCGGTGACGTCGAGGTACTGCCCGCCGATCATGCCGAGCGTTGCCTGTGCAAGCTCGCGGCCGACGTCCGGGAACGGATACGACAGCGCGAGCCGAAAGGCCTCGGCGAGCAGCGCGTCGCCCGCGAGGACGGCGACCGCCTCGCCGAACTCAGCCCACGCGGCGGCGCGCCCGCGCCGCTCCGCGTCGTTGTCGAGCGCCGGCAGGTCGTCGTGGACGAGCGAGAACGCATGCACGAGCTCGAGCGCCGCGCCGGCCGGCAGCGCACGTTCGGCGTCGGCGCCGGCCGCTTCCGCGGTGGCGAGACAGATGACGCCGCGAACTCGCTTGCCACCCACCAGCGCGTAGCGAACCGACTCCGCCTGGCCGTGTAGCTCCGGCGTCAGCGCCAGGTCGGTCAGGTAGTCCTCGACCAGCGCCCGGAGCTCGTCAGGGCTCCGCATCGGCCTCCGCCTCGCGCTTCGCGCGCTGCAGCTCCTCCTCGATCGCCTTGCTGAGCTCCGCGAGCTCTGTCAGGACGTCCAGGGCGCGCTCGGCATCGTCCGCCTGCGAGAGCTGGTCCAGCTCGGCCCGCGCCTTCTCGAGACGCGCGAGCAGCTCCTCGGCACGCGCGAGCGAGTCGTCCGTGGTCATGTCACGCGCTCTCTCACGATCCGCCCAAGGATGCCGTTTACGAGCCTGGCGGCGTCGTCGGTTGCGTAGCGCTTCGCCAGGGTGACCGCCTCGTCGATGGCGACCTCGTCGGGAACCTCGTCGCCGTCGAGCTCGTACAGCGCGATTCGCAGGATGTTCCGTTCGATCGCGCCCAGGCGGTCGGCGGTCCACCCTTCCGACGCAGCCGTGATGCGCTCGTCGAGCCCGGGCGCCTGTGCGGCGACGGCTTCGGCCGTCTCGCGGGCGAACTCGTCGACCTCGCCCTCGTAGAGCGAGGCGAGCGGCTGCCCGGTCACGTCCCACTGGTAGAGCAGGAAGAGCGCCGTGCGGCGGCCCGCGCGTCGGCTGCTCACTCGACCGCCTCGACCGACACGTCGACGCCCACCACCTCGACACCGCACATCGTCGTGAGCGCGTCGGCGACGCGCTCCTGCACCTCGCGCGCGAGCCGCGGCAGCACGACGCCATAGCGCGCGGACAGCTCGAGCCACACGTGCGCGCGCCCGTCGGCGACGTCGATCTCGAGCCGTCGGCGTCCGCGCCGGACTTCGGCGCCGTCCACGCTCTCCGCCGCACGCACGACGAGCGTGGTCAGCGTCGAGGGGGTGATGGTGATGGAGCCGCGATCCCCGGGTACGACGTAGCTCACGCCGCTCCCACCGCTGCAAGCTGGTTCTCCTCGAGGAAGCTCGTCGAGTACGTGCCGCTGCGGAATTCCTCGCTCGCAAGAATCTCGGCCGCCACCTCGCACGTCGTGGCGATCCCACGCAGCTCGAGCTCCGACAGCGCGCGTAGCGACCGCTCGATCGCCAGTGGGCGAGTCTCGTCCCATGCGATCAGCTTCGCGACGAGCGAGTCGTAGTGCGGCGGAATGACCGCGCCTTCCTCGACGTGCGTGTCGAGGCGGACTCCGGGGCCGAGCGGCGGCTTGAACCGCTCGACCACGCCGGGCGACGGTGCGAAGCCGCGCGCCGGGTCCTCCGCGTTGAGGCGCACCTCGATCGCGTGGCCGCGGCGGGGGGCTCGTCCCTTCAGGTGCAGGTTCTCGCCCGCCGCGATGCGCAGCTGCTCGCGCACGATGTCGATGCCCGTGACGAGCTCGCTGACGGGATGCTCGACCTGGAGGCGCGCATTCAGCTCGATGAAGTAGTAGGAGCCGTCCGGGGCGAGCAGGAACTCGAAGGTGCCGGCGTTGAGGTAGCCGATCGCGCGAGACGCGCGCGCGACGTCCATCTCCATGGCCTCGCGCGTCTCCTCGTCGAGCGCGGGCGAGGGCGACTCCTCGATCAGCTTCTGGTGCCGGCGCTGGATCGAGCACTCGCGCTCGCCGAGCGTGAGGACGCCGCCGTCCGCGTCGCAGAGGACTTGCACCTCGACGTGGCGCGCCGGCGTCACGAGCTTCTCGAGGTAGATGCTGCCGTCACCGAAAGCCGCGAGCGCCTCTGCGCTCGCGCGTTCGAACGCTGCGTCGAGCTCGTCCACGGTCTCGACTACACGCATGCCCTTGCCGCCTCCGCCGGCAGCGGCCTTGAGCAGGACGGGAAGGCCGATCTCGGCCGTCGCGCTACGCGCACCGGCGGCGTCGACCAACTCCGTGCCGGGCACGAGCGGGACGCCGGCAGCGGCGAGCTCGCGCTTCGCCTCGACCTTGTCCCCCATGCGCGCCATCACGTCCGCATCCGGCCCGACGAAGACGAGGTCGTTGTCCTCGCAGGCGCGCACGAAGTCGGGGTTCTCGGAGAGGAAGCCGTAGCCCGGATGCACGGCCTCGCATCCTGTCGTCTCCGCTGCGGCGACGACCGAGGGGATCTTGAGGTAGCTCTCCGTCGCCGACGGCGGCCCGATGCAGACGGCCCGGTCGGCGAGCCGCGTGTGCAGCGCGCCCGAGTCGGCCGTCGAATAGACGGCAACCGCTTCGATGCCGAGCTCGTGCAGCGCGCGGATGACCCGGACCGCAATCTCGCCGCGGTTTGCGACCAGCACGCGCGAGAACATCGCTAGAGCGCGTCGCCGGACATCGCTTGCGATGTCCGCAGTAGAGCGCGCACCGGCTTCGCCGGTGGGCGCGATTTCCGCACGCTGGCCAAGAGCTGAACATAAGGACCTTCCACTAGAGCGCGTCCATCGGTCTGCCGGTTACCGGCTCGAGCTCGAACAGGAGCTGGCCGAACTCGACAGGCTGCGCGTTCTCGACGAGGATCGACCGGACGATCCCGTCGACGTCGGCCTTCACCTCGTTCATCAGCTTCATCGCCTCGAGTATGCAAAGCGTCTGGCCCATGCCGACGGCCTGACCCTCCTCGACGAACGGCGGCGCGCCCGGCTGCGGAGCGCGGTAGAACGTCCCGACCATCGGGGCCTCGACGCGGACGAGGCCGTTCGACGACGGCACCGTCGCCGGCAGCTCGGTGTCGTCCGGCGGCGCGAGCGACGCGGCCTCCCGAGCCGGCTGAACGGGTGCGCGGTCGTCGGTACGCCGCACCGACACGCGCATCCCGGACTCCTCGATCGTGACCTCGCCGATGCCGGTCTCCTGGACGATGCGAACGAGCTCGCGGATCCGCTCCGCGCGGGCCTGGTCGACGCCGCCCGTGGCGAGCGTCTCGTCGCCGGCCGAGCGGCCGCGGATCGTGTGCAGCAGCGGCTCGGCGTCGTCGCCGAAGAGCCCGAGCAACAGCAGCTCTTCCTCGCTCGACGCGAGGCCTTCAGCCTGTGCCCGAACCTCCTGGAGGCCGAGCGCAGCCGCGTTCTCGGCCGACTCGGGGTCGGCCGTCAGCGCGACGGCGCGGCGCACGTTCTTGTCGATCGGCGCCGGCGGCGTGCCGAGCCTGCCCTCGACGAGGCGGCGGACGTCGTCGACCACAACCGAGTAACGGTTTGCCGAGAGCACGTTGAGCAGCGCCTGCGATCCGAGGACGTGCCCGATCGGCGACGCGAGCGGCGGGTAGCCCACCTCGGCCCGGATGCGCACGAGCTCCTCGATCGCTTCGTCGAGGCGGTCGGCGGCACCCTGCGTGCGCAGGCTCGACTCGAGCGTGGTGACGAGGCTGGCCGGCAGGTCGTGCTGCGCGGCACGGACCGCGATCCGCGGAGCGAGCGGCGTGACCGGCTCGTCGCCGATGAACTCGTCGACGACGTCGGACGCCTCCCAGAGAACGGACACGTCGACGTCGCACTCGAGGCCGAGGCCGATGAGCGCTTCGGCGATCGCCTCGCCGGACACCCGGTGCAGCGTCAGGGCGATCGGATAGACGGCGCAGGCGATCAGCTCGGCACCCGCGCGCGCGGCTTCGAGCGCGGCCGCGAGCGCATTCCCCGCGGAGCCCTGGCAGTAGATCCCGACCGGGAGCTTCGTCGTCTCGCGCAAGCCGGTCACGAGCTCGCGGGCCCGATGCGGCTGCAGCGATCCGGTCGGGTCGTGCAGCAGGATGCGCGCCGCGCCGAGGTTCGGCAGCTCGCGCGCCTGCTCCATGAGCGGATCGGTCTCGCCGGTGCGCCCCGGGCTGTAGACGAGGCCTGCCTCGAACTCGCCGCCCGCCTTCGCGACCGCGTCGGCCGCCTCCCGCAGGTTCGACACGTCGTTGAGCGGATCGTGAAGGCGGAAGACGTCGATGCCGTTCGCGGCGGCGGACGCGATGAAGCGGCGGATGAAGTCGTCGTCGACCGGACGGGAGCCGACGAGGAAACGACCGCGCAGCGCGAGGCCGAGCGGCGTCTCGACGCGCGACTTCAATGCACGGATCCGTTCCCACGGGCTCTCGACCCCGCGCCGGACGGCACTCTCGAAGCAGCCGCCGCCGGAGACCTCGAGGTAGGCGAAGCCGGCTCTGTCGAGGATCTCCGCGATGCGCAGCTGCTCGGCGGTGGGCAGGCGTCCGGCGAGGGGCTCCTGCCCGAGCAGCCGGACGGTCGTGTCCGCCAGGCCGGGCATGCGGGGAGCCTAACGCCGAGGCGCCGACAGAGGACGTTAGGTTTTACGGATGGACGTGCAGGAGCTGCGGCCGGGGCTCTGGCGCTGGACGGGAATGCATCCGCAGTGGGACCACGCCGAGCACTGGGGGCCGGAGGTCGCCTCGGTCTACGCCGAGCTCGACGACGCCGTCGTCGTCGTCGATCCGCTCGTGCCGGAAGAGGAGGAGGACCGCTTCTGGGCCGCGCTCGACCGCGACGTCGAGCGGAGCGGCCGGCCGCTCCACGTGTTGCTCACGGTGCACTGGCACGAGCGGAGCGTCGCGGCGGTGCTCGATCGCTATCACGCCCGGCTGTGGCGGCCCGAGGACAAAGGCGAGCTCCCGAACGGAGTGCGCGCAGAAACGGTGACGGGCAGCGACTGGGTCGAGGCGCTCTTCTTCCTCGAGCCGCACCGCGCGCTCGTCGCCGGCGACCTGCTGATCGGGACCGCCGGCGGCGTCGAGCTGCCGCTCGACTGGTTCCCGAAGGACGAGCGCGACTGGGCCGAGAACGAGTTGAAGCCCGAGCTACGGGAGCGGCTCGGCGCGCTGCCGATCGAGCTCGTGCTCGTCTCCCACGGCGATCCCGTGCTCTCGAACGGCGCCGAGGCCGTCCGCGCGGCGCTGTCGTGAAGACGCGCACCGTCGACTTCGGCACCGTGCGCGAGGAGCTCGCGGGTCGCTGCTTCATCTGTGAACTGCTCGCCGGCAACCCCGAGTTCGCGCACCACGTCGTCTACGAGGACGACCATGCGATCGCGTTCCTCAACCGCTACCCGGCGCTCTACGGCTACGTCCTCGTCGCGCCACGGGAGCACCGGGAGGAGGTGACGGGCGATTTCACGCGCGCCGAGTACCTGCGCCTGCAGGCACTCGTTCATCGCGTCGGCGAGGCGATCCGCCGGGTCGTTCCGACGGAACGGCTGTACGTCCTGAGCCTCGGCAGCCGGCAGGGAAACCGGCACGTCCATTGGCACCTCGCTCCGCTGCCGCCCGGCGTGCCGTTCGACCGGCAGCAGCTCGCGGCGCTCGACACGAACGTCTGTCTCGATCTGTCCGACGCGGAGCTGAACGAGCTCGCGTCAAAGCTTCGCGACGCGATCTCGGCCTCAGCCGGAGAGCCGTATCCGGTCGACGACCAGCCACGGTTCGAAGAACCGTGACTTCGCGACCGGGACGTCGCAGACGACCACCTCTTCGACCAGCCCGCTGCCGAGCTCGGCGTCACGGTGCGGCAGGAGCGCATCGCGCAACGCGTCGGGCCGCTCCGCCCGGCGGAAGTAACCGATGCTCAGGTGCGGCAGGAACGGCGAGGGCGGGAACGGCGCCTCAGGCTCCGGATGCGCCTCCACGACCGCAGCGTCGTGGAAGCAATTCACGCGGCGGTAGGTGATCGTGAACGGCGGGACGTCGCGCCACTCCTCCGCGCTCGGCGGCGCGCTGACGTGCAGGAAGTGCCCGGGCACCCCCGCGACCCAGTCGAGACCCGCGAGGGATTGCTGCACGCCGCGCGCGGCCTCCTTCACCTGAGTCGGCGGCACGACGAGCCAGCACCGCGCGGTCTCGTCCGAGACGTTCGACAGGGAGTCCCAGAACGACTCGAGCGGGTCCCGGCGCGCGAGGAAGTGCGCCCACGCCTCCTCGAAGCTGTTGAAAAAGCGGCCTATGCGCGCGAGATATACCGCTTCTCGCGCGGGTCGACCTTGATGCGGTCGCCCGTGTTCACGAAGAGCGGGACCTGCACGACGGCGCCGGTCTCGAGCGTCGCCGGCTTCGTGACGTTCGAGACGGTGTCGCCCTTCACGCCCGGCTCCGTCTCCGACACGGCCAGCTCGACGGAGGCCGGCAACTGCACGCCGGACGGCTCGCCGTTCACGAGGAGCATCTGGATCGACCCCGACGGCAGCATGAACTCGAGCGCGTCCTCGACGACGCTGTGCGGCAGCGACGTCTGCTCGTACGTGTCCTGGTCCATGAAGACGACCTCGTCCCCCGCGTCGTAGAGGTACTGCATGTCCTTCGTCTCCGTGCGGACGCGCGAGAACTTCTCGCCGGCGCGGAAGGTGCGGTCGACGACCGCGCCGCTGCCGAGCGACTTCAGCTTCGTCCTGACGAAGGCGCCGCCTTTGCCCGGCTTGACGTGCTGGAACTCGACAATGCGCCAGACGCCGCCCTCGAGCTCGATGTGCATCCCGTTCTTGAACTGGTTCGTGTTGACGGTCTCGGCCATCTGGCAGGAGGCTAGCCGACGGTGATCAGGTCCTTGCGGAAGCCGGTGAAGTTCTCGGCGCCGGCGTCTGTGACGACGACGTTGTCCTCGATGCGGATCCCCGCGCGGCCCTCCAGATAGACGCCCGGCTCGACGGTGACGACGTTCCCGCGTGCGAGCGTGTCCGTCGACTCCGTCGACATCCGCGGCGCCTCGTGGATCTCGAGCCCGAGACCGTGCCCCAGCCCGTGGCCGAACATCCCGGCAAAGGGCGTCGCATCGATGACGCTCCGCGCTGCCGCGTCCGCGTCGACTCCTGCGATGCCCGCGCGGATTGCCTCCAACCCTGCCTCCTGCGCCGCCAGCACGACCGCGTAGGCTTCCTTGACCACCCCGTCCGTCGGTCCGGTCACGAAGGTTCGCGTGTAGTCGGAGCTGTACGCGTCGACGGTGCAGCCCGTGTCGATCACCACCGTCTCGCCCGCCCGGATCTCGCGGGCGGTGGCCCGGGCATGCGGCCGGGCGGAGTTGGGGCCCGACGCGACGATGCTCTCGAAGGCGACCCGATCGGCGCCTTCCTCACGGAAGAGCTGCTCGATCGTCCACGCAACCTCCCGCTCACTGCGCCCGACGAAGCGCTCCTCCGTCAGACGCTCGAACATGCGGTCCGTGATCTCGCACGCCCGCCTGATCGCCGCCAGCTCGTGCTCTTCCTTGACGGCGCGCAGACGCTCGACGAGACCGCGCCTCGGCACCGGCTCCACCGACCCCGAGCCGAGCGTCTCCCAGGCCGAGTACGACATGTAGTCCGCCTCGAAACCGATACGCCCGGACAGCCGCTCGGCGATGTCCCAGAGCAAGGCGCGCCTCGTCTCCTCGAAGCGGACCCCGTCGACGGCACGGGCGGCCTCGGCGTACCTGAAGTCGGTGAACAGGCGCACGCCGTCGGGCTCCACGAGCAACGCGGCATTCGAGCTTTTGAATCCGAACAGGTAGTAGACGTTCGTCGGGTTCGTGACGAGCAGCGGCTCCTCGAGCGAGGCACGCAGCCGGTCGATGCGCGCGGTCACCGCTTCTTCCCTGTCTGCGAGACGAGGAACTCGAGCGCTTCGCGATATCCGTCGGGCCCTTTCCCGATCACGCGCTTCGCCGCGAGATCCGCGAGCACGGACTGCTTACGCCAGTCCTCACGAGCTTCGATGTCGGAGAGGTGAACCTCGACGATCGGCGCCGGCACGAGCTCCAGGGCGTCGCGGATCGCATATGAGTAGTGCGACCATGCGCCGGGGTTGACGATGATGCCGTCGGCCTCCATCGCGTCGTGGCACCAGCCGACGTACTCGCCCTCGTGATTCGTCTGCCGGCAGCGCACGTGGCAGCCCAGCTCCGATGCCCACTCGTAGATCCGCGTCTCGAGCTCGGACAGGGACAGGCCGCCGTACACGGCCGGGTCGCGCCGTGCGAGCACGTCGAGATTGACGCCGTTCAGAACGACCACCTGCATGGCGCGGGACTCTACTCGGCGATCAGCTCGTCGAGCGCTGAGCGAATCTCGGCGTCGGGCCGCGGCTCGACAACCGGCCCATGCTCGCTCAGCAAGACGAGGCGGAGCTCCCCCCGGCGGGCTTTCTTGTCGCGCCGCAGCGCCTCCCATGCTCGCTCGCGGTCGACACGGACGGGCTTCGGCTGGAGCAGCTGCTCGACGACGTCCACCGGCCGGCCCGACAGGCGCAGGGCGGCGAGCAGGCCGAGTGCGACGGCTCGGCCGTGCGTCAAGCCTTCGTACCCGGCCGCGGCTTCGAGCGCGTGCGCGAAGGTGTGGCCGAGGTTCAAGACGGCGCGGTCGCCACGGTCGGCCGGGTCGCGCAGGCAGACGGCCGCCTTGTAGGCCGCGCAGCGCTGGACCAGCTGAGGCGCCGGCAGCTCCCACAGCGGCTCGCCCGCAAGCAATCCGGTCTTCACGACCTCCGCCATCCCCTCGAGCCGCTGGTCCTCGGGCAGCGTCTCGAGCGTTGCGGGGTCGATCACGGCGCGCACCGGCCAGTGAAACGCGCCGACGAGGTTCTTGCCCTGTGGAAGGTCGATCGCGGTCTTGCCGCCGATCGCGGCGTCGACTTGTCCGACGAGGGTGGTCGGCACTGCGACCCACGCGACGCTGCGGAGGTACGTCGCTGCAACGAAGCCCGTGACGTCGGTCGTGCTCCCTCCGCCGAGCGCGACGACGACGCCGTCGCGGTCGAGGCGGAGCTCGCTCCACAGGCGCTCGGCGACCGCCGCGGTCTTCGCGTCCTCGCCCTGCGGCACCTCGTGCACCGACGCCAGTCGCGAACCGAGCGCGACCTGTGCCGCGGCGCCGTAGATGCCGCCGACGTGTGGATCCGACACGAGCACCACCGAGCCGTCGCCGGGGACGAGCGAGCCAAGCGATTCGAGCGCGCCCACGTGGACGTGCACGCCCGCCGCCGCGAGCAGGACGTCGTCCAGGTCGTGGACATGCGCGTCCGCGATCTCGTCGTACAGCCGGCGCCGCCGCTCGTAGAGCGCATGGAACTCCGATTCGTCTTGCGCGAGTGGACGGCCGCTGCCGGCGCTGCGCCTCCACGCCGTCTCCGCGTCGACCTCGAGCAGCACGGTGAACGCGCGATCGCGGAGCTCGTGCCGGATCGACGGCGTCTGCACCGCGCCGCCGCCGAGCGCGATCACGGCAGGATCGGGTAGCCGCAGCGCGGCGATCGCATGACCCTCCTCCTGCATCCGGAATGCCGTCTCCCCGCGCCGCTCGAAGAACTCCGGGATCGTCGTGCCAAGGTCCTGCTCGAGGTCGCGGTCGAGGTCGATGAACGGACGGCCGAGCAGCTCCGCAACCCGGGGCCCAAGTGTGGACTTGCCGGCGCCCATGAAGCCGACGAGCGCGAGATGCCTGCTTAACGCGTTCTGGGCTGCCAGTCGATCCGCTCCAGGTATGCGTGATGGGCGGCGACGAAGTCGACGAGCGCGTCGCCCCCGAACTTGTCGCGCGCGGCAGCGGCGAGCTCCCATGCAACACACGCCTCCGCGACGACCGCGAGCGCCTCGACCGCGGCCGTGTCGCTGCGCTCGACGAGCGCCTCGCCGGTCTCGCCGGTGTGCAGGTCGACGGAGGCGAGCGGGCGCATCAGCGTGGGCAGCGGCTTCATCGCGGCGCGCACGACGATCTCCTCGCCGTTCGAGACGCCGCCCTCGATGCCGCCTGCGTGGTTCGTCTCTCGGTACAGCCCTCGCTCGTCGCGGTGGATCTCGTCGTGCGCCTCCGAGCCGCGCAGCTTCGCCAGCGCGAAGCCGTCGCCGATCTCCACGCCCTTCACCGCCTGCGTCCCCATCAGGGTCGCGGCCAGCCGCGCATCGAGCCGATCGTCCTTCGTCGCGTACGAGCCGAGCCCCGGCGGCACGCCTCGTGCGCGAACCTCGACGACGCCGCCCACGGTGTCGCGGTCAGCGCGTGCGTCGTCGACGCGCTGCTCGATATCGTCGCCGAGCACGCGGCCCTCCACGCTCACGCCGAGCTCACGCAGCAGGGCCTTCGCGACGGCGCCTGCGGCGACGATCGCCGCCGTGTGGCGCGCGCTCGCACGCTCGAGCGCGTCGCGCACGTCGGTGAGCCCGTACTTCAACGCCCCCGCGAGATCGGCGTGGCCCGGGCGCGGCAGCGTGACCGGCCTCGAGCCCTTTCCCGCAGGCGCGCCTACCGGCGGCCACGGGCTCATCCCCCACTTCCAGTTCTCGTGGTCGCGGTTGCCCACGACAAGCGCGAGCGGTGTCCCGAGCGTGCGGCCGTGCCGGAGGCCGGCGAGCACCTCGACGGCGTCCGACTCGATGCGCTGGCGCGGACTTCGCCCGTAGCCTTCCTGCCGGCGTCGCAGGTCGGCGTCGATCGCGTCGCGCTCGAGCAGGAGACCGGCGGGCAGGCCGCTCACGATCGCGACGAGCGCCGGGCCGTGGGACTCGCCCGCAGTGACGAGCTGGAGCGCCATCAGGCGGAGCGTACTGCCGCCTGCATGACGTCAACCGGCGCCGGCACCCCCGTCCAGAGCTCGAACGAGGCTGCGCCCTGCGCGACGAGCACGTCGAGGCCGTCGATCACATGCGCTCCGCGACGCTCGGCCTCGCGGCCCGTCGCGGTCGCCGGGTACGGCAAGTCGATCAGGGTCTGCCCGGCGCCGAGCTCGACGAGCACCTCGTCGCGCTCGGACGTCGCGTTGACGACGAGGTCGACGCCGGCGACGTCGGGCGGCCACGTCCCGCGGCGTGAGAAGCGGGCCGCCTCGGGGAGCGACGCCGCGAAGGCCCGCGCGGCGCCGCCGTCGCCGAGGATCGCGGCGCGCTCGAGCTCGATGCCCGCGAGGATGGCCGCGTCCGTGCTCGAGCCGTGCAAGCGGCCGTCACGCACGACGAGCGTGTTCACCGACTCGACGTCCGCATCGACGAGCCTCGCCGCGGCGAGCTTGTGGGGCGTCGTGACGTTCGCGCCTGCGAAGCCGAGCGCGACCAGCCCGCGCAGCGCCTCTTCCAGGGCTTCGGCGCGCACGCGGAGCGCGACGTAGGTCCAGTCGAGGCCGCGTGCCGCGAACGCGGCGTTCTGCATCAACGGGGAGAGCGAGGCGGAGACCGGGTCGCCGAGGAGCGCGACGATCACGGCCCGCCGTAGCCGTGCGCGTTGGCGTAGTCCTGGAACGCCTTGTAGCTCGCCGTGAAGAAGTGGTGCTTCTTGTCCGGCTTGCGTACGAAGTAGAGGTAGTTGACGTGCGCCGGATGCGCCGCCGCCTGCAGCGAGGCGAGGCCGGGGCTCGCGATCGGGGTCGGCGGCAGCCCGAGCTGCTTCCGGGTGTTGTACGGAGAATCGCTCTCGAGCTGCGACTGGTGGATCGACTCCGTCGGCGGGATGTTCAACCCGTAGCGGAGCGTCGCGTCGATTCCGAGCGGCATGCGCGCGTGCAGCCGGTTGTAGATCACGGCGGCCACGAGCTGCCGCTCGTCCGGAGAGAGCGTCTCCTTCTCGACCATCGACGCGATGATCAGGACGTCATACGGCGTCAGGTGCTTCGAGCGCGCGTATCCGAGGTCCAGCTTCTTCCAGCTCTGGCAGAACGCGTCGAGCTGACTGGCGACGAGCTCCGCGGATGTCGTCGCCCGGAAGAACTCGTACGTCGCCGGGAAGAGAAAGCCCTCGATGGACGGGACCTTCACGCCCGCGTGGAAGCACAGCGGGACGTGCGGGGCGCGCGTCGCGCGGAGGTACGTGCGCTTCGCGAGCCGCGTCCGCGCGTGGCGCTCGCGCTGCGCGATCTTCGCGACGGCCGCGACGCGGTCCGCCATCTGGTCGCGCGTGAACCCCTCGGGGAAGACGATGTGGAACGGCTTCGCCATCGCGATCACCGTCTCGACGGTCCCTGTTGCGGTCGTCTTCGTGACGGTGCGGTAGAGCAACGTGCTCGAGCTCGTCGTCGGCGGCAGGCTCGCGCTGTCGTTCCCGCCGCCGATCGCCGCAACCGCGAGCCAGCCGAGCCCGCCCAGCAGCAGGAGCAGGACGAGGAGCGCGAGCAACCGGCGTCTCGCGACCTTGCGGGAGTCCGGCCGCTTCGGCGGCCGTCCCTGTACCGGGGGGATTACGCCTTTGCGCTCGACCACGTCAGGTAGCTCGACAG
>Ga0075435_100000580_pt1 | contig 22338 bp, 11 predicted proteins | sample RhiMethybrSRZTD4_FD_75302 | JGI IMG/M metagenome (GOLD analysis project Ga0075435, IMG submission 75302) | Populus rhizosphere microbial communities from Tennessee, USA - Rhizosphere MetaG P. TD hybrid SRZTD4 | ecosystem: Host-associated > Plants > Roots > Rhizosphere > Soil | place: USA...
CCTTTCACCACAGAGACACAGAGAGCACAGAGACGCACAGAGAGAATCGGGTTGTTGGAGCATTATCGCTAAACCCCAGCGCCCGAACTCTCCATGACCCACCAAACTGGACCGCAGAAACGCTGCAAGCGGCCGTGCGCCGGCCTTCGGCCGGCGTGAGGGCGAAGCGCGGCACGGCCGCTTCAGTCTTCTCTGTGCGTCTCTGTGGCCTCTGTGACTCTGTGGTGAAGGGAGCAGCAGCGAATAACCCGGTTGCTGCGAATGCGGGCCCTGGCGGCGCGCAGCAGATCCCTCAGCAACGGCCAGGACGCTCCGCGATTCAGGGCCTCGTCACCGATGAGACTGGGCGCGGACTCGCGGGCGCCGAGGTCGTGCTGAAGTCAAACAATCGCGAAGTCGCGCGGACGCTCACCAGCGGCGACGGGGTCTTCCGGTTCATCGACGTCGCGCCGGGCGACTACATCCTCTCGATCGCGCGCGAAGGCTACTCGCCGCTGAACCAGGGGGGCCTGCGCGTCAACGCGTCCGAGCTGGTGACGGTCGAACTGAAGCTGCTGCCGACGGGACCGCGCGAGACGGAAAAGAAGATCGACCCCGGGCCGCCGACGCCTTACGGCACGGTCGTGCGGCCGCGGCCCGATCCGAATGCGGAGCCGACGCCGCTCGCCCCCGGTGAGAAAATCTTCATGCCGGTGCCCGACCGGTGGAACCTGCCGCTGCCGGAATGGGATCGCTACGGCATCGGCGGCGATTATCCCTACGTCGGGAGCAGCTGGTGGAACCCCTACAACCAGAACCGGCTGAAGGGGGACTACCCGGTCTTCGGCAAACGGACGTTCTTCGTGTTCACCGGCGTCAGCGATTCGCTGCTCGAAGGACGCGACCTGCCGGTGCCGAGCGGCGTCAGCACGCAGGAACCGGGGCGCGAGCGCTTCTTCGGGCGCGGCGGCATCTTCGTCCCGGTGACCGCGCTCAGGGCCTCGTTCGACCTGTTCCGCGGCGACACGGTCTTCCGTCCCGTCGACTGGCGGGTCCGCTTCGCGCCGGCCTACAGCCTGAACTTCGTCAACCTGCAGGAGTTCAACGGCGTCAACGCCGACGTCCGCCGCAAGGACACGCGCCTCGATCATCATGTCGGCATCCAGGAAGCCTTCGTCGAGAAGAAGCTGTTCGACACCAGCCGCACCTACGACTTCATCTCGGTCCGGGCAGGGATCCAGGAGTTCACGTCCGACTTCCGCGGCTTCATGGCGGTGCTCGAGGCCCCAGGCGTGCGCGCCTTCGGCAACCTGAAGTCGAGCCGCATCGAGTACAACGCGGCGGCCTTCGACCTGCTCGAGAAGGACACCAACAGCGGCTTCAACGAGTGGAATCGCCGCAAGGCGCAGGTCTACCTCGCCAACGTCTACATCCAGGACTTCCTGACGCCGGGCTACACGCAGTCCTTCAGCTTCCACGCCAACCGTGACAACGGCGAGCTGCACTACGACCGCAACGGCTTCCTCGTGCGCCCCGCGCCGATCGGCGTGATCGGGACCAACGAGGTCCACAGCTATTACATCGGCCAGGCGGGCAACGGCCACATCGGGAGCATCAACATCAGCCACGCCTTCTACCAGGCGCTCGGCCACGAGACCAACAACCCGATTGCCGCGCAGCGCGTCGACATCAACGCGCAGATGGGGGCGCTCGAGCTGTCGCTCGACAAGGACTGGCTGCGCATCAAGGGGGCGACCTTCATCGCCTCGGGCGACGGCGATCCGTCGGACGACAAGGCGCACGGCTTCGACGCGATCCTCGACATCTCCAATTTCGCCGGCGGCCCGTTCAGCCTCTGGAACCGGCAGGGCCTGCGGCTGGCGCAGACCGGCACCGGGCTGAAGTCTCCGCTGAGCCTGCTGCCGACGCTCCGAACGAACAAGGATGAAGGGCAGCCGAACTTCGTGAACCCCGGCATCTTCATCCTCAACGGCGCCGCCGATGTCGAGCTCACGCCGAAGCTGCGCGCCTTCGTGACGACCAGCTACATCCGCTTCATGAAGACCGAGCCGCTGGAAACGCTGCTCTTCCAGGAGAAGGTACGCCCCAACGTCGGCGTCGAATACGGCGGCGGCGGCACGTATCGCCCGCCGCTCAGCGACAACATCGTGATCATCGGCGGCGTGCAGGGCATGGTGCTGGGGCAGGGCCTGAAAGACATCTACGAGCGCGAACACTTGATCGCCGTGTTCCTCAACGCTCGTTTCCAGTTCTGACGATGCGAAAAGACCTCGGCTATCGCTTGATTCTGGTGTCGTGCGTTCTCTGGACGGGAGTTCTCGCTGCTTCGACGACGCGCGACCTGAAGGTCGCGCCAACAGGCGACGGCAGACCTCAGACGCTCAAGGCGGCGATGGAAACTCCCGAGAAGGCTCAGGCGCAAAGCGCGGGCTGCGTCAGCTGCCACACGAAGACGGACGAAGCGACGATGCATCCGTCGGGCACGGTGACGCTCGGGTGCGCGACGTGCCACGGCGGCGACCCGAAGGTCTCGGTGGCGGCCGGTGTGCCGGCGGAGTCGAACGAATACCAGGCGGCCAAGAAGAAGGCGCATCCGCAGCCGCGCGTCCCCGACCTGTGGACGTCCTCGGCCAACCCCGAGCGCGCCTACACCGAGTGGCTGCGCGAGTCGCAGGACTACATCCAGTTCGTCAATCCCGGCGACCTGCGGGTGGTCGATCGGACGTGCGGGTCGTGCCACGCCGCGGAAGTGCGCAACGTGCGCACGAGCATGATGACGACCGGCGCGCTGCTCTGGCAGGCCGCGCTCTACAACAACGGCGGCACGCCGTACAAGAACGCGCGCTACGGCGAGAGCTATGCGCCCGACGGGACGCCGCAGCGGCTGGTCGCGTTTCCCCCGCCGACGCCGGAAGAGACGCGGACGAAAGGCTGGCTGCCCTTCCTGCAGCCGCTGCCGCGATGGGAAGTCACCCAGCCCGGCAACGTGCTGCGCGCGTTCGAGCGCGGCGGCACGAAGCGCGGCGAAATCGGCAACCCGACGAAGCTCGAAGAGCCCGGCCGCCCCGACGTCAAGCTGAGCGATCGCGGCTTCGGCACCGGCCTTCGCACCGACCCCGTGTTCCTCGGCCTCCAGAAGACGCGCCTGCTCGATCCGCTGCTGTCGTTCCCGGGCACCAACGATCAGCCGGGCGACTACCGCGGATCCGGCTGCACCGGCTGTCACGTCATCTACGCCAACGATCGCGACCCGGTGCACTCGGCGCAGTATGCCCAGTTCGGCAACGACGGTCGCACGCAGACGGTCGACCCGACGATCGATCCGAAGCGCAGCGAGCCGGGACATCCGATTCGCCACACCTTCACGCGATCGATCCCATCCAGCCAGTGCATGACGTGTCACGTCCACCCCGGCACGAACATGGTCACGACTTACTACGGCTACACCTGGTGGGACAACGAAGTCGACGGCGAGCAGATGTATCCGGACAAGCCGCTCGATCGCACTGAAAGCGAGAAGCAGGCGATCCGCAGCCGCAATCCCGAGCAGTCGGCGCTGAAAGGCCTGTGGGGAGACGCGAAGTTCCTCGGCCAGGTCGGCACGCCCGAGTTCAACAAGAAGCTCGAGCACACGCAGTTCGCCGATTTCCACGGCCACGGGTGGGTGTTCCGCGCGGTCTACAAGCGCGACCGCCGCGGCAATTTGCTCGACGCCGACGGCCGCGTCGTGCCGCACGAGGATCCGGATCGGTTCGGCAAGGCGGTGCACATGAAAGACATCCACCTGGAAAAGGGGATGCAGTGCATCGACTGCCATTTCGGCCAGGACAACCACGGCAGCGGCCGGCTCTACGGCGAGACGCGCAGCGCCGTCGAGATCGACTGCGTCGACTGCCACGGCAGCATCGAGCAGCGCGCGACGCTCGTCACCAGCGGCCCCGCCGCGCCGCAGGGGGGCACCGCGCTGGCCGCCCTGCGCACGCCGTGGCGCGAGCGCCGCTTCGAGTGGGACGGCGACCGCCTCTTCCAGCGATCGATGCTGAACCGCGACCAGAAATGGGAGGTCGTGCAGACCCTCGACACCATCACGCCCGGGCGCCCGCACTACAGCGAGCAGTCGCGCTACGCCAAGACGGTTCGTAAGGACGGCAGGTGGGGGGACACGAGCAGCTCGACCAACCTCGCGCACGACAACCGATCGATGACCTGCTTCACCTGCCACACGTCGTGGACGCCGACCTGCTTCGGCTGCCATCTCTCGATGGTGGCCAACCGCAAGATGCCGATGCTGCACAACGAGGGGCTGACGACGCGCAACTGGACCGCCTACAACTTCCAGGTGCTGCGCGACGACTCGTACTTCCTCGGCAAGGACGGCACCACGACGAAGAACCGCGTCGCCCCGGTGCGCTCCGCCTGCGCGGTGCTGGTCAGCTCGCAGAACCAGGCGCGCTCGTGGAACTACTACATGCAGCAGACGGTGTCGGCCGAAGGGTTCAGCGGGCAGGCCTTCAGCACCTACGTGCCGCACACGGTGCGCGCCAAAGAGACCAAGCGCTGCACCGACTGCCACCTCGCGCCCGACGGCAACAACAACGCGTGGATGGCCAACCTGCTGATGCAGGGCACGAACTTCATGAACTTCATGGGGCACAACGTGTGGGTCGCCGACGGCCGCGGAGGGTTCGAAGGGGTTGCCGTGGCCGAACGCGACGAGCCGCCGGCGATCGTCGGCAGCCACCTGCACGAGCTGGCCTATCCCGGCGAATATGCGGCGCACCAGAAGCGCGGCCTGGTGCTGGAGCACGCGCATCACCATCCCGGCGAGGAAGTGCTCGACGTCCAGCAGCGCGGCGAATACGTCTACGCCGCGCTCGGCGAAGGGGGCTTCCGCGTCTACGACATCAGCAACATCGACAACAAGGACTTCAGCGAGCGCATCGTCACCGCGCCCGTCTCACCGCTCGGCCAGCGGCTCTACGTGAAGACGAAATACGCCGCCGCGGTGGCGACGCCGACGACGCTCGGCGTCGATCCGCTGCGCAAGCAGTACCCGGAGAACGAAGAGCAGAAGATCCACCTGCTCTACGGCTTCCTCTACGTCGCCGATCGCGACGAGGGCCTGGTCGTGATCGGCAACAAGGATCCGAAGTCGAAGAACATCGTCGGCGTGGGCACGCTGCTCGACGGCAACCCGGCGAACAACTTCCTCGAGCGCGCCGTCACGTTCAACCCGGACGGCATCCTGACCGGGGCGCGGCGGATCACGATCGCGGGAACCTACGCCTACGTCCTGACGCCGAAGAACCTGGTCGTCGTCTCGCTCGACGATCCGTTTCATCCCAAGGTGACGGCGACACTGGGAGAGGCCGACGGCCTCGTCGATCCGCGCGGGGTGCAGATCCAGTTCCGCTACGGCTTCGTGGTGGACAGGGACGGTCTCAAGGTCCTCGACGTGACGGCGCTGGACGCGCCGCGGGTGGTGAAAGCGGCGGCCGTGCCGTTCAAGGACGCGCGCAATCTCTACGTCGTCCGTACTTACGCGTTCGTCGCGGCCGGCCACGACGGTCTCGGCATCGTGGACATCGAGACGCCGGAGCGGCCGAGCCTCGAGCAGATGTTCAACGACGGCGGGAAGATCGACGACACCAACGACGTGAAGGTCGGCATGACCAACGCCAGCCAGTTCGCCTATCTTGCCGACGGCCACAACGGGCTGCAGGTGGTGCAGCTGTTCTCGCCGTCCGACAACCCCAACTTCCTCGGCTTCAGCCCGCATCCGACGCCGAAGCGCATCGCGCAGTACCCGATGCACGAGGCGCGTGCGGTGTCGGAAGGGATCGATCGCGACCGCGCCGCCGACGAGTCTGGCAACCAGCTCGCCGTCTTCGGCCGCCGCGGCGCGCGGCCGTTCACGAAAGCGGAGATGGAGAAGCTGTACTTGCGCGACGGCCGGGTGTTCACCGTCAGCGACACGCCGCCGGCCGCGTCGACGGCCAGCTCACCGTCGCTGGTCGAGCGAGTCAGGCAGTTCCTGGGCTGGCAATGAACGACCGCGACGCTGACGCCGCGACTGCTAGACTTGAGGCATGCTCCGTGAGTTCCGGTTCGCGTTCCGGGCCCTGGTCAAGCAGCCCGGCTTCACCGCGATCGCGGTCCTGACCATCGCGCTCGGGGTCGGGGCCAATTCCGCCATCTTCACCGTCGTCGACGCGGTGATGCTCCGCCCGCTGCCCTTTCACGACGCCGATCGCGTCGTGATCCTCAACGAGCGCACGCCGAACTTTCCGCTGCTCACCTTCTCGGCCGAGAACTTTCGCGATGTCTGCCGCGACGTCCAGGCGCTGCAGGCGTGCGGGGCGTTCCGCAATTTCACCATCAACATGAGCGGCGGCACCGAGCCGGAGCGGGTGAACGCCAAGATGCTGAGCGCCAACGTGCTGCCGATGCTGGGCGTGACGCCCGTCGTCGGGCGCACGTTCACCGCTGCCGAGGACAGGCCGGGCGGCGAGCCGGTCGCGATGATCAGCAGCTACTTGTGGCAGGCGCGCTTTGGCAGCCAGTCCACCGTGCTCGGCGAGCGGCTGCTGCTCGACGGCAGGCCGTACTCGATCGTGGGCGTGCTGCCGGCGGCGTTCCGGCTGTTCCAGCGAGCCGACGTCTACCTGCCGATCGGCGGGTTCATCGCGGCGCAGCCTCCCGACCGCGGCTGGCATCCCGGAATCCAGGTGGTCGGCCGCCTCAAGGACGGCGTCTCGATCGACGCGGCGGGCACCGAGGTGGCCGGCATCGCGGCACGGCTCGAAAAGGCGTACCCCGAGACGAACACCAAGGTCACGATGCTGGTGAGCCGGGCGCAGGACGTGATGGTGCAGGGGGTCCGCACCGCGCTGCTGTTGCTGCTCGGCGCCGTCGCCGGCGTGCTGCTGATCGCCTGCATCAACGTCGCCGGCTTGCTGCTGGCTCGCGGCCTGAGCCGCCGGCGCGACGTCGCGGTCCACATCGCGGTCGGCGCGAGCCGCTGGCGGGTGATGAGACACCTGCTGGCCGAGGCCATCCTCATCTCGATCGGCGGCGGCGCCGCCGGACTGCTGCTGGCGGCGTTCACCGTGCCGGTGCTGCTCTCGCTCGTCGGCGCGACGCTGCCGCGAGCCGACACGATCGCCGTCGACGCGCGCGTCGTCATGTTCACCTTCGGTCTGGCGCTGCTGACCGGCATCGTATTCGGGCTGGTCCCCGCGCTGCAGTCGACCAGGGTGGACGTGCGCGAGACGCTGAACGAGGCGGGACGATCGGGGATCGGCGGCGGCGTGTGGCAGCGGCGCGCGCGCGCGACGCTGGTCGTCGTCGAGATCGCCGTCACCGTCGTGCTCACCATCGGCGCGGCACTGCTCATCCGCAGCTTCTCGAAGCTGCAGAACGTGACGCCGGGGTTCGACGCGACGCACGCCATCGCCGCCGACGTGCCGCTGTCGGGGACGAAGTACGCCGACGACGCGCTGCGGACCGGCACGGTCGATCGCCTGCTCGAGCGGCTCGCCGCGGTGCCCGGCGTGCGCGCCGCCGCGGCCACGACGATGCTGCCGATGAGCGGGGCCGGCGCGACGATCCACTTCAACATCAAGGGACGGCCGCCGGCGGGGCCGGCCACCTACACGATGGCCGGCTACCGCGCTGTCAGCGCGGGGTATTTCGAGGCGCTGGGCATCCCGCTGAAGGACGGGCGGCTGCTCGACGCGCGGGATCGCCAGGGCTCGACGCGGGTCATCGTCGTCAACGAGACGATGGCGCGCGTGCACTTCGGCGGGCACGCGATCGGCCAGCGCATCCAGCTCGGCGCCGAGCCCGATCCCGATCCGCAGTTCCCCTACATGGAAGTGGTGGGCGTGGTCGGCGACACGCGGCAGCAGCCCGATGCCGACACCAAGTCGGAGATGTTCGTTCCCTACGCGCAGTACCCCGACGCTTTCCTGCGGCGCATGTACTCGAACGTGACGATCGTGGCGCGCGCGGCGGGCAACCCCGCGCCGCTGGCCGGATCGCTGCGCGGGATCGTTCGCGAGATCGACGCCGATCAGCCGATCGCGAACGTGCGGACGCTCGACGACGTGATGGCCACGTCGGTGGCGCAGCCGCGGTTCCGGACGCTCCTGCTGGGTCTCTTTGCCGCGATCGCGCTGACGCTGGCGGCGATTGGGGTCTACGGGTTGCTGTCGCACGGCGTGGCGCAGCGGACCAGCGAGTTCGGCGTGCGCATCGCGCTCGGCGCCTCGCCGAACACCGTGCTGCGGCTGGTCCTGCGCCAGGGGATGGCGCTCGCGCTGATCGGCGTGGCGATCGGACTCGCCGCCGCAGTGGCGGCGGTCCGCGCGCTCAGCACGGTGCTCTTCGGGATCAGCCCGTGGGACCCGTGGTCGTGGACAGCGGCAGCGACAACGCTGCTCGCCGTTTCTCTAGTTGCATCCTGGGTGCCCGCGCGGCGCGCGCTGCGGGTAGATCCGGTCGTGGCGCTTCGGGCATAGCCTGCGCCTTCACCAGCTGGAGCGTCGGCAGCGGGCGCACCTGCGACGGCTGCATGTCCTCCTCGACGATCGCGAGATCGACCATCTCGTCGGCCAGCCGCGCCGCCACCAGGTCGAGCAGCCGCGCGTGGTCGTCCGAGTAGGCGGCCGGCGCGTGGCTGTAGATCGCCAGGATCGCAATCAGCGACTCGTCGGAGATCAGCGGCATCGCCAGGCACGAGCGCAGCGGATGCGCCGAGTCGATCGCGCAGCGGCCGAGATCGAACGCCGGGTCGCCGTTGACCATCGCCTTCCAGTGGACGGCGACCGCGCCGGCGATGCCGGTCCCGATGGGGCGCGTCACCTGGCGGATCGCGTCGGCGTGATTGCCGGCGGCGAACCGCACCGCGACGTGCCCGCGGTCGTCGTCGATCAGGAAGATCGCCATCGCGTCACAGGGGACGCTCTGGCGAAGAATCATCCACAGCAGGCCGCCGACATCAGCCAGCCGCGCGTCGCCGCCCAGGCTGCGCGCAAGACTCGTGATCGCGAGCAGACCTTCGGCGCTCTCGTGTGTTAACCACTTCATGGAAGCCTCGTTGCGCCGCCCGTCGACTCGGTTGCTCTCGTGGAAGGGCCGGCTGCGTTTCACTCCTGAAACAGCAAGGGGCGCACCAGCTCTGCGGCGGCGGGGCCCTCAGACTAAGTGACGTCGATGTAACGAGATAGCGACGAAGTCTGCCCCGGGAAGGAAGTCTCCGAAGGGACCGACTTGAGCCAAGAAAGGACAACGGCGCCATCTATTGGCCGCTCTGTCGCCCTAAACGCTTCAGTGATAATGAGATGACCGGGTTGGCCCGTTCCGGAACATGACCGTCGCAGAACGGGACATGTCGGGCGTGTCCGCAGGACTCTGTTCCTCTTCCGCCGCCGCTCCCGCGAGCGATCGCGCCAGCCGCGGCGCGAGCAGATCGAGCAGCCGCAGGTGATCGTCGCTGAAGGCATCGGGGGTCTCGGCGTAGAACGCCAGCACCGCGACGACCACGTCGCTGTCGATGAGCGGCAGCGCGAGGCAGGACTTCAGCCGCCGCGCGCTCGAGGCCAGCACCGGCCCGAGATCCAGTTCGGGATCGGCGTTCACGGCGGGCTTCCTGGTCGTCGCCACCCATCCGGCGATGCCCGAGCCGAGCGGACGGCTGGTGCCGCGCAGCGTGCCGGCCGCGGCGCCGGCCGCGAACCGGGCGACGACCTGGTCCCCCGCCGGGTCGGCCATGAAGATCGCCATCGCCTGGCATTCGACGATATGCCGCGAGAGCAGCCAGACCAGCGAGCCGACGTCTGACAGGCGCGCCTCGCCGCCGAGCGCGCGCGACAGCGAGGTGATGGCGAGCAGCCCGTCCGGGATGGCGTGGGCCGCGGCCGCCTGCGCCTCGGTGCGCTCCTGTTCGCGATCGTGCGATCGCGCCTCGCCGACCGCCTGCGCCACCGGATGCGGCACGGTCGCCGCCGGCGGCATGATCCGCTGGTACGCCGCCACGAACACGTCGACGATCGTCGGGTCGTACATCGTCCCGCGGCGCTCGACCAGAATCTTCAGGGCGTCGGCATCGGTCATCCGCTTGCGGTAGGGACGATCCGAGGTCAGCGCGTCGAAGCAGTCGACGACCGAGAGGATGCGCGCGCCGAGCGGGATGTCCTCGCCTTTCAGGCCGTCGGGGTAGCCAGTGCCGTTCCAGTTTTCGTGGTGGTGCCGCACGATCGGGACTACGGGGTAGGGAAACTCGATCGACGAGAGGATCTGGGCGCCGATCGGCGCGTGCCGCTTCATCTTCTCGAACTCGCTCGGCGTCAGCTTCCCCGGCTTGTTGAGGATGTGCTCGGGGACCGCGATCTTGCCGGTGTCGTGCAGCAGCGCGCCCGCCTCGATGGCCTTCAGAGCATCGGCGTCGGTGACGCCGAGCTCGCGCGCGAGCGCCAGGGCTCCCTGCTGCACCCTCCGCACGTGGTCGTGCGTGACCTCGTCCTTGGCGTCGATGGCGGTGGCCAGCGTTTCCACCGTGGAGAACAACAGCCGATTCAGCTTGGCTACGTGCAGCTGCGCGTCTTCGACGCGCCCGTACGACGAGCGCACGGTGAGATAGCACACCAGCAGCAGCGGCACGATCAGCGCGATGGCCAGCAGGTGGACTTCCCGGAACGCGAGCACCAGAAGCAGAGAGACCGACGCGCTCGCGATGTAGCTGGGCACCAGCGGCCAGTAGTGCTGCATCCAGACCGTGCGCAGCGGGCGCCCCGTCGACAGCGCGACGATCGCCGCGGTCAGACCGCTGTTGACGACAAAATAGGTCCCGGTCATCGCCGCCAGCGCGAGCAGCACGATCCCGGTCGGGGGGGACTCGTGGTAGAGGACCTTGCCCGCGATCAGGAAGAAGGCGATGGCGGCCGCACCCATCGACAGCCCGAGGTTGGCGAAGTTGAACACCGTCTGCACGGCGTTCATCTTCCACTTGAACGAAATGCGCAGCCCCTCCAGCGCCAGCGTCACCACGCCGACGTGGGGGCCGAAGAGCATCACGGCGGCGAAGCCGAACGCCTCCGAGACCGAGACGCGCGCCTCGATGGAAGGAACCTTGACGGTGAGCAGTCCGCTCGCGATCGTCAGGATCGCGAACAGCATCCACTCTCGCGGCGTGTTGGAACGGGTGAGCGCGGCGGTGCTGTAGGACACCGCCGCGACGCCGATGAGACAGACCGACGCGAGAAAGAACCGCGCCGCACGAGGAAGTGACGAAACGTGCGCCACGCGGTCCTGCGGTTACTGCCCGCCGCCGGGCGTCGAGTTGCCCCAGACGATGTAGTTCGAGTCGGACGTCTCGTTGTTGCCCCAGACGATGTACTGGCCGTCCGACGTCTGGATGGTGTTGCCCCAGACGATGTAGTAGCTGCTCGAGTAGCCGGCGACGTTGCCCCAGACGATGTAGTTCGCCGCCGACCGGCCCAGCGGATTGCCCGAGCCGAGCAGGTTCAGCTCACCCGGCTGCGCGCCGTTGCCGAACAGGGCGCTGAGATCGAGCAGGCCGAGCAGCTTGATCCCCGTCCGGTCATAGACGCGGTCGATCAGCGTCCCATGGTCAAACACCGGCCGATCGTTGAAGGTGGCGCCCGACGAGACCCCGAGAAGGCTGGTCAAGGTGCTCAGGAGCGAGTCGACCAGGCCCTGTTTCGCGATCTTCTGCGACTGCGCGAAGTTCACGCTGCCCGTGCCGCCGCCCACCAAGCCCGCGTCGGGCATGAACCGTGCGCCCATCTGCATCGAGATCTTGACCTGCATCGGGTTCAGCGACGGCTGCGCGTTCAGCAGCAGCGCGACGCCGCCGCTGACCACCGCCGTCGCCATGCTGGTGCCGGTGAGCCGCATGTAGGCGTTCTTGCCGCTGCCGGCGATGTGCCACTGCGGATAGGTCGTGCTGAGATACGAGCCCTGCGCCTCGAGCGAGACGATCTTGGTGCCGGGCGCGACGACGTCCGGCTTGACGACGATCTCGTAACGCGCCGGCCCCTTCGAGCTGTACGCCGCCACTTCGTCGTCGGACGTATCGAGCGTGCCCTTGGTGTCGATGGCGCCGACGGTGAGAGCCGCGGGCGAATTACCGGGTGACGTGATCCCTCCCAGGACCGGCGCGCCAGCCGATGTCACCCCGTAATTGCCCGCGGACACGACCACGGTGATCCCGGCGGCCACCGCGCGCTCGACCGCCTGGCACAGCGGGTCGGTCACGGACGGCTCGGTCACGGGATGACCGAGAGAAAGGTTGACGACCTTGATGTTGTAGTCGCGCTTGTGCGCGACGGCCCAGTCGATGCCCGCGATGACGTCGCTGGTCCGCCCCGAGCCGGTGCGGCCGAGCACGCGGACGTCGATCAGCTTCACCGCCGGCGCGGTGCCCCCCGCGAACGCCGGGGTCACGTACTTCGCCGCGCTGGTGTTGCCGCCGACGATGCCGGCGATGTGCGTGCCGTGGCCGAACGGATCGCCGGTCACGCCGGGCTCGTCCGAGACGAGATTCACGTGCGCCGCGACGCGCGTGTCGAGCGCGGTGTGCGACGCGATGCCCGAGTCGAGAATGGCCACGCCGACGCCGGCGCCCATGTAGCCCGGCGTGCCGAGCAGGCCGAGCAGGCCCGACGTTCCCTGCCACACCGTCGTCGCCGCCGTCACCTTGTTGGTGATCGCCATGTCGGCGTTGACCGGCAGGTCGCCGGAAATGTGCGACAGCAGCGGATTGCGCTGCAGCGCGTCGAGCTCGGCGTCGGTGACCTCGAGCGCGACCGCGCCTCCCTCCGCCAGATCGCGCCGCAGCAGGCCGTGCACGCTGCGGCGGAGTTCGCCCAGCACGCTGTCGTTGGCCTGGACGATGACGCGATGACGGTGCGTTCCCTTGGGATGCGCCGTGAGATCGGAAGACACGCTCGGCGGACGCTGGCCGGCAGGCGTGGAGCTGCCAGGACCGAGGATCAGGACGCCGAGCGAAGAGACGAGGAGCGCTACCTTGACAATTTTCATGGCCTGTTCCGCAAAAAGTGTTGGGACGCCAGCCCTTGAGCAAGGACTGCTCCAACCTCGGCCGTGACGCCATGAACGGCCTTTATGTCAGTGGAAGGACTACAGATAGCGGGATAGCAGCCACGGCCCTGCGGATCGGCGGTGATTCAAGAATGGAACACACGATTTCGAGACAGACAGCCTGTCAGGCCCGTAAATCATTGTCTCTAAAACAAATAGCCGGCAGTGCCCCGTTTGGGAACACTGCCGGCTACTATTGAGACACTATGGACGCTACTGGATCTCCAGCGTCGACTTGATCCCGCTGCCGCGCTCCGTGAACCACGTCTTATGGTTCGCCCAGGGGATCTTGTTCGTGAGCAGCCGGTGCATCGCGCCGGGCCATTTCTTCTGGATCGAGACGAAGTCTTTGACGCCTTGCTTGAAGTGCCGCGGGTTGGCGTTCACGCTGCCGAACACGACCTGGTTGCCGAGCACCAGCCGCTGGTTGATCAGATCGATCGGCTCGGCGTTCATGGTGTCGCCGCCGGTCACCGACAGCAGGCACAGCACGCCGTTGGGCCCGAGGATCTCCATCGCGTCGAAGACCACGCGTGACACACCTGTCGCCTCGATCACGATATCGGGGAAGCCGGTCTCCTTCGGCACGTCGGGGAGCGCCTTGTTGGCGACGCAGACGTACTCCGCGCCGAGCTGCTTGGCGATCTGCGCGCGCAGATCCGAGGGGTCCTCGCGGCCGATGACGACGGTGCGGAGCCCGCGCGTGCGCAGCACCGCCGCCGCGAGCAGCCCGATCGGGCCGCCGCCGAGGACCATCGCGAACTTCGGCTTCCATCCCTTCAGGCGGTGCTGCAGCAGGTAGGTGTGGTCGATGCCTTTCTCGACCACCGACATCGGCTCGAGCAGGACCGCGAAGTCGCGGATCTCCTTCGGGATCTTGTTCAGGAACAGCGGCGACTCGGTGTAGTACTGCGCCATGTAGCCGTGGCGGCGCATGATGCCGCGCTCGGTGTACTGGCCGCTGCTGCACATGTCGTTCTCGCCGGCCTTGCACTGCGGGCAGACGCCGCACGGGCGCCGCACCGTGGCGACGACGAGGTCGCCGGGCTTCCAGCCCTTCACCTTCTTGCCCACGTCCTCGACGACGCCGAGGTTCTCGTGGCCGAGGATCAGGAACTCGTCGCCGTCCGGCGCCTTGCCGTACAGCCCGTGATTGATCTCCGCGTCGGTGCCGCAGAGCCCGACCCTGAGCATCTTCACCGCGACCTGGTCCGGCTTCATCTTCGGGTCCGGCATGTCGCGCATGTGGATGCTGTCTTTCTGGCCGGGCTTGACGACGATCGCTTTCATGATGGCCTCATTTGAAATCCGTCAGCGAATAAGAAGGCGTGACCGGATGAGGTTTCGTCCAGTCATGGTACCGGTGGCATTCGAAGCATTGTGACTGTGCCCCTTTTGCCGGCGCATGGCAAGTGGCGCAGACCGACTGGTTGGGCAGCAGCACATCCGAGGTCTTCGTGCTGGCCTGCGCCGCGTGGCACTCGCCGCACTTCACCATCAGGTGCGGCGTGTGATCGAAGGCGGCGCGCGGCATCCACTGCTTCGTCATGGCCGTGGCGGCATAGACCGGCAGCGTCACGGACTGGCCCGAGGAAGCCGCCGGGGGTTCGCTCGCGGCGGCGGCCGGTGTCGTGGTGTCGTGACACTCGACGCAGGTCTTGTTCCACAGCAGGCGCTCGTCCGACAGCAGCCGGCGCGCGACCCATTCCTGCGCGTTGCGGGCGGGCGGCTCCGGCGGCCGCGGAAAGTTGAGCGGCACACGGCGGAACGCCGCGTCCGGTTTGTTGATGTCGCCCGGGTTCTTCTGGATGTAGCCGGCGAGCGCCTGCTGCACGAATGCGTGGACGGCGTCGGGCCTGGCGTGCGGGGCCGCCTGCTCGATCCGCTCGTCGAAGAACAGCGGGTGGCAGCGCGCGCAATTGTCCTGGTAGGTGATCGGCGCCATCAGCCCGGTGCGTAGCGGCCGTACCGAGGTCGCCGCGCGGACCATCTCCGGCTTGTGGCACGTCGAGCACTCGAGCTTTTCGGCGCCGGCGGGGCCGCGCAGCGAGTCCTTCAGGTGCACCGCATGGTTGAAGCGCAGATGCGCCGGATCCTGCGCGCCCGCCTTGACCGCCGCGAACTCGGGATGCGCGGACGGGAAACGGCCGACCTCACGCGCGACCTTCGGCTCCCCGCTCGTCGTCTTCAGGTCGCCGTGGCAGTCCACGCAGAAGCGATCGTCGGTCTTCGCCAGCTGGACGCGTCCGCGGTGCTCCTGGTGACAGGTCGCGCAATCGGGCGGCGGCGGCTGGTTGGCGGCGTGCGCCGGCGCATCGTGGCAGGTCAGGCAGGCGGCATCGCTGGTGTGGGCGCGGAACAGCGGCGCCGAGCCGCGCGCCTCGCGCGGCGTGCGCGGGTCGAGCGGTCCGCTGTGGCACGCCTCGCATTTCTTCTCGGTGAAGGCATGCGCGCTCGAGACCGGCCCGGCGCTGTAGGTGGTGCGGTTGCCGGCCGCGGCGAACACCGACACCCAGAGCACCGCCGCGATCGGCAGCGCCAGCGACAGCAGGAGACGCCACCGGCGCATGCCGCGCGGCCGCGTGAAGTAGTAGAGGTCGATCCGCTCGGCGAGCTTCTTGGCTGTTCTGACTCGCATGCTAGAACCGCAGCGCCATGAAGATGTGGGCGACGGCGAGCACCATGAGCGCGAACGACAGCGGCACGTGCACGATCAGCCACGCGTGCAGCAGCCCGTGCAGCCGCCCCTGCCGCCGCAGCTGCCGCTCCTCTTCGCAGATGCTCTCGAGATCGACGATGGCCGGTTCGAGCGAGGCGGGCACCAGCGCGCGCACCTTGGCGAACATGCCCGAGGCGGTCACGGGATCCCCCAGCGGATGCGGGCGGTTCGGCGCCTGCACGAACGGGCGCATCTCTTTCAGGTAGAACTCGCGCAGCGGCGCCGTGTCGTCGACGTCGCTGCCAACCGGGCGCATCACCGTCGCCAGCGCTTCGGCACCCGTCGGGGATGCGGCCACCGGCACCGCGATCGTCACCTCGAGCTTCCCGCACGCGTCGGCGACCACGTTGTCGGCCTCGTCGAGGAGCTGCTCGCGGACGTGGGCGAGCTGCTCGTAGATCGTCTCCATCGGCACTTCCCGGAGCAGGCGGCGCGGCATGGTGTGCTGCAGCCACGCGCCGAAGAGGCCGCTGGCGTAGACGACGGCGAACAGCCACATCATGATCGCCGTCAGCCCGTGCCCGAAGAGGAACCCGGCGTGGAGCAGGATCAGCGGCAGCGACAGCGCGCCGAGCCACAGGTGCCCGCGCATCCACGTCTGCGTGCGGCCGATGCGCCAGATCGGAAACTTCTTGCGCAGCGCCAGCAGCGTCACGAAGGCCATGAACGCGAACCCGACCGTCCCGTAAGCCAGGCCGGGAATCGTGCCGCCGCCCGGCCGCGTGCCCAGCGCATACGGAATGTAGGCGGCGACGGCGAGCGCGAGAATCGCCGCGCTGGCCATGGCCCACGGGCGGTGCGTGCGGTCGATCAGCACGAATCCGCTCCTTCGTATCCTTCGTCCTCCTTCGTATCCTTCGTCGTGATCATTTACTGGTCCCCGCGGTAGAGCCCGAGGTCGGCTTCTGATCCTTCGCCTCCAGCATGCCGGCGAAGAACGTCAGCGGCTCGACGCGGTGGGCCGCGTCGTGGGGGCACGCATACACACAGCTCGGCTCGGCGTGCTCCATGCACAGATCGCAGCCGGTGGCCTTCTTCTTCGTCGTCGCGATCATCCGCGCGGGCTGCGCCGGATCCGGCACCTGCACGGTGAAAGGATGGAGGTTCAGGTTGCCGTACGGGCAGTTGCGCGCGCACAGGCCGCAGCCGATGCACCAGTCCTCGATGATGATCTCCATCGAGTTGCGGCGGCGGATCGATCCGACCGGGCAACCCACCATGCACAGGGGGTCGCGGCAGGAGCGGCAGGAGGTGGCGACGAGATACTTGTCGAAGCGCAGCCCCTCGCGGACCAGGCGCGTGACGCCGTCGTGCGCGTCGGCGCAGGCGCGCACGCACTGGTCGCAGCGCGTGCACTTCTCGAGATCCAGCAGGAGCAGGCTCTGCGCCTCCATCAGCCCCTGGTTGAGGAAGTCGGTGATCGGCACGTGCTCGGTCGAGGCGACGCGCCGGCGGTTCATGTCGGCGCGGTCGCGCGCGACCTGCTCCAGCCCGGCGCGGATCGCCGGGAACCTGGAGAGCATCAGGTTGAAGTCCCCGCCGGCGATCCGCACCACGTCCACGTGGTCCAGCGCCGTGCACGTCGCGGTGCGGATGCCGCCGCCGAGCAGGCCCATTTCGCCGAAGTACGAGCCGCGCCCGAGATAATTCAGCACGACGTCGCCGCCCGGGTGCCGCTCGCTGACCTTCACGAACCCGAGCCGCACCAGGTAGAAGGCGTCGGCGGCGTCTCCCTGGCGGACGATGACTTCTCCCGGCGAATACCGAATCAGCTCGACGCGGTCGCGGAGGTAGGCGATGAAGTCCGCCGGCATCGACGAGAAGACCGGCACGCTCTTGATGTGCGTCTCGAGCGCGCGCTGCCGGTACTTCCGATCCAGCTCGGCGCGGAACGTCTTGTTCTTCTGCAGGATGTCCAGCACGTTCCGCAGCATCTCGAGCACGACGACGTCGGTCTTCGCCCGCACCGTCGCCGAGCGCGGATGGAAGCTCATGCAGGTCATCTCGCCGAAGAGATCCCCGGCGGCGAGCTCCGCGATCGGCTTGTCGTAGGGCAGATCGACCGGCGCGTCGATCGGGATGTAGCGGCGGCCGCTCTCCTCCGTGCGCGTGTGCTGCTGGCGATCCGACAGCTTGCTGCGGATGCGGCTGAACCAGCTGCCGGCACCGTCCTCCTGCTGTACATGCGCGATCGGCGTGTTGATCAGGATCTCGACGGTGCCTTCCAGGATGTAGAACGCCGTCGACCCGAACTCCCCTTCGCGGCAGATGACCTCGCCCGGAGCGATGCTCCGCTTGACCACCGCCCCCTGGTTCAACTCGAGGAAGGTCCCCGAGACTCCCTTGAACACCGGCAGCTGCAGGATCCACTCGGCGTCGAGCTTCTCCCCCGCCAGGTTGGCGTCGACGACGCGCTTGTTGGTGAGCGCGCCGGTCGGGCACGAGACCATGCACTCGCCGCAGGACACGCAGGTCGAGCTGCCCATCGGCAGGTCGAGGTCGAAGCCGACGTGCGCCGTGTAGCCGCGCCCGCTGCGGCCGATCACCATGTTCTTCTTGACGTCGTCACAGCCGCGGATGCAGCGGTCGCAGAGGATGCAGGCCTCGTGATCGACGGCGATGCTGAGCGACGAGTCGTCGCGGCCGCGCGGCGACAGGCGGCGCGCGAACCGCGGCTCGGCCACGCCGCCCGCCTTCGCCATCGTCTCCAGCTCGCAGTCGCCGCTCTGCTGCTGGCGGGCGCACGGCGACGGATGGTCGGCCATCAGCATCTCGACCAGCGTGTTGCGCGCCTGCACGACGCCCGGGGCGTCGGTCTTCACCTTCATCCCCGGCTCGCACTCGCGGATGCACGCCGCGGCGTAGACGCGGGCGCCGACGTCGACGACGCACACGCGGCAGACGCCGACGGGGGTCTGGTTCTGCTGGTGGCAGAGCGTGGGAATGGGGATGCCGTTCAGCCGCGCCGCGTCGAAGATCGTCGTGCCCTTCGGGACCGTGACGTCGCGCCCGTCGATCGACAGCGTGACCTGATCGCTCACGCGGACGCTCCGATGCGGAAGCAGACCCCGGCCGGGCAGGCGCCTTTGGCGTGGGCCTCGACCTCGTCGGGGAAATGCTTCATGACCGAGGCGATCGGCACGTGGACGACCTGGCCGAGGCCGCAGATCGAGGCCAGCCGCATCGCGTGGCAGAGCTCTTCGTAGAGCGCGAGGTCGTGCCGGCCGCGCCGTCCCTTCGTCCACTCGGTCAGCATCTCGGCCATCTTGGTGGATCCGGTCCGGCAGGGCACGCACTTGCCGCACGACTCGTTGCGGAAGAAGCGGACGGAGTTGAGCGCCATGTCGAGCATGCAGGCGCGGTCGTCGCAGACGACGATCGCGCCCGAGCCGACGGTCGCGCCGGCCGCGGTCATCGCGTTCCAGTCGAGCGGCAGGTCGAGCATCGACGCCGGCAGGTAGCCGCCCGCCGGTCCCGACGGCGCGTACGACTTCAGCGTGCGGCCGGCGGGAACCCCTCCGGCGTGCCCTTCGATCAACTCGCGATACGACGTGCCCATCGGCACTTCGAACACGCCGGGATTGCGCACGTCGCCGCTGACGCCGACGAACTTCACGCCGGCGGATCCGTTCTTCCCCGCCGTCTTCATCCAGTCCACGCCCCTGGCCAGGATGACGGGGACGAAGAAGAACGTCTCGACGTTGTTGATCACCGTGGGCCTGGCCCACAGGCCGCCGCCGAGCTGCCCGGGAAACGGCGGCTTGTTGCGCGGCTCGGCGCGCTTGCCTTCGATCGCTTCGAGCAGCGCGCTCTCTTCGCCGCAGATGTAGAGGCCCGGACTGACGAAGATCTGCAGCTCGAAGGAGAGGCCGGACCCCATCACGCTCTCGCCGAGGATGCCGTCGCGGTAGCAGCGATCGATCTCGTGCTGCAGGATGTGCTCCTGGTCGGGGTACTCGTGCCGGATGTAGATGATCCCCTGCCGCGCGCCCGCCACCAGCCCGCCGAGGATCATCCCCTCGATGAGCAGGTGCGGCGCGTTGGTCATGATGTGGCGGTCCTTGATCGTCCCCGGCTCGCTCTCGTCGGCGTTGCAGACGATGTACTTGTCCGGGCCGGGCTGGTTGCGCACCAGCTCCCACTTCATGCCCGTCGGGAACCCGGCGCCGCCGAGGCCGCGCAGGCCGCTCGCCTTGAGCGTCGCGATCAGCGCGGGCCAGTCCTTCGACTGCGTGAACGATCGCAGCACGCCGTACTGCGACGCCTGGTCGGCGTAGGGATCGCACTCGACGCGCGTGTGCGCCGGGTGCGCGCGGCGCGCCGCGAGCTGTTCCTGCGAGGCGCCGGCCAGCGCGAACTCGATCAGCGCGGCGGCGTCACTGTCGGTCACGCGCTCGAAGATCTGATCGTTGACCGCGATCGCCGGCGCGAGATCGCAGCGGCCGAGACACGAGACGTGCTTCACCGCGACGTCCTGTCCCCCGCCCGGGCTGCCGCCGGGGCGATTGGACATGTAGCGCGCGGCCAGCCGTTCGCGCAGCTCGTTGCCGCCGTGGCGGTGGCACGCCATGTCGCCGCACACGCGCACTTCCGCGCGCGCCGGCGGCGCGAGAAAGAAGTGCGGATAGAAACTGGCGACCGCCTGCAGGCGAAACAGCGGCATGCCGAGCCGCTCCGAGAGCGACCGCAGCTCCCCTTCGGGCAGGTAGCCGTAGGACCGCTGGATGCCGCGGAGCTCGTCGAAGATTGGGGAGGTTGGCGCCTGACGCTGCACGAGCCCCGGAATATATCAGGGAATTGCCCGTGATATAACCTGCGGCGTGCCTCGTTTGCGACCGCTGTTCCCGGTGGCCGCCGCTTTCGTCATCTTCGCGGCCGCGCTGACGACTTCCCTTCGTGCCTTCGAACCGGATCGGCCGCTGCATCCGTCCGCCGCGGCACCGATCGCCGCATCACCGCAGCCCGGCACCGACGGCAGCAACTACGTCGGGCCTGGATCGTGCAGCGCGGTGGCGTGCCACGGCGCGATCCGTCCGGTCGCCGGCGCGCGCATCCTGCAGACCGAGTACAGCACGTGGGTGTCGCAGGATCGTCATGCGCGCGCGACCGAGGTGCTCGGCAACATGGTGTCGCAGCGCATGGGGCGGATCCTCGGTATCGGCAACCCCCTGCAGGCGCAGAAATGCCTCGCCTGCCATTCGCTCGACGTGCCGGCCAGCGCGCGCGGCCGCAACTTCGCCAGCGAGGGGGTGAGCTGCGAGGCGTGCCACGGCCCGGCCACCGGCTGGCTTGGCTATCACGTCACGCGCGAGGCGAAGCACGAGGAGTCGGTCAAGCGCGGCATGTACGACACCAAGGACCTCGTCAGGCGCACCGAGAAGTGCCTGACCTGCCATCTCGGGACCTCGGAAAAGTTCGTGGACCACGAGATGATCGCCGGCGGGCACCCCGACCTCGTGTTCGAGCTCGAGGCGTTCAGCGCGGCGATGCCGCGGCACTGGAAGGAGACGGCCGACACCGACGCGGCACGGCCGGTGCGGACGTTTGCCGTCGGTCAGCTCGTGCACCTGCGCGCCAGCCTCGATCGGGTCGCGCGGCGCGTGAAGGGCCCGATCTGGCCCGAGTACGCCGAGCTCGACTGCTTTGCCTGCCATCACAGCCTGACCCGCGCCGAGGACAGCTGGCGGCAGGCGCAGGGCTACGAGAACCGGGCGCGGCCGGGGCTGCCCCAACTGCAGGTGTCGCGCTATCTCACCGCACGCCGCGTCCTGCAGGCGCTCGACGCCTCGTCCGCGCAGGAGCTCGACGGCGTGATGGCGAAGCTGCAGATCGAAGCGAGCCGCCTGGTCGCGAAGCCCGACGAGGTCGTCTCGCTCGCGACGCAAGGTCGCGGCATCGTCGATCGCGGCATCGAGCGCGCGCTGTCCGGCCCGGTCAGCGCCGACGCAGCCGCGGCGATGCTGCGGGGCCTCTTCGCCGACGCGCCGCAGATCGCCGAGCGCGGCGAGCGCGCCGCCGAGCAGGCCGCGATGGCGGCGGAAGTGCTCGTCACCGCGATCGCGAAGACGCGCGGCCAGGATCCCGGCAGCTCCAGGGGGCTGTTCACGGAGCTGTTCAAGCAGTTCGAGTCGCCGTCCGCCTACGAGCCGTCCCGGTTCGTGGCCGCGATGAAACGCGTCGAAGCGGCCGTGCCGCGCTAGCTCGTGCGCCAGCATCCACATCTCTACGAGATCAGCGCGTGGCCGTGGCTGGAGCGGCTCTCACGCCGCGAGAGCCGCGCGATCACGCTGGCCGACGTCCCGGGCGCGGAGTGGGACGCGATCGCGTCGCAGGGGATGGACATCGTCTATCTCATGGGCGTGTGGCAGCGCAGCGCCGTCGGACGGCTGATGGCGCGCACCGATTCGTCGTTGATCTCGGAGTACGACCGCGTGCTGCCGGGCTGGGGCATGGAGGACGTGCCCGGCTCGCCGTATTGCATCCAGGCCTACGAG
>Ga0075435_100000582_pt1 | contig 22326 bp, 22 predicted proteins | sample RhiMethybrSRZTD4_FD_75302 | JGI IMG/M metagenome (GOLD analysis project Ga0075435, IMG submission 75302) | Populus rhizosphere microbial communities from Tennessee, USA - Rhizosphere MetaG P. TD hybrid SRZTD4 | ecosystem: Host-associated > Plants > Roots > Rhizosphere > Soil | place: USA...
GCGCAGCCTTACATCGGCAGCAACGGTCCGCAGAAGGGGAACGTCGAGTTCAGCGGCGCCGCGGCGTGGACGGGCGGCTACGATGCGGGAGACGCCGCGGCGCTCGAAACCCGCAACACGAGCACCGGCAGCGGCCCGCTGACGCTGTTCAACGTCAGCGGCGACGTGAGGAGCGCGCCGGGCGTCGAAGCGCGCATCGGCTTCTTCCTGACGCCGCGGCTGTCTGGCGAGGCACTCTTCCAGTACACGCGCCCCGTGCTGCACGCCAACCTGAGCGACGATTTCGAGGGGGCGACCGGCAGCGACGCGGATGAAACCGTGTCGTCATTTCTGTTCGGCGGCTCGATGCTCTATCACTTCGGCTCCGGCCGGTTCATGCCGTTCGTGCTCGGCGGCGCGGCGGCGCTGCGGCAGGTGCACGAAGACAGCTCCGAGATGGTGAGCGGCCTCGAGATCCACGGCGGCGGCGGCGTCAAATGGTGGTTCAACAGCAGCGGCCGCGGGTTCGGCCTGCGCGCGGATGCGCTGCTCTCTTCACGGAGCGAGAGCGTCGGCTTCGAGGAGAAGCGGAGGGTCGTGCCAACCGTGGCCGGAGGCGTCACCTACGTATTCTGATCCGCCGAGTCCTGCGCGCCTCCTCGTCCAGCCGACTTTCAAACGATGTACCGCTGCGATACAGTCGCGCTCATGACCGGCCCGGCCGCGGCGATCGAGATGCGCGGCGTCCACGTGACGCGCGGCGCCGCCGGCGAGGTCCTGCGCGGGCTCGACCTCGACGTGGCGGCTGGAGAGACGCTCGCGCTCGTCGGACGCAGCGGCGCCGGCAAGAGCACGCTGCTGAAACTGGTCAACGGCCTGATCGTTCCCGCCAGCGGAACGGTCGTGGTCGAGGGACGCGACACGCGAAAGTGGAATCCCTTCGAGCTGCGCCGCCGGATTGGCTACGTCCTGCAGGACGTAGGGCTCTTCCCGCACATGACCGTCGCGGCCAATATCGGGGTCGTGCCGCGCCTGCTCGGCTGGGACGCCGCGCGCATCGACGCCCGCGTAGTGGAAATGCTGCGGCTCGTCGGTCTTGCCCCCGAGACCTACGCGGAGCGCCCCGCGCAGGAGTTGTCCGGCGGCCAGCGCCAGCGCGTCGGCGTGGCACGCGCGCTTGCCGCGGATCCGCCGATCCTGCTCATGGACGAGCCGTTCGGCGCTCTCGACCCGGTCACGCGGGCCGAGCTGCACCGTGAGTTCCGCCGCATCCAGTCCGCGATCCGCAAGACCGTGATGATCGTGACGCACGACATGGCCGAGGCGTTTGCGCTGGCGTCACGCGTCGGGGTCCTCGACGAAGGGGTCATCGCCCAGATCGCGCCGCCGCGTGAGCTGGCGCGCACCACGGATCCCCGTGTCCGGCCGCTGCTCGAGCCGCTGCTCGAATCGCACGCGCTGCTTTCATGACGCTGCTGCGATTTCTCGGCGAGCACCGCGCCGAGTTCCTGGGCCTGCTGCTGCAGCACATCCTGCTGGTCGGCGCCTCGACCGCCGCCGCCATCGCGATCGGCGTTCCCGTCGGCGTGCTCGCCGCGCGGCGCCCGCGCCTGGGTGCGCCGATCGTCTGGCTGGCCAACGTGGTGCAGACCATTCCAAGCCTCGCGATGTTCGGCTTCCTGCTGCCGCTCCCGCTCGTCGGCGGGCTCGGCGCGCGCGTCGCGATCCTCGTGTTGATCCTCTACGCCCTGCTGCCGATCGTGAGGACGACGGTGGCGGGGATTCGTGGCGTGGACGGCACGCTGGTCGAAGCGGGGACCGCGATGGGCATGACGCCGCGCCAGTTGCTGTGGCAGGTCGAGCTGCCGCTGGCGCTGCCGTCGATCGTTGCCGGCATCCGCGTGGCCGCGGTCATCGGCGTCGGCACCGCGACGATCGCCGCCGCGGTCGGCGCCGGGGGTCTGGGCGAGTACATCTTCCGCGGCCTGTCGATGGTGGATCCGACCGTCATTCTCGCCGGCGCCGTTCCGGCGGCATTGCTCGCGCTCGCGGTGGACGGCGGGCTGCTCGCGGCGGAGCGCAGCTTGAGCGGCCGCCGCCGCTCGTGGCGGTCGGCCGCGGTGCTCGGGGCGCTGGCCCTCGCAGGGGTGATCGGCGCGGCCGCGTGGAGCAGCGTGACCGGCGGTTCGCGGCACGCGGTGATCCGCGTCGGCTCGAAGAACTTCACCGAGCAGATCATCCTCGGGGAGCTGATCGCGCAGCAGCTCGAGCGGAGCACCGATCTCACCGTCGAGCGGCGCCTCAACCTCGGCGGCACGTTCATCGCCGATCGCGCGCTGCGCGCGGGCGACATCGACGTCTACGTCGAGTACACCGGCACGGCCGACACCGCGATCTTCAAGAACCCCGTCGAGACCGACCCGGCTCGCGTGCTCGAGCGGGTCCGCCAGCAGTACGCCGCCGCCGGCGTCACGCTGCTGCCGGCGCTCGGGTTCGAGAACACCTTCGCGATCCTCGTCCGCGGAGACGACGCGCGAAAGCTCGGGCTGCAGACGATCGACGACGCGGCCTCGCGGTCGCCCGAGTGGCAGGCCGGGTTCGGCTACGAGTTCCTGCAGCGCGCCGACGGCTATCCCGGGCTCTCGCGGACGTATGGCCTGCGTTTCCTGGCGGCGCCGAAGGCGATGGACCTGTCGCTCATCTACCGCGCGCTGGCCCAGCGCCAGGTCGACCTGGTGGCCGGCGACGCGACCAGCGGGCTGATTTCCGCCTACGACCTGGTGATGCTGAAGGACAACCGCCACTACTTCCCGCCCTACGACGCGGTCCCGGTGGCGCGCAGCGCGGCCCTGCTGCGCTATCCGGCGGCGCGCGCCGCGCTCGAGGCGCTGGCGGGGCGGATCACGATGGACGACATGCGCCGCATGAACCGGGCGGTGGACGCCGAGCGGCAGGATCCCGCGGCCGTGGCCCGCGCCTTCCTCGCGCAGCTCCCGCCGAAGCGGCCTGCTTGAACAGTAGCCTCTGAGTAAGGGATGATCGGAAGATGGTTTCGCAGAATTCCTTCAACACGCGCGCGACGCTGGCCGTTGGCGGGCAGCGCTACCAGTACTTCAGTCTTCCCGCGCTCGAGAGGGCGGGGTATACCGGCCTGGCGCGGCTGCCATACTCCCTCAAGATCCTCCTCGAGAACCTGCTGCGCCGCGAGGACGGCCGGTTCGTCGATCGGGATGACATCGAAACGCTCGCCGGCTGGGACGTCACGTCGAAGGTGGCGAAGGAAATCGCCTTCATGCCGGCGCGGGTGCTGCTGCAGGACTTCACCGGCGTTCCTGCCGTGGTCGACCTCGCCGCCATGCGCGACGGCGTCGTCCGCCTCGGCGGCGATCCCAGGCGGGTCAACCCGCTGCAGCCCGTCGAGCTCGTCATCGATCACTCCGTCCAGGTCGATCACTTCTCCGAGCGCAATGCCTTCGAGCTGAACGCCGAGCTGGAGTTCTCGCGCAACCGCGAGCGCTACACCTTCCTGCGCTGGGGACAGACCGCGTTCGACAACTTCAAGGTGGTGCCGCCCGACACCGGCATCGTCCACCAGGTCAACCTCGAGTACCTGGCGCGCGTGGTCTTCAGCGAACAGTCGCAGGGAGAGCTCCTCGCCTATCCCGATACGCTCGTCGGCACCGACTCGCACACCACGATGGTCAACGGCCTCGGCGTGGTCGGCTGGGGCGTCGGCGGCATCGAGGCCGAGGCGGCGATGCTCGGCCAGCCGATCTCGATGCTGATCCCGGAAGTGATCGGGTTCCGGTTGACGAACCGTCTGCCCGAAGGGGCGACGGCGACCGACCTCGTGCTCACGATCACCGAACGCCTCCGCAAGCTCGGCGTCGTCGGCAAGTTCGTCGAGTTCTACGGCCCCGGCCTCGAGTTCCTGACGATCGCGGACCGCGCCACGCTCGGCAACATGTCGCCCGAATACGGGGCGACGATCGCCATCTGCCCGATCGACGACATGACGCTCGACTACCTGCGGCTGACGGCGCGCGACGACGCGCGGGTGAAGCTCGTCGAGACGTACGCGAAAGAGCAGGGGCTCTTCCGCACCGCCGACGCGGCGGATCCGGTCTACACGCAGAGCGCGGAGCTCGATCTCTCGACGGTCGAGCCGAGCCTGGCGGGCCCGAAGCGGCCGCAGGATCGGGTGTCGCTCAACCAGGCGAAGATCAAGTTCCAGCAGGCGCTCGAAGTGATGCTCGCCGAGCGCAAGGCCAAGCCGGCGGCGGCCGAGAAGCCGGGCGAAGCGACCAAGCCGCACGAGACGACGAAGGTCGCGGCCGTCGCGGCGGCGGCGCCGGCGGCCACGGCCGCGGCGCTCGACACGATGGTCCCGGGCATGGAGGGGCTCGAGCACGGGTCGGTGGTGATCGCCGCGATCACGAGCTGCACGAACACCTCGAACCCGAGCGTCATGATCGGCGCCGGCCTGCTCGCGCGCAACGCCCTGCGCCGCGGCCTGAAGACGAAGCCGTGGGTGAAGCCGAGCCTCGCGCCAGGGTCGCTCGTCGTGACCGAGTACCTTCGCGCCGCGGGGCTGCTCGAGCCGCTCGCCGAGCTGGGGTTCAACCTCGTGGGCTACGGCTGCACCACCTGCATCGGCAACAGCGGTCCGCTGCCCGAACCGGTGTCGTCGATCGTCAAGGACAAGAACCTCGTCGTCGCCTCGGTGCTGTCGGGCAACCGCAACTTCGAGGGACGCATCCAGTCGCAGGTACGTGCGAACTACCTCGCGTCACCGCCGCTGGTCGTCGCCTACGCGATCGCCGGCAAGATGCAGGTCGATCTGACCTGCGAGCCGCTGGGCACGGGCAGCGACGGGCAGCCGGTGCATCTGCGCGACATCTGGCCGTCGGAGCGTGAAATCCAGGAAACGATGCTCAAAGCGGTGCGCCAGGAGATGTTCCGCGAGCAGTACTCGCACGTGTTCGACGGGGATCACCGCTGGCAGTCGCTGGGGGTGCCGAAGGGGGAGCGCTTCAACTGGGACGAGAGCTCGACCTACATCCGCAATCCCCCCTTCTTCGAGGGGCTCACGCTCGAGCCGACGCCGCCGAAGGACATCCGCGGCGGGCGCGTCCTCGCCGTCCTCGGCGACAGCGTCACCACCGATCACATCTCGCCGGCGGGATCGATTCCGGCCGACAGCCCCGCGGGCAAGTACCTGATCGCGCACGGCGTCACGCCGCGCGACTTCAACTCCTACGGCGCGCGGCGCGGCAATCACGAAGTGATGATGCGCGGCACGTTCGCCAACATCCGCCTGCGCAACCAGCTCGCGCCAGGAACGGAGGGCGGATGGACGACGCTGGTGCCGTCGGACGACGTGATGACGATCTACGACGCGTCGGTGAAGTACAAGGAGTCCGGCGTGCCGCTCCTCGTGATCGCCGGCAAGGAGTACGGGTCCGGCTCGTCACGCGACTGGGCCGCGAAGGGCACCCTGCTGCTCGGCGTGAAGGCGGTCCTCGCCGAGAGCTTCGAGCGCATTCATCGCAGCAATCTCGTCAACATGGGCGTGCTGCCGCTGGAGTTCAAGGCGGGGCAGAATGCCGCCTCGCTGAAGCTGACGGGGCGCGAGTCGTTCGACGTCATTGGGATGGAGTCGATGCGCCACGCCGGGGACGTGACGGTGAAGGCGACGGCGGCCGACGGGACCGCCACGGAGTTCACCGCGCTCGTCAGGATCGACACGCCGGAGGAACTCGCGGCGTACCGCGCCGGCGGAATCCTGCCGTACGTGCTCCGGCAGCTGGTGAGTTAAGTCTCGGTCGTCGCGGTCAGGCGGCGTTTCGTGCCCGCGGCGTGGTTCTGCTCGACGTAGTCCACGCCTTCGGCGGTGATCGTGAGGCGCGACTGATCGTCGCGCGTCACGAATTTCTTCTGGCCGAGATACCAGATCGTGAATTCCAGGTGCTCGCGCGGCTGGCCGGTGAGCTGGGCCAGGTCGTAGGGGGGAAACGACGGGTTGCCCGGTTCGGCGCGGCGGCGCGCGTAGAGGATCTCGAGGACCGTCGCGCGCAGCTGCTGCTCGACCTCGAAGTCGCTCGCCCCTTTCACGCTCGCCGTGAACCGCCAGCGCTCCTGGCGCAGCTTCTGGTGGTTCACGTCGTACTGCGCGCGGCGCTCGGGGACGCTCAGGATCGAGTAGGCCTCGTGCAGCGCACGGAACCGATCGGCGTCGCCGGTCTCTTTGTTGTCGGGGTGAAAGCGCTGCGCCAGCAGGCGGAAGACGCGCTGGATCGTATCCGGGTCGGCGTTCGGGCTGATTTGCAGCGTCTCGTAATAGTCGGTCTGTTCGGTGTCGGCCACGGTCCTCGCTCCCCATCCTTATAATCGATTTGTGACTGCGGATGAAATCAAGGCGCGGGCAGCCGAGCTGGGCTTCGCGCTCTGCGGGATCGCCCCGGCCGCGGCGCACCGGGAACTGGGCTTCCTGCGCGAGTGGCTCGGGCGCGGCTACGCCGGGGAGATGCACTACCTCGAGCGCTCGGCGGATCGCCGCGAGGACGTCCGCGCGGTCATGCCGTCGGCGCGGTCCGTGATCTGCCTGGCCACGGCCTACAACACCGATCGTCCCTATTCGACGGAGCTGGCGGGATCGTCGCAGGCGCTGATCGCGCGCTACGCGTGGGGCGAGGATTATCACGACGTCATCCAGCAGCGGATGCAGGCGCTGGTCGAGTGGATGCGCGAACGCGCCGGCGCCGGCTTCGAGGCGCGCGCCTACGTCGACACCGGGCCCGTGCAGGAGCGCGTCTACGCGCAATACGCGGGTCTCGGCTGGATCGGGAAGAACACCTGCGTGATCAATCCCGAGATCGGGTCCTGGCTCTTCCTGTCGGAGATCCTCTGCAGCCTGGCGCTCGAGCCCGACACGCCGTCCCTGGATCAGTGCGGTGGCTGCCGGCTCTGTATCGATTCCTGCCCGACCGGCGCCATCGTCGATCCCTACGTGCTGGATTCGACGCGCTGTCTCTCCTATCTCACGATCGAGCTCAAGGGTGAGATGCCCCTCGATCAGCGTGAGTCGGTGGGCGCGCACGCGTACGGCTGCGACATCTGCCAGGAAGTGTGCCCGTGGAACGCGCAGCCGGCGGAGCCGGACGATCCGTCGAGCCCCTGGCTGCCTCGGGCCGCGTTCGACGGCCCGACGCTGGCGGCGCTCTGGCGAACGCCCGATGCCGACCTGCGCGTCGCGATGAAGCGAAGCGCGATGACGCGGGCGGGCGTAAGACGATTGAGGCGCAATGTCGCCGTCTGCGCCGGCGCGACCGGCGATGCCGAGGCGCTCACGGCGCTGCGCGACGTCCGTGAGCCGCTATGCGACGACCCGCTCGTCGCCGAACACGTCCACTGGGCCCTGGAGCTCCGCGATGGCTAAGCGCCCCCCCGTTTCTGGGGTCAGGCCTGCAAAACGTCCGATCGGGCCTTCGGGGGTCAGGTCTGCAAAACGTCCGATCGGGGGGCAGGTCTCCAAAACTGCCGCACGTGAGGCAGATCCGGGGGGCCAGAAACGGAGCCCTGGCACCGCGAAACGCCTTTTTGCAGACCTGACCCCCAAGCGCTCCGGGAAACGCCTGTTTGCAGACCTGACCCCCAAGCCCCCGGGCGCGGGGGGCGACGGACCGACGGTGGCGGAGCTCATCCCGGAGAAGCCACGGCTCGGGACCGTCCGGGACGCCGCGAAGGACTGCCGCGCGTGCGACCTCTACAAGCGCGGCACGCAGACGGTGTTCGGCGAAGGACCCCGCAAGGCCGAGGTCATGCTCGTCGGCGAGCAGCCGGGCGACGCCGAGGATCTCGCCGGGCATCCGTTCGTCGGCCCGGCCGGCAAGCTGCTCGACCGCGCCCTCGACGAGGCCGGGATCGACCGGAAGCTCGTCTATGTCACCAACGTCGTGAAGCACTTCAAGTGGGAGCCGCGCGGCAAGCGGCGCATCCACGCGAAGCCGAACGGATCGGAGATTGCGGCATGCCGGCCGTGGCTCGAAACCGAGATCGCGCTGGTCAAGCCGCGGATCCTCGTTTGTCTCGGCGCCACCGCCGCGCAGGCGCTGCTCGGCAAGAGCTTCAAGGTCACGAAACAGCGCGGGACGTTCGTGCCGTCGAAGCTCGCGCCGCGCGTGACCGCCACGGTGCATCCCTCATCGATCCTGCGCGCGCCGGACGAGGAGAGCCGCCACGACGAGATGCGACGCTTCGTCGCCGACCTCGAGCGCGTTGCCGCCGCGCTGAGCCAGGAGTGAGCCGATGAGCGAGCCCTTCCGCGCCTCGCTGCTGCTGTCGATGCCGCAGCTGCAGGATCCCAATTTCGCGCGCACGGTCGTGCTGTTGTGCGACTACGGACCCGAGGGGGCGTTCGGCCTCGTGCTGAACCGGCCGACCGAAATGCCCGCGAGCGAGATGGTCCGCCTCGACCCGCCGGTGGCCGGCGCCAACGACATGCCGCTGTGGATCGGCGGCCCCGTCGAACCGCAGCGCGGATGGATCCTGCTCGGCGACGATCCTTCGGGGCCGGCCGCGCCGGGTGACGTCACGATTCCACAAGGGGAGTTCAAGTTCATACGCGATGGACTCTATCTGTCCACATCCGTGACGATTCTGCGCGAGGTGCTCGAAGCGACCCCGGCGCCGCGCGCGCGCGTGCTCGCCGGCTACGCGGGCTGGGGACCGGGACAACTCGACGACGAGCTCGCGCAATCGGCGTGGCTGCTGGCCGATATCGATCTCGACATCGTGTTCGACGTTCCCGCCGCGGCCATGTGGGAAACGGCCATCCGCCGTCTTGGAGCTGATCCGTCCACGCTCACGACGAGCCACGGCGTGCACTGACCTCGAACGCGGTGGCTCGCGCATTGCAATTCTCCTGGTGAAGACACAGATGAAATATTCAGGAGGATCAATGGCCGACGATCGTCACCCGCTCCACGATCTCTTCGAAGATCAGATCAAGGACTTGTACAGCGCCGAGAACCAGATCATCAAGGCGCTGCCGAAGATGGCCAAGAAGGCCACCAACGAACAGCTCGCCGCCGCGTTCGAGAAGCACCTGGAAGAGACGCGCGGCCACGTGCAGCGCCTCGAGCAGATCGCGGAGGAGCTCGATTTCACCCCCAAGGGCAAGAAGTGCAAGGGCGCGGAAGGGTTGATCGAGGAAGGCAAGGAAGTGATGGACGAATTCGAGGACGACACGCTCGATGCCGGCCTCATCGGTGCGGCGCAGCGCGTCGAGCACTACGAAATCGCCGCGTACGGCACCGCGCGCGCCCACGCCGAGCTGCTCGGCTACCGCAAGGCGGCGCGCCTGCTGCAGCAGACCCTCGACGAAGAGATGCGCACCGACAAGAAGCTCTCGCAGCTTGCCGAAGGCATCGTCAACATCGAGGCCCTGCAGGAAGCGTAGTTATTTGCCCAGGACCTCCGCGAAGAAGTCCAGCGCGCGAGGATCCTTCGACTGGCCGAGCCAGAATATCGCCTGCTTGCGCACGGCGGGATTCTGGTTCGTCTTCGCCACCTTGATCAGCAGCGGAATCCCTTCGTCCTTCGGCAGCTGACTCAGCGCGAACACCGCCCGCTTCTTCACGTCCGTGTCGGGGTCGTTCTCGATCGCCGCGGTGATCTCCGCGGCGGCGCGCTGGCCTGCCTTCTGGCCGATCCAGAAGAGCGCCTGCCCGCGCACGTGCGTGCTCGGGTCCTGGCGCGCCAGCCGCATCAGCACCGGCACCGACTGATCGTCGGTGTGCATCGCGATCGCGCTCAGCGCCGCGTCGGCGATCCGGTTGGACCGGCCGGAGGTGTCCCCGAGGAACGTCGACAGCAGCTTCACCGAGTCCGCCGGACTGACGCCGTCCACCCATGTGATCGTGCGCCCACCGGCGTCCAGCTCGCAGTCGGGCGAGAAGATGCGGATCCGCTGCACCGCCTTCTCTTCGACGCGGTAGAGGATCACCATCGTCTCGGGGCCCTCGAGGCGGATCGGGCTCTGGTTCGTCACCGGCTGCGCCTGCGAGGTGCGGACGGTGCGATCGCCGGGCTCGAGCCCGCACGTGGCGACGCGTCCGTTGGTGATGACGATGCCGTCGGAGATCCAGGTGGTGCCGTCGCAGCAGCCGCGGTTGCTGCCGTCCCGGACCGTCGGCACGCTGTAGCCGATCCACGCCGGTTCGGACTGGGCCGCGACGAGACGCTTGAACGTCGCGTCGAGGCTCGACCCGGCGGCCTGCGGCACGACGCGGCCGTTGCTGATCTTCGGCGTGGTCCCGCCCGCGCCCTGCGCGCGAGCGGGGACAGCCGGAGCGATCGCGAGGGTCACGAGCGCGAGGGCGACGAGGGCTGCGCGCATGTGAAGACTCCTACTTGACGTTGAGGAGCTCGACCAGGTAGTCGGTCACGACTTTCGAATGCTGCATGTTCGAGAGCTTCGAGACCATTTCCTTCTTCATCGCCGGGTCCTGCTCCTTGCGGGCGAGCGCCACCAGCCCTTCGCCGTTGTTCGAGATGAAGAGCGCGTTGATGACCGCCTTCTTGACCTCGGGATCCTTGTCGGTGGAGTAGATCTCGACCAGCGTGTCGGCGGTGCGCTTGCTGCCCATGAGGCCAAGATTGCGGACGGCGAGCAGCCGCAGCTCGGGGTTCTGCTCGCTCTTGGCCAGCTCGGTGAGCCGGGTCACGCTCCCGCCGGTGAACAGCGCGCGGATGATCTGCTTCTTGACGTCGACCGACGATTCCTTCTGGTAGAGCGTCCACAGCTCGTCGTGCGCGCCCGACACGCCGAGGTACTGCACCGCGGCGGCGCGCAGCTCGGGGTTCTGCTCGCTCTGCGCCGCGCGCAGGAGCCGATCGCGCTCGCCCGAGACCATGAAGGCGTTGAGGATCCGCTTCTTCAGGTCGACGTCGGACGAGGAGGCGTAAATGTCGGCCAGCGCCGCGCGGCTCTCGGCGCCGCCGTGGATGCCGAGATACTGCACCGCCTTCATCTGCAGGTCGGGATTCGATCCCCCCTTGGCGATGTTGACGAGGACCTCGCGCGCCTTCGGGGAGTTGCTCTGCGCGAGGACGAACAGGGCGCGCGACTTCAGGCGCGGCGAGCTGGTGCCCTGGAGCAGCTTCTGCAGCATCGGCACGAATTCATCGGACCCGCTGTTGGCGAGGTTGTTGAGGATCATGAGCTTCATGTCCTCGTCGGTCTCCGTGGCCGCGTTCGCCTGGCCGCCCTTCGCTTCCACTTCGAGGGCCCTGGCGTCGCTGAGGTAGCGGCTCTTCGGGTAGTCCTTCACCAGCTGGTTGATCGTCGCCAGCGCCTCGGGACGCTGACCGAGCTTGTTCTGCGCGTACGCCTTCCAGTAGAGCGCCGCGTCGGCCTTGTTGCCCTTCAGTTCGACGACGCGGTCGAAGCTGCTGACGGCGCGGTCCCAGCGGCCGGAGTCGAGCGCGCTCTGGCCCTGGTCGTAATAGGAGTTCTCGCGGTCGCGGTCGCGCTGGACGCGGTCCTTCTCACGCGCCGCTTCGCGCGCGGCGTCTTCCTTCTCGCGCTGGGCGCGCGACGCCTCGCGATCGCGATCCGACTGCGGCTCCCAGCCGACGGCGGTGTGCGCCATGGCCAGAGTGTGGCTCAGATCCATGTCCTGCCACATCGTCGCGGCGTCGCTCGCCGCGGTCATCGCGCGCTGGATGTCGGGCCCCCACACCGTCGTGGCCTCGCGGGCGGTCTCGAGCGCCTGCTGCACGTCGGCCTTCCACACGGTCGTCTGCGCGGCGGCGATCGCCTTCTGCACGTCGGCGCTCCACACGGTCGTCTGCGCCGCGTCGGCGGCGGCGAGCGCTTCACGCGCCGCCTGCTGCGCCTTCTCGGCGGCCCGCGTGGCCGTGGTCGCCGTCTGCGCGGGAGTGGCCTGGTCGAGAGCCGCGGCCGGCGCGCCCACGGCGAACGCGGCCACCATCGTCATCACTGCTGTCATCTGTGTCTTCATGATCGAGTCTCTGGAATGATGTGTCTACGAACCGAGCGTGTGAGTCGTCCTCTGCGGGATGGCCGCCTTCTGGCGTTCGCGCACCTGCGAGGAGATCACCCTCACCTTGAACAGGAGCTCCTTCGACGCGATGCGGCGCCGCACCGCGTCGAGGTCTTCCTGGGAAACCGTCGAAGGACTCGCCGCGACGTCGACGAGCACGCGCTCGAGGTCGTCGAGGATCGAGGCCATGGCCACGTCGCCCGTCGACGCCGCGGTCTGCCGATACAGGCGGTTGGCCGCCACCAGCTGCTCCGCGCGGACCTGCTCCGTCGAGATGTCGACGGAGCCCGCGCTGTCGTCGGCGCTCGTCAGCTCCACGAGCACCCGCTGCGATCGATCGAGATGCTCGCCGAGATCGACGAGCAGAATGCGTTCGCGCACCTTCTCCGCGGTCTGCACGGCGGCGGCGCCGCCCGGCGCGGTGGCGCGGGACAGGCGGCCGGCCATGAACGCGGCGCCGATCAGGACGACGACGCCCGCGGCGAAGGCGAGCCGGGCGGGCGAGAAGACGAACCACGAGAGCCAGTTGCCGCGCCGCGCGGGGAGCTCCATCTGGAGCCGCGCCCACGCGACGGCCTCGAACCCCTGCGGCGCCTCGACGGCGGGCGCGCTGTCCACGAACGCCATCACGCGCTGCAGCCTGGTGTAGTTCTGCTGGCAGGCGCTGCACCCGGCGAGGTGCGTTTCGGCCCGCGCCTCGTCGGCCTCGGCCATCTCGCCGTAGTAGTGCAGCACCAGGTCGTCGTCTTCGAGATGCATGGTCGTCGTCATGACTAACTTTCCACGAACGGTTCGAGTGCGAGGCGCATCTTGCGCACGGCGCGGAAGATGCTGTGTTTGGCCGCGTTGGCCTTCAGGCCCAGCGCGCGGCTGATCTCTTCGATCGACTGGCCTTCGAAGTGCCGCAGCACGAACGCGGCGCGCTCCATGTGCGTGAGCGTCTCCATCGCCCGGCCGACCCGCTCCTGCACTTCGCTGCTCAACATGAGACGCTCCGGCGATGGATCGACGCGCTCGTCACTGCCGTGGGCGCCGTCGAGTGCTTCCAGATCCGCTGCGTCATGGCCCGCCTCCTGGTGCCGCCGCGACCGAATCAGGTCGATCGAGCAGTTGACTGCGATGCGGTGCAGCCACGTGCTGAAGTTCGCCCGCGATTCGAAGCGGCCCAACTGCCGGTACGCCTTGAGGAAGGTGTCCTGCACGACATCCTCGGCGTCCTGCGTGTTGCCGGTCATCCGGTGCGCCAGCCTGTAGACGGCCCGGCTGTGGCGATCCACGAGCGACCTGAAGGCCTCGGCGTCTCCGTCGCGCGCGAGAGCGACGGTGGTGGCGTCCGTGTGCGGCATCCGAGTGATTAGACGGGGGTTGTGGCGACTGGTTAGTTTCCGTGCCAGAAGGCGCCGTGTATCAGGCGCCAACGGGCACGGAAGAAATGATAGACGGGAGGCGGCCTCCCCGTAAGATCAACGGCTGGGGTCGGATGCGGGATCGCCGTCGAGATTCTCGTCGAACTCGAGCGGGCCGGGCACGGCCGCGGACTGGACCTGGCCCAGAAGCGTTTTCATCCGAGTAATTTCCGCGTTCAGGGCCTCGATGCACCCTTCCTGGGTCTCGTGCGGGGCGGGTGTCATTACCCCGCAAAACGGGCAGTTAGACATGGGGTCTTGCTACCTTCCTCGCAGGATCTGCCGACCCCGGCTGCAACGCAAATGCCTGTTTACAGAGCAGCTAGCGTTCTGCTGAGCCCGTCGCTCAGCGGTGTCACGCGCAAGCCGAGCTCGGCCTGCGCCGCGCTGCTGTCGAGCGACCAGTCGTGGCGGAAGATCTCCACGTCGCCGCGCGTCAGGAGCGGCGCGCGGCCGGTGATCGCGGAATAGATCTCCTGCCCGAGCGCGCCGACCGTCGCGATGCCGTACGGAATGCGGCGGGGAAGCGGACGCCCGCGCGCCTCGCGCAGGTGCTCGTAGATGGCACGCTGCGGCGCGTTGACCCCGCCGACCGTGTACTCGGCCCCCGGGCTGTCGTGCGCGGCGGCGGCGACGTGCGCGTCGGCCACGTCGTCGACATACGAGAACGACCACAGCCGATCGGCGCCGATCGCTCCCGGCAGGCGGCCGGCGAGATGATCGCGCATCAGCCGGCCGACGAGATCCCCCTCGGTGGCCGGCCCAGGCCCGTAGAGCACGCCCGGGTAGAGCGTGACGACGGGAAAGCCGTCCTTGGCGGCGCGGCGCGCGACGTCACGCGCGGCCACCTTCGTGCGCTGATAGTGATTGGCGGTGAGCGGATGCGGGCTGTCGGCCGGCGGCAGCGCGAGGAACGACGAGGTGTAGACCACGCGCCGCAGCTGGTGCGTGCGCGCGGCGGCGAGCACCGACTGCAGGCCGCCGACGTTGATCGCGTCGAACGCGGAGTTGTCGCGCTGCCAGATCGAGACCAGCGCGGCGGTGTGGCAGATGACGTCGACGCCGCTCGCGGCGGCGGTCACGGCGCGGGTGTCGCGGATGTCGCCGTCGATGGCGCGGCCGGGCAGTTGCGCCGCCGTCGCGCGGCGCGCGAACACCACCGGCTCGTGGCCGGCGCGCGTGACGGCGCGCACGATGGCCGAGCCGAGATAGCCGGTTCCTCCCGTCACGAGCACGCGCACGCACTCACCACATCACAAAACCACCAAATTCCGAAATCCATATAGACTTGATGGCTGATGTTCCGGCAGAAAACCGGCTCCGTGGTCTGCGCGTCGTGCGGTTCGCTGGTCGGCGTGAACGACGATCGCTGCTATTCGTGCGGACGACGAAATCCCGGCCTGTGGGGCTTCGGCCCGATCCTGCGGCGGTTCGGCAACGACCTCGGTTTCGTCTCGCTCGTGGTCTACGGCTGCATCGTCATCTACTTCGCGTCGCTGGTGCTGACGGTGTTGACCGGCGGCAACATCCTCGGCGGATCGATCTTCTCGATCCTCGGCCCGAGCTCGTACGCCGCGGTCCTGCTCGGCGCGAGCGGCGGCCAGATCGTCTTCCTTTACGATCGCTGGTGGACGGTGCTCACCGCCGGATGGCTGCACGGCGGCGCGCTGCACATCCTCTTCAACATGATGTGGGTGCGCCAGCTCGGCCCGGCCGTCGCCGACACCTACGGCGCGGCGCGGATGGTGATCATCTACACGATCGCCAGCGTCGCCGGCTTTGCGCTCAGCTCGGTCGCCGGTTACTACCTGCGCGTGCCGTTCTTCGGCGCGCCAGGGCTCACGCTCGGCGCCTCGGCGCCGATCTTCGGGCTGCTCGGCGCGCTGGTGTATTACGGCCGGCGCGGCGGCAGCTCGCTGGTCCGCAGCGAAGCGATGGGATACGCGGTCACGCTCTTCGTGATGGGCCTGATCATGCCGGGCGTCGACAACGCGGCGCACGCCGGCGGCTTCGCCGGCGGCTACCTGGCCAGCATGTGGCTCGATCCGCTCAAGCGTGAGCGCATGGATCACTTCGTCGGCGCCGCGGTCTGCCTCGGCGTGACCTTCATCGCCATCGTCTGGTCGATCGTGAGCGCGTTTCTCTGATGCGCAAACCCGTCGTGGTCATCACCGGGGCCGGCGGAGAGATCGGCCACGGCCTCATCGATCGCCTCGCCGAGCAGGGGGATCGCCGCATCGTCACGATCGACGTCTCGCGGCTCGAGGACTCGATCGCCAGGAAGGTCGATCGCGAGATCACCGGCTCGATCGTCGACAAGGCGCTGCTCGAGCGCGTGATGGCGGAGTTCGAGGTCGACCGGATCTTTCACCTCGCGGCGCTCCTCTCGACCCGCTCCGAGTTCACGCCGGTGGCGGCGCACGAAGTCAACGTCGAGGGAACGCTCCACCTGCTCGAGTTCGCGCAGCACGAGGCGGAGTCGCACGGGCGGCCGGTCGTCTTCATCTACCCCTCGTCGATCGCCGCTTACGGGCTGCCCGGCCTGCAGGTCAAGTCGGACGCCGGGCGCGTCAGCGAAGACCAATACCTGCACCCGACGACGATGTACGGCTGCAACAAGCTGTACTGCGAGATGCTCGGCGACTACTACGCGCGCCACTACAAGCAGCTCGCCGCGGAGACGGCGAGCGGGCGCGTCGATTTCCGCTGCGTGCGCTTTCCCGGCCTGATCTCGGCGCTGACGGTGCCGTCGGGCGGGACGTCGGACTACGCGCCCGAGATGATTCACGCCGCGGCGAAAGGGGAGGCGCACGCCTGCTTCGTCCGCCCCGACACACGCATCCCGTTCATGGCGATGCCGGACGGTGTCGAGGCGCTGCTGAGGCTGGCGGCGGCGCCGCGCGATCGGCTGCAGCGCACGGCCTACAACGTCGGCGCCTTCAATCCGTCCGCGGAACAGATCCGCGACGTCGTCCTCCGCGCGTTCCCCGGCGCCGCCATCACGTTCGCGGTCGATCGGAAGCGCCAGGCGATCGTCGATTCCTGGCCCGAGGACGTGGACGACTCGGCGGCGCGCCGCGACTGGGACTTCCAGCCGCGCTACGACTTCGATCGCGCCTTCAGCGAATACCTCATCCCGACGATCCGCAAGCGGTACGCGTAGCGATTCAGATCCACTATGATCGGCGGATGCCAAAGCTGACGGTCGAGGGGTATGCGCCGGTTGACGTGGAAGCGGGCAAGCGCCTGGTGCTCGCGATCGAGGAAGACGCGCACGTGGACGTGCTGCACGCCTGCGGCGGCAACGCCCGCTGCACGACCTGCCGCGTCGAGTTCATCGAGGGAGAGCCCGACAGGATGACCGTCGCGGAAAAGCACGTGCTGACCGCGCGCGGACTGACCGGCGTGCGGCTGTCGTGCCAGATCACGCTCGATCACGACATGACGGTGCGCGCCATCAGCCGGCTCGAGGGGAGCGGCCGGCCGGATTCGGGCCCGACACCGCTGCCCGACGTCCAGCCCGCGCCGCCGGAGTTCATTCCGCGCTCGTAGGGCGCACGCTACGCCGCGCGCAACCGCTGGATCTCGGCGGCGCGCCGCAGCGCCGCCTCGATGTTCGGGCAGAAGTTCTCGTCGCCGATGTGCTCGTGGAAGCCGGCCTGCCGCATCACGGCGGCCGGCTGCTCGCGGACGCCGCACAGGATCAGCGTGCGGCCGGAGGCGCGGAGCCGATCGCCGAGATCCTCGATGGCCCGCAGCCCGGTCGCGTCAATCGCCGTCATGTAGCGCAGCCGGAGGATCACGACCGGCGTCAACGAGCCCGTGTGATCGACGAAGCGCCCGAGCTTTTCCGCGGCGCCGAACAGGAAGGGGCCTCGGATCTTGAAGACCGTCACGTAGGGCGGGATGGTCTTGTCCTGCAGGATGTGGACGCGCCCTTCCTCGACGAAGTCCGGCGTGACGATCGAGATGTCGGTGGTCGTGGCGACGCGGCGGATGAAGGTCAGCGCCGCCAGCACGATGCCGACTTCGACCGCGATGGTCAGGTCGACGAAGACCGTCAGCGCGAACGTCGCCACCCATACCGCGACGTCGGTCCTGGTCAGCTTCAGCAGCTTCGGAATCTCGTGCCACTCGCCCATGTTCCAGGCGACCATCAGGAGGATCGCCGCGAGCACGGGCATCGGGATGAACTTGGCCAGCGGCGCCGCCACCAGCAGCACCGCGAGCAGCGTGACCGCGTGCAGCATGCCCGCGACCGGCGTGCGCGCCCCCGAACGGATGTTCGTCGCGGTGCGCGCGATCGCGCCGGTGGCCGGCAGCCCCCCGAAGAGCGGCGACGCGATGTTGGCGATCCCCTGCGCCACCAGCTCGGTGTTCGGCTCGTGATGATCGTGCCCCATCCGATCGGCGACGACCGCCGAGAGCAGCGACTCGATCGCGCCGAGCAGCGCGACGGTCACCGCCGGACGCAGCAGCGTCGGCACCAGCTCGAGACGGAAGTGCGGGATCGCGAAGTGCGGCAGCCCTGACGGGATGCCGCCGAAGCGCGCGCCGACAGTGTCCACGGCAGGCGAGAAGAGCATCACCGCAGCGGTGCCCCCCGCCAGGGCGACGATCGCGCCTGGGATCCGCGGCGCGAAGAGCCGCAGCAGGATCATGACCGCGAGCGCGGCGGCCGCGAGCACCACCGCCGTCGGCGAGAAGGTGCCGGCGTGCCGCGCCAGCTCCGCCATCCGCGCGCCGAACTCCGACGGCACCCGTCCCATCTGCAGGCCGAAGAAGTCGCGCAGCTGCGTGCTCGCGATCAGCACCGCGATGCCGTTGGTGAACCCGATGACCACCGGCCGCGGCAGGTACTTCACCACCGCGCCCATGCGCGTGAGACCGAGGACGACCAGGATGACGCCCGCCATCATCGTGCACATGAACAGGCCGTCGACGCCGTAGGTGTTGACGATCCCGGCCACGACCACGACGAAGGCGCCGGTCGGACCGCCGATCTGGAAGCGCGAGCCGCCCAGCGCGGAGATCAGGAAGCCGGTGACGACGGCGCAGTAGATCCCGGCCTGCGGCGGCACCCCCGAGGCAATGGCGAACGCCATCGCCAGCGGCAGCGCGACCAGACCGACCGTCACGCCGGCGCCGAGGTCATGGGCGAAGTCTGAGGCCGAGTAGTGGCGAAGCGCTCGCACCGACGCGGGCATCAAGCGCGAGTGACGCGGGTGGTTCATCAGCAGATTCGGGGGAAGCACCTGATTATACCACCCGGGGTCGCCGCGTCGGCCGGCGGCCATCGGCCAACGGCCGTCGGTTCTCGGTAAACTGGTGGTCGATGATTGCGGCGGACGCCCTGCTCAGCGCCTACGCCAGCGGGTGGTTTCCCATGGCGGTGGCTCCCGGGGAGATCCGCTGGTATTCGCCCGACCCGCGCGGCATCATCCCCATCGACACGTTTCACGTGCCCCGCCGGCTCGCGCGGACGCTGCGATCGCGCCGCTTCGAGATCCGCGTCGACAGCGACTTCCGCAGCGTCATCGCCGCGTGCGCCGAGCGCGAGGACGCCGACGGCAACTGGATCGATCACGAGATCATGGAAAGCTACGTGGCGCTGCACGCGCGCGGCTTCGCCCACTCGGTCGAAGCGTGGCAGGACGGCCGCCTGGTGGGCGGCCTCTACGGCGTGTCGCTGAAGGGCGCGTTCTTCGGCGAGTCGATGTTCCACTACGTCGACGACGCCTCGAAGGCGGCGCTGGCGGCGCTCGTCGAGCGCCTGCAGTCCCGCGGCTTCACCCTGCTCGACACGCAGTGGGTCACCGATCACCTGCTGCAGTTCGGCGCGACGGAGCTGCCGCGGCGGCGCTACCTGCGGCTGCTCGACGAAGCGTTGAAAGTGGATGCGACCTTCGTCTGAGTCGCGGCCCTCTGCCTGGGCCCATTGCCCTCGGCCCGACTCAGCTCAGTGAACGGTGTAGGGCTCGCTCAGCGTGAACGGCGCGATCTTCGCGTCGAACTCCTCGCCGCTGCCGCTGACGACCATCTGGTAGGTCCCCTCCATCACGCCGAACGGCGTCGGCAGCGGACAGCCCGAGGTGTAGGTGAACGACTCGCCCGGCGCGAGCGTCGGCTGCTTGCCGACGACGCCGGGGCCGCGCACTTCCTCGACGTGGCCGGTGCCGTCGGTGATGATCCAGTGCCGCGTCAGCAGCTGGGCCGTTTCCGGTCCCTCGTTGGTGATGGTGATCGTGTAGAGGAAGAACCACTGGTTCTGCGACGGCTGCGATCGCTCGGGGGCGTACTCGGATTCCACGTGGATCTTGATCCCACGGGTCACCGCATCCGACGTGAACATGGAACAATGATGCCATAAGCCATGGACGACCCGGATCGGCCGCGCCTCGACGCGGGGCTGTGCGCGACGTGCGAGCACGCGCGCGTCATCACCAGCGACCGCGGCTCGCGGTTCCAGTTCTGCGAGCGCTCCCGCACCGATCCGCGGTTTCCCCGCTATCCGCGGCTGCCCGTGGTCGCGTGTATTGGCTATGATGAGAGGTCATGCACACCATCCAGCCCGCGCGATTGAGGCCGGGCGTTTCGCTCGACGCCGTTGCCGATCACAGCCGTGACGCCGCCGCGGCGGGCGACGATCGTCTGATCAAGGGGCGGGCGCTGATCTTCTGGGATCGCAAGTCGTCCACCCCGAAGAAGCTCGACGCGATCGACACCGACCAGATCACGCCCGCGGCCGACTGCGTGTCGGAGAGCCTCGACACCCTCGACGAGCGCTGGAAGGCGGGCTCGTTCCGCTACCTGATGCCGGACTTCCGCGCCCGCGTGCACCGCGGCGAGACCTTCGTCATCGCCGGCGATCGCTTTGCGATCGGCTCGTCGCGCGAGATGAGCCCCGCCGGCCTGAAAGGCGTCGCCGAAGAAGCCGGGCTGCAGATGGTCGTGGTGTGCGGCCACAACATGGGGGACATCTTCCGCCGCAACGCCTTCAATCTCGGGCTCCACGTGGTGCAGAGCCCCGAGGCGGTCGCCGACGCGCAGGACGGCGACGAGCTCACGTTCGATCCGGTCACGCGGCAGCTGCAGAACGTGACGCGGGGGCGCACCTACGAGCCCGTCCCGCTCTCGCCGAAGGAAGAAGAGATCCGCCGCGGCGGCGGCATCTTCGAGGTGGGGCGCCGCGAGTTCCGCAAGGCCGTCGAAACCGCACCGTCGATCGACTGGCCTGACGATCGCGCCGCGCGCGGCATGACGACCACCGAACAGATCATCTGGGCGCACCGCGTCGACAAGGACCTGAAGGCGTCCGAGCTGAAGCCGGGGATGACGCTGCGCGTCTACGCCGATCTGCTCCCCGCCTCCGACGGCACCGCGCCGTTTGCCATCCACACGTTCAACCAGATCACCGGCGGCACCACGATCTACCCGCGCCAGGCGGCGATCGCCAACGACCACTTCGTCTTCACCGGCAGCGCCGCCGACGACAAGCAGACCGGCATCGGGCGCGAGTTCGCGCGGCAGCAGGACCTGGCGAAGCCGTACTACGCGACGCCCGGCGACGGCATCTTCCACTTCTATTTCCCGGAGCAGGGCCTGGTCATGCCCGGGCAGTTCATCCCGGGCGCCGATTCGCACAGCCGCGCCTACGGCGCCTACGGCGCGGTCGGCATCGGCGTCGGCTCGACGACGCTCGGCTTCGGCTGGGCGACCGGCTACATCTACTTCACGCTGGCGAAAGCGCGCCGCGTCGTCTTCGACGGCCGCCTGCAGCCGTGGGTCAGCGGCAAGGACATCGTGCTCGAGCTGCTGCGGCGCTGGGGGGCGAAACAGTCGCAGGGGATGTCGGTGGAGCTGGTCGACGCCAACCGGCAGCTGCCGATCGCCTATCGCAACACCATCGCCAACATGATGGCGGAAGCGGAGGCGCTCAACGGCATCTTCGCGCCCGACGAGGCCACGGTCGAGTGGTATCAGCGCAAGGGAGTCGCCGCGCTGCCGTATCCGCCGATCGTGCCCGGCCCCGACGCCCGCTACGACATCGACGAGACGCTGAGCCTCAGCGACGTGCGGCCGATGATTGCCAAGCCGTTCAGCCCGGGCAACGCGTTTCCCGCCGAGGAGGTCGCGCGCGAGCGGATCACCTTCGACAAGGCGATGATCGGATCGTGCACCAACGGCAGCTACGACGATCTGCTGCAGGCGGCGCTGGTGCTGCGCGCGGCGCGCGGGCAGGGTGTGAAGAAGGTCGATCGCGAGTTCCGGATCTTTCCGGGCTCGGGGGGCGTCGGCCGCCAGATCGAGCAGCCCGACGCGCGGCTGGGCGGCGAGTCGATCGCCGAGGTGTTCCGTTCGGTGGGCGGGGAGATCCGGCAGTCGTGGTGCGGCCCCTGCTTCGGCCAGGGGCCTGACGCGCTGACACCGGGCCAGCGCGCCATCACGTCATTCAACCGCAACTGGCAGAACCGCATGGGGCTCGGCGGAGAAGGCTACCTCGCCAGCCCCGCCGTGGTCGCCGCGTCCGCGCTCGTCGGCTACATGGCGCCGCCGAGCGAGCTCGGACTCAGTTGGGATCCCGAACGCTTCGGCGTTTAGCCCCAACGCTGCGGATCGTCGGGGTTCACGCCCAGCGCGAGCTTGCCGATCAACTCGTGCGCGAGCGACGAGTTCGCGGGATGGAACCGCCCCGCCCGCGCGTCGCGGAACAGCCGCTCCATTTCGCTCTTCTTGAACATCCCGAACCCGCCCGAGACTTCGAGCGCGCGGTCGGCGATCTTCCACGCCGTCTCGACGGCGTTGTACTTCGTCGCCACGATGCGGATCGGCCAGTCCGGGTGCTGCACGCCCGCCGACCAGTCGCCGGTCAC
>Ga0075435_100000583_pt1 | contig 22323 bp, 19 predicted proteins | sample RhiMethybrSRZTD4_FD_75302 | JGI IMG/M metagenome (GOLD analysis project Ga0075435, IMG submission 75302) | Populus rhizosphere microbial communities from Tennessee, USA - Rhizosphere MetaG P. TD hybrid SRZTD4 | ecosystem: Host-associated > Plants > Roots > Rhizosphere > Soil | place: USA...
ACGCGCCCAGTTTAATCACTGAAATAGGCGCGGAAAGCGGCGAGCGCCCGGTCGATGCCGGCGGCGTCGACGTCGAGATGCGTCACCAGCCGCATCGGCGCCCGCACCAGGACCAGGACGCCGTGCTGCTTCATATGCTCGGCGAGCGGCGCCGCCTGGTCGGCGGCGATCTTCAGCAGCACCATGTTGGTATTGAGCTGCGCCTCGCGTCCGAGCTCGCGCAGTCCCCGGGCAAGCCGCGCCGCGTTTTCGTGATCGACGGCAAGCCGCTCGACGTTGTGCTCGAGCGCGTAGAGCCCGGCCGCCGCGATCACCCCGGCCTGGCGCATGCCGCCGCCAAGAATCTTTCGGGCTCGCTTTGCTTGCTGAATGACTTCGGAATTTCCAACCAGCACCGTACCGGCGGGGGCCCCCAATCCCTTCGACAGGCACGACGACACCGAGTCGAATCCGGCGCAGAGACGCTTGACGCTGGTCGTCTCGTGGACGGCGGCGTTGAAGATTCGCGCGCCGTCGAGGTGGGTGGCAATGCCTTTTTGTTTACCGAACTGAACGGCCTTTTCCAGGTAGGAACGCGGAATCGGCCGTCCCGTGATCGTGTTTTCCAGCGCCAGCAGGCGCGTGCGCGGGAAGTGCGGATCGTCGGGCTTGACCAGCGCCGCCGCCGCGTCCAGGTCTAGCGTGCCATCCGGCTGGTTGGGCACCACCTGCGGCTGGATCGAGCCCAGCACCGCGAGGCCGCCCGCCTCGTAGCGGTAGCTGTGCGCCTCGGAGCCAAGGATCACCTCGTCGCCGCGCTGGCAGTGGCTCATCAGCGCGGCGAGATTGGACTGCGTGCCGGTGGGGAAGAGCAGCGCGGCCTCGAAGCCGAAAAGCGCCGCCGCGCGCTCCTGCAGCCGGTTGACCGTCGGGTCGTCGCCGAAGACGTCGTCGCCGACCTCGGCGTCGTGCATCGCCTTGCGCATGCCCGCCGAGGGGCGGGTTACGGTATCCGAGCGCAGGTCGACGATCGCCGCCATGCGCCTATTAGAAACTAGATTTCGACCCGCGTGCCGAGCTCCACAACCCGGTTGGCCGGGATGTTGAAAAAGTCGGTGACGTTGCCCGCATTGCGCGCCATCGCCGCGAACAACCGGTCGCGCCAGGCCGCGGCGCCCTTGGCGCGCCCGCCCGACACGATCAGCGATCGCGACAGGAAGAACGACAGCTGCATGGGGTCGAAGTCAAGGCCCTGGCCGCGCGCCAAGTCGAGCGCTGCCATGACGTCGGGCCGATCCATGAAGCCGAAGCGCGCGCGCATCTGCGTGCAGCTGTCGTTGAGGCGCTTCAGCACCACGCGCTCGGCGTCCGGCACCCACGGCACGTCGACGAACTCCACGGTGAGGAACACCACGCGCTCGTGCAGCACCTGGTAGTGCTTGAGGCTGTGCAGCAGCGCGTGCGGCGTCCACTCCGGCATCGGCGCGAGGAACACCGCGGTGCCCGGTACGCGCTGCGGCGGGCTGAGGAACAGGCTCTCGAGCAGCTTGTCGAGCGGCACGCTTGCCGCATTCAGGCTGGCAAACATCGCCTCGCGCCCGCGCCGCCAGGTGGCCATGACGAAGAACACCACGGCGCCGAGCGCCAGCGGGAACCAGCCGCCGTCGAACACCTTGGTCAGCGCCGCGCCGAGGAAAGTGGCGTCGATCAGCAGGAAGAAGCCGGTCGCCAGAACGCACAGCCAGAGGGGATAGCCCCAGGCATTGCGCACGACGAAGAACGTGAGCAACGTCGTCACCAGCATGGTGCCCATCACCGCCACGCCGTAGGCCGAGGCGAGCTTCGACGAGCTGCCGAAGCCGATCACCGCCGCGGCCACCGCGGCCAGCAGGATCCAGTTCACCGCCGGGATGTAGATCTGGCCCATCACGCTCGGCGAGGTATGCCGCACCGTCAGCCGCGGCAGGTAGCCCAGCTGCACCGCCTGCTGCGTCATCGAGTAGGCGCCGGAGATCGTTGCCTGCGAGGCGATCACGGTCGCCGCCGTGGCGAGCGCCACCATCGGGTACAGCGCCCACGACGGGAAGGCGAGGTAGAACGGGTTTTCCAGCGCCTTCGGATCGGCGATCAGCAGCGCGCCCTGGCCGAAATAGTTGAGCACCAGCGCCGGCGCCACCAGCCCGAACCAGGCCCGGCGGATCGCGCTCTTGCCGAAATGGCCCATGTCCGCGTACAGCGCCTCGGCGCCGGTGATGGCGAGCAGCACCGAGCCGAGCACCACGAACGACGCGAAGCCGTGGCTGGTGGCGAACGCCAGGGCGTAGGCGGGATTGAGCGCCTCGAGGATCTCGGGGCGCTTGGCGATGTTCCATGCGCCTGCGGCGCCGATCGTCAGGAACCACAGCGCGCACACTGGCCCGAACAGCAGTCCGACAACGCCGGTTCCATGCTTTTGAATCAGAAATAGAAAAAACAGAATGGTGGCTGAAATCGGCACGACGTAAGGCTTGAACGCAGTCGTGCCGACTTCCAGGCCCTCGACCGCTGAAAGCACCGAGATCGCCGGCGTCAGCACCGCGTCGCCGTAGAACAGCGACGCGCCGAACACGCCGACGGCGAGCAGCGTCGCCGTCAGGCGCGGCCGCCCGCGCACCGAGGCCACCGCCAGCGCGAGCAGCGCCATGATGCCGCCCTCGCCGCGGTTGTTCGCGCGCAGCACCAGCAGCACGTACTTGAGCGAGACCACGATCATCAGCGCCCAGAAGATCGCCGACAGGCCGCCGAGGATGTTGGCCGAGGTGAGCGCGATGCCGTGCTCGGGGTTGAAGGTCTCCTTGACCGCGTACAGCGGGCTGGTGCCGATGTCGCCATAGACCACGCCGAGCGCAAGCAGGGTCAGCGCGGCCTGGGAGGACTGAAGGGGATGGGGGTTGTTGTTAGGGGAGGTCACCTCGGGCTCCTTTCTTCGGAACGAGGCGGGCCGCCACGTTACTCCCGCACTGCACAAAAATCAAACAGGCTTACTAACTATTTGTTTCTACTATATTTGTACGCGAGTCCCCAGTTCGATCACCCGGTTGGCGGGGATGTTGAAGTAATCGGTGATGTTCTCGGAATTGCGCGCCATGGCGGCGAACATGCGCTCGCGCCAGTAGGCCATGCCGGCGGCGTCCCCCTCGGTGGGAATGATCAGCTGGCGGGAGAGGAAGAACGAGGTCTGCATCGGGTCGAAATCGAGCCCCAGCGTGGCGCAAAGCTCCAGCGCCAGCGTCAGGTCGGGCCGGTTCATGAAGCCGTAGCGCACGCGCACGCGCCAGCAGCCGTTGCCGAGGCGCTGCACCTTGGCGCGGTCCTCGAAGCTCACCCAGGGCACGTCGCGGATCTCCACCGTCAGGAACACCACGCGCTCGTGCAGCACCTTGTTGTGGTTGAGGTTGTGCAGCAGCGCATGCGGCGTCGCGTCCGGCGTCGCCGTGAGGAACACCGCGGTTCCCGGCACGCGCGCCGGCGGCTCGCGGAACAGCGACTTGAGGAAGGCCTCGAGCGGGATCGACTGCTCGTTGAGGCGCGCGAACAGGATGTCGCGGCCGCGCCGCCAGGTGGTCATCACCACGAACACCGCGGCGCCGATGGCCAGCGGGAACCAGCCGCCGTCGGCGATCTTGAGCAGCGTCGCGGCAAAGAACGACAGGTCGACCACGGCAAAGCAGCCGGTGGCGAGCAGGCACAGCGCCAGCGGGTAGCCCCAGCCGTAGCGGATGACGAAGAAGGTGAGCAGCGTGTCCACCAGCATGGTGGCCGTGACCGCCACGCCATAGGCGCCGGCGAGGCGCGAGGAGGAGCCGAAGCCGATCACCGCCGCGACCACCACCGCGCACAGCATCCAGTTGACGGCCGGGAGGTAGACCTGCCCGATCTCGCGCGCCGAGGTCTGCACGATCGCCATGCGCGGCAGGAAGCCGAGCTGGATCGCCTGCTTGGTCATCGAGTAGGCGCCGGAGATCACCGCCTGCGAGGCGATCACGGTGGCCGCGGTGGCGAGCACCACCATCGGGTACAGCGCCCAGCCCGGAAACAGCAGGAAGAACGGGTTGCTCACGGTCTCGGGCCGCACCATCAGCAGCGCGCACTGCCCGAAATAGTTGAGCACCAGCGCCGGCGCCACCAGGCCGAACCAGGCGATGCGCACCGCCCCCTTGCCGAAATGCCCCATGTCCGCATACAGCGCCTCCGCGCCGGTGACGGCGAGCACCACCGCGCCGAGCACGACGAAGGATGCCGTGCCGTGGCTGCTGATGAAGCCGATGGCATGCAGCGGGTTGAGCGCCTCGAGCACCGCCGGCGCCTGCACGATGCCGTAGATGCCGGCAGCGCCGATGGCGATGAACCACACCATGGTCACCGGTCCGAAGAAGCGGCCCACCACCGCGGTGCCGTGTTGTTGAAAGGCGAAGAGCGCCAGCAGGACGCCGACGGCGATCGGCACCACGTAGGGCTTGAACGCCTGCGTGCCGACTTCCAGGCCCTCGACCGCCGAGAGCACCGAGATCGCGGGCGTCAGCACCGCGTCGCCGTAGAACAGCGAGGCGCCGAAGCAGCCGATCATCAGCAGCGGCAGGCGCCATTCGGGCCGTCCCTTGACCGCCGTCTGCGCCAGCGCGATCAGCGCCATCACCCCGCCCTCGCCCTTGTTGTCGGCGCGCATGATCAGCACCACGTACTTGAGCGACACCACGATCATCAGCGCCCAGAAGATGGTCGACAGCCCGCCGAGGATGTTGGCGGCGACCAGCGGGATGCCGTGCTCCGGCGAAAAGGTCTCCTTCACGGCGTACAGCGGGCTGGTGCCGATGTCGCCGAACACCACGCCGAGCGCGGCGAGCGTCAGCGCCGCCTGCGTCGACTTGCCGGAGAGGCGGCCGTGTTCCAACTACGGCGCCGGCGTCTTCAGCGCCGGGGCGAGGCGCAACTTGAGCGGCTCGCCCGCCGCGGGCAGCGTCTTCTCCGCCGGCGGCGAGCCGTGCTGCAGGGCCAGGAGCAGCGCCATCGCCAGCGCCGCGGCGGCGACGGCGGCGGCGATCGTTTTCCAGGGCAGCGGCGGGGTGGCGGCGCGCGCCTCGCGGCGCGCGCGCTCGCGCTCGAGCCGCGCGGCGTCGTCCTGCGCCTCGGTGCGCGCCATGGCCGTGCGGCGCAGCTCCTGCTCGCGCGCGGCGCGAACCTGCGCCGCCGCCAGCGCGGCCTGTGCCGCCGTCGCGGCGGCCGCTGCCGTGCGGCGCAGCGCTTCCTCGGCCGCGATGCGCAGTCGCAATGCCTCCGCCGATGCGGCTTCCGCGGCGGTTCGCCGCGAGGCGATCGCCTCGCCCTTGCGCTCGGCTTCCAGGCGCGCCGCCACCGCCTGCGCGGCGACGCTCTCCGCCTTGGCGCTGTCCTGGGCGGCGGCGGCGGCGCGGGCGTCGGCCGCGGCGCGGCGCTCCGCGGCGATGCGCAGCCCATCCTCGGCCTGCAGGCGCTCCTGCGCGGCCTGCCCGGCGCGCGCCGCAGCGGCGCCCGCCGATTGCGCCTTCGCCGCCAGCGCCTCCTCGGCGGCGATGCGCGATTGCAGCATCGCCGTGGCCCTCGACTCGGCCTCGGCGCGTTCGCGCGCCAGCGTCTCGCTGCGCCGCTCGGCCTCGAGGCGCGCCTGCAGCTCGGCGGCCGCCTTGCCTTCCGTCGCCTCGCGCTCGTGGGCCGCGCGCAGCGCGGCCGTTTCCGCCTCGATGCGGGCGAGCGCCGCGCGCCGCATTTCGGCATCGAGCGCCATGCGCTCGCGCGAGGCCTGCTCGGCCTGCAGCTCGGCGCGCGCCGCCACGTCGGCCTCGCGCTTCAGGTTCTCCTCGGTCGCCTTGCGTGCCTGCAGTTCGGCCGCGGCGGCGGCCTCCGCCGCCGAACGCTCGTTCGCCGCCTCGCGGCGCCGCGCCTCCTCCTCGATGCGGCCGCGCAGCGCGCTTTCCGCCTGGGCTTCGCCTTGCTCGCGCTCGCGTGCGAGCCGCGCCGCCTCGGCGTCCGTCCGGGTGCGCTCGGCAGCCGCCTCCCGCGCGGCGCTCTCGGCCAGTTCCCTTTCGCGCGCCGCCTCCGCCGCCACCGCTTCCGCCGCGGCGAGCGCCGCCGCGCGCACGCGCAGCATTTCCTCGGCCTGGGCGCGCTCCTGCGCCTTCGCCGCCAGCACCCGCTCGGCGGCGTGGCGTTCCTGGGTCTCGTGGCGCGCCCGCTCCTTCGCGTCTTCGGCCGCGCGGGCCGCCGCGGTCGCCTCGGCATCGGCCGCGGCGCGCTGCTCCGCGGCCAGGCGCAGCGCGCTTTCAGCCTCCGCACGCGCCTGCTCCAGGCGCTCGGCGTGGCGCGCGTGCGCTTCGCGCTCCTTGGCCGCGGCAGCCGCCTGGCGCTCGAGCGCCACCCGCTCGGCGGTGGCGAGGCGCGCCTGCTCCTCCTCCGCCGCCCGCAGCCGCGCCTGCTGCGCGGCGGCGAGCTCGGCCTCCGCGGCCGCGCGCGCCTCCGCTTCGCGCCGCGCGCGCTCTTCCGCGTTGCGCTTCTCGCGTGCCGACTCCAGCGCGCGGGACTCGGCCTGCGCGCGCTCGCGCATCTCGCGGCGCGCCTGCTCCTCGGCGGCGGCGCGCTCGCGCATCGCCGCCGCCGCCGCGGCTTCGGCCTCGGCGCGGGCGCGCGCGTGCGCCGCCGCCTCCTCTTCCTTGCGCCGGCGCCCTTCAGCCAGCGCCGCCGCCTTCTTCTCGGCTTCTTCGCGGCTGCGCGCCTCGGCGAGCGCGGCCGCCTCGGCGCGCTCGCGTTCCTGCACCAGGCGCGCCGCCTTGGACTCGGCCTCGACGCGCGCGTGCGCCAGGCGCCGCAGCTCGACCTCGGCCTGCTGGCGCTCGCGCGCCAGGTCGAGCGCGCGCTTCTCCTCGCCGGCGCGCGCCTGCGCCGTTTCCCCGGCGACGCGGTCCTTTTCCAGGCGCTCGCGCTCGGCGGTCTTCAGGTGGTCGAGCGGCTTGCTCACCGGGCCTTCTTGCCGACGGCAAAGTCGAGGTTGATCATGTCGCCGAGCGCGTCCGAATAGGCCTCGCGCACCTTCTTCATGACCGGCAGCGCCTTCTTGAAGGCCTCCACCAGCTTCGGGTCGAACAGCGTGCCCGTGCCCTTGGCGATTTCGGCCGCCGCGACGTCCGGGCTCCTCGGCTCGCGATAGAACTGCGTGGTGGTCATCGACTCGAAGGCATCGACGATCGCCATGGCGCGTCCCGGCCAGGGAATCGCCTCGCCCTTGAGCCCCTGCGGATAGCCGCTGCCGTCCCAGTGCTCGTGGTGGCACAGCGCAATCTGGCGCGCCAGCTTGAGCAGCGGGTCGTCGTGCTCGCCGATGATCTCGGCGCCGATCTGCGGGTGGCGCTTGACGCGCTCCCAGTCGGGCGCGGAGAGCTTTTCCTTCTTGCGCAGGATCTCGGCCGGCACGCCGAGCTTGCCGACGTCGTGCAGCGGCGCGGCCACCGCCATCGCCTCGACCACCTGGGGATTGGCGCCCGCGGCCTGCGAGATCAGCTTGGCGTACTGCGCTAGGCGCACCACGCGGTTGCCGACCGCCGCGCTCTCATGCATCTCCATGGCGCGCGCCAGGCGGCGGATCAGCTCGGCGCGCGTCTTCTCCAGCTGCGCGGTGCGCTCCAGCACCAGCTGCTCGAGCTCGTGGCGCTGGTTGGCGAGCGCCACGTGCGTGCGCACGCGCGCCCTCAGCACCGCCGCGTTGATCGGCTTGGTGATGTAGTCCACCGCGCCGCGCTGGAAGCCCTCGGCCTGGTCCTTGGGCTCGTTCTTGCCGGTGAGGAAGATCACCGGGATGTCGGCGGTGGCGGCGTCGCCCTTGATCGCCTCGCAGACCTCGAAGCCCGAGACGCCCGGCATCTCGACGTCGAGCAGGATCAGGTCCGGCCGCGGCGTGCCGCCCGCCATCTCGATCGCCGTTCCCGGATCGGACGCGGTCAGCACGTCGTGGTCGCTGCCCAGCGCCCGCGCCATCAGCGCGAGCAGGTCGGTGTCGTCGTCGACCGCGAGGATGACCGGTTTTGCGCTCACTCGGGCGAAGTGTAGCCCGCCTGCGCCAGGCGGGCCTTCGCCTGCGGCCCGGCGAGGAAGGCGATGAATTCCGCCACCGACGGCTTCAGCTTCAGGTTGACTGCGACATACACGGTGTATTTCTGCAGCTCCGGCGGCAGCGGGCCGGCGAGCTTCACGCCCTTCACCGGCAGGATCTCGCTGATCTGGTGGATGCCGAGCTCGATTTCGCCCCGACCGACGGGCTCGGTGACGTAGCCGCCTTGCCCAAGATGGGTCTTGGGTTGCATTTCATTCTCAATGTTTAGTTTCTTGATGATTTCAAAAACATGCTTCCCGCTCGTCCCTGTCTTGGGATCGATGTAGACCACCGATTTCGCCGCCAGCAGCGTGCGCTTGAACGCCTCGGGAGTCGAGATATCCGGCGACGGCGCTTTTTCGTTAACCGCCACGCCGATGCCGACGCGTGCGATCGGCGTGCCCCTGAGCTTGAGCTGCTCCGCCACTTCGCTGGTGACGACCACCATGTCCACCGCGGCACCGTCGGCGAGCGACTTGGTGAGCCGGCCCATCGGCTGGTACTCGATCTTCACGCGGTGCGCGGCGAAGCTCGCGGCCAGCGGGTCGATGAAGGACTTGGCGGCGCCGCCGGAAAGGACTTTTATTTCTTCAGAAAAAACCATTTCTGTAAAAAGCAAAAGCGCAATCAGCACCGCGATTCTCATGCTCGCTTTCCCTTGCGCTTGGCCTTCTCCAGCAAGCGCGCGTAGCCGGTGGGCGGCACCGGCTCGCCGTAGAGGAAGCCCTGCACCTCGTCGCAGTCATGCCGCTTGAGGAAGCGCAGCTGCGCCTCGGTCTCCACGCCCTCGGCGATCACCTTGAGGTGCAGGCTGTGGCCGAGGGAGATGATGGCCTGGGCCAGCACGCCCTCGTCCTCGTCGGCGCCGGCGCCGATCTCGCGCACGAAGGAGCGGTCGATCTTCAGCGTGTCGATCGGCAGGTTCTTCAGGTAGGACAGGCTCGAGTAGCCGGTGCCGAAGTCGTCCACCGACAGCGTCACGCCCAGCGATTTCAATCCCTGCAGCGTGGCGATCGCCGCCTCGACGTTGTGCATCACCATGCTCTCGGTGAGCTCGACCTCGAGCTGCGCCGGCTCGACCCGCGTGTCCTCCAGGATGCGCGACACCATGCGCACCAGGCCCTCCTGGCGGAACTGGCGCGCCGACAGGTTGACCGACACCACGCCGGGGTTCAGCCCCTGGTCCATCCAGCTGCGGTTCTGGCGGCAGGCCTCGTGCAGCACCCACTCGCCGAGCTGCACGATCAGCCCGGTTTCCTCGGCCAGCGGGATGAAGCGCGCCGGCCGCACCAGGCCCCACTCCGGGTGCATCCAGCGCACCAGCGCCTCGCAGCCGATCACGGCGCCGCTCTTCACGTCGACCTTCTGCTGGTAGTGCAGCAGGAATTCCTGGCGCTCGAGCGCGCGGCGCAGCGCGTTTTCCATCTGCAGGCGCTCGTTGACGCGCTCGTTCATCTCCGAGGTGTAGAACTGGAAGTTGTTGCGGCCGTGCTCCTTGGCGCGGTACATGGCGGCGTCGGCGTTCTTCAGCAGCGTGTCGACGTCCTCGCCGTCCTGCGGGTACAGGCTGATGCCGGCGCTGCAGGTGACGTAGAGCTCCTTGCCCTCGATGGTGATCGGCTCGGCGACGCGCGAGGCGATGCGCTGCATGGCGCGGAACACCACCTCCTCGTTCGACTGGCCGTTGAGGATGATGACGAACTCGTCGCCGCCCACGCGCCCGACGGTGTCGCCCTCGCGCAGCACGCCGCGCAGCCGCTCGGACATGCCCTTGAGCAGCTTGTCGCCGATGCTGTGCCCGAGGCTGTCGTTGACGAACTTGAAGTGGTCGAGGTCCATGAACACCACCGCCGTGTTGCGCGGCGTGCGCTTGCCGTACACCGCCTGGCGCAGGCGGTCGTTGAGCAGGTTGCGGTTGGGCAGCCCGGTCAGCGTGTCGTAGTTGGCCTGGTGCTCGAGCTGCACCTGGTAGGCCTTGCGCTCGATCGAGTAGTGCATCGCGCGCACCAGCAGCTCGCGGTCGAGGCGCCCCTTGACCAGGTAGTCCTGCGCGCCGCTCTTCACCGCCGACAGCGCGAGGGTGCGGTCGTCGTTGCCGGTCAGCACGATAATCGGCACGGTGGGCGAGTGGGCGTAGACCTTGGCGAAGGTCTCCAGGCCCATGCTGTCGGGCAGCGACAGGTCCAGCAGCACCAGCGAAGTCTCGCCCGCCGCCAGCAGCTCGAGACCGCGCGAGAGCCGGTCGGCGGTGTTCAGCGAAAACGGCGCGTCGGGATCCTCGCCGAGCATCTCGCGGATCAGCCGCGCATCGCCGGCGTTGTCCTCGATCAGGAGGACGGTGTGCATGTCAGAGGTCAGCAATCACCGTCTCAATGTCCGTTGGGCGGCAGCGTCACGACGGTCAGCCAGAACCGGTCGATCGAGCGCACGACCACGATGAACTTCTCGAGATCGACCGGCTTGGTGACATAGCAGTTGGCGTGCAGGTTGTAGGTGCGCAGCACGTCTTCCTCGGCCTTCGACGTGGTCAGCACGACCACGGGGATACGCTTCAGGTCGTCGTCGGTCTTGATCTCCTCCAGCACCTCGCGGCCGTCCTTTTTCGGCAGGTTGAGGTCGAGCAGGATGATGTCGGGCCGCGGCGCGTCCTTGTGCTTGCCGCGGCGCTTGAGGAATTCCATCGCCTCGACGCCGTCCTTCATCCAGTAGAGGTTGCTGTAGACCTTGCCCTCCTTCAGCGCCTCGCGCGTCAGGCGCTCGTCGCCGGGATTGTCCTCGACCAGCAGGATCTCGACCGGCCTGTTTTCTTCAACCATGTGGCTTTTCTCTCCCCTTGGGTAGCGTGAAATGGAACGAACTGCCCGCGCCGGGCTGGGACGTCACCCAGATGCGCCCGCCGTGGCGCTCGACCACCTTCTTGCAGATGGCGAGGCCGATGCCGGTTCCCGGGTACTCGGTCTTGTTGTGCAGGCGCTGGAACACCATGAAGATGCGCTCGAAGTACTGCGGCTCGATGCCGATGCCGTTGTCGGCGACGGCGAATTCCCATTCCGCATCCAGTTCCTTGGCCGCCACATGGATCCGCGGCACCGACGAGGAGCGGAATTTCAATGCATTGCCGATCAGGTTCTGGAACAGCTGCGTCAGCTGCATGTCGTCGGCGCTCGCCGTCGGCAGCGGGTCCCAGGTCACCGCGGCGCTCGATTCCTCGATGGCGGTGCGCAGGTTGCTGATCGCGCGGCGCAGCGGCGCCTCCACCTCGACCGGCTGGAATTCCTTGCCGCGGGTGCCGACGCGCGAATAGGCGAGCAGGTCCTCGATCAGCTGCTTCATGCGCGCCGCGCCCTCGACCACGAAGCCCATGAACTCCTTGGCGTCGCCGTCGAGCCGGTCGCCGTAGCGGCGCTGCACCAGCTGGGTGTAGCTCGACACCATGCGCAGCGGCTCCTGCAGGTCGTGCGAGGCGACGTAGGCGAACTGCTCCAGCTCGGCGTTGGAGCGCTTGAGCTCGTCGTGCGCCGCGGCGAGCGCCGCCTCGGCCTGCTTGCGCTCGGTGATGTCGTGGAAGATGGCGATCTCGTAGAGCGGCGCGCGCGCCTCGTTCCTCACCAGCGCGATCACCACCTCGGCCCAGACCACCTGGCCGCCCGGCCTGAGGTAGCGCTTCTCGAAGCGCACCGCTTCCGCCTCGCCGGCGAGGATGCGCTTGCGGATCGGGTCGGAGACATCGCGGTCTTCCGGGTGCGAGACGTCCTTGACCGAGGAGCCGAGGAGCTGCGCTTCGCTGCGCCCGAGGATTTCGCACAGGCTGCGGTTGACGCGCGTGAAGCGGCCGTCGACCACGTGCGCGATGCCGGCCGCCGCCAGCTCGAAGGTCTGGCGAAAGCGTGCCTCGCTCTCGCGCAGCGCCATCTCGGCGTTGCGCTGCGCGGTGATGTCGCCGATGGTCGAGACGATGCCGTACCAGTCGGCCTGGCCGGGATGGCGCAGGAAGGCGGTGTTGACCGACAGCCAGGTCAGTCGCCCTTCGGGGCGCTGGATGCCGACGACGTAGTTGGTCAGGCCCTCGCCGGAGCGCAAGGTGACGCGCGTCGGGCGGTCCTTTTCGCCGAGCGGCCGGCCATCGGCATGCACGCAAGGCAGCAGCGAGGTGAAGCCGGCCGCGCCGATGATGTCCACCAGCGGCAGGCCGATGATGCGCTCAGCGGCCTGGTTGCCGGCGATGATGTTGAGCGCCTTGTCGTAGACCAGGATGCCCTCGTTGGCGGAGTCGACCACCGCGCGGAAGCGCTCCTCGCTTTCGCGCAGCCGGGCCTCGGCGTTCTTGCGCGCGGTGATGTCGACGATCACCCCGACCAGGCCGTCGGACTCGCCGCCTTCGCCGCGGAAGGTCGCCTTGTAGTAGATGGTGTCGCGGTGCTCGCCGGCGAAGGTGGTGATCGGCGTCTCGTAGCGCTGGCCGCCGGGGCGCAACCAGAGCTCCATGTCCTTGGCGCCGTGCAGCGCGGCGACCGCCGGGTTCTGCGGGTAGAGGTCGGAGACCTTCTTGCCGAGGAATTCCTCGCGCGCGATGCCGAAGAACTCCTCCCAGGCCTGGTTGACGGCGAAGTAGCGCCCGTCGCGCCCCTTGACGAAGACCGGCAGCGGCAGCGACTCGAGGAATTCGATCATCGAGGCCTGCTTTGGCACCTGCTTTTCGGCGTGTTTTGCCTTGGCCATGGCTGCTGCGGCGATTCTACGCCGCTCAGCCATACAAACCCTTCGCTGTCGCTTTGTGGAGAACCAGCGCAACAATGGCTTCCAGCGTCGGCGCCGACACGCCGCGCGCTCGTGCGCGCTCCAGCGGCGCGGTGAGCTGCGCGTCGATCTCCATCGGCCGGCCGCGCTCGTAGTCCTGCAGCATCGAGGGCTTGTGCCCCACCGCGCCGGAGGACTGCCCGCCGCCGGGGCGCTTCGGTGCGCGCTCGACGTCGACGCCATCGGCCCGCGCGATGGCCTTGCCCTCGGCGCCGAGGCGCGCCATGACCTGCGCCAGGTGCGGATCGCCGCGCACCTCGTCGACCGTCGCTCCGGTGAGCGTGGTCAGCGAGGAGGTGCCGAGGTTCTGCAGCAGCTTGGCCCAGATCGACTGGCGGATGTCGTCCAGCGGCGGCGACGACAGCCCGGCGTTTTCAAGGATCTTCCTTAACGCGGCGATTCTTGCCGATGAAGAAGCGTCGGCTTCGCCGACCACGATCATGTTGTTGCCGGGGACGTAGTTCTTGATCACCCCGGGCTCGACGATCGTATTCGCCGAATAGGCGACGCCGCCGATGACGCGTTTCAGAGAAAAGGCGCGCGCCAGCCGGCCGCCGGGATCGAGGCGCGTCAGCTCCTTCGCGTACCACCAGGGGATGCCGTTCTGCACGAAGGCCACGGCGGTGTCCGGCCCGAGCAGGGGCGCCGCGCCGTCGGCGAAGCTGCCGAGCTGGTTTGCCTTGAGCGTCACCAGCACCATGTCCTGGGGGCCGAGCTCGGCGGGCGAATCGCTGGCTTCCGGCTTGCCGGAAATCACCTCGTTTCCGTGCAGCAGCCGCAGTCCGTTCTTTCGAATCGCTTCCAGTTGCGCGCCGCGGGCGACGACCGAGACCTGCTCGCCCGAGGCGGCCAGTTTCGCTGCGATGTGGCCGCCGACCGCGCCGGCGCCGAAAACGCAGAGTTTCATAGAATATGATCTTACCGATGAAAATCTGCCGCTTTGACGAGAATCGCGTCGGCGTCGTGCTCGACGACGGCGTGCACGACGTCACCAACGTGCTGTCGCGCCTGCCCTCCTACAGTTACCCGTTGCCGAAGTACGACGTTTTGATTTCGAATCTCGGGGAATTGCGGCCTTTCATGCTCGAACAGGCGAAAAAATCCCCTGTCGTAACCCCGAAGAAACTCCTCTCGCCGGTCGCCAACCCGGGAAAGATCATCGCCGCGCCGGTGAACTACACCAAGCACCTGCAGGAGGCACTCGCCGACAAGGGCATCCACCACGGCAATCTCATCGGCGAGATCCACAAGGTGGGCATGTTCCTCAAGGCCACCAGCGCCGTGGTCGGCCCGGGCGAAGGCGTGCACCTTATTCACACCGACCGGCGCAACGACCACGAGGTGGAGCTCGCGGTCGTCATCGGGCGCCGCATCCGCAATGCGTCCGCGGCTGAAGCGCAGGCGGCGATCGCCGGCTACTGCATCGGCCTGGACATGACCATCCGCGGCCCCGAGGAGCGCAGTTTCCGCAAATCGCCGGATTCCTACTGCGTTCTCGGCCCGTGGCTGGTCACGGCGGATGAAATTCCGGACCCCAACGACCTTGCCATCTCGATTCTCGTGAACAAGGAAAAAAAGCAGGACGCCCATACCAGCGATCTCATCATCAAAGTCGCCGACCTCGTCGCCTGGGGCTCGAGCTTCTACAGCCTGCACCCGGGCGACGTGCTGCTCACCGGCACGCCGCAGGGCGTCGGTCCGGTGAAGGCCGGCGACACCATGGAGGCGACGATCGAGCGCATCGGCTCGATGCGCGTCGCGGTGTCGGCGGCGTGAACCGGCTCCTGGCCACGACCGTCGTCGGCAGCTATCCGCAGCCGCATTGGCTGATCGACCGCTCGGTCCTCGGCGCCAAGGTGCCGCGCGTTCGCGCGCCGGACCTCTGGAGGATCAAGCCGCCTTTCCTGCAGGAAGCCCAGGACGACGCCACCCTGCTCGCCATCCGCGACATGGAGACCGCGGGCATCGACATCATCACCGACGGCGAGATGCGGCGCGAGAGCTATTCCAACCGCTTCGCCACGGCGCTCGAGGGCATCGACATCGAGCGGCCGGGCTCGACCATCAACCGCACGGGCCAGCCGATTCCTGTGCCCAGAATTTCAGGAAAAATAACAAGAAAAATGGCGGTGGAAGTGGCGGATGTGCTGTTCCTGCGGAAAAACACGTCCAGGCAGATCAAGATCACCCTGCCCGGCCCGTTCACCATGGCGCAGCAGGCGCAGGACGACTACTACAAGGACGAAGAGGCGGTGGCGATGGCCTTCGCCGACGCGGTGAACCTGGAGATCCGCGACCTGTTCGCCGCCGGCGCCGACGTGGTGCAGCTCGACGAGCCCTGGCTGCAGGCGCGGCCCGGGCCCGCGGCGCGCTACGGCGTCAAGGCGATCAACCGGGCGCTGGCCGGCATCCGCGGGACCACGGTGGTTCACGTCTGCTTCGGCTACGCCGCGGCGGTGCACGACAAGCCCACCGGCTACTCCGTGCTGCCGCAGCTCGCCGACACCACGGCGACGCAAATCTCGATCGAGGCCGCGCAACCCAGGCTGGACCTGGGCGTATTGAAGGATCTTTCGCCCAAGACGGTGATGCTTGGCGTCATCGATCTTGGAACTGAAGGCGTCGAAAAAGAAAAGGAAGTGCAGTCGAGAATCGAAAAAGCGCTGCAATACATTGCTGCCGAAAAACTGCTGGTGGCGCCCGATTGCGGCATGAAATACCTGCCGCGCGCCGCCGCCTTCGGCAAGCTGCAGGCGCTCGCCGCCGGCGCGGCGCTCGCGCGCAGGCAGCTCGGCTAGCCGCCGCCCAGGCGCAGGAATTTCTGGATGCGCCGGCCGAAGCCGACTTCGGCGGTGTACAGGTTGCCCTGACGGTCGATCGCCATGTTGTGCACCCACTTGAACTCGCCCGCCATGTGCCCGGTGCGCCCGAAGCTGCCGTACTGCGTGCCGTCCGAGCGCCGCAGCACGTAGATGCGGCCGTTGGCGCCGTCGGCGACGTAGAGGTAGGCCTGGGCGCTGTCCTGCGACAGCACCATGTCCCACACCGAGCCGTTGGCCAGCGTCTGCGCCTCGACGCGGAACTCGTGCTTGAAGCCGCCCTGCTTGTCGAACACCTGGATGCGGTTGTTGACCCGGTCGCAGACGTACACCAGGCCGTCGTGCGACAGGCGCACGCAATGCACCGGGTTGCCGAACTGGCGCGACGGCGGCCGCAGCGGGTCGTAGGGCGGCTGCTTGTCGTCGCTCGGCGCGCCGCCGTAGGCGCCCCAGTGGCGCTTGTACGCGCCGGTCGTCGCGTCGAAGACGACGACGCGGCGGTTGCCGTAGCCGTCGGCAACGAATAATTCCTGATTTTTTTCGTCCAGGACCATATGCGCGGGGCGTCCCAGCTGGGTTCGGCTGTTGCTGCCCTCGGACTTGCCGGGCCGGCCGATCTGCAGCAGGAACTTGCCGTCGGGCGTGAACTTGAGGATCTGGTTGTCCTCTTCCGCGTTACCGGCGATCCAGACATTGCCCTGCGGATCGACATAGATGCCGTGCTCGCTCTTCGGCCAAGCGATCTTCGGATCGGCCGGCCCCCAGCCGCGCAGGTAGCGCCCCTCGGCGTCGAACTCGACCACCGGCGGCATCGAGCGGCAGCAGCGGTGCGTCACCGGCCGGCTCTCCTTGGCGTTCCATTCGTCGGGCAGCAGCGTCGAGGGCCGGTGCACCGCCCAGACGTGGCCGTTGCGCTCGTCCACGGCGATTCCCGACACCTGGCCCAGCACCAGCTGCACGCCCTGCGCCTCGGGCAGCGGCTTCGGCCAGGCGGGATCCACCCGGAACAAGGGCACCTCGCTTCCCGTCAGCGACGGCTGACCGGAGCACGCGGCGAGAATCAAGGCGGCGATCGTCACGGCTCGCTTCATGGCGCAACCTCCTGCCGCCGATGCTAGCATCGCGGCGCCATGAAAATCACTGCGATCGACACCGCCGTCCTCACCGTTCCCACGCCCAAGCCCATCGCGCTGCAATATCCGCAGCACAAGCTGGTGGTGGCGCAAATCGCCACCGACGGAGGGCTGCAAGGACTCGGCTACAGCCTGGCCTTCGCCGGCGGCGGCGCCGAGGCGGTGCACGCTTACCTAGAGACGCGCCTGAAGCCCGCGCTGCTCGGCGAGGACCCGCTGTTCGTCGAGCGCCTGTGGGAGAAAATGTTCCGCGTCGACATGGGCATCCGCAAGCAGGGCGTTGCCGGCTACGCCCTCGCGGCGATGGACATCGGCCTGTGGGATATCGTCGGCAAGGCCGCCAGGCTCCCGCTCTACAAGCTGTGGGGCGCATACAGCGACAGCATCCCGGCCTACGGCAGCGGCGGCTGGGCGAATTACGCCGTGTCCGACCTGGTGGGCGAGGCGGAGCACTACGCCGCGCAAGGCTGCCGCTACTACAAGATGAAGATCCACAGCCCCGACCCGAAGGTGAACCGCGACCGTGTCGCCGCGGTGATGAAGGCGGTGGGCGGAAAGATGCGCATGATGGTGGACGTCAACCAGCGCCTCGACGTGGTCGGCAACCAGCGCCAGGCGCGGTTGCTCGAGGAGTTCGACCTCGTCTGGTACGAGGAGCCGGTGCTGGCCGAGGACTACGCCGCGTGCGCCGAGGTCGCGGCGAGCATCAACATCCCGGTCGCGACCGGCGAAAACAACCACACGCGCTACGAGTTCCGCGAGCTGATCGAGCGGCGCGCAGCGCGCTACCTCATGCCCGACGTGTGCCGGGCCGGAGGCTTCAGCGAGACGATGCGCATCGGTCGACTCGCCGCGGCGCACCAGGTGGCGCTCACGCCGCACCTGATCCACGAGCTCTCGCTGCACATCGTCGGCGCGCTGCCGAACGGCTTCCTGGTGGAGTACATGGATTGGGCGCCGCCCGACCTGTTCGAGGAGCTGCCGCAGTGCCGCGACGGGCGCTTCAAGGTCCCGGAACGCCCCGGCCACGGAATGGCGCTCGCCGGCGGCGCCTTGAAGAAATACGCGAGTACCGGGTGACCATATTTGTCAGCCTCTGACGCAGCGAGGCTGTGAATTGGTGACTTTTTTCATGCTTTTCATATTTTTGGCACACTATCGGTCATGGCACATGACTTGCAGCGTCAGGCGGGAGCAAGGGGAGAGGCTTAAGCGCATGGGACGGAACAGTCAGGCGGGATTCACGCTCATCGAAGTGATGATCGTGGTCGCGGTCATCGGCATCCTCGCCGCGGTGGCCATGCCCACCTTCCGCGACTACTCGGCGCGCGCCAAGGTTACCGAGGCGCTGGTGCAGCTGACCAACTGCCGCAACATCATCCAGGAAGTCTACATGTCGGGCGGTGCGCTGCCGGGCGTGGACGGCTGGGGCTGCGAGGCGGATAACCCGTCCAAGTTCGTCGAGCGCATCAGCACCACCAACGAAGGCATCGTCAAGGTCACGCTCGGCGGCCAGGTCGGCGACCTGCGGCTGGCGTTCCACGACATCACCATGGCGCCGATGAACTCGAGCAACCAGGTGATGGGCGACCTCGACGTCGGCTCGGCGGTGCGCCGCTGGCGCTGCGGCAGCACCACGGACGGCACCGACCTCAACCCGAACTTTCTCCCGGCGTCCTGCCGGGGCATCTGATTCCCGCAGGCTTCACCAAGGTCGTCCTGTTCACTGATCGCGACGGCCGCGCGCGCTGGCGCGAAGAGGCGGTTGCGCTGCCCGAGGGAAACCCGCAGGCGATGCTCTCGAAGCTCTTCGCGAGCGGCGGCTACCAGCTGCGCCACAGCCCGGCCGGCTTTCGCAGCACCTGGCACTGCACGCCCAACCCGCAGTGGGTCTTCATTCTCGGCGGCGAGATGGAGATCGGCCTGCAGGACGGCAGCACGCGCGTCTTCAGGCCGGGGCAGCATTTCTATTCCGCCGACGTGCTGCCGGCGGGCGCGACGTTCGACGCCAGGGTGCACGGCCACTGGAGCGCCCAGCGGGGACCCGACCCGCTGGTGACGCTCTTCGTGCGCGGCTAGCTCACTCTGCCAGGGGCGAGTTCAATCCGCGAGCGGATTGGGCCTGAGCTGGATGTGAACGGCACGCGGGCGGCTGCCCTTGCCGCCTTCCATCAGCCAGGGCGTGCGATCGCCGCTCGTGCTCCACAGCCCGCGGCCCTTCCATCCCGCGTTCGCGTCGTCGATGCGGCCGTCGAGGCCTTTGGCGAAGAAGCCCATCGGGTACGGGATGCGCAGCATGACCATCTTCCCGTCCTTGAGGGCCATGAACCCGCCGTTAAGGTTGCCGGTGGCGATCGGCACGTTCTCGCCGAGACCGAGCGTGTTGTGCTGGTCGACCCAGGTGTAATAGCTCGCCTCGGCGCTGTTCTTCTCGAATCCCTCGTGCCCCGGCCCGGGGAAGCGGTGGTAGGCGAAGCCTTCCGCGCAATGGTTGCCGGTGGCGCCGGGGCCGTTGAGCGGTGACTTGCACTTGCGCCGGTCGAAGCTGATGAAGCCGCCATTCGCGCCCGAGCCCCACACGACCCCGTTGCCGTCGATGTCGCCGCCGCGCAAGCCGACAAAGCCCGCCGGCAGCGCGTAGAACTCGGACAGGGTGGTCTTCGGGTCGAAGCGCAGGAAGCCGGCAGTGCCGGCGAACACGTTGAACGTGTACCAGACCGAGCCATCGCGCGGATTCGGCATCACGGCGTAGGGGCCCGAGCCGGCGATGCGCATGTCCTTGCCGGCCTCGGCGGGCTTTCCGGGCTCGGTGTATCCGTCCACCTTGCCATTGCCGTTGGTGTCGAGCACCCACGGCGCCCAGCCCTGCGCCTTGACGGCGTCGCCGGTCTCGTCGAACAGCCTGGTGTTGAGCCAACCCGCCACCGGGCCGGTGCCGGAAAACCAAAGCGTGTCGTCGGCGTCGTAGCCGAACTGCGGGTGGTGCGTGCCGAAGCAGGTGTCGACCAGCGTGTATTTCATCGTCTTCGGGTCGAGCATCGTCACCTGGCGCTGCGACATGTCCATCGGGAAAGCCTTGGCCGACGGGTGGTCCGACCCCTTCCTGCAGTAGGCGGGGTTGTGGTCGCCCCGCACGTTTGCCGCAAACCACACGCGTCCCTTGCGATCGAACATGCCGTTGTGGTTATTGCCCTTCTGCGACCAGATCTTCTCCATTCCCCAGTACGGCGACGGCGCGAACGGCTTGTCGAGGGCCGAGGCGTGGAATGGCGGCCCGAACGACTCGGGCACGCTGTCGTTCAGCACGGACATCCTGAAGAAGGACACCGTGTGCGTCTTCGGATCGAGGATCGGAATGTTGTCGCTCGAATACTCCGACGAACCGTAAAGCGGCCCGTAGGCGTTTACCGAGGGGTGGCGGCGGTCCGACGAGATCAGGTCGTGCAGGAAGGTCTTCTCCGTGCCCCATTCCCAGGAGGTGATGACCACGTTGCGTTCGACGCCTTGCGGGCGCGGCGGCTTCGATTTCGGCAGCTCGCCCTTGGCGATGCGATCGGTCCACTCGCCGTAGTAGGCGAACGGCACGCCGCCGAGCTGCTTGGCGAGCCGCTCCATCATGAACGAGCCGGTGTGGCCGGAAATGACGCGGCGCGCCCAGGCCTGCTCGCCCGACTTGAATTCACCGAGCGCGGCGGGGATGGTGCGCGTCGATTCCTGGCCGAGGGCGTGGCAGCCGATGCAGTCGGTGTTGTTCATCCGGCGCCGCCAGATTTCCTGCGTGATGTCCTTGGGAATGCTGGTCGAGCCGCCGAAGTCCTTCGCCGGCGGAATCTTCAGCATCGAATACCAGTAGACCGCCGGGTAGTAGTGCGCCGCGGCCGTAGCGTTCGGCGCGCTCACCGCGGCATGATTGAGCACCTGCCCCGGCTTGCCGCGCAGCCTGGCCGAATCGACCAGGCCGTAGCCGCGCACCCAGACGCTGTAGTTGGCCGTCGGCAGGTCCGGTATAAGGTAGCGCCCCTTGTCGTCAGTGACGACGATGCGCGCAAACTTGGTGGGCAGCTCGGTGGTTTCCGCGATGACCCAGACTCCCGCCTCGGGGCCCTTGGGCCCGGTAACGGTACCGCGGATGTCGGCGGCCAGCGCCGGGAATGCCGCGGCGAGCGCCGCGACGATGCAGGTCTGCAGGGTGGTCTTCATGGACTTCTCCTCTGCGTAAAGTCTACCTTCAGCGCGACGAGGTGAACATGATCAGGTTTGCGATTGCTGCACTGCTTTCAGCGTCAGGCGGGCATCAGGCCGTGTTTTTCCAGTACGGGCGCTGAAGTAGCGAGGAAGTCGAGCCAGGATTTCACCGCGGCCCCATTCGATCCCGCGGCAGGCACGCCCGCCGAGAAAAAGGTCGTGCAGGCGATGTCCGCGGGCAGCGGGCCGACGTAGTCCACGCCGTCGATCTCGAGCAGCTCGCTTTTCTGCTGGAAGCCGAATTCCACTTCGCCGCTGGCGATGAAGGTGCCGACCATCACGCCGGAGGGCGCGAGCACCAGCTTGGGCGCGAGTTCGGACTCCATGCCCCAGCGCTTGAACAGCGCCGCGACGTGCACGCCGCTCGGTCCGGTGGAATAACCGACCTTCTTCGCCGCGCGCAACTCGCGCTTGAGCGCCTCGGTCGAGGACAAGTCGGGCCGCCGCCCGCCACGGCGCACCCCGACGCCGGTTTCCGCCCGGACCAGGTCGATGCGCTGCGCGAGGCGGCCCTGCCCGATCAGGTCGTCGATGCATTCCGCGGAGGCGACGACCAGGTCGAAGGTCTCGCCGGCGCCAACGCGCTTGCGGATGGCCGCGATGCCGGCCCATTCGATGTCGAGGCGATGGCCGCTGGCGCGCTCGAATGGCGGCACCAGTTCCTTCCACGCGCCGCGAACCGGAGGCGAAACCAGCGCGCGGACAACGGCCACGCCGCTAGCGGGCGTAGGTCGGCTTGAACGCCAGGCCGCGGCGCTTGCCGCGCGTCGGCGAGCCCTTCTTGGTCTTCGAGCCGAAGTTGAAGCGGTTGTCCTTCATGGCCATCGCGGCCTTGCGCATGTTCTCTTCGGCGATGGTTTCGCGCTTCAGCGCGGCCCCGTATTTGCGTTTCATGGCGGTTCCCCGGCGAAAAGGGCGCTAGTCTATACGAGCGCCGGCCGCTTTCACCACTTTGCCCATCTTGGCGTAGTCGTCGCGCAACAGGGCGTTGAGCGCCTCGGGCGTCATGGCCCTGGGCTCGACACCCTGCTTGTCCAGGCGCCCGAGGATCACCGGGTCCTTCAGCAAACTCGCCACGGCGGCGTTGATGGCGTCCAGCGTCGGCCTGGGAACGCCCGCCGGCGCGAGGAGCGCGATCCAGGAATCAAAGGCATAGCCCGGCACCCCCGATTCGTGGATGGTCGGCAGCTCCGGC
>Ga0075435_100000594_pt1 | contig 22147 bp, 21 predicted proteins | sample RhiMethybrSRZTD4_FD_75302 | JGI IMG/M metagenome (GOLD analysis project Ga0075435, IMG submission 75302) | Populus rhizosphere microbial communities from Tennessee, USA - Rhizosphere MetaG P. TD hybrid SRZTD4 | ecosystem: Host-associated > Plants > Roots > Rhizosphere > Soil | place: USA...
ATGCAGAGCCGGTCGGCAACTTCGGCCGCGTCGAAGCATGCCGCAGCGTCCGCGGCGGTGATCGCGAACGGCTTCTCACACAGCACGTGCTTGCCCGCCTGCAGTGCCCGGATCGTCTATTCGGTATGCAGCGCGATAGGCAGCGGAACATAGACCGCATCTACACCGCGGTCGGCCAGCAATTCGGCACAGCTGCCGAAACTGCGCGGGATGCCGAACTCGGCGGCATAAGCCTGAGCGCGATCACCGCTTCCGACCCGCAATGGCGACGAACTCCGCTTCCTCCGAATCACGGACCGCTTCGGCCACCACGCGGCCGATTCCGGCAGTCGACAGCATTCCCCACCGGACCGTCATGCGTTCACCTTCACTGTCGCAGCCGTACGCAGGCTCTCGTTCGCGGCGTCCGCCAGCACCAGCGCCGCCCGGCCGTCGGCAAAGCCCGGCACCGGCACCGAATCCGTCTCCACGGCATTCACGAAATGATCTATCTCCGCCCGGTAGGCCGGGGTGTACCGATCGAGGAAGAAGTTGTGGTACGGCGCAGCGACCTCGGTGCTCTGGGCGCCGTAAAACCGCACGCTTGTCGGCAACTGGTTCGCCGCAGCGAGCATGCCCAGCGCGCCGAACGCCTCCAGCCGTTGGTCATAGCCGAAAGCGCAGCGTCGGGAGTTGGTGATCGAACACAACGCACCAGAAGCTCCGCGCAGCACGACGATGGCACCGTCGATGTCCCCGGCGGCGGTGATGTCTGGCGAGATCAGGTTCGCGCCGGTGGCCGTAACCTCCACCACCTCACCCAGGAAGAAGCGGGCCATGTCGAAATCGTGGATGGTCATGTCCCCGAACAGCCCGCCCGATGTAGCCACGTAGTCGGCAGGCGGCGGGGCGGGATCACGACTGATGATCACCAGCTGCTCCAAGTCACCGATCTGACCGGCCGCCACCCGGGCGCGAATGTCACCGAAGGACGGGTCGAATCGCCGGTTGAACCCCAGCATCACCCGATCAGCCAGCGCACCGATCTCCGCCTGGCAGGTGTCAACTCGCTCCAGGTCCAGATCGATGGGCTTTTCGCACAGCACCGCCTTTCCTGCCCGCAAGGAGCGCGACAGAAGATCAATATGAGTGGGTGTCGGGGAAGCCACAACCACGGCATCGATCGCCGGATCGGTGATCACGTCCTCGACGTTGGTGGTCCAGGGAGCGTCGAATCGCGTTCCCACATTTCGGGCGGCGTCCTCGAAGGGATCGAAAACCCGGGCCAGCTCGGCTTGTGGGCGGACGTTGATCGAATCAGCGTGAACCCGACCAATCCGGCCGCACCCCATGAGACCGATCCGCACCATAAGTCGTCCTCCACATCAGCAACTACTAGATCGCTCTAGTAGATCGCTCTAGACTAGGGATGCAGTAACAGATATGTCAAGACAAAGGAGAGGTTGTGGTCACCGCAACGTACGACGGCGCCCGACCAACGATGCAAGATGTCGCTTTCGAGGCTGGCGTCTCGAGAGCGCTGGTCTCCATCATCTTCCGGGGCGCTGCGGGAGCCAGCGAGCAGACTCGCGAACGCGTCTTCGCAGCCGCAGATCGACTGGGTTATCAGACCAACCGCACTGCCAGCCTGCTGGCCAGCAGTCGTACCCGTCAGCTCGGGATGGTTGTCGACCTGCACAATGCCTTTCACGCCGATCTTGTGGATGCGGCGCTAGCCGCAGCCGACAACGCGGGCTATCAGATCGTGCTTAGCCCGCAAACAACCACCCATGAAGAAACGCGGGCAATCACCACCGCGCTCGAATTCCGCTGCGAGGCATTGCTCCTCGTAGGACCCGAGCTGGATGCCGAGGCGCTTGCCCAGCTAACCCGCGGCACACCTGTGGTGTGCATCGGCCGCCACATGGAACTTGCCCATGTCGATGTCGTTCGCAGTGCAGAAGATCGGGGAATGGAGCAGGTTGTCAACCACCTTGTCGAACTCGGCCATCGCAGGATCGCCCACATCGACGGTGGATTAGGAGAGATCGCTGCCGCTCGGCGAGCCGGCTTCGAACAGGGCCTGCGACGGCACCGAATCCTCAGTCGCGCCATCATGCTGCGCGGCGGCCGCAGCGAAGCTGATGGACGGTGGGCTGGACAGCAGTTGCTGCGGCGCCCTGAGCTGCCTACGGCAGTCGCCGCCTTCAATGACCACTGCGCGCTTGGCGTCATCGACACGCTGAGCCGATCGGGACTCAGGATTCCCCAGGACATCTCGGTGACTGGCTACGACGATTCTCCCCTGGCTCAGCTGACCACGATCGATTTGACCAGCGTGCGCCAGGATGCTGCGAAGCTGGCCGGCCGGGCGGTCAAGGCCGCGGTTGAGCGCCTGGAAACGCGCCGGACGCGTCGACGAGAGTCCATCCTGAATCCTCAACTCGTTATCCGGGGTAGCTCAGCCTCTCTGCGAGTTTGACCCGCGAGGTGCTTGATCAGTACGGCCACCGGCGTACCGGGCCAAGGCCATACGCGACGTAGTAGCCAGCGGTGCGAGCTCCGATGGGCAGTGGGATATCGGGTTCGACGGGGTAAAGGTCTTGTTCGATCACCGCATAGATGTCGGCGTCGAGGTCGCCGAGGGCGTCGAGCAGGGGTGGCATGGCCGGTTCTCCATAGGGGGGTTCGACCATGGCGCCGAGCTTCACGGCGTCCGAGAGAGGAAGCTTTTCGGCGCGCGCGCGGTCGCGGACCTCGGGATCGACCTGCTTGAGGTGGACGTAGGTGATCCGGTCGGGGAACTTGCGGACGATGTCGACGTTGTCTCCGTCGCAGTAGGCGATGTGTCCGGTGTCCAAGCACAGATTCACAAACTGTGGGTCGGTGTCGGTCAGGAAGCGCTCGATCCGCTCCTGGGTGTCGACATGGGTGTCGACATGCGGGTGGAAGGCCAGCTTGACACCGAACTCATCGAGCATCACCCGGCCGAGCTCGTTGGTGCCGGTGATCAAGTTCTTCCACTGTTCCGGATCGATGTCCCCTGATTCGGTGGCCTCACCAGTGTGCATATCGGTGTACTGCTCGGGCAATTGAATGAGGTAGCTCGCACCAACGGCAGTGAGCAACCGGGCCTCGCGGCGGAAGTCCTCGATCGCCTTGTCCAGGGCCTCTTTACCGCGGTGGAGGCCAGCAAAGACGGTACCGCCACAGGCACGCAAGCCTCGGGTGTCCAATTCGTCGCGTAGCCGCGCTGGATCCTGCGGCAGGAAGCCCTGCGGGCCAAGCTCAGTCCACACGTAGCCTGCTCTGGCGATCTCGTCTAGGTACTGCCGCCATGTCACCTGGTCTGGATCCTCGGGAAACCACACTCCCCACGAGTCCGGTGCGATTCCCAGCTGCAGTCGGGACAGGTTCGTGGTGCTCATCTTTGAGTCTCCTCTCGGATAGGACCCCAGTCGTTGACGGGCCGTGCTGATTCTTCAGTTTGTCGTAGTAATCTCTCACGGGAGTTGTCGGCAATGCCGGGCGATTCATCGTCTCGGAATTCATCGCAGCGTGCCGTCGGCTGCAGATGCCCTCCGAGTAAAGTCCGCACAAAACGACGCTGCCGCGGCAACATGAGCACGAGAACCGCGTTGTGGTCACCCCTTGCGGGAAGTTCCTTCCGTACCAGTGGATAACGCGAGCCGTCCTGAGACGGCAAAAGTGGGTCCAAATCCCAGCGGAGACACGCGTTGGCCGGCTTGCGACGGCAAACGTCGCCGCACTTCCAGAGCTGTTCATCCTCCTGCGACAACCCCAGATGCCGCGGTCGTCACCCAAGGCCATGTGCAGCGCATCAACGCCCTCGGCGAATGAGATCATGACCGTGTGCGGGCCGTCAGGATCCACGCCAAGCAGGACATGCGGACCGAGCAGGTTCCAAGTCCGGAGCCAGGTGCCGGCGAAGTGCGGCTGCGGGTGGGCTACGTCGGAATTTGTGGATCTGACCTGCACTACTACGCCGACGGTGCTGCGGGCATTTTCGCTATCCGTGAACCGCTGATCCCAGGCCACGAAGTGTCCGGGGTGGTAGATCTCGACCCGACGGGAACGTTCGAAACGGGTACGCAAGTGACGGTGCATCCCGCAACGTGGGGTACCGCGCAGCCGGATCTGAGTGACGAGCAGCGAAATCTCTGGCCGGGTGGCGGTTACTTGGGCAGTGCGTCGACATGGCCCCATACCGCTGGTGCCCTGGCCGAGCATCTAGTCGTTCGCCGCGATCAAGTCCGCCGACTGCCGACCTCACTGCCGATCAAGCGGGCGGCGCTGGCGGAGCCGCTGGCCGTCGGCCTGCACGCCCTGGCGGTCGCTGGCGGAATTCGGGGCAAGCGCGTCCTGATATCTGGATCGGGTCCAATCGGGCTGCTAGCCGCTGCTGCCACGGCGGCCGAGGGAGCGGCAGAGGTGGTGTGTGCCGACCTGCTTGCGGGACCGTTGCAGCGTGCGCGGTTGCTAGGTGAGGCAAGCCCGCTGCCGATAGGAACCGTACAGATCGGCGTCGAGGAACTGCCGGACTCGTACTTCGATGTGACGTTGGAATGTGCCGGAGTGCCGCAGGCCCTTCACGGGCTGCTCCTTGCCACTCGCCGGGCCGGCATCCTCGTCCAAGTTGGCAATCTGCCCGACGAGACTCGACCAATCAACCTGGCTCCCTTGGTATCGAAAGAGATACAGCTGCGGGGTACCTTCCGCTTCAACAACGAGATCGATGCCGCGATCACGCTGCTCGATGAGAACCCGCAGATCGAGCAAGTGGTTACTCACGTACTGCCCATTGAGGAGGTCGATGAGGCATTTGCGATCGCCGCGAACCCGGAGATTTCCGGCAAGGTCCTGGTTGAGGTCAGTGGTCCGTCGCGGATCTCCGGACCTTCGGATTTGGACAGTGGCTAGGCATCAGGTCTGTCCAGCTCCCTCGCCGATGACGACAGTCCAAGGCCGAATGGTCCATGAGCTGACCAAGCCCTTGCGAACGTAAGGATCGCCGTCAATGAAGCGCTCAACGACAGAGCGATCGTCGGTGCGCCAAACGAGGACCGCTCGATCAGGCGGTTCAGCAAGGGCGCCTGCGAGGATAAGGTCCCCACGCCCACGGGCTTCACGAGCGAGCGCTAGATGCTCCTCGCGGAAGGCCGCTCGCCGAGCTAGATAGTCATCAACCAGTGCGTATTCCAGCAGGTAGTAAGCCATGTGGAAAGTCTGGTACAGCTGGCCCTGATGTGCGGCCGGGCAGTCCTTGTCATTACGCAACGGATAAGTCCGCACACATGCCTGCCACTTCCAACGTATAGCTGACCCCGGGGCTTGCGGCAAGACCCAGGGCGCGGTGCACAATCGTGATCTCGAAGCCACCAGTTGGCAGAGCTCGATCGTCGAACCCCGCCGCGTCGCTCCAGGGCTGCCGCGCCGCCATGCCTCCAAGTAGTGATCTCTGTCTGCGCGCCGCCACGTCATGGAGCCGCCGTGCCGACCCGGTTCCCGTACGCCCGATCTCTGCACCCGAGCTCACCTTGATACCGGAGCGAATGCCATGACTCTCGTGACCACCAATGTGTTTGACCTGCCGGAGCGCCTCACCGTGAAGGCGGACCCGGCACTGATCGCCAATGACCAGCAGCGCGTCGCGGCCGTGGCGGAGTGCCTCGAGCAGCAGATCGCCGTCCTGTCCGAACGTCTGGATGCCTTGCGGAAAGCCCCCGCCAAAACCGGCCGCAGAGCGTCCGACCGAGACCTGGAGATCCACCGGCTGAGCGCTCGGCTGCGCGTGCTGCACCGGTTTGGGCTGGATGTCTGCCTCGGCCGCATTGTGTACTCGGACGGCCCCGCGCCCGACTACATCGGGCGGATCGGCCTGACCGACAGCGCCGGTCGCCGGCTCCTCATCGACTGGCGCGCTCCGGCGGCCGAGCCGTTCTTCGCAGCGACCCACGCCAACCCCATGGGTCTGGCCAGCCGCCGTAGATATCGCTGGACCAGCGGTCGGATCAGCGACTACTGGGACGAGGTCTTCACCTCGGACGGACTTGAGGGCAACGCGGCTCTTGACGACCAATCCGCCTTCATCGCCAGCCTTGGCAGCAGCCGATCGCCGCGGATGCGTGACGTGCTGAACACCATCCAGGCCGACCAGGACGCCATCATCAGGGCCAGTTCGCGCGGGGCGCTCGTCGTCGAAGGCGGTCCGGGCACCGGAAAGACCGTCGTCGCCCTGCACCGCGCCGCTTATCTCCTCTACTCGGACCCACACGTCAATGACCGCCGCGGCGGCGTGTTGTTCATCGGGCCACACCGCCCGTACCTGGCATATGTCGCCGATGTTCTTCCCAATCTCGGCGAGGATGGCGTGCAGATCTGCACCCTCCGGGACCTGGTCACCGAGGGGGCCGCGGCCACAGTGGAGACTGACCCCGACGTCGCGCGGCTCAAATCGTCCGTGGACATGGTGCAGGCGATCGAGCCGGCAGTGGCGTTGTACGAAGAGCCGCCTGCCAACAAGACGCTGGTCGAGACCTACTGGTCCGACGTGTGGCTCAGCCCGGCCGACTGGGCGGAGGGGTTCGACGCTGCCGAGCCCGGCACCCCACACAATGAGGCTCGCGATCAGGTTTGGGAGGCGCTGGTGGCGATCCTGTACGACAACCTCGACGATTCCGACGTGTCACTCGACGGGCTGCGCGCTTCCCTGCTGCAGAACTGGGAGCTAACCAGAACCTTTACCAGGGCCTGGACCTTGATCGAAGCCGCCGATCTGGTCGGTGACCTGTGGTCCGTACCCGCCTACCTGCGCCGGTGTGCTCCATGGCTCGATCGCGAGGAGGTGGGCAAGCTGCAACGCGAGGACGCCCAGGCCTGGACGGTGTCCGACCTACCGCTCCTGGATGCGGCTCGGCAGCGGCTTGGGGACCCCGAGGTGTCACGACGTCGGCGCCGACGTGAAGCCGCGGTTGCCGCCGAACGGGAATACCGAGAGCGGGTCACCGAAGACATCCTCGACGCCGTCGACGACTGGGGTGACGACGTGATCATGCTGAAGGGGCAGGACCTGCAGGACGCTTTGATCGACGAGGCGGGACTCCCCAGGAACGACCCGGACCGACTCGCCGGCCCGTTCGCGCACATCATCGTCGACGAGGCCCAGGAGCTCACCGACGCCGAGTGGCAGATGCTGCTGCGCCGCTGCCCGTCCCGGAGTTTCACCATCGTCGGCGACCGCGCCCAGGCCAGGCACGGGTTCACGGAGTCGTGGGAGGAACGGCTGGAGCGGATCGGCTTGGACGACATCACCCAGGCTCGTCTGAGCATCAACTACCGGACCCCGGAAGAGGTAATGGTAGAAGCGGAGCCGGTGATCCGAGCCGTCTTTCCGGACGCCAACGTACCGACATCCGTCCGCCGAAGCGGCGTGCCCGTCCTCCACGGATCAACGTCCGACTTGGACTCGATCCTCGACGCCTGGCTGAGCACCCACGCCGAGGGCATCGCCTGCGTCGTCGGCGACCCCACGTTCAACGGCATGCCACGCGTCCAGTCGCTGATCCCGGAGCACACGAAGGGCCTCGAGTTCGACCTTGTCGTCCTCAGCAACCCAGCGAGCTTCGGGACAGGCATTGAAGGAAGCGTCGACCGGTACGTCGCGATGACCCGCGCAACTCAGCAACTCGTCATCTTGACGAGCACCTGACAACGCCCTCACCGACGCCGTCGACGAAGGCCCGTCAGTGGTGGTGGCTGTGCCGGCCGAGGGTCTCCACAGGGGTCGCGCCGGGGCGTGTCCACTGCGGCACGGGCCGGCTGGTCGGACCCCAGGTGGCGACGCCGTCGGCATCCGAGCGCCAGTACCAGCAGATGGGCGAGCCGTGCCCACCAACCGGCGAGTCGGCATGAGGCGCCTCTGGCCAGCCCTCCGGGTTGTCCTGCCACGCCTCGCGGCGGCCGTACGGCGTCATGTCGAGCAGACCGAGGGACCCGTCGGCAGGCTCGTTGCCCCGGCCCGTCGTGGAGTAGGTGAGGAACACACGGTCGCCGTCGCGCAGGAAACAGATGGTGTGCCCCTCCTCGGTAAGGAGCGGCGCCTCCACGCCCCGCACCGAATACCAGGGCTGCGTGTAGCCCATGAACTCCAGGTAGGGAGCCACCTCGTCCCACCGGCCAGAGGTCAGGACGGCGAACGAGACGCCGCGGGCGTTGAGGTAGACGGCGTCCTTCAGGTGCCAAAGGTTGAAAGTGCAACCCTCGCACTGGCCTTGGTACGGCGCGCCGTCGTACCACATGGAGTGGTAGACCAGGAGCTCCTTGCGGCCCTGGAACAGGTTCAGGAACGGGACCGGGCCGTCGGGTCCGACGACCTCGACCGTCCCGTCGAGTTCCACCATCGGCAGCCTTCGGCGGGCTGCGGCGATGGCGTCGCCCTCACGGGTGTGGGCCTTCTCGCGGAGCAGAAGCTCGTCACGGGCGGCCTGCCACGTGGCTAGATCAACGACAGGCGGACGGCCGGGCAGCGCGGTGGTCGGGTCAGTTGGCGTGGTCGTCATGGTGTCCTCCATGGCGTCTAGTCGGACAGCGTCATACGACGCCCTACAACGCTAGGACAGACCCTCGATCCGGCCGAAACTCATCGCGGCGGGGAGCACCCGCTGCCGAGCCTGCACGGATCACGTCGCGCTGAAAAGGTCCACAGAGACGCGCTTCACGTTAGAAGCCGGCCGGCAGCCGAGGTGTGTACGGCTCTTCAAGGGCCCGGACCTCATCGTCAGTGAGGTGCACATCGACCGCGGCTACGGCGTCCGGGAGATGGTGCGGCTTTGTAGCCCCCACGATGGGGGCGGTGACAACGGGATTCTTCAGGACCCAAGCAAGCGCCACCTGCGCCATGGAAATGCCGCGGGCCTCGGCTATCCGCTGGACCGCGTCCACGATGGCTCGATCGCCGTCGCCGAAGAAGCGCTGCCCAACTGGGTCATGATCAAATCGTGGGGTGTGTTCGCCCCAAGGTCGCGCAAGTCGTCCCTTTGCCAACGGACTCCAAGGAAGGCTGCCGACAGCCTGATCGGCGAGCAGCCCGAACATCTCGCGCTCTTCTTCGCGTTGCATCAGGTTGTACAAGTCCTGCATCGATACAAACTTCGTCCAACCGTGCAGCTCGGCGATGTATTGCATCTTTGCGAACTGCCAGGCCCACATCGACGAGGCGCCGATATAGCGCGCCTTGCCGGCCTTGACGACATCGTGGAGCGCTTCCATGACCTCTTCGACCGGTGTGTTCGGGTCGAAGCGATGGGTTTGATAGAGGTCGACGTAGTCGGTATCCAGGCGGGTGAGTGAGGCGTCGATCTGTTCGATGATCGCCTTACGCGATAAGCCCGATCCCCCCGGGCCCTCGTGCATCGGATAGTGCACTTTGGTCGCCAGGATGATGTCCTCGCGGCGGCTGTACTTCTTGATCGCGCGACCGACGATTTCCTCCGAGCTACCTAGCTGGTAGACGTTGGCGGTGTCCCAGAAGGTGATGCCGAGCTCGACCGCTTGCTTGAAGAAGGGCCCGGCGTCCTCCTCGCTCAAGGACCATTCGCTGAATCCTCTTAGCTCACCGAAGCTCATGCAGCCGAGCGCGATCCGACTGACCTTCAACCCCGAATTGCCGAGACGGGTGTACTCCATCGTTGATCTTCCTTAGTTCTGGCTTGGTTAGACCGTTGGTCCTGCGCTCCAGGCGCTCGGGATCAATATGTCACCGTCCGCCAGCGGTATCCGGATCAGCTCGGACCGACAGCCGTCATAACCAGTGCCGTTGACGCAACTGACCTGAAATCCGTAGCGGCAGTGGGGGCAGGTGTTATCGGAAGCCGAGAACCCTCCGACCACGAATTCTTCGGGCCTGACGTCTGCGACCGCCTCCCCGACCTCCTCAACGATGCCGCAGAATTCGTGCCCGATCGGTCGCGCCTTCTTTACTGGATCAATGCCTCGGTACGGCCATAGGTCTGACCCGCAGACACACGTGGCGACGGTTCGGACGATGGCGTCGGTCGGTTCAACGATCGTCGGGTCGGGTCGCTCTTCACAGCGCACATCGCCGCGGGCGTACAAGATGGCTCCTTGCATGCACCTAGCCAACACCACGGGATACGGCCCGCGGAGGCCGCGCTGGTTTCGCTACTGGCAGACCCCCTGCAGTGGCAGAAGACGCCCTAGCGTCATGATCGGTCGAAAGAAAGAGCTTCCATCCGCAGAAGGGGAAACCATCACATGTCCACCTGGCTCATCACCGGATGTTCCACCGGACTGGGTCGTGCGCTTGCGGAGGCCGTTATTGCCGCAGGTCACAACGCGGTCGTCACCGCGCGTGACGTAGCGAAGGTCGCGGACCTCGCCGACGGCGACACGGACCGCGTTCTCCCACTCTCCCTCGACGTCACCGACCTCACCCAAATTACGAACGCGGTTGGTCAGGCCGACGAGACGTTCGGCGGCATCGACGTCCTGGTCAACAATGCCGGCTACGGCTACCGCGCGGCCGTCGAGGAAGGCGACGACTCCGACATCCGGCAACTGTTCGAGACCCAGTTCTTCGGTCCGGTCGCGATGATCAAGGCCGTACTTCCCGAAATGCGGGGGCGCCGCTCGGGCGCGATCGTCAACATCTCTACGATCGGCGTCCAGATCATGCCCGTCGGCTCCGGCTACTACGCCGCGTCGAAGGCCGCGCTCGAAGGCATGTCCGGGGCGCTCTACGGCGAGTTGAAGCCGCTCGGTATCTCTGTCACCCTCGTCGAGCCTGGCGGCTTCCGCACCGACTTCGCCGGCCGATCGCTGGCCCAGTCGAGCACAGTCATTGACGACTACGCCGACACCGCCGGCAAGCGTCGCAAGGAACACGACACAGTGCACGGCACACAGCCCGGCGACCCGGTCAAGGCAGCCAAGGCGATCATCACGGCCGTCGAGTCCGACGAGCCACCTGCGTTCCTGCTGCTGGGCAACGATGCGCTCGTCACCTACCGCCGGCTCGCCGAAGCCAGGCTCGACAGCATCAAGGAGTGGGAACACCTGACGACAAGCACCGACATCGACGCCTGAATCATGAGAGGGCATCGTCATGAGTGACGTCATTGTCGTCGTCGGACCGGGATCCATCGGCCAAGCGATCGCGCGGCGGGTGAGCGCGGGCAAGCATGTCCTGCTGGCTGATCTGCGCCCGGAGAACGCGGACGCGGCTGCCGGGATACTGAGCGATGCGGGATTCGACGTGAGCACCGCGACCGTCGATGTCTCGTCACGCGAGTCAGTGCACGCGCTCATCGAGACCGCCACAGCGTTCGGCGAGGTCACCGGCCTCATCCACGCTGCTGGCGTATCTCCCAGCCAGGCATCGCCGCAAACAATCCTCTCGGTTGATCTGTACGGCACCGCATTGGTGCTCGAGGAATTCGGCAATGTCGTTGCCACCGGCGGTGCCGGTGTTGTAATCGCGTCACAGTCCGGGCACCGGCTGGGTGCGCTGACGGCCGAGCATGACGCGGCTCTTGCGATGACGCCCGCCGATGAGCTGCTCGCCCTGCCGATGCTTCAGCCAGACCAGGTGAAGGACTCCCTGCACGCGTACCAACTGTCCAAACGCGGAAATGCGCTGCGGGTGATGGCCGAAGCTGTGCGGTGGGGCAGGCGTGGCGCGCGGGTCAACACGATCAGTCCCGGCATCATCATCACCCCGCTGGCGATGGATGAACTGACCGGGCCGCGCGCGGAAGGTTACCGGCGCATGATCGAGTTGTCCCCGGCGGGCCGTGCGGGAACTCCGGACGAGGTAGGTACCGTGGCCGCGCTCCTCATGGGCTCTGACGGTGCGTTCATTACTGGCAGCGACTTCCTCATGGACGGTGGAGTCACCGCCGCCTACCGGTTCGGCGACCTTGCTCCGGAATAGGCGAGGCCGAACATCGCCATCCCACGACGATGCCTTCGGCCACGTTTGTCATCTGAAGACGTCAGACAAGTGCCTGATGCGTCGATCAGGCACCCGTTTGCCATCTTGGGATGACTCGCGGTGACGATCAGTCGTCCTCCCAGCATCCGGTATCTACACCCAGCCAATACACGTAGTGCCACAACGCCTCGTCCCGAAGTGGGTGGGTCACTTCATAGCCCAGCTTCTCAAGTTTGGCGCAGTCCTTGGCCGTGCCCGCTGCATCGATCTCTTCTTTAAGGCCTGGGCGGTACTTCTCCCAGGCGATCTTTGCTTCTGCTATCGCATCCCCGTCGGACCAGGTGCCTGAACTGGTGCGGTTGCCGCCGTAGTGGCCACGAAAGACAATCGTTCCACCGCAAGGCGGACCGTCGTCAGGCGTCACCCCACCCGGCCCCTCCTCTTCTCCACCAAGGAAATCGATCAACTCGACATAGCCACTCTCGTCGGTTCGGTCACTGAAGAGGAACCGGTTGGCCCAGTCGCTATCCGGCCCGTCGGTCATCCGGTACTCCATGCGGACGGTGCGATCGGCATAACCCAGGTACCGCTTGGTGGTCCACGATGCCCGAAGCAGCGCGGCTGCACCCTCGACATGCTCACGGCACATGTAGGGCTCGTTGATGAAGTTCATCCAATCGGTGACGCCCTTGTACTTGAACAGCGTGCGACGCAGCAGCACCAGCGAGCCAGCATTCGACTTGTCCACATCCCATACGCCCGGGATTCCGGCTGAGGAGTCGTTCACCTTCAGCTTGACCGGAATCTCATCGCCAGCCACGGCGTTCGAGTTCGGCACCTTTATCGAAACCCGGTCAGTATCCTTACCGGCCGCCGCTTCGTCAGCGTTGAAGGTGCCCTCGGCGCTGAAGTAGCTGTTGTATACGCGCCAGGTGTCCCCGGCGTCAACGGTGCAACCGGTGGGCGCCTTGATGGTGACGGTTCGGACAGCGGCGGACAGTCCGATAACGGCCTCGTGCGGGCCTGCCTGGTAGCGGGCCGGGTTGGCGATTGACCAGCTCCAGGCTCCCTCCTCGCAAGATGCGCCGGTGAGCGCGTGTGCCGGCGCTGCGGCCAGAGCGACGCTCCCAAGCGTCAGTGCCAGACTGGCGGCCCCCGCGGTCACTCGCTTGATCATCTGTTTCCTTTCTGGATTCGGTGTCGCCAGGGGAACCAAACCGTCCATGCTCGAACCGAGCTACGAGGCAGGCGATTGAAGGGCGCAGTGCGGACGCAGTGCGGGCAGTGACCCCCGAGTTGACCGTCCTCGTCAGACCAGGACGGATCGAAGCGTAGTGCAACAGCAAGCGGAAAACGGCAATCAGCAGAACTAGGCATCGGGATCGCCGCCTTCGTGAAGGAGTGCGCAGATCGAGACAGGCGTCCTGACTTGCTTCAAACAAGTTAGAGTGCCGCCAGTCGAGTATGGAGGGAAGGTCGGAATGGCGCGCGTGCACTACGCGTGGGTGGTAGCCGGAGTCTCGTTTGCCACGCTGGTGGCGGCGGCCGCCTTTCGGGCAGCTCCGGGTCCGTTGATTGTGCCGTTGCATGAGGCTGGTTGGTCGCTCGTGACGATGTCGGCCGCGGTAAGTGTCAACCTGGTGCTCTACGGTCTCATCGCACCATTCGCTGCGGCGCTGATGGAACGATTCGGTCTGCGTCGAGTCGTCAGCGCCGGTTTGCTGTTGATCGCCGCCGGTGCTGGATTGTCAGTGTTGGCCCAGGCGGCATGGCAGCTCGTGTTGACGTGGGGTGTGTTGATCGGACTCGGAACCGGATCGATGGCGCTGGTCTTCGCGGCGACCGTCGCCAACGCCTGGTTCGTGAAGCGTCGCGGCTTGGTGATGGGCATCCTTACGGCCGGCGGCGCGGCCGGGCAACTGGTGTTCCTGCCGGTAGTGGCGTACGTGGTGGAGGCGACCAGCTGGATTGTCGCGTCGCTGCTGATCGCCGCCGCAGCTTTGGCGGTGCTGCCGCTTGCCGTGGCGTTACTACGTGACCGGCCGTCCGATCTCGGGTTGGCCCCCTACGGCGACGACAGCCTGGTCACAACGACGACCCCGACCCGGAAAAATGCCGCAGGCTTGGCGCTGGACGCGCTGCAACGAGCGGCGCGCACCAAGGCGTTCTGGGCGCTGGCCGGTGCATTTGCAATCTGCGGCGCAACGACTAATGGCTTGATCGGTATCCACTTCATTCCGTCGGCCCACGACCATGGGATGGCGACGACCACGGCGGCTGGGCTGCTGATGTTTGTCGGCGTCTTCGACATCGTGGGCACTGTGGCGTCGGGCTGGCTCACCGACCGATTCGATCCACGCTTGCTGCTGGTGGCCTACTACACCTTCCGTGGCGTGGGATTGCTGCTGCTGCCATGGCTGCTCGCCGATACGGTCCGCCCGAGCATGATTCTGTTCATCGTCGTCTACGGGCTGGACTGGGTCGCCACAGTCCCGCCGACCGCGGTGCTGTGTCGACGAGTCTTCGGCGACCAGGGCACCATCGTCTTCGGCTGGGTGTTCGCATCCCACCAGCTCGGCGCTGCGGCGGCCGCCCTGACAGCTGGGATCATCCGCGACGCCTTCGACAGCTACACCTATGCCTGGTTCGGCGGCGCAGCGTTGTGCCTCATCGCAGCGGTGCTGTCCATCACACTGCGCAAACAGCCTGACGTACGGCCGACGAGTGCGGCCGCGATCGATCGTCGGGAAAAGGAGATCGAGGCAGAAATTGCGTCGGATCTCACACCGTGAAGCCGCTCGTCTGGCTTCGAACAAGCCAGAAGCTTGAGAGCAGGAGGGCCAAACTATGCCATTGCGGTCGGATTGGTCGAGTCAAAACTGTCCGATAGCCCGCTCGTTGAATGTGCTTGGCGATCCTTGGGTCATGTTGGTGCTCAGGCAGGCGTTCTCAGGCGTCCGCCGATTCGAGCAATTCCGAGATCAACTGGGCATCGCGGAGAACGTGCTGAGCAACCGGCTGAACACCCTGATCGACACCGGCCTATTACGACGCGTGCCCTATCAAGATCAGCGGCGTACCCGCCACGAATACGTTCTGACCGATGCCGGAGCCGACACCTTTCCGATCATCACCGCGCTCGCGCAATGGGGCGAACGGCATCGGCCGCACACCGATCCCGACGTACGGATGGACATCATCCACCGAACCTGCGGACACCAGACCATCACTGCCGACTTCTGCAGCCACTGTGCCGAACGCTTGACCATCGAAACGACTTTCTGGCGCAAGTCCTGGCGCAACCCTCAAGATCAACAGCTGATCGGTGCCGCAAGCTAAACCCAGCCCAGCGATGCCGGTGGTGAGAGAGCTACGTGGACCGTGGTGGCAGATAACTACTCGACCATCAAGTGATCATTTCCCGCGATATTACCTGCGTCAGAACAATTCTGAGAGAGCATTGAGGCACGGCCGGTTCTTCCGGTCAAGGACCCGTTTTGGAGTTCGCGTCTACATCGGGGGCCACACGATGGGGGCCACACGATGGGGATTGCCTCTTCATGACCGGCCTGATGCTCCGCCGCAATCCCTTGGTTGTCGATCCTGGCGAGCAGGCGAAGGCGCAGCCAGATGCGCAGGCCCGATCCCGGGCGGCCCGGCTCCGCACCGCATGGCCGTACATCGCTCCTCTATTGGTGCTGTCTGTGGTGTACGGGCGTACCGTGCAGCGCAGCACCGGCAATTACTTCTCGGTGGACACGACGAAGTTCGACTACCTGGGCCTCGTGCTAGGCACCGCGCATCCTCCGGGTTATCCGCTGTACACCATGCTCAATGCCGCCTTTGTTCGCATCGTGCCCTGGGGATCGGTGGCGTTTCGGGCGAACCTATTGTCGGCTGTCTTCGCGATCTTGGCCTGCCTCGTCGCGGTATCGATCTTGATCGAACTTGGCGTACGTCCGGTCGTCGCGGCTGGTGGGGCAACCGCGCTGGGCCTGATTCCGCAGCTGTGGCATTTCGCCCTCATCGCAGAGGTATACACCCTCAGCATCCTGTTCCTGGCGCTCGTACTCGCCTGCCTGCTTGGCTACGACCGTACGGGCCAACCGGCGTGGCTGCGGGCTGCAATGCTGATCTTCGCCCTCTCGTTTGCCCATGCCACGTCACAGGTCTTGTTGATCCCAGGGCTGCTGCTCTACCTCGCGGTCCGCCGTCCCGGCTGGCTGTTTCGCCCCCGGGAGGTGGCCTGGCTGCTACCTCTCGGCGCGGCTTTGGCTCTGCTGCCCTACGGCTATCTCGTCTGGCGTACCGCCGCCGGCGCACCCTTGCTGGATACCCGGGTCACGGACGTCGCCTCCTTGTGGGGGGTCATCAGCGGCGCCCGCTATTCAGGCTGGATGTTCGGGGTGCCGCTCCACCACATCGTCTTCCAGCGGCTGCCGGAGCTCTGGAACGAGGGAATCCAGCAATTCGGCGTTGCCCTCGTGCTATCTGCCATTGGCCTGGTCATGCTGATCAAGCAATGTCCGCTGGTCGCGGCTGTCACCGGGCTCTGGGTGACATGTACCGCGATCTTCGTGCTTGGTTACGCCATCGGAGATTGGGAGACGCTGCTGCTGCCACTGTGGTTCCTGCTCGGCCTGTGGGCCGTGGGCGGCATCGATCGCTGCATAGCTGGTCTGTCGAGCCGTGCACGCTGGGTGCCCGTGTTGATGGCGATCACCCTGCCGGTCGTCGCACTCGCGAGTGGCTATGCCGAAGCCGATCGCAGTTCCATTGATCCGCAGCAGAACGTCGACGCCGCACTCACGGTCGTGCCGGACAACTCGATCATCTTCACGTACAACAACGGAGCCCGGCATCAGTTCTGGTATCGCCTCCTGCCTGGCGATTTAGGAACCCACCGCAACGTATGGGCGGCCAACGGCACCAACCCGCGCAACCTCAGCGACCGTGCCGGTCAGATCCTGCAGTATTGCGCCAGTTCATCTGGCCTATGGGTTTGGTCAGACCAGGAGAAGGCGGCCGGGCCCGGTGTTCCGTCCAAGCTCCAGACCTACGTTTTCGGCTCTAGGTATGCGAAGCAGGTGCGGGCATCCGGCCTGCGGGTCACGCGTTACAGCGGTCAGCTCTTTACCGTCAGCTGCCCCTTCTAACACGGCAGGCTGGTTCAACCGCTGAGTTTGGTCAGGTCCACTTGCCGGTCTGGACTTCTGTACGGTCGGTGGGCGGCGCCGGAGTTGTCGAGGTTGCGGCAATCCGGTCGTACAGCTCGGTTGTCATGTCGATGTCCAGGGCGGCGACGGTGTCGTCGAGCTGATCGAGGTTGCGGGCGCCGATTATGGGCGCTGTGACGCCAGGATGTGCCATGGCCCACGCGACGGCGAGACTTGCGGGCTGGTAGCCGGTTTCCCGGGCGATGGTGGTGAATTCCTCGGCGGTTACGTAGTCAGACTCCCGGCCGTACCGCGCGACGTAGCGGGCGTTCTCGACTAGGCGTCCGGTGGCGGGTCGGGTACGCGTCGCGTACTTGCCGGTGAGCAGGCCTCCGCCGAGCGGGCTGTAGGTGATTACGCCCAGGCGCTCGGCCTGTGCCAACGGCAGAATCTCGACCTCGGCCTGTCTGCGGACCAGGTTGTACATCGGCTGAACCAGCTCGAAGCGGGACAGTGCTTCCCGAGCTTGGATGCCGAGGGCAGTCGCGATCTGCCAGGCCGCCCAGTTGCTGACCGCGGGGTAAAGGATCTTGCCCTGCCGGACGAGGTCGTCGAGCGCACGGAGGGTCTGCTCGATCGGAGTGTTGTCGTCGAAGGCGTGGACGAAATAGAAGTCGAGGCGGTCGGTGTCGAGCCGGCGCAGGCTGGCTTCCGCCGCACTCATGATGTGTCGACGGGACAAACCGGCATTGTTAGGGCCATCGCCAGTCGGGAAGAAGACCTTCGATGTGAGGACGACGTCGTCGCGGCAGTCGGCGACCAGCTTGCCCAAGATCTTTTCCGATGCTCCGCCGGCATAGACGTCAGCTGTGTCGAAGAAGTTGATGCCCTTCTCACGGACCCGTTTGAACATCGCGGCCGAGGTGGTCTCGTCGGCCTCGTCGCCGAACGACATGGTGCCGAAGCACAGGGGTGAGACCTGTACTCCGGTGGATCCGACGGTGACGTAGCGCATGAGCCTGTTCTACACGGGTACGCAGCTCCGCCAAGATGCGGGCCGTCCGACGACTATGGGGTCTCGGCGTGTATCCCTTTCAACGGTGATTCCTAACCGCATGCGCAGCGCGGTTCGATCAGAACGTGGCGACGATTACTGCTCACCGAGGAACCGTGACCGATTTCCCGCCTCACATCGCACTTGCGACGCTGTCGATCGCGTCCCCGCCGGCGCGGAATCACCACTCCGCACCACTACTGGCACGTCGCATCAATTGCAACTGATGCCGCATGCCAGTTGAGGATGCCAAGTGAGTGAGTTGCTGCTGGCGGCCTCCCGGTCTAGCTAGTAATTAGGGCGCGCAACCGACGTGCGTTAGTCACCGCGTGCCTGTATCCGTCGTTGTTGAAGTGGGCGTAGACGTCGCGACATGCATCCACTCCGGTAGCCCGCGCAGGAAGTAGCCGAGCGGTCATCATCACGTACCTGGTCGGGCGGCAGCTGGACCAGCAACAGTCCGCGCCGCTCCCCCCAGCTCGTGCCAACACTCCACCAGCCGAGAGGTCCATGTCTCTGGCAGCCGAGAGGTCCATGTCTCTGGCCGATACAGACGCCGGCCGTGGCTGAGGCCGCGGGGGGCCTTCACACTCATCCGAAATCCTGGCGGTAGCCGATGGCTCCATCCTCTAAACGTGGCCTGCCGGGGCCAACGGTAGAAACTCGCGTTCCGCTCGACCCTCTCGAACTCCCGCGTGTGGCGGCCGAGCCGGTCTGCAGGTGCCAGCGAGGGCTCATACAAGACGGTGTCCAGTGGTCATAGCTCCATCCCGACGTACCGATCCGGATGTCACTCATTCCTCCCCCATCGCCGCCTTCGACCAAGTGCCGGACTGCGCATCTGCCGTTTCCGGCGGGCTACTTGCTTGAGTCCGAGTCCGGATGGGACCGATGAGTGCGAGGCCCGCTGCGGCGAGCGCAACCATGACTGGCACAACGCCGAGCGCGGCCTTGAGGGATGTTGCGTCTGCCAGTGTCCCGACGGTGAGCGGTGCAAGGACTACTGCAAATGAGCTCACCGCCACGACCCGACCGCTGGCCAGTGCCGCGCGGTCGGGTGCGAGGCCGACGGCCAGCGACACGCCCATCGGAAACAGATTGCCGAGCCCGATGCCCATCAGCGACAGGCCGATCAACACCGGCGCCCAAGCGGTCGACGGCGACAAAATCGCAAACCCGGCCGCCGTTACGGCGAGCGCACCTGCGAGCAGCCGCGCCGGACTGTAGCGGCGCGCCAGCTGGCTACCGAGCGTCCGTCCGACCAGCACGCCACCGAAGTAACCGGCCATCAACGTGATCGCGGTGTCGGCCGACACGCGTGCAGCATCCTCGATGAAGGCCGCACCCCAAGCGGTGACGCACCATTCGGCGGCCGTGGTACAGAACAGCACTGCGGCCGCGATCCAGAACACGGTGGGAAGCCGTCCACCGACGACACGTGACGGGGGCGGCGCCTCAATGACGACCCGACGGCTGCTGAACCACGCAGGAGCGGGATGACCAGGGAGGCTAGCAGCGCGACTCGCCAGCCCAATTGCAGCGCTGCCGCAACGGACAGCGTGCCGATCAGCACGAGATAGGCGATGCTGGCGGCCACATTCTCCTCGGCAAGTGCGACCGTACGGTGCTCGCCGTGGTGATCGGCGAGGACGGCCTGGATCGTCACCAGCACCAGCCCACCGCCGATGCCCATGATCAACACCGAGCCCACGGTGACCCCAGCAGTACAGCCAGCGGTCAGTCCGATAACACCGGCCGCCAGCACCGCTACCGCCGACCACAACAACCGGCGACGCCCCAGCCAGCGCTCCAACCGCGTCGAGATCACACCAGCAGCTGTGCTTCCGGCCGCAAACGCAGCGACGTGCAGCCCGCCTACTGAGTAGCTCAACCCGAGCTCGTCACGCAGATGCACGACGACCAGCCCTGGCGAGGCCTGTAAGTAGGCGAACCACCCGGCCACCACGTACACAACCCAGGTGAGCCGGTCTCGATTAAAACCAAGGGTCACGGTGTAACGATACACAACTAGGTAATCTGTCATTCATGACCCCTTCCTCGAGGGTGACCCTGGCGCAGGTGGCGCAACTGGCAGGGGTGTCGTTGATGACCGCCTCCTACACCTACAACCGACCTGACCGAGTGTCCGACCAGGCCCGAGCCAAGGTGCTGGCCGCGGCGGCGCAGCTGGCGTACCCGGGACCCGACCCGGGCGCCCGGTCGCTACGCCGCGGCAGCCGCAGGACCCTGGGCGTTGTGATGGGTGAACACCTGAGCTACGCGTTCGACGACCCGCAGGCCGCATCTTTTTTGGCGGGCGTCGCCGACGTCTGTGGCGACCGCGGTTACGGGATGACGCTCGTGCCCATCACCGGTGCTGAGGAAGATGTCATCCGGGTGGCCGACGCCGCCGTCGACGGGTTCATCGTGTGGACAACAAGCGTCGACGATCCGGTTCTAGCTGCGGTCCAGTCGACCAAGCGCCCGGCAGTGGTCCACGGTGGCCCGGCGTTGCCCGGACTGGGGTTCGTAAGCATCGACAACCGTGCAGCTGCGCGTGCCATCGGCGCAGTTACATTCGCCGGAGCTCACAGTCCAGCGATCGTCAGCCAACCGCTTTCCCGTGACCGGATCAGCACAATTACCCATGGTGTCGACATCGGCGACGTCTCGTTCCCGGTGACGCATCACCGCTTGGAGGGCTATCGGGACGCAGCCGAGGCCGCCGGTTTCCACTGGTACGACGATGTGATCATCGCGGTCTGCGCACGTAACGACGCCGCGGAGGCTGAGCACCTGACGGCACTCCTGATGAACTCCGCCCAGCCACCCGATGCAATCGCAGCCATGAGCGACCAACAAGCAGCCGGCGTCGTACGCGCACTGCACGCCGCGGGCCGCATTATCCCCGACGAGGTGGCAGTAACTGGGTGGGACGACGCCGCAGTAGCCACAGAGCTCGGGTTGACCACGGTCGCGCAGTCGCTGCGGGCCCAGGGCGCAGCCTGCGCTCGTGCCGCGCTAATGGAGGAATCGGGCTCCTTCACCCGATCGTGGTCGGTCGTTCGCAGAGAAAGCACGCGCGAAGAGACTCCAGAAGCATCGAATCAATGACCCCGGGCGAACAACGACTCTGACATCGAGATACGGGATGTATCTGTCAAGACATCGATCGGATCATCGCTGAGGCGCGCGTACCCGGTTCCACCACAGCGAAAGGCCGAGGGCAACCGCAACGAGCAATCCTCCGGCGCCGGCAAACCATGAAGCGACGTCGACGCGCTTCTTCACCACCGTCAACTGGCTGGGCAGATCGCGCAGTGCCCCTTGCAGCTGGTCGGCGCTCTCGGCCTTGTAGTACTGGCCGCCGGTGATGTCGGCGACGGCCTGCAGCGTGGCTTCGTCGATCACTCGCGGATTGCGGCCCGTGCCCCCACCGAAACCGCCCCCACCGAAACCGCCGCGCGGACCTCCGCCGGCCCATCCACCGGCCTGCTGGCCGGTGCAGGCCATCCGGGAAGGGGTGGTCGTGCCGAATCCGATCGTGAACACTCTTAAGCCCCGGACCGCCGCCGATTCGGCCGCTGTCGCCGGTTCGACGCCCTGGGTGTTCGCGCCATCGGTCAGCACGATGATTACGTCCGGCGCGTATCCCGCCCGGTGAGCCGATTCCGCATTGACCCCAGTGGGTGCCACCGTCGGGTTGATCGTGGCGATGCTGTCGATCGAAGTGAGGATTGCCGAACCGATCGCCGTACCGCGGGCCGTGGTGAAGTTGTCGATCGCCTTGATCAATGCATCCTTGTCGGTGGTCGGAGGCACCTGCAGACCCGCGACGCCTGCGAAGGCCACGAGACCGATCTTGGTCTTGCCGTGCTGGGACTCGATGAATGAGACGGCCGCCTTCTGGGCGACGGTCAGCCGGTTGGGTTCGACGTCAGTGGAGCACATGGATCCGGAGACGTCCATCGCCAGCATGATCGTCGT
>Ga0075435_100000595_pt1 | contig 22136 bp, 21 predicted proteins | sample RhiMethybrSRZTD4_FD_75302 | JGI IMG/M metagenome (GOLD analysis project Ga0075435, IMG submission 75302) | Populus rhizosphere microbial communities from Tennessee, USA - Rhizosphere MetaG P. TD hybrid SRZTD4 | ecosystem: Host-associated > Plants > Roots > Rhizosphere > Soil | place: USA...
ACGTTGCGCTTCGGCTTGCGGAAGCCGTGGATGTGATCGATGCGGCGGACGCCGGCGTCGAGCGCGCGGTTGGCCGCGTCCTGCAGCTTCGTGTCGAGCGCGGTCTGCACCGCGAGGCCGTTCTCGTAGAGCTGCTTGGCGCCGTAGCGGCTCTCGAGATCCTTGCGCACTTCTTCGACGAAGTACGGCGCGATCGAATCCGACCGATCCTGCGGCGGCGCCAGCACGATCGCCCGCGCCTTGGCCTCGTCCGCGTCCTTCTGCGTGATGTAGTGCTCGTCGGCCATCTGCTGGAGCACGTAGGCCTGCCGCCGCTTGGCCCGCTCCATGTTGACCGTCGGGGCGTTGCGCCACGTCTGGAAGAGACCGGCCAGCGTCGCCGCTTCGTCCACGTTGACGTCCCTGGCCGACTTGCCGAAGTAGGTCCGCGCCGCCGCTTCCACGCCGTAGGCCCCCTCGCCGAGGTACATCTGGTTGGCGTAGAAGGTGAGGATTTCGTGCTTGGTGTAGCGCTTCTCGATCTGGATGGCGACGATCGCCTCCTTGACCTTGCGCTCGAGGCTCATGTCGCCGGCCTGGAACCCGACCGCGTCGGGGAACAGCCCGCGCGCCAGCTGCTGCGTGATCGTGCTCGCGCCTCGCGGCCGCGGACGATGACCGGTGATGGTGCCGCGCACGGCCGAGAACACGTCGCGCGACGCCGCCATGACGATGTGCGGGATGCTCAGCCCGAGATGCTTCTCGAACTCGGCGTCCTCCGCCGAGATGATCGCCTGGCGGAGGACCGGCGCGATCCCTTCGTAGGTCACGACGACGCGCCGCTGCGTCGAGAACTCGCCGACGACCTCACCCTTCGCCCCGTAGACGCGGGTGATCGTGCTCGGCGCGTAGTCATCGAGCGCCGAGATCTGGGGCAGGTCTCCCGCAAACGCGAAGAGGATGCCGCTGACGGTGCCGAGAAACGCGGCCAGCACGAAGAGCAGGACGATGCCGGCTTTCTTGGCGAGTTTGACGACGTAACGGGCCATGAAGACGTCCGCGGTTGGCAGTTCGCAGTCTGCGGTTCGCAGTAAACAGTCTACTGCCGTTGGGTCATGGTTGGCAGTTCACGCAGACCGCGAACCGCAGACCGCAGACCGCAGACCGCAAACCGCAAACCGCAAACCGCAAACCCTCTACTGCCCGCCGCGGCCGCCACGGCGCGGGGCTGCGCCGCTGTCGCCCGACGACTGCGAGCGCGGCACGGCGACGGACCCGCCGCCGCCGCCGCGCGACGGGGCGGGGGAGACGCCGGGACCGGACGGGCGCGAAGGAGACGGACCGCCGCGCTCGATGCTCAGCGGGCCCGCCGGGGCGCGGCCGGGAGCGCCGCCCGCGGGGCCATACTCTCGCGCGCGCGGTACGGCCATGGCGCCGGCGTCAGGGAGGCGCGACTCGGGCGCCGATCGCATCTCGGGCACGTTCCTCGGCGTATAGCGCGGAGCGTACCCCTCGACTCGGCGGTTCACGGCGGCTTCGCTCGGCGCAGGTCCTCCCACCCGCCGCCCGACGCCGAAGTCGCCCGGCGCGACGGCGCGCTGACGATCCTGCGGACCGCGATCGATCTGGACGGCCTCGTCGGCGCGCCGCGCCGGACCGGGCGGGAGCGTCCGTGCGCCGGCGTTGTAGCGCGGTACGGCGGCCTCGCGCCCCTGGTCGATCGGCGAGAGCATCGCGGGCCCGTTCCGGCCGATCGCGGGGTTCGACGGGACGCCGATGGACGGCGCGCCGGCGCGCGTTCTCCCGATGGCGTCAGTCGCGACGGCTCGTTCGGCGGCGACTCTGCCGGCGCCGCCCGGAACCACACCATCGGCTCCGGCTCGTCGCGTCACGTCGCTCGCAGCCGGTGCGGAGGGACGCTCGGTCTGCGAGCGGACGATCTGATCGCCGCGGTTCACGTAACGCGGCGCACCCGTCCGCGGCACTGCCACATCGCGCGGCGGCGCGCCGGCTTTTTCACCGTCAGCACCTGAAGCCGCCCGCGTCGCCGGACTTCCGCCTGAAGGCGGAAGCCACCTGTTACGAGCCCCAGAAACGCCCGGCGCACTCCGGTCAACGGCTACGTGGCTTCCGCCTTCAGGCGGAAGGCTTCGCGTCCCCGCCCAGTGCACCGGCACCGAGCCGCGCGGCACCGCGACGTTCGGGTTAATCGGCACCGCCGCGGCGCCGGCGAACGATCCGCGCCCGTGGCCGTTGCCATCCCACCAGTTGACCGCGCCGTCGTGCACCCAGCCGTGGCCGAAATGGGAGCGCGACACCACCGTCCACGCCGGGTAGTACTGATAGCCGGCGTAGCGATAGTGCGGGCCGTAATTGAAGACGTTGATCGAGATGAGCGGCAGGTTGTTGTAGCCCAGCGGGCACCAGCTCACGTAGTTGCCGGCGTAGCCCCACGACACCCATGCGGGTCCCCAGTGGTTGCCCGGAACCCAGAACCACGAGCCGGCCGAGAAGCCCCACCGTCCGTAGTGATGCGTCGGCCAGCCGAAGTGATCGACGCTGACCCACGTCCAGCCGTAGCGCGGGTACGCGGCCCAGCGGCCGTAATAATAAGGACGCCAGCTCGCCGCCACGCGCGGATACCAGACGTAGCCGTACGGCTGCGCATAGCGCCAGTCGCCGTCCTGATCGAAGGTGGACGCGTACTGCTGCATGTCGCTCGGCAGGTACTGCGTCGACACGCCGAGCCGCGTATCGCGGCGCTGCTCCGACCAGCGATCGAACGCATCCCAGTTCGCCGAGTTGTAGGCGTAGGCATACGACGGCGCGAGCCCTGCGCTCGCATACGCACGCTCCCCTGCGCGCACGCCGGTCGTCCCCTGCTCCGTGAAAATCTCCGCCGAGCCCCGCAGCACGGCCAGCTCGAGCTGGTTCTCATCCGTCCCATGCAGCACCGACACGCGGTACTCGCCGGCGTCCCTGATGCGGACCGAGCCGGAGGCCGAGTCGATGCGATACGCGATCGTGCGCGACGCCCCCGGGATATTGACGCGCACGCGGCCGTCGATGAGCCGGATCAGGTCGTCGGATTGCACGTCGATCGTCGTCGATCGATCCAGGTGCAAGGTGCTGCCGTCGGCGAACTGCACCTCGACGCGGCCATCCGCGGTCTTCAGCCGATCGCCGCTGAGCAGCGGCATGTTCAACGGGCTTTCGCTGCGTCCCTCGCGTTCGAGGGAGGCCACGCCGTCCACCAGCGCGACGTGCGCGGGCGACACCGTTTCCTGCTCCGACGACGCGGGTGCCTGCGCCCACAGCGTCCGCACGGCCGTGGTCGACAGGACGAGTGTCAGGGTAAAGGTCGCAGCCAGACGGGGGAGCATGGGCAGACCTCGTACAGCAGGGCAGGGTTGGCAATTCGCAGTATATCACCGACTTACGGCGGGGGCATTTTTTGCCTAGGGCTGACCTTGACAGTAGCTAGCTCATATTTTATACTTCCAATGTTATAAAGCTTTTGATCTGCCTCCTATGGGAGTCAGGTCCGGACAGGGAAAACGAGGACACAGCACATGAGCAAGATTATTGGCATCGACCTGGGGACGACGAACTCCGTCGTGGCCGTGATGGAGGGCGGCGAGCCCGTCGTCATCACGAACCCGGAGGGCAGCCGGATTACGCCGTCGGTTGTGGGCTTCACCAAGTCGGGCGAGCGGCTCGTCGGCCAGGTGGCCAAGCGGCAAGCGGTGACGAACCCCGAGAACACGGTGTTCTCGATCAAGCGGTTCATGGGCCGCAAGTTCGACGAAGTCAACGAAGAGATGAAGATGGTGCCGTACCAGGTGGTCCGCGCGTCGAACGGCGACGTCCGCGTGAACGCCGGCGGCAAGGAGTATTCGCCGCCCGAGATCTCCGCGATGATCCTGCAGAAACTCAAGCAGGCCGCGGAAGAGTACCTCGGCAGCCCCGTCACCAAGGCCGTCATCACGGTGCCCGCCTACTTCAACGACGCGCAGCGCCAGGCGACGAAAGACGCCGGGCAGATTGCCGGCCTCGAGGTGATGCGGATCGTGAACGAGCCGACGGCGGCGGCGCTCGCCTACGGGCTCGACAAGAAGAAGGATGAAACGATCGCCGTCTACGACTTCGGCGGCGGCACGTTCGACATCTCCATCCTGGAGGTCGGCGAAGGGGTCGTCGAGGTCAAGGCGACCAACGGCGACACGCACCTGGGCGGCGACAACCTCGACCAGCGGATCATCGAGTGGATCGTCACCGAGTTCAAGAAGACCGAAGGCATCGATCTGTCGAAGGACCGCATGGCGCTGCAGCGCCTGAAGGAAGCGGCGGAAAAGGCGAAGATGGAGCTCTCCACGGTGATGGAGACCGACATCAACCTGCCCTTCGTCACCGCGGACCAGACCGGCCCGAAGCACCTGCTGATGAAGCTGACGCGCTCGAAGTTCGAGCAGATCGTCGAAGACCTGCTGCAGAAGAGCGTCGGCCCGACCAAGCAGGCGCTGTCGGACGCGGGCGTGGATCCGAGCAAGATCGACGAGGTCGTGCTCGTCGGCGGCTCGACGCGCATCCCGCGGGTCCAGGCGATCGTCAAGGAGCTGTTCGGCAAGGAGCCGCACAAGGGCGTGAACCCCGATGAAGTCGTCGCCGTCGGCGCGGCGATCCAGGCGGGCGTGCTCGCCGGCGAGGTCAAGGACCTGCTGCTGCTCGACGTCACTCCGCTCTCGCTCGGCATCGAGACGATGGGCGGCGTGATGACGACGCTGATCCCGCGCAACACGACGATCCCGACGCGCAAGAGCGAGATGTTCTCGACCGCGGCCGACAACCAGACCAGCGTCGAGGTGCACGTGCTGCAGGGCGAGCGCCCGATGGCGCGCGACAACCGCACGCTCGGCCGCTTCCATCTGGCCGGCCTGCCGCCGGCGCCGCGCGGCGTGCCGCAGATCGAAGTCACGTTCGACATCGACGCCAACGGCATCGTCAACGTGTCGGCGAAGGACATGGCGACGCAGAAGGAGCAGAAGATCCAGATCACCGCGTCGAGCGGCCTCAGCAAGGACGAGGTCGACAAGATGATGCGGGAAGCGGAGTCGCACGCCGAGGACGATCGGAAGCGCAAGGAGGAGATCGAGACGCGCAACCACGCCGACCAGGCGGCGTACGCGGCGGAGAAGATGCTCCGCGACTCCGGCGACAAGCTGGCGGCGTCGGACAAGGCGCCGATCGAGTCGGCGATCGAGGACCTGAAGAAGGCGATCGAGAAGAACGACACCGCGGAGATGAAGCGGACGATGGACGCGCTGAACTCGGCGCAGCACAAGGCGGCGGAGGCGATGTATCGGGCCTCGGCAGCCAGTGCGGGCGGCGGCGGTGCGGCCGGCGGCGGACAGCCGGGCGGCGGACAGCCGGGCGGCGGCGCGTCCCAGGGCGGCGGCAACGGCCGCTCGCAGGGGGACGTGATCGACGCCGAGGTGGTCGAGGAGGAGAAGAAGTAGCTGCCGCGTGTCGGTGCTAAAGGTGCTAAGGGTGCAGAAAGGGTGCTAGGGGTGCTGGTGCTAGCGCGCTGCGCGCGCGGTGCTAGAGGTGCTCAGGGTGCAGCGCGGCACCGTAGCACCGTAGCACCAGCACCCTTAGCACCTGGCGGCACCTTTAGCACCGTAGCACCGACAGCGTGAGGGAACTTATGGACCTGTACGCGTTGCTGGGTCTCGCTCCGGGCGCCACGCCCGCCGATATCAAGCGGGCGTTCAGGCGGCTGTCGCGGCGCTATCACCCGGACATCAACCCGGGGGATCGCGCCGCCGAAGCGCTCTTCCGCAAGATCTCGGAAGCGTACGAAACGCTGGTCGATCCCGATCGGCGTCGCACCTATGACGAGGGCGGCTCGCGGCCCGAGCAGGGCGGGGCCACCTTCGAGTTCACGGGGTTCGATTTTTCCGCCGGTGCGCACGGGACGCAGGCGTCGACCTTCACGGAACTCTTCGCCGAGGTCCTGCATCCGATCGGCGCGCCCGACAGCGGCCGTCCCGAGCCGGGCGCCGACATTCACGCGACCATCTCCGTCCCCTTCGAAGACTCGATGCGCGGCGGCGAGCGCCAGATCGTGGTGACGCGGCAGGAAGTGTGCGCCGCGTGCCGCGGCGCCGGATCGATCCGCACGCCGGAAGGGCGCTGCGCGCCGTGCCACGGCGCCGGCAAGGTGCGGTGGGCGCGCGGCCACATGGTGTTCACCAAGAGCTGCGCCGCGTGCAAGGGCACCGGCCGCCAGCGCAGCGAGCGCTGCGCGGTGTGCGTCGGCCAGGGGCGCCACGTGCGCACGGAGGCGGTGCCGGTGCTGCTGCCGCCGGGCGTCGCGGAAGGCACGCGGCTGCGCGTCGCCGATCGCGGGCACGTCGGGCGGCACGGCGGCAGGAACGGCGATCTCTACGTCACGGTGCACGTGCAGCCGCACCCGGTGTTCAAGCGGCAGGGAGACGATCTCTGCCAGGTGGTCGCGCTCGGCGTGCACGAGGCGGTGCTCGGCACGCGCATCGACGTGCCGTCGCTCGAAGGGCCGGTGAAGCTGCGCATCCCGCCGGGCACGCAGGCGGGGCAGCGCTTCCGCCTGCGCGAGCGCGGCGCGCCCTCCGCCGCGGGCGGCCGCGGCGATCTCATCGTCGAAGTCCGGATCGTGCTGCCGCAGGTCGTGGACGAGCGCGGCAAGGAACTCATGCGCGAATTTGGAAAGCTGTATGGTGGCGAAGCGGGGCGGTAGAGCCTATTACATGATCAGCGCGGTGGCGCAGAAGTACAACATCCACCCGCAGACGCTGCGCCTGTACGAACGCGAGGGGCTGCTCAAGCCCTCGCGCACGGAAGGGAACACCCGTCTCTACTCGGAAGAAGATCTCGAGCAGCTCGAGACCATCCTCTCGCTGACGCGCGATCTCGGCGTCAACCTCGCCGGCGTGGAGATCATCCTGAACATGCGCCGCAAGATGGAGCAGATGCAGGGTGAAGTGAACCAGTTCATGGAGTACGTGAAGCACGAACTGGCGCGCGGCCTCGGCGACTGGGAGCAGCGCCTCAGCACCGCGATGGTGAAGTCGTCGCCGACGGATCTCGTCAGGGCGACTCCAGCGGCGGCTCCTGTCGCCGATGAGGAGCCGCCAAACGACACGAAGGAATCGAAGGACACGAAGGACACGAAGGAGCATGCCTCCTGATTCGATCAGTCTCGGATCCTGACTGCTCCTTCGTTGCTCCTTCGTTTCCTTCGCCCTCCTTCGTTTCCTTCGTGTACAATTCACTCCTTCATGGGATGCGACCGCTGCGATGACACCGGCTGGGCGGCGACCATCACCGACGGTGTCCGGCGCGTCGTCCGCTGCGACTGCTGGCGCGACGGGCTGACGGCGCGTCTGCTCGACGAAGCGCGCATTCCGCCGCGCTATCGCCGCTGCGATCTCGATGCTTTTGTCATCTACCCCAACGAGAACCTCCAGCGCGCGGTGCGGCACGCGAAGCAGTTCGCGGAGCAATTTCCCGTCGTCTCGAAAGGGCTCTGCCTCATCGGGCCGCCGGGGATCGGCAAGACGCACCTGGCCGTCGCGGTGCTGCGCCAGGTGATTCTCACGCGCGGCGCGCGCGGCCTCTTCTACGACACGCGCGATCTGCTCCGATTGATCCGCAGCACCTACAATCCGCTCGTGCGCACCGCCGAGATGGACATCCTCCGTCCGGTGATGGAGGCGGACCTGCTCGTCCTCGACGACATGGGCTCGGAGAAGACCTCGGAGTGGGTCGAAGAGACGATGAACCTGATCGTCAACACGCGCTACAACGAGAAGCGGCACACGATCTTCACCTCGAACTACGAAGACACGCCGGACGATGCGGATCTCGACTCGCTGAAGGCGCGAATCGGCTTCCGCATCCACTCGCGGCTGCACGAGATGTGCGACTTCCTCGAGTACGACGGCGCCGACTACCGCCACCTGCCGCCCAACGGCGGCGTCGACGATCTGGTCATGCTGTGGCAGCGCAACCCGAAGCGCCGCGCCACGCTGCCGGCGCGCGCCAAGGGCCCGATCCGCGCGCAGTTGAAGCCGCCGGCGAAGGAACTGGGCTGGTCCGGTGGAAAAGCAGGAACCTAACAGTCTCACTGCGCACCTCGCGCCTCGCCTCTCGCGTCCCGGCGTCTACGTTCATGTTCCGTTCTGCTCGTCGATCTGCAACTACTGCAACTTCAACAGAGGGCTCTACGACGAAGCGCTGAAGACGCGCTACGTCGCGGCGCTGCGCCAGGAGATCGCGCGGACCGGCGCTCTTGCGGCCGACACGATCTTTTTCGGCGGCGGCACGCCGTCGCTGCTCGAACCGGCAGAGATCGGCGCCATCATCGAATCGATTCGTGAGCACGTCGATCTCGATCCTTCCTCGGAGATCACGCTCGAGACCAACCCCGAGACCGTCGATCGCGACAAGCTGGAACGTTTCCGCGGCGCCGGTGTCAATCGCGTCAGCTTTGGCGTGCAGTCGTTCCACGACGCGGAGCTGAAGCGCCTCGGCCGGATCCACAGCGCCGATCGCGCGCGCGCGGCGGTGCGCGAGGCGCGGGCGGCGGGCTTCGACAACGTCAGCCTCGACCTGATGATGTGGCTGCCGGGGCAGAGCGTCGAGGCCTGGCTGGCGAACGTCGACGCGCTGATCGCCGCGGACCCCGACCACGCCTCGCTCTACCTGCTGGAGCTGTACCCGAACGCGCCATTGAAAGAGGAGATGGCGCGCGGCGGCTGGTCGCTCGCGCCCGACGAGGACGCGGCGGAGATGTACCTCCGGGCCATGGAACGGCTGGAAGCGGCCGGCCTTCGTCAATACGAGATATCGAACGTGGCGCGCGAGGGGAAGGCCTCGCGCCACAACCTGAAATACTGGACCGATGGCGAGTGGCTCGCGTTCGGCTGCGGCGCGCACGGCACGGTCGGCGGCGTCCGCACCAAGAATGTCTCCTCGACCGAGGACTACATCGCGCGCGTGACGAACGGCGTGGATCCGGTGACGGAACGCCGGGTGCTGACGGCGAACGAACGGCTGGAAGAGGCGCTCTTCACCGGGCTGCGCCTCACGGCCGGTCTCGACATCGAGGCCGTCGGCGCGCGCTACGGCGTGGACGTCTGGGCCCGCTACGGCGAGGCGCTGACGCCCTTCGTGCAGGCGGGATGGCTCGTCCGCGAGGGGCCGCGGCTGCGGCTCACCCGGGACGGGATGTTGATGGCCAACGAAGTGATGGCCGTATTCGTGTGATAAAGTGACCGTTCTTGTGTCTCGCCCAAGGAGGAGATTGGGATGCGTGCTTTCGTAATTACAACCTTCGCGCTCGCGGTAGCGCTTGCGCCCGCTGCGACCTTTGCCCAGCCCCCGCAGCAGCCGCCAGCCGGCCAGCCGCCCGCGGGGCAGCAGCCACCGGCCGCTGCCGCGCCTGCCGCGGAGGCGCCGAAGATTCCGTTCGAGACGCCGGCGGGCATTCTGCTGGTGCAGATCAAGCCCGACCAGACGGCCGTTTTCGAGGAGATGATCGGCAAGCTGAAAGCCGGCATCGCCAAATCGACGGACGAGACGCTGAAGCAGCAGGGCGCGGGACTCAAGGTCTACAAGTCGTCGGAACCGTTCGGGCCGAACACGCTCTACGTCGTTCAACTCGAACCGACCGTGCCGAAGGCCGAGTACGACCTGTTCAAGATGCTGCAGAAGACGTTGACGCCCGACGAGCAGCGCGCGCCGGAGACGGCGGCGATGTACACGAAGTATGCCGGGGCGTTTGCCGCGGGCCTCAGCAAACTGAGCCTGACGCCCATCGGTGGTGGCCAGTAGACGACAGAGACGGTGATCGACCTGACGATCGTTTTCGCATTTCTGTTGGCGATCGCGGCGGGCCAGGTGCCCGCCGCGGCGCAACCCCCCCAGCAGCCTCCCGTCGCGCAGCCGCCCGGCACTCCGGCCGCACCGCCCGCCGCGGTCCCGTCGTCACGGAAATTCACGACCGACGCCGGCCTGATGTTCAGCGTCATCAAGCCTGACAAGACCGCCGACTTCGAGATGGTGATGGCGAAGGTGAAGGAAGCGCTGGGCAAGAGCCAGGACCCGAAGCGCAAGCAGCAGGCGTTGAGCTGGCGCGTCTTCAAGGGCCAGGAGACGGCCCCGGGCGGCGGCATTGTCTACGTGTGGTTCATCGATCCGCCGGTGAAGGACGTCGACTACACCGTCACCGACATCCTCACCGAGGCCTTCCCCAACGAGGCGCAGGATCTGTGGGCGAAGTACACCGCCTGCTTCGTCAGCGGCCAGACGATGCTGAACCTGGCGGCGACGCTGAACATGTCGCCCACCGCAGGACCCATCAAGTAGGGGAGCAGCTCCTTCGTATCCTTCGCCCTCCTTCGTATCCTTCGTGTCCTTCAGAATTTCAAATTGATCCCTGCGTAGAAACGCTGCGGGTGTGCCTGCCGCGCGCTGCCGCGCAGGTTGAAGATGCGGTAATCGAGGCGCAGCCGCAGCGGGCCGACGAGGGTGATCTTGGCGCCGCCGCCGATGTTGGTCCCGAAGTTCGTCTCGTCGTTGTTGGGCTCGGTCGACAGCGTCTCGTGGAACACCCCGCCGCCGATGGCGCCGTAGAACTGCGTCCGCGCGATCGGGATCGGCGTCTGCACCAGCCCGTTGAACATGTAGGTCTTCAGCTCGGGCGCGCGATTGTCGAGCCCCGGCGCGACGTCCAGGTCTTCGTCGGTCGAGGCGTACTCGAACTCGAAGGCGACGATGACGAAGCCGCTGCCGACGGCGATCCCGCGCGCCGGGCGGCGGCTCGGCGTGGTGTTGGTGCCGATGAATGCGGTCAGGTCGGCGAAGGCCGTCGCCGGAACGAGCAGCAGGCCAAAGAGACACAGAACACATGACAACGTGGGATTCCGCATAACCGAATCGTACCACCGCCGTCACTGCGACGGGCCACGGCCCAGGCACAAAGGCCACAAAGAACACCAAGCCCACAAAGGTTGTCTTTGTGATCTTTGTGCTCTGCGTGGTCTTGGTGGTTTCGCCGTCGGCCGTCGCAGCGCCCGGTATAATTGGCGGGATGGACTTTCGGCCGACCGACGAGCAGGAGATCCTGCGGCGCACGGTGCGGGAATTCGCCGAGGCGGAGATGCGCCCCCACGTGATGGAGTGGGACGAGGCGCAGCACTTCCCGATGGAGCTGCTGCCGAAACTGGCGCAGCTCGGGTTGATGGGCATCCAGTTCGCCGAGAACTACGGCGGCTCGGCGATGTCGTCGGTGGACTATTGCATCTGCATCGAAGAGCTGGCCCGGGTCTGCCCGGCGATCGCGCTCTCGGTCGCGGCGCACAACGGCCTGTGCAGCTCGCACATCAACATGTTCGGCAGCGAGGAGCAGAAGCGGCGCTACCTGCCGCGGCTCACGGGCGGCGAAGTCCTCGGCGCGTGGGGGCTCACCGAGGCCAGCGCCGGCAGCGACGCCGCCGGCATGCGGACCACCGCGGCGCGCCAGGGCGAGTGCTGGGTGATCAACGGGTCCAAGAACTTCATCACGCACGGCAGCATCGGCGGCGTGATGGTGGTGATGGCGATCACCGATCGCACGAAGGGGAACCGCGGCATCTCCGCCTTCGTCGTCGAGCACGGCACGCCGGGCATGAGCGCGGGCAAGAAAGAGAACAAGCTCGGCATGCGTGCGAGCGACACCAGCGAGGTCGTCTTCCAGGACTGCCGCGTGCCGCAGGCGCAGATGCTCGGCGACGAAGGGCAGGGCTTCATCAACACGCTGCAGGTGCTCGACGCCGGGCGCATCGGGATCGCGGCGTTGTCGGTCGGCCTGGCGCAGGGGGCCTACGAGGCGGCGAAGCACTATGCGAAGGAGCGCCGCCAGTTCGGCCAGCCGATCGCCGCGTTCCAGGCGATCCAGTGGAAGCTGGCGGACGCCGCCACGACGATCGAAGCGTCGCGGCTGTTGACCTATCGTGCCGCCTACCTGAAGGACGCCGGCAAGCGCATGACCCGCGAGTCGGCGATGGCCAAGCTGTACTCGAGCGAAGTCGCCGTCCGCGTCGCCGAGGACTGCGTCCAGATCCACGGCGGCTACGGCTTCGTGAAGGACTACCCGGCCGAGAAATACTTCCGCGACGTGAAGCTGCTGACGATCGGCGAAGGCACCAGCGAAATCCAGCGGCTCGTCATCGCCCGCCAGCTCCTCGCCCAGTGACCGAGTCGATCTCCAAGTCGATCTCCACGGGGGCGCGCCAGCCGCTGTCCGAGCGCGTGCTCCAGGGCGACGCCCGCGCCGTGGCCCGCGCCATCAGCCTGATCGAAGACGAAGCGCCGCAGGGGGCGGAGCTGGTGCGCCGCGTGTTCGGCCACACCGGCCGCGCCTACCTGGTCGGCGTCACCGGCGCCCCGGGGGCGGGCAAGAGCACGCTGGTCGATCGGCTGATCGCGGAGTTCCGCCGCCGCGAGCGCACGGTCGGCGTCGTCGCGGTGGATCCGACCAGCCCGTTCACCGGCGGCGCGATCCTCGGCGACCGCGTGCGCATGCAGCAGCATGTCGCCGACGCCGGCGTCTTCATCCGCAGCATGGCGACGCGCGGCCATCTCGGCGGCCTCGCCCGCGCGACGGCCGAGGCCGCGCTGGTCCTCGACGCCGCCGGCAAGGACATCGTCCTCATCGAGACGGTCGGCGTGGGGCAGGACGAAGTCGACATCGTCCGTACCGCCGACGTGTCGATCGTCACGCTGGTGCCCGGCAGCGGCGACGAGGTGCAGGCGCTGAAGGCGGGGATCATGGAGATCGCCGACATCTTCGTGGTCAACAAGGCGGATCGCGAAGGGGCGGATCGCACGGTCGCGTCGATCGAGGCGATGCTGTCGCTCGAGTCGTTCGCGGCCGGCCGCTGGCGCCCGCCGATCGTCAAGACGGAAGCGACCACCGGCAAGGGGGTGCCCGAGCTGGTCGAGACGATCGATCGCTTCAAGGCGCACACCGCGGCGACGCTCGGCGAGCGGCGCCGCGCCCGCGCCGAGTTCCGCGTCCGCGAGCTGATGGCGCACCGCTTCGTCCAGCACGTGGAGAACCGCGTGCTGGCCGCGGGGGAGTTCGAGCGGCTGCTCGATCGCATCGCCGCGCGGGAGACGGATCCGTATTCCGTAGTCGACGACGTCTTCGGTCGAGCGCTTCGGGACCAGCTGGCGCGCGATCTCGAGACGCGCGGTTCGGAAACGCGCGGCCTGAAGCCCGCGCCAACAGGTATCTCTCTCGATCACGTCGGCATCGCCGTCGCCAATCTGAGCGATGCCATCGCCTTCTACCGGGACGCACTCGGCCTGAACGTCGAGGCGCCCGAAGAGGTCGCGTCGCAGCGGGTCCGCGCGCATTTCATCCCGACGGGCGACTCAGCGATTGAACTCCTCGAGGCGACCGCCGACGACTCGCCGATCGCGAAGTACGTCGCCAAGCGCGGGCCCGGCATCCATCACCTCACGCTGCGCGTGCCCGACATCCGCGCCGCGCTGGCGCGCTTGAAGGAGAAGGGCGTCCGGCTCATCGACGAAACCCCGCGCGAAGGGGCGCACGGCTCGCTCGTCGCCTTCGTCCATCCGTCCAGCGCCCACGGCGTGCTCGTCGAATTGAAAGAAACGAAGGATGGGAAGGAATCGAAGGAACCGAAGGAGCTTTCGTGAGTTCTCCTTCGTTACTTCGTCCCCTTCGTTTCCTTCGTGATTTCGAGTTGACGCCGCTGCTGGACGGCTACTTCCGGCTCGACGGCGGCGCGATGTTCGGCGTCGTGCCGAAGCCGTTGTGGGAGAAGCGTGCGCCGGCCGACGAGCGCAATCGCATCCAGCTCGGCATGCGTCCGCTCCTCGTGCGTGACGCGAAGCGGCTGATCATCATCGACGCCGGCATCGGCGACAAGATGGACGAGAAGAGCGCCGAGATCTATGGCCTCGATCGCCGCGAGAACCTCGACGTGACGATGGCGCGGGCGGGCGTGAAGGCGGCGGACGTCGACCTGGTGATCGCCTCGCATCTGCACTTCGACCACGCCGGCGGCTTCACCGTGCGGGACGACTCCGGCGCGCTGCGTCCGCGATTTCCCAACGCCCGCTACGCGATCAGCCACGGCGAATGGGAGGACGCCACCCATCCGCACGAGCGCAACCGCGCCAGCTATCTCGCCGAGAACTTCGTGCCGCTGCAGGACGCGGGCGTGGCCGACTTCCTGCGCGGCGACCAGGAGATCGTGCCCGGCATCCGCACCCGGCGCACCGGCGGACACACGCGGTATCACCACAGCATCTTCATCGAGTCGGAAGGGAAGACGGCCGTCTTCGCCGCCGACCTGATGCCGACGACGGCGCACGTGGACGCGCCGTGGATCATGGGCTACGACCTCTACCCGATGGAGACGCTGGAGTTCAAGAAACTGTTCCTGAAGGAAGCGATCGCGCACGAGTACCTGGTGTTCTTCGAGCACGATCCGAAAGTGGCAGCCGGGTACATCCGTGAGAAGAACGGGCGGCCCTACGTGGAGAGCGTGGCATGAACGGCGAGTGTCAGATCGGAATCATCGGCGGCTCGGGGCTCTACGACATGGCGGAGCTCACCGATCGCGAAGAGCGGAGGGTGACGACGCCGTTCGGCGATCCGTCGGATCCGTATGTCGTCGGCACGCTGCGCGGCAAGCGCGTCGCGTTTCTGGCGCGGCACGGCGTCGGCCACCGCTACTCGCCGAGTGAGTTGAACTACCGGGCCAACGTCTTCGGCCTGAAGATGCTCGGCGTCGAGTACATCCTGTCGGCCAGCGCGGTCGGCTCGCTGCAGGAGCGCTACGTGCCGCAGCATCTGGTCATCCCCGATCAGTTCTTCGATCGGACGAAGGGGCGGATCAGCACCTTCTTCGGCCGCGGCCTGGTCGCGCACGTCGCCTTCGCGCACCCCGTGTGTGGCCTGCTCGGCAGCGTCGCGCACGAGGCGTGCAAGGCGGTCGGCGCGACGGTCCACAAGGGGGGCACCTACGTCTGCATGGAGGGGCCGCAGTTCTCGACGCTGGCCGAGTCGAAGCTCTATCGCTCGTGGGGGATGGACATCATCGGCATGACCAACCTGCAGGAAGCCAAGCTCGCCCGCGAAGCGGAGATGTGCTACGCGACGATCGCGCTGGTGACCGACTACGACTGCTGGCATCCCGACCACGACTCGGTCACGGTCGACATGATCATCCAGAACCTGGTCGCCAACTCGAAGACGGCGCAGCAGGTCATCGCCGACGCCGTGTCGCGCCTGCCCTACGAGCGCACGTGCGAGTGCGCCACCGCGCTGAAGCACGCGATCATCACGCGCCCCGACTGCATCCCGGGCACGGTGAAACGCGAGCTGGCGCCGATTATCGGAAAGTACCTGGCCTGATGTCGACTATCGTTACCGGATCGATCGCCTTCGACTACCTCATGTCGTTCCCGGGGAAGTTCACGGAACACTTCCTGCCGGAGCACATGAACCGCGTCAGCCTGAGCTTCCTCGTGGACACGATGGACAAGCGGCGCGGCGGCTGCGCCCCCAACATCGCCTACACCCTCGCCCTGCTCGGCGAGCGGCCGCGGCTGATGGGCACCGCCGGGCAGGACTTCGACGACTACCGCCGCTGGCTCGAGGCTGCGGGCGTGGACACCTCGCTGGTCAAGGAGGTGCCCGACAAGTTCACCGCGTCGTTTTTCTGCAGCACCGACGTCGAGAACAACCAGATCGCCTCCTTCTATACGGGCGCGATGGCGAACGCCGGCGAGCTGTCGTTCCGCACCGTGGCTGACTGCACCTGGGTCATCATTTCGCCGAACGACCCCGCGGCGATGGTCCAGTACGCGGAAGAGTGCCGCGCGCTCGGCATCAAGTTCATCTGGGATCCGGGTCAGCAGTGCGCACGGATGAGCGGCGACGAGCTGCGCGACGGCGTCGAGGGGGCCGCCGTCGTCATCTGCAACGATTACGAATTCGAACTGCTGCGACAGAAAACGGGGCTCGACGAAGACGGGGTGCTCTCGCACGCGGGCATCCTGATCATCACGCGGGGTGAGGACGGATGCACCGCGCGGCAGGGGGATCGCCGGATTTCCGTTCCCGCGGTGCCGCCGCGCCACATTGTCGATCCGACCGGGGTGGGCGACGCCTTCCGCGGCGGCCTGCTCAAGGGGCTGACGACCGGCGCCGATCTCGAAGTGTCGTGCCGGCTCGGCACCGTCGCGGCGACCTATGCGCTCGAGCATCTCGGCGGCCAGAGCCACGCCTACACCTGGGAAGAATTCCGTCGGCGCTACGCGACACATTTCGGGGAGCTCGACGGATAAGTAGCACGTCCGTTACGTACGCGCGCTGACGGGATCCCGGCATCTTTCCGGCCCAATTCCCTCCGAGCTCGACGGAACACACCTTGCAGCCCGCGGCCGCGGAGGTTGTCGTGAAAGTTGCCGCCGCCGTTGCCGCCGTGATCCTCACCGCAGTGCCCGTGAGGGCCCAGGCACCCGACGGTGGACAACCTCCGCAGTCCAACGTCTTCCGCAGCAGCGCCGCGCTGGTGGCGCTCAACGTCACCGTCCAGGACAACGGCTTCAAGTACGTGACCGGGCTTCACCCGGACGACTTCGCGGTCTACGAAGACGGCGTCAAGCAGGACGTCCGCTTCTTCGAGTCCACCGCGGTGCCGGTCGATCTGATCGTGCTCATCGACTCGAGTTCGAGCATGGGGGACAAGCTGGATCTCGTCCACGAGGCGGCGAGCGGCTTCCTGAGGACGCTGCGCCCGGGGGACCGCGGCGCCGTCGTCACCTTCGCCGACTCGGTCACCGTCACGCAGGCGCTGACCTCGGATCGCGCGGCCCTCGAGAAGGCGGTGCGCGGCACCGTCGCGCACGGCTCGACCTCGCTGAACAACGCCGTCTACATCGCGCTCAAGCAGTTCGGCCAGGCGGCCCGCCAGGACACCGACGTGCGGCGCCAGGCGATCGTCGTGCTCTCGGACGGCGAGGACACCTCGAGCCTGGTCAGCTTCGACGACGTGCTGGCGCTGGCGCGCAAGACGGGCGTCAACATCTACACGGTCGGCGTGCAGTCGCGCTACGCCGCGCTGAGACAGGATCAGCCCGGAGGCCACCGCTACTTCTCCGAGTCGGACTATTCGATGAAGACGCTCGCCCGCGAGACCGGCGCGCAGGCGTTCTTCCCGGCGCCGGCGGAGCTCAAGTCGGTCTACGGCGCGATCGCGTCGGAGCTCGCCAACCAGTACTCGATCGGCTACGTGCCGGCGAACGCGCGCCTCGACGGCCGCTTCCGCCGGGTCGTCGTGCAGATCGTGACCAAGCCTGAGCTGCGCTCACGCACCCGGCTTGGCTATACCGCCGACACGGCGCCCACCGCCCGGACGATCGCGGGGGCCGGCGGGACGGACCAGCGCTAACCGCTACAATCGCGGCGTGCGCTTCGCGCTCGCCTCAGCCGCGATCCTCTGGTTCGCGGCGATCCTGATCGCTCCATTCGCCATCGACTCGACGCATGCGGCTCCCGCGACCGGGGCCGCGTGCGTCTACATGACGGGCTCGTTCGTCTGCCACCAGCGCCCCGAACGGTCCTTTTCGCTGGGGGGCCGGCAGATGCCGGTCTGCGCGCGCTGCGCGGGAATCTACGCCGCGGCGGCGGCCTTCGCCTTCGGCTTCGGCGCGGCCTGGGCGGCGCGCGGCTGGCGCGCTGGCGGGACGCAGTCGCCCCTCGCGGTCCGCTTCGCGGGAATCGGCCCGGTAACGGCGGCGCGCGCGCGGTGGGTCGCGGCCGCTGCCGCGCTGCCGACGATCGCCACGTGGCTCGTCGAGCACCTCGGCCTCGTCCACCTTTCGAACACCACGCGGTTCGTCGCCGCGCTGCCGCTCGGGGCCGCGGTGATGTGGCTCCTCCTTGGGGTGCTGGGCGCGCCACGTGCTGGAGCCGTGTCACGTCGTGGGCTTCACAAGGTAGAATGATTCGATCTGATGGGAACCAAATCGACGACAGCGGAACGGCAACGGGCGTCGGCGGAACCGGGGCGGCTGCTGCTGGTGTGCGGACTGGCGTGGCTGGTTCCCGGCGCAGGGCACCTGATCGCGGGCCGGCGCCGGAAAGGGCTGATTTTTCTCGTCGCGCTGCCGCTGATGTTCGCCATCGGCCTGTGGCTGCAGGGCCGGCTGTTCCCGCTCGAGATTTCCGATCCGCTGGTGTTCCTCGGCGCCATCGCCAACCGCGGCATCGGCGCGCCGTACTTCGTCGCCAAGTTGATGGACGCCGGCGCAGGGACCGTCACCGCGGTGTCCTACGAGTACGGCAACACGTTCCTGATGACCGCCGGACTGCTCAACTTCCTGGTGATCCTCGACGCCTTCGACATCACGATGGGAAGGAAGTAGCGTCGTGACGAGTCACTTCTGGTTGATGGCGCTTTACGCGTTCTTCGTTTCGCTGGTGTTCGCCGTCCTGCTCCGCGACGACCCGCGCGAGCAGCTGAAGACCGGCGGGATGATGCTCGGTGGTTTCATCGTCGCCGCCTACGTCGTCAGCTGGCTGATGTACCCGTTTCCGCTCTAGCGACATGAGTTTTGAGAATCTGCTGATCGAACGCGACGGCGGCGTCGCCACCGTCACCGTCAACCGCCCGAAGGTCCTCAACGCGCTGAACACGCAGACGCTGGACGAGCTGCGCCGCGCCATCCTCGAGCTGAAACACGACGAGGCGGTGCGTGTGGTGATCCTGACCGGCGCCGGCGAGAAGTCGTTCATCGCCGGGGCCGACATCAACGAGCTGGCGACGCAGACGCCGGTGACCGGGCGCGAGCACGCGGTGCGCGGCCAGCACGTCCTCGACCTGATCGAGCACATGGGCAAGCCGGTGATCGCGGCGATCAACGGCTACGCGCTCGGCGGCGGCTGCGAGCTGGCGATGGCGTGCACGATCCGCATCGCCGCCGACACCGCCAGGCTCGGGCAGCCGGAGATCAACCTCGGGATCATTCCCGGCTACGCCGGCACGCAGCGGCTCGCGCGTCTCGTCGGCCGCGGCCGCGCGCTGGAACTGCTGCTGACCGGGGATCAGATCCCGGCGCAGGAAGCGCATCGGCTGGGCCTGGTCAATCGCGTCGTCCCGGCCGCGGAGCTGATGGCGGAAACGCGGAAGCTGGCGGCGACGCTGGCCGCGAAGGCGCCGATCGCCGTGCGCTACATCCTCGAGGCGGTGCACAAGGGGCTCGAGATGCCGTTCCCGCAGGCGCAGAACTACGAGGCGACGCTCTTCGGCCTCGTCGCGAGCACCGAAGACATGCGCGAAGGGACGAAGGCGTTCCTCGAGAAGCGCAAGGCCGAGTTCAAGGGCAAGTAGCATGCGAGCGGCAGAAGCGAACGAGCGGCAGCGAGTGAGCCACGCGAACGGAGCGGGGCATGGGGCCCCCGCGAGTGAGCGTGTAGGGGGGCCGGGGGGCGAAGCCCCCCGACTACGAGAAGACATGCGCGAAGGGACGAAGGCCTTCCTGGAAAAGCGGAAAGCCGAGTTCAAGGGGCGCTGAGGGTGCGATCGCAACACCAGCCGGCGGCGCCGCTCCCCGACGCCTCGCCGTTCCGCTTCGCGGTCATCGTCTCGCGCTTCAACGAGACCGTCACCAACAGCCTGCGCGACGCCGCCGTCGCGGCGTTGAAGGAGGCCGGCGCGAGCGAGACCAACGTGCACGTGTTCAGCGTCCCCGGCGCCTACGAGATCCCGCAGGCGGCGCGCGTCGCCGCCGAGAACGGCCGCTTCGACGCCATCGTCTGCCTCGGCTGCATCATCCGCGGCGAGACGCCGCACTTCGACTACATCGCCTCCGCCGTCGCGCACGGCATCACCGCGGCGGCCGGAGATACCGGCATCCCGATGGCCTTCGGCGTGCTGACGACCGAGGACGAGGCGCAGGCGGCGGCGCGGTCGGGGCCGGGCCCGGACAACAAGGGACGTGAAGCGGCGGCGGCGGCGATCGAGATGGCCGCGCTGTACCGCAAGCTGTCGGACACGGCGCCGCGCAACTTCGGGTTCCGCGCATGAGCGCCGTCGACCGGGCCAGCCGCCGTCGCGCGCGCGAGGCGGCGCTGCAGATGCTCTATCAATGGGAAATCGGGCGCGTCTCGGCGCACGAGGCGGTCCGCACCTACTGGCCGGGACGCGACGCGCCGCCGTCCGCCGAGGACGAGCACGCCGACCTCGTGCCCGAAGCGGCAGTGGACGAAGTCGGCCGGGTTTTCGCCAACGACCTGGTGAAGGGGACGATCGAGCGCGTCAAGGAAGCCGACGACCTGATCGCCACGCACTTGAAGAACTGGCGGCTGGAGCGGGTGGCGGTGATCGACCGGCTGGTGATGCGCATGGCGATCTACGAGCTGCTCAGCGAGCCCGGCACGCCGGCCAAGGTCATCATCAACGAGGCGATCGAGCTGGTCCGCACCTTCAGCGGCGAAGAGCCCGTACCATTGATCAATGGCGTGCTCGACGCGGTGCGCAAGACGCTCGGCAGGGACTGACGAGACGGTGGCATGAGCAACGAGCAACAGGTCGAGCAGGAGCAGAAGGAGTCCGAGCAGATTCGCCAGCGCCGGGCGAACTTCGACGAGCTGCAGCGGCTCGGCGTCACCGCGTATCCGCACGTGTTCGACCGGACCGACACCGTGGCGCAGCTCGTGGACGCGCACGGCGGCAAGAGCCACGACGAGCTGGAGGCCGGCCGCGTCGAGACGACGACGGCGGGGCGGGTCCTGGCGATCCGCAGCTTCGGCAAGGCCAACTTCCTCGTCATCTCGGACGGCCGCGCCAGGATCCAGATCTACGTCCGCAAGGACGCGCTCAGCGAGCGCGACTTCGCGGTGTTCAAGCTGCTCGACTTCGGCGACTTCGTCGGGACGGCCGGGCATCTCTTCCGCACCAAGACCAACGAGCTGACGATCTGGGCGACGAAGCTGGAGTTCCTGGCCAAGTGCTTCATCCCGCTGCCGGAGAAGTGGCACGGGCTGCAGGACGTGGAGATCCGCTACCGCCAGCGCTACCTCGATCTGATCGTCAACGAAGACTCGCGCAAGGTGTTCGAGACGCGCAGCCGCGTGCTGGCGGCGATCCGCGGCTTCCTCAACGCCCGCGGCTACCTCGAGGTCGAGACGCCGATGATGCAGCCGATCGCCGGCGGCGCGCTGGCCCGCCCGTTCGTGACGCATCACAACACGCTCGACATGCAGCTCTACCTGCGCATCGCGCCGGAGCTCTACCTCAAGCGGCTGACCGTCGGCGGTTTCGAACGGGTCTACGAGATCAACCGTAACTTCAGGAATGAGGGGATCTCGACGCAGCACAACCCCGAGTTCACGATGCTCGAGTTCTACCAGGCCTACAGCGAATACCGCGAGCTGATGGACCTGACCGAGCAGATGCTCTCGACCGTCGCGCGGGAAGCGATCGGCACCGACCAGGTCACGTTCGGCGAGCACCAGATCTCGCTGGCGCCGCCGTACCGCCGCGTGTCGCTGCGCGAAGGGGCGCGCGAGAGCGCCGCGGCGAAGCTCGGGGTCCCGGTGTCCGACGCCGACCTGCGCACCCGTGACACCGCCGCCGCGCTGGCGCGGCGCCTGCACGTCGAGCTGCAGCCGTCGTGGGGCGCCGGCAAGATCGCGACCGAGATCTTCGAGCGGCTCAACCAGGACTCGCTGATCCAGCCGACCTTCGTCTACGACTTCCCGACCGAGGTGTCGCCGCTGTCGAAGCAGCGCGCCGACGATCCCGACACGGTCGAGCGCTTCGAGCTGTACATCGGCGGCTTCGAAGTGGCCAACGCCTTCAGCGAGCTCAACGATCCGGCGGAGCAGCGCCGCCGCTTCGAGATGCAGCTGAAGGACAAGGCCGCCGGCGACCTCGAGGCGCACGCGATGGACGAGGATTACATCCGCGCCCTGGAGTACGGCCTGCCCCCGACCGCCGGCGAAGGCGTCGGCATCGACCGGCTGGTGATGCTGCTGACCAACAGCCCGTCGATCAGGGACGTCATACTGTTCCCGTTGATGAGGCCGAGGA
>Ga0075435_100000600_pt1 | contig 22026 bp, 20 predicted proteins | sample RhiMethybrSRZTD4_FD_75302 | JGI IMG/M metagenome (GOLD analysis project Ga0075435, IMG submission 75302) | Populus rhizosphere microbial communities from Tennessee, USA - Rhizosphere MetaG P. TD hybrid SRZTD4 | ecosystem: Host-associated > Plants > Roots > Rhizosphere > Soil | place: USA...
AACGCGATCGAGTCCGAGCGCGGCTGGGACTGGTGGCCGTCGGGCGTCGTGCAGGGCACGTGGACCGCGCCGCTCACGAGCCGCCTGCTGCTCGAGGCGGGCGCGTCGTGGCAGGTGGCCAACTGGGTGAATTTCGCCGAGCCCGGCGTCCGGCGCGACGATCGATCGATCCTCGAGCTGACGGGCACTTCCACGATTCCGGCGAACTTCCGCTACGGCGCGACGTCGCTCCTGACCGCGCCCATCGCGCGTACCGGCCGCAGCGCCGAGCGGCTCTCGGTGTCGTACGTGACCGGCACGCACAACTTCAAGTTCGGCGTCACCGACGAGCAGGCGTTCAACGACGAGTCGCGGAGCCGCAACAACATCCCGGGGCCCGACTGCACGACGCCGGCGTGCGACGCGCTCAGCTACGACTTCTCCGGCGGGAGGCCCGCGCGCATCCAGTACTACGCGCAGCCGTACTTCCAGCAGGAGCGGCAGACCATCGAGCTGGGCGTATTCGCGCAGGACGCGTGGAAGATCCAGCGCGTCACGCTCAATCTGGGATTACGGCTCGATTATCTGAGCATGGGCTATCCATCCGCGGATCTGCCCGCCGGTCCATTCACCCCGGCGCGCCACGTGGATGCGTTGAGCGGCGTGCCGCAGTGGACCGACATCAATCCGCGCATCGGCGCGTCGTACGACATCTTCGGCAACGGGCGCACGGCGGTGAAGGCGTCGGCGGGGCGCTACAACCAGCTCAGTCGCAGCGACATGACGCGGCGCTTCCATCCGTTCAGCTCGTCGATCAACTCGGCGTTCCGCGGATGGACCGACAGCAACAACAACTTCATTCCGGACTGCGACCTCTCGAATTTCCTGCTGAACGGCGAATGCGGCCAGATCAGCAACCTGAACTTCGGCAAGTTCCTCCCGCAGGCGACGCAGTTCGATGATTCGGTGATCAAGCGCAATCGCGACTTCCTGTGGGACATCAATCTCGAGATCGATCACGAGCTCATGCACGGCCTCTCGGTGACGGCCGCCTACAACCACAACTGGGACGGCAATTTCATCGTCACCGAGACGCTGGTGAACGGTCAGCTGCTGACGCCGGACAGCTTCGACGAGTTCTGCGTCACGATCCCGAACGACTCGCGGCTGCCGAACGCGGGGCAGAGGCAGTGCGGCTACTACGACGTGAAGCCGCAGCTGTTCGGGCAGGGCGTGCTGAAGGTGACCAACGCGAACCAGTTCGGCAAGCAGCAGCGCTACTGGGACGGGTTCACGTTTGCCGCCAACGGACGGCTGCCGCGCGGCATTCAGCTGGGCGGCGGCGTCGATCTCGGGCGGCAGGTGGACGATCACTGCTACACGGTGAGCGTCCCGAATCAGCCCTTCGACATCAACAACGTTCCGCTCAACGGCGGCGCGAGCGGCACCAGCGGCCTGAATCCGTTCTGCCGGATCGTCACGGCGTGGGGCGACAATCTCGACGCGCGGTTCCGCGGCAGCGTCCCGCTCAAGGCCGGCTTCAACGCGAGCTTCATCTATCGCAATACGCCGGGCGCGGTGGAGAACGGTCTGCTCACGGTCACGTCGTCGCAGGTGACGTTCGTGAACCCCGCGCGCACGACGCTCAACGCGCCGACGACGATCGTGCTTTTCACGCCGAACGCGTTGTTCGGCCCGCGGTTCAATCAGCTCGACGTCGCGCTGAACAAGACGTGGCATCTGAACTGGGCGCGCGTGCGGACGGCGATCGACGTGTATAACGTGTTGAACTCGAATTCGGTGCAGAACGTGAACACCGCGTACAACCTCAGCGCGAACACGTGGTTGAGGCCGACGGCGTTCCTCGATCCCCGCCTCGCGCGCTTCACGTTCGGTATCGACTTCTGATGCGCTGACGGGTCGGACCGGGGTCAGACTGGGGTCCGACGCCGGTCTGACCCCCGCAGTGGGCGGGAGGCACACAGATGAGGGTCATCGTCTTCGCGCTGGGAGTGTCGCTGGCGGGCGGCACCCCGGCCGTTGCCGGCGAGACGCTGCTCGCGTCCGCCGTACGCGCCGGGCAGCAGCTCGCGCGTGCCGACTTGCCGCGCGGCGCGGCGGTAGCAGCTGGGGTGAATGCTCAACCGGCTCAGCCGCCCCAGCAGCCGAGCGGACTCGCGTCGGCCGGCCTCAGCCGGCGCTCGAAAATCCTGATCGCGATTGGGGCGGCCGTCGCGTTCGGCGGCGTCGCGTACGCCATCGATCACCACGTCGTGGACAACACGCCGTCGTCGCTCGGCACGCGCAAAGACTGACCATCTGCTATCCTCGTGCGAGGACCACGAGCCGCGCGAATTCGCCGTGCCGGCGAGGCCGAACGCGTCGCCGCACATGTCTTCGAGGAGTGCGATATGGCGGGTCGATCGAGCAGCTGGAGACGGGCCATCGGATGCGGCGCGCTGGCCGCCGTCGCGGCGCTCGCGCCGCTTCGCCTGATCGCGGCGCCGCCCGCGGTACCCGACGACGTCACGTTCACCAAACACATCGCGCCGATCCTGCAGCGCAGCTGTCAGAACTGCCACAGGCCCGACGGCGTCGCGCCGATGTCGCTCATCACCTACGAGGACGTGCGGCCGTGGGCGAGGGCGATCAAGCAGCGCACCGGCGTCGGCCCGCGCGCCGGCGTGATGCCGCCGTGGTACATCGAGAAGAACATCGGCATCCAGCGCTACAAGGACGATCCGTCGCTGAGCGCCGCCGAGATCGCGACGATCGCGAAATGGGCCGACGGCGGCGCGCCGAAAGGCGATCCCGCCGACATGCCGCCGCCGAAGCGGTTCCTCGACTTCGACACCTGGAACATCGGCACCCCCGATCTCATCGTCAAGACGAAGGACGTTGTCGTCAAGGTGAACGCGCCCGACTGGTGGGGCGAGATCGAGAGCGTGCCGATCGGCATCGACGAGGATCGCTACGTCCTGGCGCTGCAGGTGCGCGAGGTGAACGACGTGCCGAAGGACGGCACCGGCCGCGCCACGGTCGGCGGCCGCTACGTGTTCCATCACATGATCTGGAGCACGCGCGCCGAAGGCCCGGACGGGCACGTGGACACGAGCCCCGACATCGGGATCGATCAGGCGAACAGCACCTCGTGGCCCGTGCACGAAGTCGGGCGCAACGCGGACTTCTTCGATCCCCAGGGCGCCCGGCTCCTGCGAGCCAAATCCTGGCTCGTCTCCAATTCGGTGCACCTGCACTCGAACGGCCGCGACACGAAAGCGCACCTCGAGATCGGATTCAAGCTCGCGCCGAAGGGCTACACGCCGGACTACAAGCGCTCGCTGACGCGCGGCCTCGGCAACGGCGTGGACATCGACATCCGTCCGATGGAGGCGAACCAGCAGCTCCACGCGTACACCGTGCTGCAGGAGAACACGAAGATCACGACGTTCGAGCCGCACCTTCACGCGCCCGGCATGCGCATGTGCCTCGAGGCGATCTGGGGCTTCAACATCCAGACGCTCACGTGCGCCGGCTACGATCACAACTGGGTGCGCGGCTACGCCTACGACGACGACTACGCGCCGCTCTTGCCGAAGGGCACGATCCTCCACATCATCGGCTTCATGGACAACTCGCCGTCGAACCGGAACATCCCGGATCCGCGCAACTGGCAGGGATCGGGGAACCGATCGATTGCCAACATGTTCATCGATCTCGGCATGGGCGTGTCGATGACCGACGAGCAGTTCCAGGACGAGATGGCGCGGCGCCGGCAGAAGCTGCACCTGACGCAGAACGACGTGCTCATCGGCTGTCCGCTGTGCATGGTCGTGCCGAAGACGCCGGCGCAGAACGCGACGCGATCGAGCGGCGGACGGTAGCGGCATGCGCGCGCGCACGGGGCTGACGCTCGTCGCGGCAGCAGTGGTGCTGTCGGCTTCGGCCGCAGAGCGTCCGCGCGCGCAATCGCTCACGTATTCATCCGGCCAGAACGTCTCGCCCGCCTTCGAGGGCTGGGAGCAGAACGCCGACGGCTCCTTCAACTTCCTCTTCGGCTACATGAACCGCAACTGGGAGGAGGAGGTCGACGTTCCCGTCGGACCGGAGAACACGGTCGAGCCGGGCGGACCCGATCAAGGGCAGCCGACGCACTTCCTGCCGCGCCGCAACCGCTTCATCTTCAAGGTCCGCGTGCCGAAGGATTGGGGCTCCAAGGAGCTGGTCTGGACGCTGACGACGCAGGGGAAAACCGAAAAAGCGTACGCGACGCTGCGCCTCGACTCGATGGTGGACGACGTCGTGAAAGCGTCGGAGACCGGCGCGCTCGGTGCGGGCACCAGCAGCCCGGAAGTTCGCTCGAACAAGCCGCCGGTCGTGAAGCTCGACGGCGAACGCCACCGCACGGTAAAGGTCGGCGAGCCGCTGCCGCTCGTTGCGCGGGTTACCGACGACGGCATCCCGAAACAGCGCTCGATCGGTCTGGATCAGACGTCCGCGGCCGTCCGCCGGGAAGAAGCCGAAGGGCGGCGCGTGACGAACCCGATGATGGTCCCGCCGCGGCAGGCCACTGTCGGAAAACGCGTCGGCTTGCACCTGTCGTGGTTCGTTTACCGCGGCGCGGGGAACGTCTCGTTCGATCCGCCGCAGATCAAGGTGTGGGAAGACACGCGCACCGGCGCCTACTCACCGTGGGCACCCCTCTTCACGGTCCCGCCGGCGCCCAAGGACGGTAAGTGGGTGTCGCGCGCCATCTTCGACGAGCCGGGCACGTACGTCCTTCGCGCGCGCGCCGACGACGGCGCGCTCACGACCGACGAGGACGTGACAGTCGTCGTCTCGCGCTGAGCCGCCTCGTCCGTCGGATTTGTTCTATCCCTAATTCATGACATTGTTGGCAGCAGGATTGCTTTGCATGAACCCTCAAGCACATAATAGTCTGCCAATGCGTATTCGAGTCATACGCCGGCCGTCGGCGACGTCAGTGGATGGACTGGAGCTCGATCGCTTCGAGCCCGGGCGCCTGTACGACGTGGGCACGTCGCTGGGATCCCTGATGCTGTCCGAGGGGTGGGCCGAGCCCGTCGCGACGGAAACCGCCGCGCCGGCGCCGCTCGAGCCGAAGGCCGAACCCCGATCGTCGGAGTCGACCCGCCACGACGACATTCACGGCCGACGCATCGACGAGCGATCCGAGGCCGAGCACCGCGGACGCTCGACGCCCTCTTCCGACATCGACATCGCCGCCGACTACCGCCGCCGGCGTGATCCTGAGCCTCGATGACATAATGCGCGCGTGACGCGCATCACCGCTGCCGCCGCCGTTTTCGCGCTTGCTTCGCTCGCATCCGCGGAACAGCCTGACGTGGATCGCTACGTTCGCGAACATCAGCAGGCGATCGTCCGCGAGCTGGTGGAGCTCGTCGCCGTGCCGAACGTCCGGACCGACCTGCCGAACATCAAGCGCAACGCCGAGCTGCTGCGCCGGATGCTGGAGCGCCGCGGCCTGAAACCGGAAGTGTGGGACACGCCGTCCACGCCGCTCGTGTACGGCGAACGCCTCGTTCCCGGCGCGAGCCGCACGATCCTGTTCTACATCCACTTCGACGGGCAGCCGGTCGACAAGGCCGGATGGAAACAGGCGGATCCGTGGCAGCCGGTGCTGCGCGCCGGCACGATCGAAGAAGGCGCGGAGGAGATCCGCGACTGGTCGTCCCGGACGACGTTCCCCGATACCTGGCGGGTCTACGGGCGCTCGGCCGGCGACGACAAAGGACCCATCGAAGCGTTCGTCTCGGCGATGGACGCGATCGACGGCAAGCCGACGGTCAACGTGAAGGTGATTCTGCACGGCGAGGAGGAAGGCGGCGGTCCCGCGCTCGACTTCGTCGTCAGGAACCATGCGGACACGCTCCGGTCCGACGTGCTGCTGATCGTCGACGGACCGCAGCATCCGAGCGGCAATCCCACGATCTACTACGGCGCGCGCGGCGGCGCCGGGCTGACCGTCACCGTCTATACGGCGAAGAGCGCGATGCACAGCGGCAACTACGGCAACTGGCTGCCGGATGCGAACGTGCGGCTCGCGCAGCTGCTCGCGTCGATGGTGGCGCCGGGCGGCAGGGTCGCGATCGACGGCTTCTACGACGATGTGCTGCCGTTTCCGCCGGCGGCCGTGAAGATGATGCAGGAAGTGCCGGACGACAGCGAGTCGATGCGGCGGTTGTATGGGCTCGGCTCCACCGACGGCGCCGCCGCGTCGCTGCAGGAAGGGCTGAACCTCCCGAGCTTCAGCGTGCACATGATGAAGGGCGGGGAAGTGGGCGGCGTGATCGCGGCGAGCGCGACCGCCGAGATCGCGATGCGCCTCGTGAAGGAGAACTCGCCGCGTCAGATGATCGACCGCGTGCTCGCACACATCCGCAAGCAGGGCTACTTCATCGTCGACGCCGATCCTGACACGGCGACGCTGGCGGCGCATCCGCGCATCGCGAAGGTGACCACGCGCGGCGGCGCGGCGAGCGGCGCGTGGCGCACCGATCCCGACACGCCCGCGGCGCGGCTGGTCACCGACGCGTTGAGGGCACGCTACGGCGGGCGGCTGGTGCGGATCCGCACGCTCGGCGGCGGCGTTCCCGCCGGTCCGTTCATCGACGCGTTCCACGTGCCGACGATCGGCGTGTCGCTCGCCAACTACGACGACAACCAGCACACCGACAACGAGAACCTGCGGCTCGGGAATCTCTGGAACGGCGTCACGACGCTGGCGGCGATCATGACGGCGAAGTGATCGCCGTTCAGCGGGCGGCCGGGTCCGCGAGCGTCAGCTCGAGGACCGGACTCCGCGCTGCCGCCTCTCTCGATCCGACCTCGATCTGCGCGCTGCTGTGCGCAGCGTTCTGCAGCGCCACCGTGACAAGGCTCTTGCCGGCGCGCTTCTGCGCCTGGACGTACGCGGTGATGTCGACCTCGTACCACTGCGGCGCGACGCCGCGGACGGTCGCGGATCCGATCGCCGCGTCCACGCGGGGGCGTGTATGCCACGTCAGCGAGCGCTCGTCCCACGACACGTCGCGCACGGCATGCACCTCGGTCGTGACGCTCGCGTTCGTCGTGTTCGACAGCGACGCGTTCAGGCGCAGCACGGCGCGCTCGATCTGCGTGTCGCGCACCTCGAACTTCACGTAGCTCACTCGAGTGTTGTCCTCGGAGACCCCCAGCTTGGCGGCGAGCTGCGGCGCCTGGCCGAAGGATCGGCCGGCGAACAAGCCGCCGCGCACGTACGCATCGGCAACCGGAACGAGCGTGCGGCGATTCGGCGGGTCGCTGCGGTACCGCGCGAGCGAGAAATCGGTCGTGCCGTTTCGCGGGTTGTCGGTGCTGCCGCCGACCACGATGCCGCGATTCGGCTGGATGACGACCGCCTGGCCGATGTCGCCGGCGCCCGGAACGTCGGTGACGGCGATGCCGTTGGCGCCGAAGGTGCGATCGAGCGTCCCGCTTCGCATGTAGCGCACGACCGCGAATTCGCTGCTCGCGAAAGTCCGAATGAGCTGCGTGTACCCGGCGACGACGATGCGGCCGTCGGGCTGCAGGGCCAGCGCGGTGGCGTTGTCCCAGTTGCCGAGGTCCGTGAAGACGCGGCCGGCGTTGCCGAAGCTCCGATCGAGCGTGCCGTCGTGCTCGAAGCGCCACACCGCGAAGTCCGCGCCTTCTCCGCTCGTGAGCACCACGCCGGCGACGACGATCCGCCCGTCGCTCTGGATCGCGACCGCGTGCGGAACCGCGACGATGCTGTTGAGCAGAACCTTGCCGTCGGTGCCGAACGTGTGGTCGAGCGTCCCGTCGGGCATGTAGCGGATCATCGCCAGCTCGTTCTCGCCGATGTTGAACGCGATGCCGACGACGACGATCTTGCCGTCGGGCTGAAGCGCGACGCCGAACGGAATCTCCGAAGACGGCGAGAGGTCGGTGATCACGCGTCCGCCGGCGCCGAACGTCGGATCGAGCGCGCCGTCAGCCGTGTACCGCACGAGGCCGATGTCCTGCTCCCGTGTCGCGTCCTCGACCATCCCGACGACGATGATTCGTCCGTCGGGTTGAACGGCCATTCCGGTTGCGAGATCGAAGTTCCCGAAGAAGTCGGTCGTGGCGCGCCCGTCCAGGCCGAACGTCGGATCGGACTCGAGCGTCGGGAGAAGACGGGCGACGGCGAAGTCGTAGTTGTTGCCGCCCGACGACGTGTGTCCGGCCACGACGATCCGGCCATCGGCGAGCGCGGCGACTGCCACCGCTTCGTCGTTGAGCGCACGGCCTGGATGGAAATCGATCGCCGCGAGCGCGCGCAGCGCGCCGTCCGCCGAATAGCGCGCCACGCCGAAGTCGAAGCCGCGGCCGGGGTTGAACACCGGTCCGGCGGCGACGAGGCTGCCGTCGGGCGCCACGGCGAGGCCGCGCAGTTCGTCGGCTGCGCGAAAGAAGTCGGTCAGCGCCGTTCCATCGGCGCCGAATCGCGCGTCGAGCGTGCCCGCCGACTGCGCGCCGACGAGTGCAATCGAAACGGCCAGTGCCGCCGTCGTGGCCAGCGCGCGAACGAGCAACCTCATGCAGCGTCCCTCCGCGCATGAGTGCGCAAAGGTCCGGCCATGAGCGATTCGCCGGTGTCCAGCGGATTCCGACCGCCGTCCGCGGGACGCTATCGGAAGAGATATAGCGCGGCTCTCTTCGGGGCGCGTCGTGGCCGCCGCTTGACGCCCTGTGATACACTCGGCGCAGTTCGTCAGTCGCAGGCCGGATTCACCATCCGCCTCACCGCCGTCCTTCCGCCGTGCGATTCCCAGCGCGTGGCGCCGGCACAACCAACGCGAAACATATCTCGCCGCCGAGGAGGACGCATGCCTACTCCGCCACGCCGTTGCCGCGTGCAGCTTCTGGCGCTCGCCGCCACCATACTCGCGTTCATGTCGGCGAGCGCGCTCCACGCCGCCGAAGCGCGCAAGGTTTCGATCGAGAGCCTGCTCTACGACCTCAAGAGTCCCGACCCGCTCAGGCGTGAAGTCGCCGTGCGGGAACTCGGGATCGCCCGGTATCGCGCGGCGATTCCGCAGCTGATTCCGCTCACGAGCGATCCGGCGGCCAGCGTCCGGCGCGAGCTCGAGCTGACGCTCGAGCGGCTCCGCGACATCCAGACGCTGCCGGGCTTCGTCGCGCTGGCCGCCGACGCCGAGAACGACATTCGATCGCGCGCCACCGATGCGCTCGTGAATCTCCACCTGCCGCACACCGACGGCGTCGTCGGCGCGCTCACCGTGATACGCGAGCGCATCACCGGCCGCCCCGACGCGGCGCAGGACCTCGTGATCGAGCCCGACGTGCCGGTCGATCCCGTCGTCGTCGAGACGCTGCGCGTGCGGCTCACGGACTCGGAGCGCGGAATTCGCCGCACCGCGATCCGCGGCCTCGGCATCCTGCTGGCGCGGCCCGCCGTTCCCGATCTCCTGCGCGTGGTCCGCGAGGATCGCGACGAGGGGCTGCGGCTCGACGGCGTGCGCGCGCTTCGAAAGATCGGCGACACCTCGATTGCCGGCGATCTCACGGCGCTCCTCAACATGAACAGCGACGCCGTCCGCAACGAGCTCATCGCGACGGTCGGCGGCATGAAGTACGCCGGCGCCGTTCCCGAGCTGACGCGCATCGTCGAGCAGACGAAGCGCACCGATCCGGCGGGCGTGCTCGCGCTGGCGGCGCTCGCCGACATCGCCGATCCGGCGTCGACGGGGATGTTCGCGCGGTTCAGGGACGACAAGGACGATCTGCTGCGCCTCTACGCGAACGAAGGCATCGCGCGCACGGCCGACCAGTCGATGAAGACGCAGATATCGGCCGCGCGGCTCGTCGAGAAGAACGCGTGGGTGCGCACGGCGCAGGCCTTCGCGCTCCTGCGCCTCGGGCAGAGCGAGTACCTCGACGAGCTGATCCGCGGCCTCGACAGCTGGACGACGCGCGACCTCGCGAAGGAATACCTGCTCGAGACGCCCGGCGCGGAACGTCAGGCGCTGTTCGCGCCGCGTGCCGCGACGCCCACCGCGCGCGCGAGCCTGGCGGACGTCCTCGGCTTGATGGGCGATCCCGACGCGCTGCCGCTTCTGCAGGAGCTCACGCGCGATTCGGACAAAGGCGTCGTGAGGGCGGCGGAACGCGCGACGAAGCGGCTCGCAGTCGTGAGCAGCGGACAGTAGCCGTCGCCGCGGAGATCCTGCCTGGCGAGTCCGCCTACTTGCGCAAGACGGGGTGGACGTACCCCGCAGGCAGGACGTCCTTTACATCCGGACGGATGCTCAAGTACGTGAGCTCGTCGCGGATCTCGTCGAATCCGTGCGGCACGCCGGGCGGGACGATCACCACGTCGCCCGGCGCGACGCGCCGACGGTCGCCGCCTTTGAACGTGCCGCCGGCGCTCGGCCCGACCGCGAGGCGAACGAACTCGGTCTCCGGCGGAAACGCGCGCTCGTTCTCCACGGCGCCGCCCGTGACGAGCGTGCCGGCGCCGGAAACGAAATAGAACACCTCGGCCACCTGGCTGTGGCTGATCGCGCCGACCGGCGCGCCGGCGCGCGTCGCGCCGCGGCGCAGGACGCCGACGCCGAGCCGGTACGCGCCGAGATCGACGACGCGGATCTGGCGATCCGTTCCGGCGCCTTCAGCGCCTGAATAGTTGAGCACCGCGTCGATGTCGCTTCGCGCGATCGCGACGACCGGCGACGGCCGCGTCTGCGCTCCCGCCCACACCGCACCGGCGACGAGCACGCCGGCGACGAACCCCTGCACGCGGTGCATCTGCATGAAGGCCCTCCCGGCAGCAGTACATCACACCCCCGCGGTTCCATGGCATCATCGATGACCATGGTCGCAGCGATGGTGCTCGGCCTCGTGCTCTTCACCGGCCAGGCGGATCTGCCGGCGGTTCTCGCGCAGGCAGACGCGCTGTCGAAGACGTATCTCGAGCGCGGCCAGACGTCCGCCGACAAAGCCGCGATCCTCGAGTTCCTCGCCGCGCACGACACTCAGTTGGCGGCCGAGCCTCGTTACCTCCTCGTGAAGATGCGACTGCTGTTCGACATCGGCGAGGACGAACGTGCGTTCGACGTGTTCGATACGGTTCCCGACGCCGCGCTCACCTCGCCCACCGATCTGGCGAACCGGCTGCGCGAGAGGGTCGTTCGCGATCCGGCGGCGGCGCTCCCGCTCGCGCGGAAGCTGGCGGCGGCGTCCGCGTCGGCATTCGTGCGCTGGGTGCACCAGTCGCTGGCGCAGCAGTACGCGCCCGCGATCAAGCCTGCCGTGGACACGCCGGCGCACGACGCGCTGCTGGCGGCGCTCGCGGGCAGCGAGCCGGCCGCGTCGGCAACCGCCGCGCTGCGCGTGTGGCGCGAGGCGCAGCGGACGACCGACGCCAGCGCCCTGCGCACCCTTGCGAAGACTCCGGTCTCGCCGCCCGACGCGTACGCGCCGCGGTATCTGCTCCTGCTCGCGGGCCGCATGGAATCGCTGCCCGCGGTCGCCGACGACGGGCGCGCGCTGCGCGCACGGGTCGTCGCGGCCGTCCGCGGCGAGCTCGAGTCGCTGCCGCCCGACGACGAGCGGCGGCCGCGCGATCGGTACTGGCTCGCGTACGCGAACGCGGCCGACGCGCGCGCGGCGCGCGCGGCTGGGAACGGCGATGCCGAGCTCGCGGCGCTTGGAGAGGCCGCGCGGTTCAGCCCCGACGCCGGCGACCGCCGCTTCCAGTTCCGGTATGCGTACGAGAAGGCGACGCTCGGCGGCGCGGCCGAATACCGCTCGGCGTACGCGGATGCGCTCGAGCGCGCAGGCCGAATCGACGACGCGCTCGCGCAGCGCGCGGCCGCCGCCGCGCTGGATCCGGCGATGGTCGCGCCGCTGCGGCAGCTGTTCGCGCGAGCGCGGCCGTCGCAATCCTTCGACGCCTACTGGCTCGACACGCTGCTCGCCGGCCGGCCGACGGCGCCCGATTTCTCACTGCCGGGTCCGTCCGGGGAGGCACTGTCGCTCGCGTCGTTCCGCGGCCGCTGGGTGCTCATCGACTTCTGGGGAACGTGGTGTGCGCCGTGCCAGGCCGAGATGCCCGAGATCGACGCGCTCGCGCGCGAGCATGCGGGCCGCGTGCTGACGATCGCCATGCACGACGCCGCCGCGACCGTCGCGAGCTACATGCGGCAGCGCGGCTTCACCTTCCCGGTCGCGATCGGCACCGACGCTGTCGAGCGCGCGTACGCGGTGCCGTACTACCCGTTCAAGGTTCTCGTCGCGCCGGACGGGCGGATGCTGCCGGTGCAGAACCAGACCTGGCGCGCCGACGTGCTCCGGTATCTCGCTCAGAGGTAGCCCGCGCGTGTCGAAATTGCGCGCTCATTTCAACCCGAGCTTCTTGCCGGCCGCGAGCAGCGCGATCGACTCGCGAATGCGCCGTTCGCGCGTCTCGGGTCGCTTGGCGATGTGAATCCACACGACGAAATCGCGCCGGTAGGTCGGCGCGAGCGCCTGAAAGTGTCGCCACGCCTCGAGGTTCGTCTTGAATGCTTTGGCGACGTACGCCGGCAGCTCCGGGATTGACGGACGCGGCGCGTAGCGATTGTCCGTCGGCGCCGCCGCGAGGCCGGCGGGCGCGAGCAGGCCGGCGGCCTTCAGGTCGTTCCACCGCTTGCGGTTGATGTCCGACCATTTGCTCGTCGGCTTGCGCGGCGTGACCTTGATCGCATAGCGATCGTCGTCCAGTCGCTTGACGAGGCTGTCGACCCATCCGAATGAGAGCGCCTCGCTCACGACGTCCGCGTAGGGCATCGACGTGACGCCGGCGTGCTGCTTGTGGCGAACGAGCCAGACGCCGGCGCTCGACGCGTGGTGCTTCGCGAGCCACTGCCGCCACTGTTTGCGCGTTCGCACGTCGAGCGTGATCAGCGTCCCGGGCATGGCGAGCTCCTCACGTCGCGAACGCACGTCATTCGTCGACGGGCTTCGTCGGGTCGACCCACAGCCAGCACACCGCGCCGAGCAGGAACAGCACGCCGGCAAGATAGAGCGGCGCGCTCCACTGCGACGATCGCCGCACGACTTCGGCGACGAGGATCGGGCTGAGAATCGACCCGACCTGGCCGGAGGTGTTCATCGCGGCGCTCACCGCGCCGGAGCGGCGGCCGCCGATGTCGAGGCACGTTCCCCACGCGGCCCCGAGCAGAAAGTTCGACGATGCGCCGCCGAGCGCGATGAGGACGGCTGCGGCCACCGGCGACGCGACGAGCGCGCCGGCGATCGTGAACACGCCTGCCGCGGCGAGCGCGCCGCCGCCGATCGAGATGCGCCCGGGACGCAAACCGAAGCGGCGCGCCGCCCGATCCGTCGCGATCCCGCCGGCCAGATCCGCGGCCGCGCTGAACACGAGCGGCAGCCCCGCGAGGACGCCGGCGGTCATCCCCGTGAGGCCGCGCGCGGCGAGATACGTCGGCAGCCACGTCACGTAGAACGTGCCGCCGAACGCCTGCGTGAAATACATCAGGCAGAGGCACACGACCGTGCGGTTCGCGAGCAGCCGCTTCCAGTCGGCCGCGCCGAGCGCGCAGCCGGTGTCGGCGCCGAGGCTCGACTCGATCAACTCGCGCTCCGCGGCGCTCACCGATGGATGTTCCGCCGGCGAATTCCTGAACCATCGATACCAGGCGAGCGACCAGACGAATCCAATCGATCCGAACAGCGCGAACAGCGATCGCCAGGTGATCCAGCCGAGCAGCACCGTCACGAGCATCGGCGTCAGCCCACCGGCCAGGTGCGCGCTCATGAAGAACACACCCTGCGCCCTGCCGCGCTCCTCGCGCGGGAACCAGCGGGAGAAGGTCCGCGCGACGTTGGGCCACGCGCCCGCTTCGCCGCTGCCGAAGAGGAACCTGATGGCGACGAGCGACGGATAGCTGAACGCCAGGCCGGTGAACACCGTGAACGCCGACCACCAGCAGACGATGCGCGTGAGCACCGATCGCGTGCCGACGCGATCGCCCCACCATCCGGTCGGAATCTCGAACAGCGCGTACGCCAGATAGAACGCGCTGAACACGTATCCCATCTGGATCGCGCTGAGCTGCAGATCGCGCGCGATGTCCGGCCTCGTCACCGAGATCGCGACGCGATCGAGATACGTGATCGCGCCGAGCGCCATCGTCATCGCGAGCACGGCGTAGCGCGTGCGCGACACGGCGGGCGCCGCCTCGCGAGGCCGGGATGAACGGGGGAGATCCGTTTCGATGCGCGTGGTCACGAGTGACGGCGGACGTGCCGCGCTCGAAGAATAGGAACCTGGTTCGGAGAGTGTCAATGGTAAATTCCCGCCACCATGGCGGAGCGCGACGCCGCAGTGCTCGTCACCGAACTGGAATACCGGAAGGCGAAAGCCACTTTTTCCGCGTGCGCGGATGTCCGCTGCGTGCCCGCTCCGGCCGACGAGGCCGATCTCGCGCTCGCGATCCGCGATGCGGGAGCGGGCGCCGTGATCGTCGGCCCCGGTGTGTATACCGGACCGCTCTACAGCGCTCTGCCGGCCGGCGGCGTCGTCGCGCGCTTCGGCGTGGGACACGACGGCATCGACAAAGCCAGAGCGACCGCGGCGGGACTGCTGTGCACCAACACACCCGGCGTGCTCAACCGATCCGTGGCCGAATACACGATGCTGCTGATCGCGGCCGCTGCGCGCGCGATCGTGCCGATGTCGGACGCCATGGCGCGCCGGATCTGGCAGCCGATGACCGGAACGGAACTGGAAGGCAAGACGCTCGTGATCGTGGGCTGCGGCGGCATCGGGCGCGAGGTCGCGCGCATCGCGGACGCCGGATACGGGATGCGAGTCGTGGGCTGTGTGCGCCCGGGGGCCGTGCCGCCGGCGCCGCCGCACTTCGCGTCGATCACCGGCGATTTCGCAGCCGCCGCGCGCGAGGCGGACTTCGTGAGCCTCCACATGTCGGCCGGCGACGACAACCTGCGCTGGCTCGACGCCCGGCGCCTCGGCTGCCTTCGCGAGCGCACGTGGGTGATCAACACGGCGCGCGGGTCGCTCGTCGACGAGGCAGCGCTGTTCACCGCGCTGGCCGAGCGACGCGTCGGCGGCGCCGCGCTCGACGTCTTCGCACGCGAGCCGTACGAGCCCTCCGGCGGCGGCGACCTGCGCTCGCTGCCGAACGTCATCCTGAGCCCGCACGCCGCCAGCAACACGTCCGAGGCCAACCGGCGGATGGCCGAGCGCGCGCTGCGGAACGTCGTGTTCGCCCGCCGGGGCGCATTCGCGGAGATGGACCTGCTGAATCCGGCTGTGCTGAGGTGACGCCCCGGAACAAAACTTCGGTAGCGCCTGCGCTACGAGAGTGTCTATCGCCTAAAATCTGGCAGGAGGCGGTATGCGACTGAGACCGATCGCTCACCTGGGCGCGCTGCTGATCCTGGGAACGATGACCGCGTCGATCCACGCAGGCCCGCCGCAGGATTCCACGGCCGCTCCGGTGACGTTCAACAAACAGGTGCTGCCGATCCTGCAGAAGAACTGTCAGGCGTGCCATCGGCCCGGAGAGATCGCGCCGATGTCGTTCCTCACCTACCAGGACGTGCGGCCGTGGGCGAAGGCGATCAAGGTCGCCGTCCTGAAGCGGCAGATGCCGCCGTGGTTTGCCGATCCGGCGTACGGCCATTTCGCGAACGACAAGCGGCTGACCGACGCGGACATCGCGACGCTCAGCGCATGGGCCGACGGCGGCGCCGTGGAAGGCGACGCGAAGGACAAGCCGGCGCCGATTGCCTTCCACGACGGGTGGAACATCGAGCCCGACATGATCGTCGAGATGCCGAGGGACTTCGACGTCCCGGCGACCGGCACGGTGAACTACAAGAACATCCTGGTGAAGGTGAATTTTCCCGAAGACGTCTGGGTCGTCGCGGCGGAGATGCGTCCCGGCAATCCGCAGGTGCTGCATCATGGCCGCGTTCTGGTCCGCCCGCCGAACTCCGACTTCATGAAAGACGCGGTGCCGGGCGAGGCGTACGAGACGACGAGCATCGGCATGAGCGAGAAACAGGCTCCGGAGACGCTCGGCAAATTCAATCCCGGCCTGGGACCGCAGGATTTCAATCAGTTCGAGTCGGCGAAGCTCGTGCCGAAGGGATCGGACCTCGTCTTCAATCTGCACTACACCGCGATAGGGAAAGCCGCGACCGATCGGTCCCGCGTCGGGCTCGTCTTCGCGAAGACGGCGCCGAGGCTGCGGTACGTCATGCACAACGGCCCGACGGCCGCCAACCTGGCGATTCCGCCGCGCGACGGCAACGCCGAGATCGTCTCGGAGATGACGACGACCGTCGACATGAAGCTCGTGTACGTGCAGCCGCACATGCATCTGCGCGGGAAGGATTACGAGCTGCGGCTCGTGTATCCGACGGGCAGAATGGAAACGGTGTTCAAGGCGAAGTGGGACTTCAACTGGCAGATGGGATACGACCTCGAGGAGCCGAAGTCGCTGCCGAAAGGCACGCGCATCATCGGCATCGCGCACTTCGACAATTCGGTCGCCAACAAATTCAATCCCGACCCGAACAAGACGATTTACTGGGGCGATCAGAACTGGGACGAGATGCAGAACTGCTTCGTCGGCGTGCTCGTCGATCCGAAGATCGATGCCGCGCGCCTGTTCTCGCCGTCGGGACCAAGCCTGCTGCCGCGGGGCGCCTCGGGGCCGACGCTGTCTGCGCTCAAGTAGTCGCGTCGCGGATCGGGTAATTGGGGAATCGGGTAATTGGATAATTGATTGGCAATTGCAATTACCCAATTACCCAATACCCGATTACCCGATTACCCGATTACCCGATCCCTGATCCGTGCCAGTGTTGCGGCCAGGTCGTCGCCCTCCGCGAGCGCGAAGCCGCCGCTCTGTTCGGACAACGCGCGAAGGCTGTCCCGCGTGGCGGCCCAATAGGCGTTCCAACGATCGGCGTTCACGCCGGCCCTGTCGACAGTTGCGCCGGGCAGGAGGCGCGGATCGATCGCAAAGATCGGGATGCGGGCGCGGCCGCCGGCGCGCGGCAGAGACGGCACCCGATCGACGTAGCCACTGCTGATGAAGATGATGCCGATCCAGCGATCGCCGATCCAGCGATCGATCGTCGGGTCGACGCTGGCCATGATCTCGTCCACACGCGACAACGCCAGCGTCGCCCGCTGACCCACTTCGTCGGTCGGCGTGAGGCCCTGTGTGATCGCCACAATGTCGGACACCTTCAGGCTGTTGCCGGCGATCTGCCTGGCCACGCTGTCGACTGCGCCGCGATCGCGGGTCCATTCCACCGAGATCGACGAGGGCCCGGTGGAGTAGAGCGCGACGTGGTCGCCGTCGCGGATCAACCCGGCGGCGATCGCCTTCAAGAGGGTTCTGACCTGGCCGGTGTTGCGGAAATCCACATGAAGATCGTCGACGATGATGAGCCAGCGGACGGCGAGTTGAGCGCCGGATAGACCCGCCGCCATGAGCGCGGCGGCGGCAACGAGGGCAATCGCGCGTGCGTATCTCACGTCCACTTGGACGGCCGCGCGAAGCGACCGGCCTGATCGCGTATCATCAGTGCCGTTTTCTGGCGTCACGACAGGAGGCTCCCGTGAAATCACTCCACATGTGGATCACGCTGGCGATGGCGTGTGTCGCAGCGCCGGCCTTGGGCCAGACCAAGGCGCAGACGAATTGGTGGTCTCAGGCCGGCGGCGAGAACGGGCCGGAACGCGTTGTCTGGGCGGCGCAGAAGACGCCGGAAACGCCGTACACCGGCGTCAACAAGCCGATCTGGCACATCGCCGACATTCTCAAGTCGCATCAGGGGCAGGCGCGCTGGGAAGAGAAAGTGGTGCTGACGCGCGACTTCGACGGGCGTTACGTCCAGATGGCGCCGGGAGACAAGACGAAGTGCCTGTTCTACGCCGACGACCGCGTCTTCGGCTGGGTCTACAGCGGCGCGGTGAAGATGACGATCGACGGACAGGAGCCGAAGGTCTTGTCGAAGGGCTGGGCGTTCAACGTCGCGCCGCGCCTCGCCTACTGCATGGAGACGGCCGGCAACGAGCCGGTTGTTTACTACCGCAACACGCCCGCCGGACAGGTGCCGTCGTATCCGGAAAGCGAAACGCCGACGCCGATTCCCGGCTACAAATACATCAAGACGAAGATCACGTCGACCGGCGGCTACGACTCGTTCAACGTGCCGTTCTTCAACGTGACCGAGTACGGCGATTCGAAGCGCACCGGCGAGCGCTTCCTGTACGACGGCCATACCTCCTCGAACTTGAACATCGGAACGAGCCTCGCCGAGCTGCCGCCCGTCACGAACTGGGGCCACTGGCACGCCAACATGGTGGAGCTCTGGATCAATGTGTACGGCAACGTGTGTGCGCTGATCTCCGGAGTCGGGCTGGTCCACGGCGAGATGGGCGACGTGATCAATGCCAACGAAGAACGCTGGCACCGTGCCACCAGCTGCGCCGGCACCGGCAAGAGCATCCGCATGGCGATGACGCCGCGGAGCAAGGAAGGGCAGGTCCACTACTACCAGGTCGATCAGCGGCCCGGCGGGCAGTAGCCATGCGCGGACGACGCCACGCGGCGCGCCTCGCATGGTCAACGTTACGATGCCGGCACGCGGCCGTCGTGATGATCAGCCTTTCCGCGATATTCGCCGCAGTGGCCTGCAGTTCTAAGTCTGGCTCTTCCAGCTCGCCTTCCGCGCCGTCACAGCCGGTCCCGACGCCGACGCCGACGCCGACGCCGAATCGTGCGCCGGTCATCAACAGCGCAACCGCGTCGCCGGTCGTCGGCTTGCAGGCGAGTCATGCCATCGCCTTCTCCGCGAGCGCGAGCGACCCCGATGGCGATGCGCTCCAGTACCGGTGGACCTTTGGCGACGGCGAGACGGCGTCCGGTCAAACAGTGAGCCACATCTATCAGACGAGCGGCACGATGGCGGTCGCCGTGGCCGTGAGCGACGGCAGCGCGACAACGACGACCGATGCTGCAGTCTCTATCGTGAGCCTGGGCGGCATTTGGTTTTCCGCCGATCCCTGCGACGTCGGCGGCACGATTTCGTGCGCCAGCCAACAGGGTTTCTATTTCACGCTGACCCAAACCGGTTCGGCCGTCACGGGAAGCTGGCAGGTCTTCACGCTCGGTCCGGTCAAGTTCTTACCGTCGCTCTTCAACGTCTATCCCGTGACTGGATCGGTGTCGACCAGTTCGCCGCGCATCCATCTGGACGTCGCCGCGATGGGTTCATCAGGGAATCCGATCCCTGAGTGCTTCACGCTTGACTCGAATGCCGACGTCACAGAGCTGGGCGGCTACTATGTCGGAGGCGTGTGTGGCGGCACGCCGGTGACGGCGCAAATTCCCCGCCGCAATCCCTTTGTCAGGACCACGACGGTGCCGCACCCGTAGCACGGCGATCGCGTCAACCCGCGCCGTAGTACCCTGCGGCCGCATCGCGTCACTCAGCAAGTCGGGGAGATCATGGCCTCGTACGCCGTCCAGATCCAGCGGGTCGATAGTGTGCCGCTCGCCGTCATCCGGCGCCCGGCGCGCGCGTCCGAGCTCGCGCGCGTGGTACCGGAATGCTGTGGCCTGGTCTGGAACGCGGTGCGTGCGCAGCAGGTTCAGGCCGGTCGCCACGTGGCCATCTATTGGGATTGCACCATTCGACTCGAGGTCGGCGTGGAGCTGTGTGGACCGTTCGCCGAGCAGGGCGAGGTCGTACGCTCGGCGACGCCTGCTGGAGCCGTCGCATCCGCCACGCATTTCGGACCCTACGGCGGGCTCGGCGCCGCGCACGAGGCCGTTCGTCAATGGTGTGCGGCCAACGATCATCACCTTGCGGGACCGAACTGGGAGATCTACGGCCACTGGCAGCGCGAGTGGAATACCGATCCGTCGCAGATTCGCACGGACGTCTACTATCTTCTGTCAGATAACGCTGGGCTCTAGCCCTCGCAGCTCTCGCGCCGGACAGGCTCACGCCAACTGTCCGGGCTGCCTGTCGAGCGAGATCGCGAGCGAACAATGAGTTCGTACTGCCTCCTTCACAGCAGCGGCCAGGGGCCCAGCGGCTGGGAGCTCCTGGTGCAGCAACTCGAACGTCGCGGCCACCGCGTACTGACGCCGGCGTTCCACGTGAGCCGGACCGACGAGGGCTTGGTCTATCACGCCGAGACGATTGTGGAGGCCCTTCGGCGATCCGGCTTCGAGTCTCAGGAGGTTGTCTGCGTCGCTCACTCTGCGGCTGGCATGTACCTCCCGCTCATCGCCGAGCGCTGGCCACCGCGGCGCATGGTGTTTCTCGCCGCGATAGTTCCGCGTCCGGGTCTCAGCGTCATCGACCAGTTGCGCGCCGACCCCTCGATGATGAATCCCGCGTGGCTCGGCAAGAACCCGATGGAAGATGACGTCGCGTTGCAGTTCGTGTTTCACGACTGTCCCCCGGCGCGGCTCGACTGGGCGCTCTCGACGCGCGTGCTGTTCTATGCGAAACGCGCGATGGAGGAACCGTGCCCGCTGACCGCCTGGCCCGCCGTGCCGGCCGCCTACATTGTCTGCACCGAGGATCGGACGATCACGCCGGAGTGGCAGCGCAGGGCTGCTCGCGAGTGGCTCGGAGTGGAGCCCTTTGAGCTGCCCGGTGGTCATTGCCCGAATGTCAGCCGGCCGGAGGAGCTCGCGGACATTCTGGAGGGCGCGTTGTAGTACAACTAACGCGTGCCACTGATTGAAGGAGTCGCATGATGCCGGCTGATGCCGCGGTCGCTTCGAATGTCAGGCAAGCAGTGCCCTTCTTCAACGTGACGGACATCGAGGCGTCTCTTCGCTTTTATGTCGACGGCCTCGGGTGCGTCGTCACCCGCCAGTGGATCCCAGAGGGACGCGTTCGGTGGTGCTGGTTGCAACTCGGCGATGCCGCAGTGATGCTTCAGGAATATTGGCGAGATGGACGCCCAGCAGGGGCTCCGTCCGGCCCTCTGGGGCAAGGAGCGTCAGTCTGTTTCATGTGCGCCGACGCGATAGGGATCTACCGCGATCTCGTCTCCCGCGGCGTCGCCGCGCAACGTCCATTTGTCGGGAACGGTCTCTGGGTCACCTCGGTGCGCGACCCGGACGGCTACCGTTTGGACTTTGAAAGTCCGACGGACGCGCCCGAAGAGACGGTCTTTTCAGACTGATAAGTAGACAGTCCATCTGCTGGGCGCGCTTCGTCCGGGATTTGCGCCACGGCCAGCTACTCGCGTGGATCAGCAGCCGCTTCAGCACGTTCGCGACCACGCTCCGGTTCACTGATGTACGTCCGAATCCGAAACTGGTCCAGATGGAACACGCTCGTCCGACTGTGATACCCCTTGTCCGCGACCACTTCGTCGATGACGGCAACCGTCCCCTCCGTGACCGCTGCCACGACCTCCAGCTGCTCGGCCGCCTCCGGCAACGTCTCTTGCATCGTGCTCGTGTCGCCTTCATCGGCATCCTGGACGGTGACACCGACGATCGTACTCGTCTCGAGGTCGATCGCGTGTTCGGCCTTGTGAGCAAGATGCGTCCGGCTTCGCGCTTCCACCGCAATGAGGCGTCGCGTCCGGGAAATCGTCGAATGGTCCGGCGGCGCCTCGGTCAGCCCCAACCCCAGAAAGTCGCGCAAGGCCAACGAATCGGCCGCCCGCCAGGCGATTCCGCGCTCCGAATCGATCACTTCGAAGCAGCCAATCAGCAGCAGTCGGAAATAAATCGCCGGCGGCAGGCTCGGTCGTCGGGACCCACATTGTCGGTTGCCGATCACGTTTGCGTTTACCCATCGCCATGCGCGCATTGTAGACACTATGCAGAGCGTTGTACACGGGTCATGGCGGTTACGCTCACCAGTGAGGCTTTTCAGAGGAGGAGCGTAACGATGATCACCATGACCCGCACGAGTGAGTCTACTGCACCG
>Ga0075435_100000604_pt1 | contig 21984 bp, 15 predicted proteins | sample RhiMethybrSRZTD4_FD_75302 | JGI IMG/M metagenome (GOLD analysis project Ga0075435, IMG submission 75302) | Populus rhizosphere microbial communities from Tennessee, USA - Rhizosphere MetaG P. TD hybrid SRZTD4 | ecosystem: Host-associated > Plants > Roots > Rhizosphere > Soil | place: USA...
GACACCTTCCAGGACTTCAACATCCACGAGCCTGGCGTCATCTCCGAGACGACGGTGAGCAACGACGGCGTCTTCCTGCGCCTCGACGCCAACTACATCTTCAAGCCGTTTGCGCCGCCCGCCGACGTCGGCGGCCGCCAGAACATCAGCAGCCGCAACACCAAGCACCTGCGCGCGTTCTGGGACAGCGTGCCGCGATGGCTCAATCACGGATCGGCGCACACCATCCGCGAGATCCTGCTCGGGCCTGATTCGCCGCTGCTGCGACCGGGCGAACGCGGGTTCAATTTCCGGACCGTGCGCACCGACGCCTCGCGGCGCGTGGCGCACAACTTCCTCGGCGGCGCTCCGATCATCCTGCCGACCGAAGTGCCGATCACGATGGCCGACAGCAGCGGACAGGGGATCGTCATTCCTTCAGTCCCCGGCGTCACCTTCGCCGGCGACGCCAAGGGACCGATCTACGTCAGCCTCGACGCGCCGACGCGAGTGTCGCCGCCGGACCTGGCGTATCCCGAGGGCCGTCTCGTCGTCGATCGACTGGGTTCGGACAACCTCGCGCCGCTGATCGTGGGCGGCCAGATCAACCCGGCGCTCGCCGCGAACCATATCGCGGTGATCAAGGACACGCACGGCAAGACGTCGCAGCTCTCCGATTCGGACATCGAGGCGCTGTCGATGTACCTGAAGTCGCTGCAGAAGTAAGGCGATCGAAGAGGCGTCGAGCCGCGACATAGCTCGCAGCCTGTCGGTTCGTCGCTCCGGATCTTCGTGGCTTCCGTCGGCTCGGCGGAGCCACGAAGATCGCCGGTGCGCTGACAGTTCGCTGTTGTCGAGACGCAGCGAAGACCGGAGCAACTCATACGTCGCGACCGACATCGTAGCCATGGCGAAAGCCGGAGCCGCTGCAGCAGGGCTCACGACGTGCCGATAAGGAATTCGTGTTCTGGTGGTTCAAGCGCGGAAACGACTACGTCCGTTACGAATCGCGTGAAGTGAAGCCCGGCGCCTTCGAGTTACGCTTCATCGACGTCAATGGCAGCGAGCGCGTCGAAACGTTCGACGATGCACGGCGACTGGAAGAACGGCAGCGCGACCTCGAGCAGTCGCTCGCCAAAGATGGCTTCACCGGCCCCCACGGCTGGAACCTCTAACTCCTAGCCAACCCGATCGCTTCCGCCTGACCTCGTCCGCGCCGTGCGCGGGACCTGGCGTTGTGTCAATCGCCGAGCTGGCATCATTCCCCTCCCCCCGCGCCTGACCTGCACCAACAGCCCAGCCTGTCCGGATCTGGCCGTTGCCGCGTTCTGCTGACGCAACGCTGATTGCATGCGAAGCCTTGCAGAGGCTCGCCGATGAACGACGGAGCGGCGTGATCGGGAAAGGATGAGAAAATCGAGGCGTGTATAGATTTCACGAATTCTTTATGCGGCGCGATCCGGCGCGGACCTCAGAATTGAACCTCCACGCCGACGAATGCCTCCTCTCCAGCCGCGTTTGCGCTACAAGGAACGCGCTCGCGCCGCGCTCCGAACAGCACTGCTGCGGGAAACCGCCGCGCGTCTCCTTCGGCACGGCTGTCGCGACGTCCGAATCGACGCGATTGCCGGCGCGTGCGGCATCGCGAAAGGCACCGCGTACCTCCAGTTCTCCAGCCGCTCGCATCTGCTCGGCGGCGCCGTGCAGCAGCTCGATCACGCGCTCGCTGAACAGCTCGCCGCGCCGCCGCCCAGGCTCGCGGGCCCGCGCGCGATGCTGCGCTGGACCGTGCTCAAGGCCGTCGACGCGCAAATCGCGGCGCTGGCGTTGCGATCCGTCAACCGCCCCGGCGACGACGACGTCGTCGCCTGGCCGTGCTGTCAGCGGATTACGCCGTGTCCGTACGGCGGCGCCGCACGATCGCTATCGATCATCGAACGCCGGGCGCGCGCCGTAACCGCGCCGGCTTCCGACGTGGCGCGGCCGCGCGATATCGTCGATCTGCTGATGGCGGTTTCGATCGCCAAACTGGTGCAGGCGCCACAGCCGCCGCCGGCACCCGCACATCGCCGTTACATCGCGCGTCTGTTCGACCGGCTGCTCGCCTAAACCGCCGCGCCTGACGTACACTTCGGCAAATAGCGCGTTCACAAAATGACGCGCCGGTCAGAATGTTCATGGCTACAGATAATTCCGGTGTGCAGGCGCAAGGAGTTCGCGACGAGGAAATCCTCAAGGCAGCGCTCAAGGTGTTCGGGGAACGCGGACAGTTGATGCGGATCGAGGATGTCACGGTCGCCGTCGGCATCGGCAAGGGAACGCTGTATCGGCATTACGATTCGCGCGTGAACCTGCTTCGCGCCGCGCTGGCCTACGGCGTGCGTGAACTTCAGGCGCGCGCTTTTGCCGCGCGCGACGCCGTCCGCGACGCCGACGGCGGACGCGAGGAGGAACTCACGGCGGTGATCGCCGACCTCGCGGCGATGAACGCGCGACACGATGCGGTCTCGCCGGCGGTGCTGGCGCGGTTGCGTAGCTGCGAGGAGTGGCCTACCGGCATCGAAGAGGGTGCGGAACCGACCGCGGCGCTCGAACCCTTGATCGCGCAGTGGCAGGCCGACGGCCTGCTCGATCGGTCGGAGACGCCCGCCTGGATCACGACGATGGTGTTGGGGGCGGTGAATTCGCCGCTCTACGCGGCGTCGATCAACGGGAACGGCAGCGACGACCACGCCGCGCGCGGCGCCGAGGTCGCCGAACGGGTCAGCGCGATGATTCGGCGGGCGTTCCCGGCGCGGTGACGGCGCGCGCGCCTCACACGTGCTGCCGCGGCGCCGCTTCGCAGAGGCGCCGCACGACGCCAACGACCTCCGGGAAGCTGACCGGCTTGTGAAATGCCGCCGCGGCGTCGAGTTCGTGCACGTGATCGGTGTCGACGCCCGAGAGAATCACGATCGGGATGTCGGCAATCCCTGGATCGCCGCGCTGCTCGCGCCGGAACGTCCACCCATCCATCACCGGCATCCGCAGATCGAGCAGGATCACGCGCGCGTCGCCGCCGCCGCGCAGGTAGGCCAGCGCTTCCTGTCCATTCAAGGCCTGCACCGGCGCAAACCCTTCGAGCTTCAGGAACTTGGCCATGAGCCGCACGAGATTCGGATCATCATCGACGACGAGCACGCTCGCAGCCATTCCTGTCACCCCTCGACGTCGGCAGTATGACAGCGTACGCGGCGCGGAAAGTTAAGAAAACCGGCAATTGCACATCAAATGATCAGGATGCACGCAGTCGTGAGCGATGCTGTAAATCCTTATTGCTCAACGCTCAATTTTGACGTCGACGCGCGGCGGCGACCGCCCGGTAAATGGCCAGCGCGCGGCGGCCGATTGCCGGCCAGCTGAAATGTTGGACAAAGTGGCCGCGCACCCGCCGCCGCTCAGCCTCGAAATCGCCTGACGCGGCGGCAACCATTGCGCGCGCGCAATCGGCGGCATCACCCGGCCGCCACAGCGCACCGACCGCGCCGTCGCCGGTCAGTAGCCGGAAGGTCGGGAGGTCGGTGACCGCAGGCGCGACGCCGCACGCCAGCGCTTCGATCAGCGCATAGCCGCTGCCTTCATGATGGCTGCCGACGACGAACAGATCGGCCGCGCTGTAATAGGCCGCGATCCGTTCGTGTGCGACCGCGCCAATCAACCGGACGCGATCGCGCAGCGCTCGATGCCGATCGATCCGCGCGCGCACCTCGCCGGCAAGGTCGGCCGTCCCGTAGAGCATCGTCAGCGTCGCGTTCGGCAGCGATGGCAGCGCCCGCTCGAACGCGTCGAGAATCGTCAGCGGATCCTTGTTCGCGTTCAGCCGGCCCACCCACAGCATCGCGGGTGCGCCTTGCACACCGCTGGTCGCCTCGGCCTGCGCGCGCGGCAGCGGTTCGAGCGCAGTGCTCGCCTCCATCACCTCGTAGGTCTGCTGGTCGGAACCGATGAAGCCGGCGCGCCGCCAGCGCTCGACATGCGCGTCGGCGGCGAACAGGAACGCATCGACCGCGCCGCGCGTGGCGGCGCCGACCAGACGCATCAGCGGCGCGCGTCCCATCGGGCCGGTGTCGGAATGATTCTGCACGACGATGGCGGCGCCGGTCGGCACCGCGCGGCGCAGCCGCCACGTACGCGCCGCGAACTCGAGACCGTTGACGTGCGCGACATCGGGTGCGAGCGCTGCCGCCGCGCGGCCGACGGCGCCGCTGACGAACCGGTACTCGATGCCGCGGCGGACGACGTGCGCCGCGCGCGAAAACTGCTGCACGACCGCCGAGCGATCGGCACCGGCGTCGCGCACCGCCTCGGCCCACCCGGTGAGCGTCGCGTAACGCTCGAGCAGCGCGTCCGGATCGCGCAACGTGTGGTCGAACGCGAAGTTAACCTGGACTATCGAGACACCGTCGCGGCCAGTTTTCACTTGAAGCGGCGCCCCATGGACATATATTGTGCACACGCAAAGGTTCGTGTTTTTCTTCCGCGGAGAACCCTACACGGCAGATGTTCACGGCACCACGGCACCGAGGTTGGCGCGGTCTGGCTCCCTGCCGCGCAGAGCGGCTCGCCGATGACGTACATGGCCGACGGCAGGCAGTACCTCGTCGTCGCCGTGAGCGGCGGCATCTACTCGGGTGAATACATCGCGTTCGCGCTGCCGAACTCGGGACGTCCGTCGACTCAGGCGCAGAGGTAAGCTAGGGAATTAATCGCGTAGGGGCGGCTTTCAGGCCGCCCGGTGCGGCCGCCCTGAACGGGCGGCCCTACATCGATCAATGAAGGGCAGACGAATGACACGAACAGTAAAACGCACGGTGCTGGCGGCGGCGTCGATCGCCGGTGTCGTCGGCGCGATCTCGATCGCGCCGCGGATGACGGCCACGCTTGCCGGCCAGGCGCAAGGTTTCCTGTCGACGAAAAACGGTGAGTGGCCGTACTACACGGCCGACATTCGCGGCTCCCGCTATTCGCCGCTCGATCAGATCAACGGCAGCAACTTCAACCAGCTCGAAGTGGCGTGGCGGTTCAAGACCGACAACATGGGCACGCGGCCCGAGTTCAAGCTCGAAGGTACGCCGCTCATGGTGAAGGGCGTGATCTACGCGACCGGCGGCACGCGCCGCTCGGTGGTTGCGCTCGACGCGAAGACCGGCGAGTTGATCTGGGTGCACGCCGAGAAAGAAGGGGCGCGCGCGGTGAATGCGCCGCGTCAGTTGTCGGGCCGCGGCCTGTCGTACTGGACCGACGGCAAAGGCGACGATCGCGTCGTCTATGTGACCACGGGCTACCGGCTCGTCGCGCTGAACGCGAAGACCGGCGTGCCGGTGCCCGGCTTCGGCCAGAACGGCGTGGTCGACATGAAGCTCGGCGCGGTCGTCGGCAAGGGTCAGCAGATCGATCTGGAGAGCGGCGAAATCGGTCTCCACTCGACGCCGACCGTGACGACCAACGCGATCATCGTCGGCTCGTCGTTCCGCGAAGGCCTGACGGTGAAGACACACAACAACACCAAAGGCCTGGTGCGCGCCTGGGACGCGAAGACCGGCAAGCTGCTCTGGACGTTCAACACGATCCCGCGGCCCGGTGAATTCGGCGCCGACACCTGGGAAAAAGAGTCGTGGGCGATCAACGGCAACACCGGCGTGTGGACGCAGATCACCGTCGACGAAGAGGCCGGCCTGGTGTACCTGCCGGTCGAAGATCCGACCTCGGATCTTTACGGCGGCCACCGTCCGGGAAACAACCTGTTCGGCGACAGCCTCGTCGCCGTCGATCTGAAGACCGGCCAGCGCAAATGGCACTACCAGATCGTTCACCATCCGATCTGGGACTTCGACATGCCGGCGGCGCCGCTGCTCGCCGACATCAACGTGAACGGCCGGCCGGTCAAGGCGGTGGCGCAGGCGACGAAACAGGGATTCCTTTACGTGTTCGATCGGATCAGCGGCCAGCCGGTGTGGCCGTTCGAAGAGCGGCCGGTGCCGCAGACCGACGTGCCGGGCGAGAAGACCTCGCCGACGCAGCCGTTCCCGACCAAGCCGCCCGCCTACTCGCGCAACGGCGTCGTCGAGAGCGATCTCATCGACTTCACGCCGGAGTTGAAGGCCGCCGGCCTCGAAGCCGCCAAGCGCTACCGTCTCGGTCCGGTGTTCACGCCGCCGGTTGTGAGCAAGGCGGAAGGACCGATCGCGACGCTGACGTCGGGCACGCTCAGCGGCGGCGTCAACTGGCCGGGTTCGGCGTACGACCCCGAGATGCACACGTTCTTCTCGCACGCGTGCAACGCCTGCATCTCGCCGCTCGGCCTGGTCGCGCCGCCAAAGGAGTTCTCGGACCTCGATTACGTGATGGGCACCGCCGGCCAGACGTTCCGCGCGATCGTCGGCGGCGGCGAAGGCGAAGCGGCAGACGCGCCGCGGCCGGCCCGGCCGGCGACGCCGCCTCCCCCGCCGACACCTCCACCGGCAGCAGCTGGCGGACGCGGCGCGACGCCGCCTGGTGGCGGTGGCGGCGGATTCGGCGCGACGGTCCAGGGCCTGCCGATCGTGAAACCGCCGTACGGCCAGATCGTGGCGATCAATCTCGATCGCGGCGACCTCGTGTGGTCGACGCCGCACGGCGACACACCTGACGCCGTCCGCAATCACCCGGCGCTCAAAGGGATGAACATCCCCAAGACCGGCCAGAGCGGCAACGTCGGCGTGGTCGTCACCAAGACGCTCGTCGTCGCGGGCGATCCGTCGGTGACGACAACGCCGGAGCATCCGCGCGGTGCGATGCTGCGGGCCTACGACAAGACCAGCGGCAAGGAAGTTGGCGCGGTGTGGCTGCCGGCGCCGCAGAGCGGGTCGCCGATGACCTATTCGGTCGACGGCCGTCAGTACATCATCGTCGCGGTGAGCGGCGGCAACTACTCGGGTGAGTACATCGCCTTCGCGCTGCCGCAGACGTCAACGCGTCCGACAGCTGGACAGTAGCCGCCGCTAATCAGAGGTCAGGGAATTCGTGAGGGCCGCCCGCTGGGCGGCCCTTTTCGTGTCAGTTGACCTGCAGGCGCGATTCCCGCGCCACACTCTTCGGCACGAGCGAGACGATCACCGAGACCAGTTCCGCGGGATCGATCGGCTTGGCGAGGTGCCACTCGAAGCCGGCGTCGAACGCCTTCGCGCGATCTTCCTGGCGCGCGTGCGCGGTGACCGCGACCGCGGCGATGCGGCCGCGCTCTCCGGCGAGCGTCCGAACCTTTCGCATCAACGTGTAGCCATCTTCGCCCGGCATCTCGATATCCGAGAGCAGGACGTCGGGCGACCACGTTTCGAGCAGCATCAGGGTGTCCTCCGACGAGGCCGCGGCGCGCACCTCGGCGCCGGCGGCCTCGAGGACCGCGACCAGCAGTTCGCGCGCGTTGAGGTCGTCGTCGGCGACGAGCACCTGCACGCCGTCGATGCGCACCGCCGCCCTGCGGCGGTCCTCGACCAGCCCGAGGCGGCTGTCGTGCTGCTCTGGCAGCGCGCGGGCCGGCAGCGCGACGTGAAACGTGGCGCCAGGACCCGCCGTGTTGTTCTCGGCGTGCACCGTGCCGCCGTGTAGTTCGACAAGATGGCGCACGATCGCCAGGCCGAGGCCGAGGCCGCCGTGCGTGCGCGTCGTCCCGGCGCCGCCCTGACGGAATCGCTCGAAGACATGCGGCAGAAAATCGGCCGCGATGCCGGTGCCGCTATCGCGGACCGCAATCGAGACGGTGTCGGCGGTCCTCGCCATCTCGACGTCGATTCGTCCACCGTTCGGCGTGAACCGGACGGCGTTCGACAGCAGGTTCCAGATCACCTGCTGCAAGCGGCCCGCATCGCCGCTGACGGTCAGTTCGCCTGAGCCGATCGCGGTGGTCACGGCGATGTTCTTGGCCATCGCCGCCGGACGAATCGCATCGATCGCCGCGGCGACGACATCCGGCGCCGATACCGGCTGGACGTCGAGCCGCAACTTGCCCGACACCACCCGCGAGACGTCGAGCAGATCGTTGACCAGCTGACCGAGCGCCTTGGCGTTGCGTTCGATCGCGACCAGCGCGCGGTCGCGTTGCGTCTCGCGCAGCTGCCCGCTCGAGAGCATCCGCGACCAGCCGTAGATCGCGGTCAGCGGCGTGCGCAGCTCGTGCGAGATCGTCATCAGGAATTCGTCTTTCAGCCGGCTCGCCTCGTCGCGCTCGCGATTGCGTGCCTCGAGGGTCATCGCCGCTTCGCGCAAACCGTTGGCGAGATCGTCGATCTCGGCGATGCGCGAGGGCGCCGGCGCGACCGGCTCGCCGCGTGCCAGCGCGAGCGCGGCGGTCGACGCGGACCGCATCGCGCGGACGACGACCTGGCCGAATACCAGGCCGACGCCGGCACCGGCCGCCAGAATCAACACCCAGACTCCGGCCAGCACCCACAGGGCCCGGCGCACCGGCCCATCGACGTCGTCGCGCGGCTCGGCGATGGCGACAAGCAATCCGGTTTTCGCCGACCGGCTGAACGCAGCGTAGGTCTCAACCCCCTCCCGCGACACGGTCTCCCAGCTGCCTTCCATCTTGCCGGCCGCCACCGACAGCAACGCCGCTCTCGCCGGGGTGCCGACGTACTCGTTCTCACGGGGCGACCGCGCGACGATGCGGTTGTCGCTGTCGACGAGCGCGACCGAGATGTTCGGCGGCGTCTGCTGCGCGCGGAGAATCGCGCTGAGGCTGTCGGAACGGACGCGCGCGCCGAGCGCCAGCCAGGGATGACCATCACGAATGACCGGCACCGCGATCATCACGAAGTAACCGCGGCGGACGTCTGCGACGGTGAACAGATTCGAAACCTTCGGGTGGCCGGTGGCGATCACCGTGCGCGCCCAGCCGGCGGTCGCCGAGCCGCTGACGTCGGTGTCGCTATCGGGAAACGCCGCGAGCACGCGGTCGTTGGCATCGGCGAGGATGATTGACGACCAGTCGTGCTGCCGGACGATCAGGCGCCGCGCCAGGCTGTCGAAGGCCGCGAGATCGGGCCCGTCGAGCGCGTGCAGTGCGGCGAACACTTCGAGCGCGGCGGTCGTCGTCTCCACCTCGGTGTCGATCGCAACCGAGATCGCGCGGGCCGTCGCCATGTTCTGGCGATCGACGTTCGCGCGCTGGCGTGCCCAGGCGCGCTGCAAGCTCAGGGCCGACAGGACGCCGAGCGGCGCGACGATCGACAGGGTGAGCGCGACCACCACCCACCGCAACCCAATTCTGGCGGGAATCACCGTCCCGATTCTAGCCCAGGGCGGGCCGCACTGCTCCAAGCCACGGGTCGTGGGTTATCCTTAGATTTTCTTGCCAATTCCATGGGCCTGTCCTGCTTTCATCCGGTCGTCGCGCGCTGGTTCACCGAGACGCTTGGCGTGCCGACACGCGCGCAGGAGCGCGGCTGGGCGGCAATCCGCGAGCGGCGCCACACGCTGATCGCCGCGCCGACCGGATCCGGTAAGACGCTCGCCGCCTTTCTGACCGCACTCGACGACCTGGTTCGTGAGGGCGTCCAGACGCCGCTGCCCGACGAAGTCCGGGTCGTATATGTCTCGCCGCTGAAGGCCCTGAGCGCTGACATCCACAAGAACCTCGCCGAGCCGCGCGATGCAATCGCCGCCCGCGCCGCCGCCGCCGGACTGCCGGCGCCGCGGATCACGGCCGCCGTGCGCACTGGTGACACGACGCCGTCGGAGCGTGCGGCGATGCTGCGCACGCCGCCGCACATCCTGGTGACCACACCGGAGTCGCTGTATCTGCTGCTCACCGCCGGCCGCAGTCGAGAGCTGCTGCGCACCGCGCATACGGTGATCGTCGACGAAATCCACGCGGTGATCGGCACGAGGCGCGGCGCCCACCTGGCCTTATCGCTGGAGCGGCTGCGGCAGGTCGCCGCGCGGCCGCTGCTGCGGATCGGCCTGTCGGCGACGCAGAAGCCGATCGGCGAGGTGGCGCGCTTTCTCGTCGGCCGGTCCGCCGGTGCCGATGGTTCTGGCGCCGACGCCGATGCGGCCGTCTCGATTGTCGACGAAGGCCATCGCCGCACGATGGAGCTCGGGCTCGAGATCCCGCGCTCGCCGCTCGAAGCGGTGATGTCGCACGAAGTGTGGGAGGAATATTTCGATCGGCTGACCGCGCTCATCGGCGAGCACCGGACGACGCTGATCTTCGTGAACACGCGGCGGATGGCGGAGCGCATCGCGCGCTGCCTCAGCGATCGCCTCGGCGAGGACGCCGTCACCGCGCATCATGGCAGCCTTTCGAAGGAAAAACGGCTCGACGCCGAATCGCGGCTGAAGGGCGGCGCGCTGAAGGCGCTCGTGGCGACGGCGTCGCTCGAGCTCGGCATCGACATCGGCGCCGTCGATCTGGTGTGTCAGATCGGATCGCCGCACCGGATTGCAACGTTCCTGCAGCGCGTCGGCCGCTCGGGCCACACGATTGCCGGCACGCCGAAGGGCCGGCTGTTCCCGGCGTCCCGCGACGATTTGATCGAATGCGCCGCCCTCATGCGCTCGGTGCGTCGCGGTGAGCTCGATCGCATCGTCTCGCACGACGCGCCGCTCGACGTCCTCGCGCAGCAGATCGTCGCCGAGACGGCGTGCGTCGACTACGCGGAGGAGGATCTGTTCGCGCTCGTCTGCCGTGCCTGGCCGTACCGCGATCTGCCGCGCGAGAGTTTCGACGCGGTCGTCGCGATGGCCGCCGAGGGATTCGCGACCAGGCGCGGCCGCCGCAGCGCGCTCGTGCATCGCGACGAAGTGAACCGGCGGGTGCGGGCCCGCCGCGGATCGCGGCTGCTGGCGATCGCGTCCGGCGGCGCGATCCCCGAGGTCGCCGACTATCGCGTGATCCTCGATCCGGGCGACACCTTCATCGGGACCTTGAACGAAGACTTCGCCATCGAGAGCAACGCCGGCGATGTGTTTCAACTGGGTAATGCGTCGTGGATGGTGCAGCAGGTCGCGGCGGGCGTCGTGCGCGTCGCGGACGCGAAAGGCGCGCCGCCGACGATCCCGTTCTGGCTGGGTGAAGCGCCGGCGCGAAGCGATGAACTCTCGCGCGCGGTCAGCGATCTGCGCGGCGATGTCGAGGCAGCCCTGAAGGGCTGCGCGACTTGTAGCACCGCCGCGGACGCCGTTGTAAAGAGCGCCGCTGCCGGTGACACCGCCGGCGTGACCGCTGTAGCGCAGCCCTTCAGGGCTGCCGTCGATTGGCTCGCGACTGAAACGGGAATCCCGGTCGAAGCCGCCGAACAGGCGATTACCTACCTCGCCGACAGCCGCGCCGCGCTCGGCGTCCTGCCGACGCAGGACACGATCGTCCTCGAGCGATTCTTCGACGAGTCCGGCGGCATGCAGCTCGTGCTGCACGCACCCTTCGGCAGCCGCGTCAACAAGGCATGGAGCCTGGCGCTGCGCAAGCGGTTCTGCCGGCAGTTCAACTTCGAGCTGCAGGCCGCGGCCACCGAAGACGGTCTGCTCCTGTCGCTCGGCCCGCAGCACTCGTTTCCGCTTGCCGACGTCTTCCGCTATCTGCACCCGGCGACGGCGAAGGACATCCTGGTCCAGGCGTTCCTCGATGCGCCGGTGTTCCAGACGCGGTGGCGGTGGAACGCGACGGTGTCGCTCGCCGTCCCGCGCAATCGCGGCGGCAAGAAGGTGCCGCCACCGCTCCAGCGGATGCTCGCCGACGATCTGATGGCCGCCTGTTTCCCTGATGCGGCGGCATGTCTGGAGAACATCCCCGGCGACCGGCAGATTCCGGACCATCCGCTCGTGAATCAAACGGTCCGCGACTGCCTCGAGGAAGCGATGGACTTCAGCGCGCTCGCCGACGTGCTGTCGCGGATTCACCGCGGCGACATCCGCTGCGTCGCGCGCGACACGACCGAGCCGTCGCCGCTGTGCCACGAGATCCTCAACGCGCGGCCGTACGCCTTCATGGACGATGCGCCGCTCGAGGAGCGTCGGACGCAGGCGGTGTACGCGCGACGCGCCACCGAACCGTCCGGTGCGAACGAGCTCGGCGCGCTCGATCCGGCGGCGATCGATCGTGTGCGCGACGAAGCGCGGCCCGATCCGCGCGACGCCGACGAGCTCCACGACGCGCTCGTCGTCACCGGTTTCCTCACCGGCGGCGACATGGCGGCGATCGCGCCGGACTTATTGTCGCAGCTGATGGCCGCCCGGCGTGCAACAGCATTCCAGATTCCACATTCCAAATTCCTAATTCTGGCGGCGGCGGAGCGGCTGCCAGAGCTCCAGGCGATCCACGGGACCGTGGTTCTCGATCCGCCGATCGAGGCGCCGCCGTCGCGTGCCTCACGGAGCTGGACGCGCGAGCAGGCGATTGTCGAAGTACTGCGCGGCCGGCTGACGGTGGTCGGCCCGACGACCGCGGCGGAACTCGCCGCCTCGCTCGGCATCAGCGAAGCCGACGCGGACGCGGCGCTCCTCGCCCTCGAAGCGGACGGCGTCGCCATGCGCGGCCAGTTTTCCGGAGGGGGTCGGGAAGGGTTTTCCACCAGGGGTCGTCGGGAGTTTTCCACAGGGGGTCGGGAAGGGTTTTCATCAGAATCCAGAGAAAACCCTTCCCGACCCCCTGTGGAAAACCCTTCCCGACCCCCCGAGTGGTGCGACCGGCGGCTGCTGGCGCGGATTCATCGCTACACGCTCAACCGCCTCCGCGCCGAGATCGAACCGGTCAGCCCGGCCGATTTCATGCGCTTCCTGTTCGCGTGGCAGCACGTCGATCCGGCCGCGCGCCTCGCCGGCATCGACGGCGTCCGCGCGATCGTCGAAGCGCTCGACGGCTACGAGGTCGCCGCCGACGCGTGGGAACGCGCGGTGCTGCCGGCGCGCGTCGACGGCTACGACGCCTCGATGCTCGACACGCTGTCTTTGACCGGCGACATCGGCTGGGCGCGCTTCTCGCCGCCGAGCGACGAGACGACGCAGCTGGTCGGCGCGACGCCGATCGCCTTGTTCCTCCGCGAGCACGCCGACGCGTGGGCCGCATTGACACCGTCGGCGAGCGGCGGCGGAGAGCCACCGCCTGCCCTGCTCCACGGCGATTCGACGCGCGTCGTCGAGATCCTGCGCAGCCGCGGCGCGCTGTTCCTCCCGGAAATTGCCGCCGCCTCCGGCCTGCCAGACGGCCAGGTGCGACACGCCGTCGCCGATCTCGTCGCGCGCGGGCTCGTCACCTCCGACGGGTTCGCCGGCCTGCGCGCGATCATCCGGACCGCGTCCGGCCGCCCGCTGCCAGCCGGCGGACGGACCAATGTCACAGGACGCTGGGCGTTGATCGAGACGAGGCGATCCGCGGCCGACTCGTCGACCCGCGAAGCGGCGGTCGACCTCCAGGCGCGCGCGCTGCTGCGGCGCTACGGCATCGTGTTCCGCAAGGTGCTCGCGCGCGAGCCGAACGCGGCGCCGTGGCGCGAGCTCGTCCGCGTCTATCGCCGTCTCGAAGCACGCGGCGAGGTCCGCGGCGGACGGTTCGTCACGGCGATGTCAGGCGAGCAGTTCGCGCTGCCGGACGCCGTCGAACGGCTGCGCGAGATCCGCCGGACGCCGCCGAGCGGAACCCTTCACGTCATCAGCGCCGCCGATCCGCTCAACCTCGCCGGGATCGTGACCAGCGGCGATCGCGTCCGCGCCGTCGCCGGGAACCGGGTCGTGTACCGCGACGGCGTGCCGCTCGCCGCGATGGAAGGCGACTATGTGCGACCATTGGTGGAGGACACCGACGTCGCCACTGCCTCGGCGGTAACGACGAGCCTCACCGGCCGATCGGGACCGGCGGTCGTCAGCGGTTTCCTGGGGAGGTCATGATGCGGGTTGCTGCAGCGTGCGTGGTCTTCGCGCTCGGCGCCGGGGTCGCGCTGGCCCAGACGAAATCGGAGCAGAAGGCGCAGGCGAAGGCGAAGAACGAACCGATCACGCTGTCGGGGTGCGTCGTCCGCAGCGAGACGTCGCCAACGCAGTACACGCTCGAAGACAAAGAGGCCGGCTGGAAGTACCGCCTCACCGGCGTCGATTTTCGCGACTACATCGGCAAGCCGGTGGTCGTGATCGGCAGCGGCGCGAAGAAGCTGGCGGTGGTCGGCGGGCTGACGCCGACGCCGAACATCGCCGCGCAAGCCGGCGCGATCGACCCGTCACGCGCGGCAGTCGAGGCGCAGACTGCGGCCGCGTCGCCCGGAAATGTCGTCGTTCCCGAATTCAAGGTGAAAAGCATTCGCCCGTCCGGCGGCGCGTGCCCGCAGTAACGGCGAACGATACGGACGCCGGGTCCGCGGGGACCCGGCGCAGGAACGGATGATGACGGGTTATTCCGGGGAGACGGACGTCTTCCCGCAGTCGTCGCAGCGGAGATAAAGAACGGGCAGAGCCTCGGAACGGCCGATCACTTTTGCGCTCGGCACGCCACAGCGTGGGCAGACGATCCCCGAGGTCGAACGTTTGGCCATCGGTGCTACTCCTTACATTCGTTTAGACGCCAAAGTCGCATGAAAGATACACGAATTGTGCGGTTCTGCGGCCTTTTGTTGTGTCTTTCGTTGTCTCTTTTGCCCATCGCCGGCTCAACCGAAGCCAGCCAGCTCTACCGTAGAACCGTGATCGCCGCCACTGTCTCTGACGGCAGAGGTGGCATTGCGCGCAACACGCGCGCCGTCGTGTCCGCGGCAGACCGTCGCGGTGGGATCCCACCGGGTCGCCCGTCGATATAGATCTAGGACGCGCGACGCTTACTCCTGGCTGGATCGACACCCAGTTCCACCTTACCAGCACTACAACGAGCACGGGGAGGTCGGTCAGCGGCGACACTCGACCGACATCACCGCCGTCCGGTTCATGACGGTATCGACGGAGCGCGAAGGCGCGCCATTCCTGCTGAGCACTAATACGGTTCAGGCACCGCTCCTTGCAGTTGGAAACAAGCGGAGGTGTGGTGATGCTGTACACGCTTGCGGTGATCTTATTGATCGCCTGGCTGCTCGGCGTCGTAGGAACGTATACGATCGGCGCCTTCGTGCATGTGTTGCTCGTCGTCGCGATCGTGCTGTTCCTCGTTGGTCTTCTGAGCGGCCGCGAGACTGTCGTCTAGCGGAAAGATCAAGGGGGTCGCGACCCGTTTCCGGACCCGTTGCCGTGGAACGGTTCCCGACCCCCGCGGACCTCGCCGGTCCGGCAAAAGCGGGACACTGCGGGGGAACTCGTCGCTATGGAGTCGTGGTGCGCGCCGCCGGCGCGCGCATTTCGTATTCGTGCGGCGGCTCCGCGCCAAGGAGATTTTTTACGAAGTAGTCCCACCGCCGTCGAACCATGTACGGCTCGTTGCCGAATCCATGCCCGCGATTCGGGAGCATCAGCAGATCGAAGTCCTTGTTCGCCTTGATCAGCTCGTTGACGACCAGAAGTGTGTTGTTGGGCGGCACGTTGGAATCAAGGGTGCCATGAGCGAGCAGCAATTTGCCCTTGAGGTTCTTCGCGACGAGCTGGTTTGCCTGGTTGTCGTAGTTAGTGGTGCCGTCCGGTTTCTTTTCGAGCAGGCCTTGCCACTTCTCCGCCCAGTCGTCCTCGTAGATACGGTTGTCGTGATTGCCCGCTTCAGAGATGCCCACCTTGAAGAACTCGGGATAGCGGAACATCGCGTCGGCGGTGGCATAACCGCCGCCTGAATGACCGTAGATGCCGGCGCGCTCGATGTCGATCCACGGGAACCGCGCCGCGAGCTCCTTCATCGCCGCGACCTGGTCGGGCAGCGTGTTGTCGCCCATGTTGCCGTAGTAGGCCTCGTGAAACTTCTTCGATCGCCACGGCGTGCCCATTCCGTCGATCTCGACGACGACAAAACCCAGTTCGGCGAGCGCCTGCGTGTCGCCGCGAGACGGCGAGAAGACGCGGCTGCCTACGCTGCCGGTCTGCGGACCGGGGTAGATGTGATTGACGATCGGATAGGTCCGGCTCTCGTCGAGCGTCGTCGGCCGGTACAGCAGGCCATACAGATCCGTCTTGCCGTCACGCGCCTTGACGGTGATCGGCATCGGCGGCTTCCAGCCCGCGGCGAGGAGCTTCGAAATATCCGCGCGCTCGACGGTCGCGACGAGTCCGCCGGCGGCGTCACGAAGCTGCGTGACCGGCGGCACATCCGGCCTCGAGAACGTGTCGACGAAGTAGCGTCCCGACGGCGACAGCGAAATTTCGTGATCGCCGTCGTCCGGCGTGAGCAGCTGCAGGTTCGTACCGTCCATACCGATCCGGTAGAAGTGCCGGAAGTACGGATCGCGGCCGGGTTCGCGGCCGACGCCGACGAAATAGAGCAGGCGATTTTTTTCGTCGACACGGAGCAGCTGCGTGACGTTCCAGTCGCCCGACGTGATCGCGTGCTTCTCGCGGCCGTTCTTCGCGTCGTAGAGATAGAGGTGGCCCCAGTTGTCGCGCTCGGAGAACCACAGCGCTTCGTTCGACCCGTGAAGGTAGCGCCAGTTGATCGCGCCGTTGCCGGACTCGAAGAACGTCTCGGCCTTCTCTTCGAGGACGTCGCGGACGGCGCCGCTCGCGGCGTCGGCGATGCGCAGCTGTTCGTGGCGGTGATCGCGCGCCGTCGACACGAAGGCGACGGTGGATCCGTCGGCGCTCCACTGCACGTCGCCCCATTCGCCGCCGCGGCAGGCGACGTCGTCGCAGAGCGTCGAGCGGTGCTGGTCGGGCGGCATCTGGAAGCGGACGACCTTACCCGAATCAGCGTCGACCACGACGCGATGGATCATCGTCACCGTCTCGTCGCCCGGCAGCGGGTACTTCCACGCCTGCAACGTCGGATGTCCGGCGGTGGTGTCGACGAGATACATTTCGCCGACGCGCCGCTGATCCTGCTGGAAGGTGGCAATCTTCTTCGAGTCGGGCGACCAGACGAGAATCGGACGGTCGCTGCGCGTCCAGCCGGCGTTGTCGGTGGCGTAGCCGAAATCCTTGACGCCGTCTCGGGTGAGCGCGGTCTCCTTGCCGGTCGCGATGTCGCGAAGCCAGAGGTTCCAGTCGCGGATGAACACCGTCCGCTTGCCGTCAGGCGAGTGGACGTCGAGACGCAGCGGCGGTCCGCCGCTGCGCAGGCTCTCGCCGCCCGACGCGCGACACGCCGGCAGATCGCAGAGGCTCCTCGTGCCGTCGGCGGCATTGACCATGAACGTTTCGCTGCCCTGCTCGGTGGTGGTCCGGTACCAGAATCGCTCGCCCGTCTGGCCGCCGACCCATGTCGCGCGCCCGGCGCTGTGGAGCACCAGCGGCGTCGTGTTGTAGGGCATGAACCGTTCGGCACGCTCGTAATCGGCGCCGGTGAGCGCACGCGGCTGATAACTCGACTGCTGCGCATCGACGCCGAGCGACCACGCCGCCGCAAGGGCGCCACAGAGAACGACGGAACGACCAGCAGCAGGGGTGAACATGGAAGCGAATTATAATCCCGCGCCAATGCAGGACCTCGTCAACACCGGTATCGACGGCTTGAACCATCTGCTGCGCGGCGGGTTGACTCGCGATCGCATGTACCTGATCGAAGGCGACCCTGGGACTGGCAAGACCACGCTGGCAATGCAGTTTCTGATCGAGGGGCGGTCCGAGGGCGAAGTCGGCCTGTATGTGACGCTGTCGGAGACGGAACTGGAGCTGCGCGCCGTCGCCGCCTCGCATGGCTGGTCGCTCGACGGTCTCGAGATCTTCCAGCTGTCGGCGATGGAAGGCAGCCGCCAGCAGGATCAGTACACGCTCTACCACCCTGCCGAAGTCGAACTCGGCGAGACGATGCAGAAGATCACCGATGTGATCGAGCGGCTGCAGCCGATGCGCGTCGTGCTCGATTCCCTGTCCGAGATGCGGCTGCTCGCCCGCGACCCGCTGCGCTATCGCCGCCAGATTCTGTCGCTGAAGGAATTCTTTTCCGGCCGCTCGTGCACGGTGCTGCTGCTCGACGACCACGCCAACGAGCCCGATCAGCAGTTACAGAGCCTGTCGCACGGCGTCGTCCTGCTCGACCAGCTTCCCTTCGAGTATGGGCGGGCGCGGCGCCGCATTCGCATTTTGAAGATGCGCGGCCTGGCAGCGATCGAGGGATTCCACGATTTCAAGATTCAGCGCGGCGGGCTCGTCGTGTTTCCGCAGCTCACTCCCCAGCTCGATGGACAGGCCCGCACCGCAGACAACGACGTCACGAGCGGCCTGGCCGAACTCGACCTGCTGCTCGGCGGCGGCATCGCATGGGGCAGCACGACGCTGCTGATCGGCCCGGCCGGCAGCGGCAAGTCGACCGTCGCCGCGCATTACGCGGCGGCGGTGGAACCGCCGAACAAGGCGGCGATCTTTCTCTTCGAAGAGCGGCGGGATACGTTTCTGCGGCGCTGCGATGCGCTCGGGATGCGGATCGCTGAACGCGTCAACAGCGGCGCGATCGAACTGCTGCAGGTCACCGCGGGCGATCTGTCGCCCGGCGAGTTCCTGCACCTGGTCCGCGAAGCGGTCGACGCCCGTGGGGCGCGGCTGGTGATGATCGACAGCCTCAATGGCTACCTCAACGCGATTCCGCAGAGCGACGCGCCGCTGGTTCGCATGCACGAGCTGCTCGCCTACCTGAACGGCCGCGGCGTCGCGTCGCTCGTGGTTGTGGCACAGCATGGGATCCTCGGGACCTCGATGAGCACCCCGATCGACCTCAGCTATCTTGCCGACACGGTGATCCTGCTGCGCTTCTTCGAAGCTGCCGGCGAGGTGCGCAAGGCGATTTCCGTGATCAAGAAACGCTCCGGCCCGCACGAGCCGACGATCCGCGAGCTGCGGATCGGCCCGGGCGCGCTGCGCGTCGGCACCGCGCTCACCGACTTCCAGGGCGTGCTCACCGGCGTGCCGCACTACATCGGCACGACCGCGCCGCTGCTGAAGAATGAGTGACGCGCCCGCCGGTGCCGCCAACGATGAGCGCGTGCTCGTGTTCGCGCCGATCGGGCGGGACGCGGCGCTGACCGAGTCCCTCCTCGCCGCCAACGGCGTCCGCTGCAAGATCTGCGCGACCATCGGCGAGCTGGTCGAGGCGCTCGACGAGGGCGCCGGCGCGCTGCTCCTTACCGAAGAGACCCTCGAGGATCGCGCGCTGCCGGACCTCGCGTCTGCGCTCCAGTCGCAGCCGGCGTGGTCCGACATCCCGGTGCTGCTCTTCGCCGGCGGCGACCGATCGCAGGCGCTGCTGCGGACGTTGATGACGCTCGAGACGCTCGGCAATGTCACCCTGCTCGATCGGCCAATACGCGTCGCCGCCGTGCTCAGTACGATCCGCGCGGCGCTGCGTGCCCGGCGCCGCCAGTACCAACTGCGCGACGTGCTGGTGGCATTGCACGGCGCCCGCGACGACGCCGAACGCGCCAACCGGCTGAAAGACGAATTCCTCGCCACGCTGTCGCATGAGTTGCGCACGCCGCTGAATGCGATTCTCGGCTGGGTCTCGATGCTGAGGCACACCGCGGTACCGCCCGAGCGTCAGGCCTACGTGTATGAAGTGATCGAACGCAACGCGCTGGCGCAGACGCAGCTGATCGCCGATGTCCTCGACGTCTCGCGGATCATCACCGGGCGGCTGCGCCTCACGCGAACCGAGGTCGACGTGCCGCTGCTGGTGTCGACGGCCGTGGACAGCATCCGCCCGGCCGCCGATGCGCGCGGGCTGCGGCTGGCGGTCGACATCGATCCCTCCGTGCAGCCGATCGTCGGCGATCGCGAACGGCTGCAGCAGGTGCTGTGGAACCTGCTGTCGAACGCGGTGAAGTTCACACCGCCGGGCGGCACCGTCACCGCGCGCGTCGTCACCGTCGTCGGCGGGATCGAGATCGCGATCGCCGACACCGGGGTCGGCGTGTCAGCCGAGTTCCTGCCGTTTGCGTTCGATCGCTTCCGGCAGGCGGATCAGAGCTTCACGCGCGAGCACGGCGGCCTCGGCCTCGGGCTCGCGATCGTCAAGCACATCGTCGAGTTGCACGGTGGCCGTGTCGCCGCTGAAAGCCCGGGCGTCAACCAGGGAACGACGTTTCGCGTCTTTCTGCCGTCACGAACCGAACTCGGGCTCGACGAGAAGGGATCGCATGCCGCCGGTGCGAGCGACCCTCTCGATCTCGATCTTGCCGGCCGGTCAATCCTCGTCGTCGACGACGATCCGGCTACCCGCGAACTGCTGTTCGAACTCCTGAGCCACTGCCGCGCAACGGTGACCACCGCGGCGTCGGCGCAGGCGGTGTTCGACACCTTGCAGCAATCGGTGCCGACGCTGCTTATCGCGGATATCGGAATGCCCGGTCAGGACGGAATCTCGATGATTCGCGAGATTCGGCGGCTGCCGCCGGAGCGGGGCGGCCGAGTGCCGGCGATCGCGCTCTCGGCGTACGCACGCGCCGAAGACCGCTCGACGGCGCTGCGCGCCGGGTTCAGCGACTTCGTGGCCAAGCCAGCGCGACCAGAGGACGTGCTGCGCGCAGTTCAGCAACTCCTGCCCTGAGGCGAGGACACGGCTGAGCGGATCCCCGTAAAATGTTCGAGAATTCGCCCAGCGCCGCTGGCAGGGACCTTGCGGTAGGGGTGGGCATGAGGCTCACATCCGTCGGCCTAACCGCGGCGCTGCTCACGATCTTGGCGGCGACGCCAGCAATTGCACAGGAACGAAACGCGACGCGCCGCGAGGCGGCGCGAGCTGAGCAGAACGCTCAGCACCAGGCGCCGCAGCGCGAAGCGGCGCGCAGCGCCGAACAGCCGCGCGTAAATGAACAGGCGCGAGAAGCTCGACCACGGCAGGACGCACCGCGCGTGCAGGCGCCGATTCAAGCGCCATCAATGCAAGCGCAGGCGCCGGCGGTCGCGCCGCGGGTTGAAACGCGCGGCAACAATGTCGTCGGCCGCGCCGTGCCGCGGACGTCGCCGTCGTACAACAACTACAACTACCGTTACGACGGCGATCACCGGTACTACGGGCACGACAGCCGCTATTACGGGCACGACAGCCGCTACTACACCTACGCGCCGCGCTACTACGCGCCGCACGCCTACATCGTGCGTCCGTACGTGTTCCGGCCGCACCTGTCGATCGGGTTCGGAATCTTCTCCGGATATCCGGTTCCGTACGCGTGGAGCTACTCGGCGCCGGTCTATGTTTACGGGTACCGGGCGCCGCGGGCGCCGGTGTACATCGCGCCCGGCGCGCCGCTCTACGGCGGCGTGGCGCTCGAGATCTCACCATACGACGCGGACGTCTACGTCGACGGCAACTACGCGGGTAAGGTCTCGGACTTCGACGGAACCGTGCAGCCGCTGACGGTCGTCCCCGGCACGCACCGGATCGAGGTGCAGGCCCCCGGGTACGCGCCGCTCATCTTCGACGTGACGGTTGAAGGCGGGCAGGTCGTTCCGTACCGCGGCGACTTGCGGCCGTTCTGAGGCCGCCGTAGCTTCGTGATCGACGTAGCGCGAAGCCTTCAGGCGAGCGATCACCGCGACCGCTCGGCTGAAGCCTTCGCGCTACGTGTGTACGCCGAGACTCTCGCCTTACGAGACGCGCTGCAGCTGGCCGCGCGCGAACCCGCCCGGGTTCAACGTCGAGTGGACGTTGAAGTAGAAACCGGCCGGGTTGTTCACGATCCGCTGGGCAACCTCCGCTGGCACGGTGACGTTCGCCTTGGTAAACGAGGCCACGCCGTTGGTCACCGTCACCTCACCTGGATTAAGGCCCGTGCTGACGACGATCGAACCATTACAGGTGCTCACACACTCGTGGATGTGGGCGATGTTCACCGTCGATCCGGTCGGCAGGTTCGTAATGTTGACAACGAACGTCGCCGTTGCCGCGGTGATGTTGCCGCCGGCGTCCTTCGTCGTGACCAGCGTGATCGACGCGTTCCCCGTCAC
>Ga0075435_100000605_pt1 | contig 21982 bp, 16 predicted proteins | sample RhiMethybrSRZTD4_FD_75302 | JGI IMG/M metagenome (GOLD analysis project Ga0075435, IMG submission 75302) | Populus rhizosphere microbial communities from Tennessee, USA - Rhizosphere MetaG P. TD hybrid SRZTD4 | ecosystem: Host-associated > Plants > Roots > Rhizosphere > Soil | place: USA...
GAAGCGCGGGTTCAGTGCGGTGACAATGCCGCACAGGACGGCCAGCAGCAGGAAGGTTGCGAACTCCCTTTTCACGGAGGGCGATTGTATCGCGGTGCGTCGGAGCGGCCAGGTCGCCTTTATAATCCCGACACCCCGCTCGCGGCGCGGTTCAAGATGACGTTCGTCCTGATCGCGACGATGATCCTCGTGACACAGATGCCGGCGGCGACGCCCGATCCGAACCGGCGTTTCTTCTCGCTCGGCGACTTCCGTCTCGAGAGCGGCGTCACCCTGGTGAACGCGAAGGTCGGCTACGCGACTTTCGGCACACTCAACGCGCGCCGCGACAACGCGATCCTCATCCCGTCGTGGTACGGATCGGACTATCACGGCTACGACTTCCTGATCGGTCCCGGGCGCGCGCTCGATCCGGCGAAATACTTCATCGTCGCAACCGAGATGTTCGCGAACGGATTCTCGTCGTCGCCGAGCAACACGCCGCCGCCGTTCGACGGACCGGCATTTCCGGCGATCGCGATTCGCGACAATGTCGAGGCGGCGCGCCGGCTGCTGACGTCGGAACTCGGTGTCACGCACCTTCGCGCGATCGTCGGCTTCTCGATGGGCGCCGAGCAGGCGTTTCAGTGGGCCGTCTCGCACCCCGGCTTCGTCGACGCGATCGTCGCCTATTGCGGCACCGCGAAAACCTATCCGCACGGCGCCGTCCGGCTCGAAGGCGCGATCAGCGCACTGAGCGCCGACGCCGCGTTCCAGGATGGCCGCTACACCTCGCCGCCGATCAAGGGCCTCACTGCGTGGTCACGCCACTGGGCGGGTTGGGTCTGGTCGCAGGAGTGGTGGCGGCGCGAGCTGTTCAAGCCGCAGTCGGCCACGGTCGACGAGGTGCTGGCGGCGCGGCTGGCGCGCGACCTCGTCCGCGATCCGAACAACCTGATCGCGCAGGCGCGGACGTGGCAGCGTCATAACGTCGGCGACACGCCGGGGTTCGGCGGCAACCACGAGCGCGCGCTCGCCGCGATCGAGGCGCGCGTTCTCTACATGCCGGGCGAGACCGATCTCTACTTTCCGATTGGCGACGCGAACTACGAGAGTCAGTTCATCAAGCAGGTGACGCTGACGCCGATCCCTTCTTTGTGGGGACATTCGGCCGGCAGCGGCGGCAATCCGGCCGACAACGAGTTCATCAACCAACAGGTGCAGCGGTTCCTGGAACGCTGACCTGATGATTCGGGCGGCGGAGGCCCGCTGTCAGGCCGTCCAGTCTGTCATCGCTGCGCCGTCGTCCGCGTTCGCGCCGGCCCGATCTGCTTGAGCAGCTCCGCGACGGCGATGTCGAGCTGCACGTCCTTGCCCGCATAACTCTCGCCGACCGGCCGCGTCACCGGCACGTCCACCGGCCGCGGGTGCATCTCCATCGGCGTCCCGTCGCTCGCGAAGATCTTGAACGACGGCATCCGCAGGTTCGAGCCGTCGATGAGCGGAACGGTGCCGGTGTAAATGATCCACCCGGCCGTCGGCTCGCCGACCACCTTGCCGAGCTTCAGCGTGCGATACCCTTCCGTGAAATCCTCGGCGTCGGACAGCGAGTGCTGGTTGGTGACGAGAATCGTCGGCCGTTCGAGCGCGCGCTGGCCGAGCAGCGACCGCGAGGAGACCGTCTCGAAGCCGCGCCGCAGCATGTTGAAGTAGCCGCGTCTCGAGAGCACGTCGATCGCATAGACGTTCACGAACCCGCCGTTGTTGTTGCGGACGTCGATCACCACGCCGTCGCGCGATTGGTTTTCCGCGTCGAGATCGATCATCAGCTGCGCAAGCGCCGTCTCGGACATGTCGTACATGTGGACGTAGCCGAGGCGGCCGCCGCTCGCCTTCGCGACATACTCGCGGCGCTGCTCCACCCATTGCCGATAGCGCAGCCCCTTCTCGGTCGTCTGGTTGACCGGCTTGACGACGATGTCGCGCGGGGTGGCCGATGGACCTGCGGCAACCGACACCGGTACACGCCGATCGATGGTGTGGCTCAGAAGCGCGTCCAGGTTCACGCGCGGTCCAATCGCGTGCCCGTCGACGCGGACGAGATACTCGCCAGGCTTGATGCCGGCGAGCGCCGCGGGACCGAGCGGCACGACGTTGGTAATGCGCAGCCGGCCCGCGGTTTCGTATTCGGCGCGATCGACATCCACCACCAGGCGGCCGGTTGCCGTCTGCGATTCGCCCGGCGGCGCCGAAATGCCCATGTGCGACGCGTTCAGCTCGCCGAGCATCAGCGAGATGATGCGCCGCATCTCGTCGGGCGTCCGCGCCCCCTTGATACGCGGCTCGTAGGCGGCGCGGACCGTATTCCAGTCGACGCCGTTCATCTGCTCGTCAAAGAACTGATCGCGGAGATAGGTCCACGCCTGCCGGAACGATTCGAGCTTCTCGCGCGAGAAGTCGACGTCGAGCTCGGCGCTCACGGCGACCGGCTTCGGTTCGCGCTTCTCGAGCGTGACGTTGAACACGCGGCCGCGATCGAGGTAGACGACTTCCTTGCTGTCAGGCGTGAACCACGCGCTGCCCTTCGATCCCGGCGTCGACGTCAACTGACGCGCCACCGCCGGCTCCTTCGCCAGCTCGTCGAGCGAGTAGACGTAGAGATTGCGCTGATCGGCGGCGGCGCCGATCACCAGCAGAGACTTTCCGTCCGGGCTGATCGAGAGACCCTCGACATTGATACCGACGGGCAACACGCTCGCGCGGCGCCGGATGTCCTCGAAGACGATGTCGACGTGCGGTGTCGGGACGCGCGGCAGCGGGGTTGTCGCAGCCGGAGCTGTCGTCGTGTCGGCAGCCGGCTTCGGTTGATCGGCCGGCGGGCTCTTCGGCTGCTCCTCCTTGAACAGGTCGCGGAACTGGTCCTCGCGGAACTTCGGCGTGCGCGGGACCAGGTCGATGCGAATCGCCTGCCCCGGCTCGGTCCGCTGACCGGTCGCGTAGATCAGGAAGGTCGCATCCGGACTCCACGAAACCGAGCCGCCGAACGAGTTCGCCAGGAAGGTGATCGGCTTTGCGCTCGACGGCCCGGCGTCGACAGTCGCGACCGAGACGTTGGTGAAGCCGCGCGCGCCGGTTGTAGTGAACGCGATCGTCTTCGAGTCGGGTGACCAGGTGAAGTCGCGCTGGTCGGGCATCGGCGGCACGTCGAACGCGCCGGTGGCGACGAGCTGCTCCTGCTTCGACATCGAATCGATGACGCGCAGCTCGCGCGAGTTGCGCTGGAAGCCGATCCAGCGTCCATCCGGCGAATAGCGAGGCTGATCGTCACGGCCGCTGCCGGTGGTCAGCTGCGTCTCGCGTTCGGTCGCGAACTCGTAGACGAACAGGTGGTTCGTGCCATCGCGATCAGACCGGTAGGCGATCTTGCGGCTGTCGGGCGACCACGCCAGCTCCGCCTCCTCTCCGGCGGTGTTGGTCAGCCGCACCGCGTCGCCGCCGTCCTTCGCCGACGCGGAGAAGATCTCGCCGTGGACGATGAAGGCGAGCTTCTTTCCATCCGGCGACAGCGCCAGCTCGCGGATCTGATCGGTAAACGTGCGATGGTCGATCGCGGCCGACGCCGGCGCGCCGCGCAGCGCTATCGGCACCTCGTGTGCCTGGCCGCTGGCGGTGTCGACGGTCCAGATCGCGAACTCGCGCTCGAAGGCGACGGTCTTGCCGTCGGTGGTGATCGACGGCCAGAGGACGTGACCGTCCTTGAAGGTGGTGATCGCCTTCGCGACGCCGCTTCCCGCCGTCGCCGGCACGCTCCAGATGTTCTGCGCGCCGCTGCGGTCGGACATGAAGTACAGCATCTTCGCGGTCGCGTCCCACATCGGCCACGCGTCCTTGGCGCCGCCTTTGGTGACCGGTTCGTAGCGCTGATTGGCGACCAGCCAGATCTCGCTCTCGTCGAGGTGACTGTGGCCTTTGCGCCACCACTGGTTCGAGGCATTCGCGCGCGCCGTGATCGCCATCGCGTCACCTGATGGCGCGGGCACGCCGAAATACTCGGTCGTGTAGCGATCGCCGGCGACCGCCATCGGCATGCCACCGTCGAGGCTGACGCGGTACACGTCGAGCATGCTCGACATGTCGTGGCTGCCGCTCGAGAAGTAGACGAATCGGCCGTCCCCCGACCACCCGCTCACCTGGTCCATGGCATCGTCGTAGGTCAGGCGGGCGAGATCGCCGGTGGCGAGCGTGAGCACGTAGACGTCGCCGTTGCCGGTGCGCGTCGACGTGAACGCCAGCCGCTTGCCGTCGGGCGAATACAGCGGACGCGATTCGGTGGCAGCGTGCGAGACGAGGAGCCGCGCATCGCCGCCGCGTGCCGCCACCTCCCAGATGTCGCCGCCGCTGACCAACGCGATCGTCGATCCATCCGGTGAAATGCCCGGCTCGGCGAACGACGGCAGCGCCGCGCCGTCACGGGGCGCCTGGGCGTGCACGGCGTGGAATGTCTGCGCCGCGGCGGCGAGCGCGATCGCCGTAAGTACGAGCGAGATCTTCTTCATGGCCCTGGACCCCATCAAGGCGGGATATCGAAGGGTGCATGATAGGCCGAATCGCGCTCGATCGGTCAGCGTCCGATCAACGCCTGGGCGCCGCCTTCGCCGGATGCGCCTTTCTCGCCGCCGCGGCGTTCACGCCCTGCTCGGCGATACCGGTCAGCTTTTCGTCGGCGGCTTCTTCCTCCTCGAGCGTCGCTTCGAGCAGCGTCGCCGCCTCCTCATGCCCCATCGCGCGCGCCCACGCGACCAGCGTTCCGTACGCGGCCATCTCGTAATGCTCGACGCGCTGAGCGCCGGCGATCAGGCAGGCGTCCAGCGTCGCCGCGTCGAAATCCTCGTCGAGGATGGCGCGTCCTTCATCGAGAATGCCGCAGACGCCGTCGCAGTGCTTGCCACGCGGCTTCTCGCCGAGCGACGCGAACGCCTGTTCGAGGCGCGCGACATGGCCGCGCGTCTCCTCCAGGTGCGACTCGAACGCCGCCTTCAGCGCAGTCGAGGTTGCGGCCTTCACCATCTTGGGAAGCGCGCTGATCACCTGGTGCTCGGCATCGTAGGCGTCGCGCAGTTCGTCAAGAAACGCGTCGTGCAACGTAGCGGTGGTGGCCATTCGGGTGTCTCCTACACGATCGGCGGATCGGTTTCACGCTCGAAGTGGCGATGCTTGGCGAGCGCGGTGATGAACGTGTCGACGCCGGTGGCGAGCCCTGGATCGGCAGCGCCCGACGGCAGTTTCGCAGTGATGCCCGCCTTCTCGAGCAGCATCGCGGAGTCGGCCGACACCAGCAGCGGTTTGCAGTGGCGGTACTGATCCTTCACGAACTCGACTGCACGTCCATCGGCAGCGAGCGCCTGCACCGCGGCGGCGCCCGGGGGCAAGGCCACGGCGTCCCACAACACCGAGGGCATGTTCTCGACGGTCGCATCGATCTCGATCGCGTCGCCGTCGGCGGCCTCGGCTTCACCGAGTCGCGAGCCCAGGAAGCGCGCGACTGCACCGCTGGCGCTCAGCTGCTCCGCCAATGCTCTGACCGGCGCGCTTGCCACGCCGTCGGCGACGAGGATCGCGACACGGCGCGCGCGGATGCTGCCGTCGCCGGGCCGCGCGAACAGCGACAACGCATCGGACCTGGTTACTTCCGCGCGAACGCGCTTCTGCAGGACCTTCGGCATCGCCTCGGGCATCGCACGGATGCCAAGCCCCTCGGCGATCGCTTCGGCCAGCTCCGGCGCGACGTTCATCAGGCCGGACACCATCCGCTCGCGGATCGCCGGCACCTGCACACGCGAGAGCTCGAAGCGAAACGCATTGACGATATGCGCCTTCTCGGTCGGCGTCTGGCTGTTCCAGAAGAGCGTGGCCTGCGTGTAGTGATCGGCGAACTTCTCGGGTTTGCCGCGTACTTTGTGGGCTCCGCGCTCGGCCGACTCTGCCTGGGTGATGAAGCCGGCCTGTCCCATCTGGAATGGACAGCCGCCGCCGAGCGAATTCGGCTCGTAGGACACGCGGCCACGATTGATCTCCTGCCGGTGCATGCCGTCGCGCTGGTTGTTGTGCGCCTGCGCGACCGGCGCGTTGATCGGGATCTCGTGAAAGTTCGGGCCGCCGAGCCGCGAGATCTGCGTGTCGACGTACGAATGAATCCGGCCCATGAGCAGCGGATCGTTCGTGAAGTCGATGCCGGGAACGACGTGGGCGGTGCAGAAGGCGACCTGCTCGGTCTCGGCGAAGAAGTTGTCCGGGTTCCGATTCAGCACCATGCGACCGACCGGACGCACCGGGACGAGCTCCTCGGGCACGAGCTTCGTGGCGTCGAGGACGTCGAAGCTGAAGCCGTCCGCCTGCTCCTCGGTGAAGATCTGCAGGCCAAGCTCGTACTCCGGGTACGCGCCCGCTTCAATCGCCTCCCACAGATCGCGGCGATGGAAGTCGGGATCGGCGCCGGAGATCTTCACCGCTTCGTCCCACACCAGCGAGTGCGTGCCGGCAACGGGCGCCCAGTGGAATTTCACGAAGCGCGACTCGCCGCGGGCGTTCACCAGGCGGAACGTGTGGACGCCGAAACCCTGCATCGTGCGATAGCTGCGCGGGATCGCGCGATCGGACATCGCCCACATCAGCATGTGGGTGATCTCGGGCATGAGCGACGCGAAGTCCCAGAAGGTGTCGTGCGCGGTAGCCGCCTGGGGCATTCCGAAATGCGGTTCGGGTTTCGCGGCGTGCACGAGGTCGGGGAACTTCATCGCGTCCTGGATGAAGAACACGGGGATGTTGTTGCCGACCAAATCCCAGTTGCCTTCGTCGGTATAGAACTTGGTCGCGAAGCCGCGGACGTCCCGCGCGGTGTCGGTGGATCCGCGCTCGCCAATCACGGTCGAAAAGCGGACGAAGACTGGCGTTCGCTTGCCAGCCTCAGCAAATATCGACGCGCGGGTCACCTTGGCGAGCGACTCGTAGCATTCGAAGTAGCCGTGCGCCGCCGACCCGCGCGCGTGGACGATCCGCTCCGGAATACGCTCGTGATCGAAATGCGTGATCTTCTCGCGCAGGATGAAGTCTTCGAGCAGCGTCGGCCCGCGGAGGCCGGCCTTGAGCGAGTTCTGGTTGTCGGCAACCGGAACGCCCTGATTGGTGGTGATGCCGCGTTTGGTCGAGTCGACGCGGACGCGATCGAGCGGCGCGATCGTCTTGTTCATCCCGAGCGGCGGCCCGCCGCTGCCGACCTTGTCCGACCCGATCATCTCGGTGACGGTGCTCGAGCCGACGATCGGATCGCGCGGGACGACGACTTGTCCTTGGGGCGGCGCGGTCCCTGCCTCAGGGTTGAACTCGGCGGGCTTGCTCGCATTGAATCGCATCGCCTCGGCCAACGCCTGCGCGCCGGCCGCCTTCGCAATCAATACATCGGGCGACTGCGTTGAAGACGCGGGTTCAGCTGGACCGCTGATGGTGGTGCGGCTGCTGCGTTTTGCTGACGATGATGACTTCTTTACCGGGGGACGGGCGCGCTTCGGGTTGGGCATCTATGTGCTCGCTTTGGCGTCTTGTGGAAGGATCGACGCGAAAGCAGGCACAGGCTGCAAGAACGCAACCGAATCAGTTCCAAGTCACAAGTCAACAGTCGCAAGTCAGTCGCTAGTCGCTAGTCGCGAGTCGAGTCGCAAGTCACGAGTCACAAGTCGGTCGCGAGTGAGTCTCAAGTCAGTCGCGATCGGCAGTCGAGCTCCGGTGACTACCCACTTGTGACTGACTTGTGACTTGCGACTAGTGACTGACTTGCGACTGTCGACTTGCGACTTGGAACTGCTACTTCTTCCGTCCGGCCTTTTTCTTCGCGCCGCCGCCCTTGCGCGATCCGGCGCTCTTCCGGCCGCCGCCTTTGCGCGCGCCCGCGGATTTGCGACCGGCGCCTTTGCGCGATCCGCCGCCTTTCCGCGAGCCGCCGCCGCTCTTGCGGCCGCCGCCGCTCGAACCTCCGCCTTTGCGGCTGCTGCCCTTGGCGCTCTTCGACGAGCCACCGGCCTTTCTGCCGCCGCCGCCGGACGATTTGCGGGCCCGGGCGCCGCCCGACCGCCGGCCGGTATCCGTGCCGCCCTCGTCGCCTTCCATGTCGGCGCCGCCGGCCGCCGAATCACCCGTGTCCGACTCTCCCGAGCCGCCGGTCAGCTCGTCGTCGGGGATGTCCATCCCGCTGTCGAAATCGTCCTGCATGTCCGCCTTCCAGTCTGATACCACCGCAGGCGATGCGCCTGCGCATGACGTCGGTTCGGGCGCCTAGTCTTATGTAGGTACGTACGCGCCGTCAAGTTGAATACAGGTCGATGATCTGCGCGATCGCGCGGCGGCAGACGGCGCAGAACGGCACGTTGTCGCGGGTGAACATGATGCAATCGGCCTGGGGCCGATAGTAGCCGCGCGCCTCGTAGTTGGCGCCTTCGAACGCGCCGACCTTGCCGGCATGCGGCCCTTCGTTGAGGACCGTCGTGTCGCGCTTCTCCTCGTCGCGGAAGAGCGCATCGATCTCCGATTCGGGGCGGTTGGCGGCGCGGATCGCGCGGCGCTTCTGCTGAATCTCCTTGGTGTAGGCCTCGAATTCCTCCTTCGGCCACGGCGTCGGGATCGCAACGCCCGGCGTCAGGAGATCCTTCCATTTGAGCGCCGACGGATCGAGCAGCGCCGTCGCGTTCGGTTCCCACGGCTCGACGCGATCGGCCGCCGGCAGGTAGGCGACGTCCGACGTGTAGTACTCGTCGGCGAGGCCGGCGATGTGATGGCCGAACTCGTGGACGAAAATATACGGCGCCCAGACGCTGTCGGCAGCGACCGTGCTGTAGAGCCCGAAGATGCCGCCGCCGCCGTAGGTCGCGCTATTGACGAGAATCTCGACCGCGTCGTACGGCGCGTTGGCGGCGACGTCGCGGAAGGCCTTGTTGTCGAAGGTGAGCACGTAGCGCTCGGAGTCGAAGGCGTCGTACATCGCGCCGATCGGCGACCGCCGATAAATGTGCTGCGACGGCCGCGAGATGCCGGACTGCGCCGCAGCCGGCGCAAGCCCCCAGATATTGATGTCGCCGGCGCGCTCCTTGAACGGCGACGTCGCGAGCAGCGTCGTCGTCAGCCGTTTTGCATCGCGCTCGAACTTGGCGCGCTCGCGGGCGGTGTAGCCGTCGCCGAGAATCAGTAGATCGAGTTTCGTCGCCGGATCGCCGCTTTCGTGCAGCTTGACCAGCGGACCGGCATCGGGCGCCTCGGTCCCCGGCGCGATGAACTTATCGGACGGGTCGACGGTGAACGTCCAGATGTTCGTGAAGACGTTGCGCGCGTCACGTTTCTTCAACGTGATGCGGACCGGTTTCTCGGGCGTCGGAAACCGCAGCGACTCAGAAAATGTGCGGTTCATCTGCTTCGCTTCAGCGGTCGTTTCCCACTCGCCGTAAATGGAACTGAACCCGCGCGAATAGAGCGCCGGGCCGCCAGCGGCGTCGGCGATCTCGAAGAAGTACTTGCCGCGATTGGTCGTGTCGAGCGCCTTCACGGGATTTCCGGGCCACGGCAGCGGCTCGCGAACGACGCGATCGATGCTGAAGCGCTCTTCGGTCGCGTTCCCGGTGTGAAAGTAGTCGACGCGCATTGTGTGCGCCGCCTGGGGCTTGGGGCTGGGGGCTGGCTGGGCGCTCGCGGTCCTGACTCCGAGGCCGGCCACAACCAGCGCGCCGGCCGTGATTGTCGCCGCACGACGCCGGCCGGCGAGGTACACGACGACGCCGATGCCGACGAGGACGAGCGACGAGCCCACGACTTTCACGACGGCCAGCATCTTGTTCGGCTCCTCGTCCGGCGGAATGGCGGCAAGCACGATCGAAATTGCCGTGACGATGAAGCCGGTGACAGCGAGCCCGATTGCCACCGGCCTGCCGCCCGGCACACGCATCACTTCCGGGCCTGCGGGCTCGCGCTGCAGCACGATCATCGCCGCGAACATGAACAGGAACGGAATGAAATACGCGATGATCCCCATGCTGACGAGCGCGTCGTAGGCGCCGCGCACCGACGTGCCCGCCTGCCCGAGGAAAATAAACACGCCGGCGATTGCCGCCTGGACGAGCAGCGCGACGTGCGGCGTCCGCCACTTCGGATGCAGTTCGCCGAAGGCCTTCGGCAGGAAGCGGTCGATCCCGGCGACGAACGGCAACCGCGCAGTCGCCGCGAACCAGCCGCCGACGCCGCCGAGCGCGTTCAGCGTCACCAGTGCGGCGGCCAGCGGCACCAGCGACTGCGCGCCGACCCGCGTCGTGATCGCCTGGATCGCCTGCATCATCCCCTGCAGCCCGGACACCTGCTCCTTCGGAATCGCGATCAGGATGCTCCAGGTGCCGATGAGATAGAGCACCGTAATCAACGCGCCGGCGGCAAGGATCGCGCGCGGCACCGTCCGCCGCGCATCCTGGATCTCCTCGCCCATCGTCGATCCGCTCTCGACGCCGCCGAATGCGAAGGCGATCGTCGACCAGAAGATTACATCCTTCAAGCTCGTGCTCGGCCGCAGCGACTGCGCGTCGATCGGCGTGGCGGAGCCAAAATGCCGCCACGACAGCGCGGCCAGCACGATCAGGAGCGCCACCGGCACGTAGCTCGCGAGCGCACCGACGTTGTTCAGCCACTTGCCGACGTTCAGGCCGACGACGTTCATCGTGACGGCGATGAGCAGGCCGACGGTCGCGACGGCGATGAAGTAGGTGCTGTTGGTCGAGAGCGATTGCCATGACGGCCCGCCGACGAACAGCACGTTCGCCGCCGCGAAATAGAGCAGCCCGGGAAAGTACGGCAGATTCGAGCCCCAGTAGGTCCAACCGGTGATGAACGCCGCGAATGGACCGAACGCGCGCTTGCTCCAGACGTAGACGCCACCCTCTTCCGGGTACCGCGAGGACAGTTCGAGCACGGTGAACACGAGCGGGACGAAGAACCCGAGCGCAGCGATCACCCAGATGACGAGCGCGCTGGGGCCGGCCGCGGCGCCGGTCGCGATCCAGCGCAGGCTGAAACCGGTGACCGAGTAATAGAGGAAGAGGTCGCGGAACGACAGCACGCGACGCAGACGGGGTGCGACAGCCGTCGCCGAGCGGGTCGGATCGGCAGTCATCGGCTGTAGAGGCCGGCGGCGGTGTCGTGCAGATACGCGTGCGCCATCTTCATCGCCTGCGGCTCGGCGATCTCGCGCTCGGCGATCATTTCCGAGAGCGCGGCGGCGAGCGCCGTCCGCGCGGTGTGCGCACCCATCCAGTAGACCTCCTCGACACCGAGCGCAGCGTTGTACGGGAAGGCATCGGTGCCGAACGTCACCTTCTCGGGAAACAGCTCGAGCCAGCGTCTCAGGACCGCTTTGAATTCGGTCGGGTACAACACCAGCTCCGTCGCCGACGAGTCGAGATACACGTTCTTCATCGCCGTCAGCCAGATCGCTTCGCGATCGAACGGGTAGCCGCCATGGATGAGCACAAACGTGGTCGTCTGGTAGCGCGGATCGCGGAGGACGTTCTCCAAATTCAGAACGTTCACGCCGCGCACGTTGAAGAAGTCTCCGCCGCCGGCCGACGTGTGGATATGGACCGGCAGGTGCAGCCGGCCTGCTTCGGCCACGATGTGCCTGAAGACCGCGTCCTGCACGATCTTGTAGTCGTCCGGGGCCGGGACGCCGCCGGCGCGGTACTTGTCGTAAACGGCGCTGGCCGCCTCACGAGGCGGGTCGTCGAAGGCGAGCGACCGGAAGTACGACGCTTCGAATTTCACCGCCACGCCGCCGCGCTTCTGGTTCGCTTCGAGCGAGCGCGAGACGAATGCCAGATAGTCGGCAAAGCTGCCCGGCAAGCCCTGCATGCCGAGCTGCTGCGCGTACTGCTGACGCAGCTTCGTCTGCAGCGGCATGTAGACCGCCTCGTCGCCGTTGCGCGCAGCGAGCGCCGAATTGTCGAACGGGAACATGAAACAGTCGACGAAGAAGACCCACTTGAATCGCGCCGGATCGAGATAGGGCGCCATCGCGACGCGATTCGCCATCGACGTCGCGATGCCGAGGCGATCCAGGATCATGTTGAAGTAGGCAGCCCCGGCGTACTGTTTTTTCAGCGCCGCCTTGCGATCGACCAGCCACTTCGCGTGAGCACCCTTCATGTCGGAGAACGGAAAGCCAAAGAGTGCGCGAGCCGCCGCGCTCGTCTCCGGATTGTCGTCGCGCAGCCTGAGCGGCGAGGAGCCCGGCGGCGGCGGGGCGATGTCCACATCGGCGTCGTCCGGGAACGCCGGATGGGCATGATGGTCGAACAGCTTGATCGACTCGATCTGCGGCAGCAGGCGCTGGTAGATCGGCGCGGCCGCCGTCGCCACGTGCGGCCGCGACTGGGCGACGAGCGTGGCAGCGCATGTCGCAGCGAAGAGCGCGGTGAGCCGCAGCGTCATGCGCGGATTCTACGCGTCCTCGCGCTCGGGCCGCCAACGGCCGTCTGCGAACACGAAGCGGGTCTCGATCGGCGGTTCGTCGCCGGGCGGATCGGGATGGAGCGGGTCGCCCGGCAGCAGCAGCATGCGCCGCGACGGCTCTTCCCGCAGGTGCGGCATCCGCCGGACGATGCGGCGCTTCTGCGCCCAGGTCAGCGCCGCATCCACCGACGCGAACGGCTCGAGCTCGCGCAAGGTCGTGAAGGTTGGCGGCGGCAAAACAATCTCGCCGCGGGCCGATGCGGCAATCGCGTCCGCCGGCCGGATCCAGTCGCTGTGCGTCGTTTCCGTGTCGTCGTGCGCCGGCGTCTGATGAGGCGGCACGCGGGCCAAGAAGAACCGGGTGTCGAATTGCCGGGTGTCGATTGGCGGCGTCACCCAGTGCGCGAACAGGACGAGCGCATCGAGCGCCAGCCGCAGGCCCTGGCCGGCGACGAGCTCGCGCATCGTGGTCGTGCCGCCATGGACGGCGGTTCGCGCCTGCTTGAATCGATCGTGGACCGCCGCGCCGGCCAGCTCGACGAACGCGCCATCGTCGTCGCGCGCAAGCATCACGCCGGCCTCTTCGAACAGTTCGCGCGCGGCAGCGACGTGATAGGCAATCGCCTCGGCGGCGGGCATGTCGGGGAGCTGCGAACGCGCGTGCAGGATGCCGTCGCACCAGGAGACGTCCGCCTCGTCGCGCGGATCGACGCGGCCGCCCGGAAAGACGTGCGCGCCGCCCATGAATGCGGTCCCCTCATGCCGGCGGACCATGAACACTTCGGGGCCAGCCGAGCTGTCGCGCAGCACGACGACGGTTGCCGCCGGCCGCGGGTTCGCGGGTACGTCCACGGGCGACCATATTAGTAGAGGTGCTGTTGCGCTGGTTTGCTTCGTGCTTTCGAGCCGTGTGGCGGCCGTCATGGCGACACGCAGCTCGAGCATGGATATGAACGGCAGGATCGCGGCACTGCTGCGCGACTTCGCCGCCATTCAGAAGTCGAAGCAGAGCATGTGGGGCTACAAGCGCGCGGCGGCGGCCGTCCTGGCGCTGGAAGAGCCGATCGAGTCGCTGCTGCAGGCCGACGGCACGCTGCGAAAGATTCCGAACATCGGCCCTTCGTCTACGCGGGTGATCCTCGAAGTGCTGCAGACCGGCAGCTCGCCGACCGTCGAGCGCGCGATCGCCGACAGCGGCCAGTCGAGCGACATCGAGCGGCGGCGCGATCTTCGCGGTCATTTCCTCAGCCGCTCGCAGGTGCTCGCGGCGTTCCGCAACAAGCAACTGGTCGGCCCGCGCGTCGACGACTACAACGGCGATCTGCAGATGCACTCGACGTGGAGCGACGGCAGTCAGTCGCTCGAGGACATCGTCCTCGCCGGGATCGAGCGTGGCTATCAGTTCTGCGGCGTGACCGATCACTCGTATGGCCTGCCGATCGCCGGCGGCGTCTCGATGGAGGAACTCGCGCAGCAGCACCGCGAGATCGACGCGCTGAACAGGAAATATCGCCGGAAATTCCGGTTGATCAAAGGCATCGAAGCCAACATCCGTGCTGACGGAAGCGTCGACATGCAGCCCGACGAGCTGGCGCAGCTGGAGCTCGTTGTCGCCGCGCCGCATTCCGCGCTGCGCGTCGCAACCGACCAGACGACGAGGATGGTGACGGCGGTGCAGACAAAGGGCGTGCACATCCTTGGTCATCCGCGCGGGCGCATGTACGGGTCGCGGCCTGGCGTGACCGCCGACTGGGACCGCGTATTCGAGGCAGCGCAGGCGACCAACGTCGCCATCGAGATCGACGGCGATCCGTCGCGCCAGGATATCGACTACGACCTGGCGAAGCGCGCGGTCGCCGCCGGATGCCTGTTCGCGCTCGACAGCGATGCGCATTCGACCGGCGAGCTGCGCTACGCCGAGACCGCGATTGCGCACGCGCGTCTCGCCGGCGTTCCGACTGAACGCGTCGTCAATTGCTGGGACACGGAGCGGCTGCTCGCGTGGCTACGATCACGGTCGCGCTAGAAGGCAGGAAGCAGCTGCCTTGCCGCCTTCGGCGTTGCTGCCTTCCATCGTTCCTGCCTTGAATTTCTGCCGTCCCGCCTTCCCGCCTTCCTGCCTTGTACTCAGCGCGATCCTATCCACAACGATCGGCCCGTGATCTCCCGATGCCTCATCCCGGCGGCGCGATCGAGCTTCGCGACGATCGCGGGCAACTCCGCGCGGATCCGCCACTCGTCGGCGCGGCCACCGGCGCGCTCGAATGCGTCGCGCCAGCCGTTCCACCAGCGCGCAACAAACCCCGCGATGGGTTCGACGACGAGCACCGAGTCGCCGCGGGCGGCGCGCTCGAGGAATTGATCGAGCAGCGCATCGCGCGCCGCATCCGCCAACTCGTTGACGGTAAAGGCGGCGAGAATGCCGGCCCCGCTGCCAGGCCAGCGCGCGGTCGACAGATCAGCGCGGCGCAGCGTTGCATGCAGATCGAAGGCGCGATAGGTCGACGCCGCTTCGTCGAGTGCCCACTGACTGCGTTCGACGGCAACGATCCGTGGACGGCGATCGCACCCGGTCGCCCACGCTGCGCCTGACGCGCCCGTGCCGCAACCGAGATCGACGAGCGCCGGGATCGCGCGTGCGGCGGCCGGTAGCTGACGAACGATCTCCGCGACCAACAGAAAATGCAGCGGGCCGTAAAACAGCGCGAAGGCCGCGCGCTTGCCGGCGCCGGCGAGAGCCGCGCCCTCGCCGATCTTCTGGCGCCGCTCGACATAGGTCGCCGACAACGCGCGCAGAGCGCGCGCGACCTCGGGAAATGTCAGCTCTGCGAAATGTCGCCGCTCGAGATCGGCCAACCACCGATCGAAGGCGCCAGTGCGCGCCGGTTCGGACATGCGCGACCAGTATCGCGCACGCCGAGTCCAGTCTCGATGCCGAACAGCATCGCGCTGAGGATCAGCGCCGCATCGACGCACGACAACGGTTCGCTCTCCACCTGGACACGGCCGGCGGCGATCGCTTCGCAAATCGCATCCGGATCCGGCGCGGCATCAACGAGCGAATAGGTCGTCCCCAGCTGCCGCAGTCGATGCACGTCGCCGTTGCCGACGACGGGCTTTCCGTGGGCGGCGGCCCAGCGCTCGGCGCGGCGATTGAAATCGACAATCCGCGTGTACATCGCATTGCGCTCGACGGCGTCGAACAGGTCGGCGTGCCGCTCGAGGTCGCTGCCAAGGCAGGTCGCGTGCGGAAAGAACGGGTGCGGTGCGACGACCAGGCCGCGCTCGCGGGACTTCAGTTTCGCCAGGTCGGCAAACGTGAACACCTCGTCGGCGCCGCGGCGGAAATTGAGCAGCAGCACATGGCGGCCTTCGATCGTCCGCTCGACGCCGGGAATCAGCACGATGCGACGATCCGCCGCATGGGCCTCGAACCGGCGGAGATCGAGCTGCATCTCGTGGAGCGTGATCGCGACTGCGTCGTAGCCAAGATCCGCGGCGCGATCGATCAGGTCGAGCGTCGAGTGGGGAATGGTGTCGATCGGGTCGTCGCCGGTGTGGGTATGGAGCTCAACCTTCAACATCGCACTGCCGGGTATTACAGGATCCGCGCCGGGTCCTGTCTGCGCCAAATCAACAACTTAGCGGCAGACGGCCGGGATCGCGCGGAAACGGTTTTCCAAAGGTTGAGTCGCGGGCGTCATTTGTCGCCGCCGGGGAGGACTTCTGCGGGGCACGGCGCCCCTGGAGTACGATGCGCGCCGCGGCATGAAGGCAATTGATTTCATCCTGCGGCTGGCGCTGGCCGCCGGCCTTGGCGCTGCGCTCGGACTCGAGCGCGAGATGCGGCAGAAGCCGGCAGGCCTGCGGACCAACATGCTGATTGCCGTCGGATCGGCGCTCTTCAGCCTGATTTCAGTGCAGCTCGCCGGGCAGGGCGGGAGCGCTGACCGGGTTGCCGCAAACATCGTCACCGGCGTCGGGTTCCTCGGCGGCGGCGCCATCCTGCGCAGCGGCCGCGAGGTACTGGGGATGACGACGGCGGCGACCATCTGGGTGAACGCGGCGATCGGCATGGCCGCCGGGTTCGGCGAATCGACGCTTGCGATCTCGGCGACCGGCATCACGTTGATGGTGCTTGGCGTCCTGCCGCCGATCGAACGGTACTTCGATCAGCGTATGCAGACGAGGCCGCAGCAGACGCCGGAACATTGACGTCGAGCGGGTCGGACCGACCGGGACCAGACCGAATTACTTGCGCGCGAGCAGCGCCTTTACTTCTGTTTCGAAGATCTGCGCGACGGTCTTGGCGTCCGGCTCCTTCGTCCCCTGCATGCCCGGAAGCCCGAGGTGCTTCTGGCACAGCCGTCCGTCGCGGCCGATGAGAAACGACATCGGCAACCCGATCAGCGGTCCATACGCGTCGTCGATCTTGTCCTGTTCCGGATCGCCGTCGAGAACCGGGTAGTTCATCTGCATCTTGGCGGCGTACGGCTTCGCGTTGGCGAAGCGATCGAGCAGCACGATGCTGACCACTTCGAATCCCTGGGCCTTGTACCGGTTGTAGAGGTCGATGAAGATGGGGATCTCGATCTTGCACGGCACGCACCACGTCGCCCAGAAATCCAGCAGCACGACTTTGCCCTTGTAGTCGGCGAGCCGCACGTCTTTGCCGTTGACGTCTTTGAGCGTGAAATCCATATTCGCCGGTTTCGCGTCGGCGGCGCATGCGGTGCCGGCCGCGGGCTTGGGCGCGGCAGCCTTCGACGGTGCCTGCGCGATGATCGCCGCGCTGGTAGCGATAACCACGATCGCCGCGATTAATCCCGAGATCAGTGATTTTTGCATTCTGTGCCTAACGGATGCTCTCGAACGTCAGCGGCGGCGCGATCGTGCGGCCGCGATCAGTTGGCGGAGGGAGAGGGATTCGAACCCCCGGTACCCTTCCGGGTACAGTGGTTTTCAAGACCACCGCCATCGACCACTCGGCCATCCCTCCGCACCGTCATTTTATTCGGAGATTTGCGCGTTTTTGAACCACCGCCGTCTTTTCCCCGCACACCCGCGCCATCGGCGATTGGTATCGCACGTTTTGCCGAAGATTTCATGCGAAGCCACTCGCCGTGGGCCGTCTCGATGGCGGGAACAACGGATTTCGGGGGCTCGTGGCATCGCGCGGGCGCCGACGCGCATCGCCTCGCCGGCGCTCGCGCGTCAGAGGCTCAGGCGAGCCCGTCCGCTGAGACGGTGGCGCGGCGCTCCATCATCGCGTCGAGGCTCAGCGATCCAGGGCCGACGCGCACCAGTTGAATCGCGCACGCGAGCAGCACGAGATTGCGAGTGAACTGGACCAGCTGCAGGCGGAACATCGCCGCATCAGGCGCCGCCCAGAAGTTGTGCATGAACAGCGTCACTGGAACTAGGAAGACGACCAGCAGGCAGCCGCCGAGCCTGGCACGATACCCGAACAGCACGCTGAGTCCGCCGAGCAGCGCAATTACGCCGGAGATTGGCACCAGCACCGGTGCCATCGGAACGCCGTGCGCTGCCGCCAGCACGATCTTCGCCGGCGTGAAGTGGCCGGCAGACGCAAGCATGAAGATCATGGCAAACAGCTGCCGTCCGATGAGCACAAGGTAGTCGAATTCTTCGGCCTGGAGATCGGTGTTCGACATTGGTGATTCCTTCCTGGTCGCGGCGCGAGCGCGGTCAGCGCGGTACGTTGCCCTGCATGATCAACCAGAGGAAGCCGAGAACGCCGAGAGCGCCTAGCAGGGCCTTCATGACACTCCACTCCTTCCATCGAGGGCGAAGCGCGGCGGATTCGCGTAGACGTTCGCGGGGATCCGGTATGCGCGGACGATAGTGGAGTTGCGAACGTTTTCCTAGGCCACTAAGGTGGCGTGCCGTTCGATGCGTTGCTGCGGCGATCCACTCGGCTGGGATGCCACAGTCAGGTGCGGGGGCGTAGCGTGCGCACGCAGACGAGCACCGTCAGCGAAGCCGTTTAGCACCGTCGGCGACGTCGCGAGCAGCCTCGGCGGAGCCGCCAGCACCATCAGCGAAGCCGCGGCACTTTTTCATGGTCGGCCCCCGCGGCGTCGGCTTCGCAGACGCGACGGTAGACGGGACGGCAGGTGCGCGGTGTCGCATACACGCTCACACGACACCGTAGCGCGACGCGGGTGCATGACACAGTCACCCTGCGGGAATTGGCCTGCACTTTGGACAACGTCGCGGCACTCGCGCCAAACCGGGTGAAATCAACGGCGGCCGCATCCCGATTTGCGCGACGGCGGCGTCGCCCGGAGGCTCGCCATGCGCCCGATTCGATCGGCTGCCGTCACCTCGATGACGATTTCACCGAACCCCGTCGCAGGGGGCGGCAATTCCGGCGGGACGCTGACCTTCAGCCGGTCCGATTCCGGCGGCCACGTGGCCGGCGCAGCCCGACGCCGTTGTTCGTTTCTCGAGCAGCGATCCCGACGTTGCGGCCTTGTTTCCCGGCGACGATCTCGTCCCCGCCGGTTCGACGAGCCACACCTTTCGAATCTTCACGCGCGGTGCGCCGACGTCGCGTAGCGTCACGTTCACCGCTTACTTCGACGGTGCGGCACTCAGCAGCGTCCTGTCGGTTGGTGCCGTCACCGGTGTCAGCGTCTCCTCGCTCGGTGCGAACGTCACCACGTTGCGCGGCGGCGACGGTGGCGTCGCGACGGTGGCGCTCGCGGCGCCGGCGCCGGCGCCGGTGCTCGTCGCGCTGTCCACGAACCATCCCGAGCTATTCAGCTCGCTGCCGACTAGTACAGCTTTTCAGTTCGAGCGGCGCAGCGACTGTGCCGACGACCGTGACGGACCGGCACGAGCATCCGGTCGAATCCTGCGGGCATCAGCGTCGCGGTGGGCACCACTGGATCGGCGTCGTTCGCGAGCGGCACGTCGATCACGCTGTCCGTGGCCAACGGCCGCGACGCGATCTGGTCGGGTGCCTGTTCCAGCGGAGGCAACAAGACAAAGACGTGCACGTTCACGATCGCTGCTGCCGCGTCGGTGACGGCGAACGTGCAGTAGCCGCCAGCGCCTCAACCACTGAGGGGCGGGCGTGGCGCAGAAACGTTTCAGGACAGTCGCCGCCCGCATCGCCTGGAGGGCGACGCGCTGCGACCGCGTCTGAATCGACGACGCAGCGTGCGGCCGAGCCAACCAATCACCGCCGCCGCGACACGACTGAATCGGCGCTCCGGTTCAGCACACACGCGGATAGACTCGCGCCCGTCGAACGCCGCGAAGGAGAGCCTCGTGCAAATCCTTGAATAGACCGCTCGCGCCGACCGCCTCCTACTGCTCCGCGGCGCTGAACGGCGGCGGCTCGCTCTTCACCAGCGCGAGCTGCGGTGCGACGGCCGCCTGCAGGTCGAAGTCGCGAATCACTTCGCGGACGACGTCGCCGTCGACCGGACGCTGATCGAGGGCGAAGCCGGACGTCAGCGCGTTGTCGCACATGACGCTGATCGTTCGCGGCAGCCCGCGCGAGTACTCGTGAATCAGCGTGACCGCCTCTCGCGTGAAGATATTCGCGGGGTCGCCGCCGGCAGTGCGGATTCGCGACGCGATGTACGCGGCGGTGTCCGGCAGGTCGAGCGGCTTCAGCTCGCACCTCAACGCGACTCGCTGCTTCAACTGTCGCAGGCCCGGCTGCTTGAGGCGCTCGGCGAGTTCGGGCTGTCCGGCCAGAACGACCGGCAACAGCCTGGCCGTCGGCGTTTCCATATTCGCGAGGAGCCGGATCTCCTCGAGGATCTCGTCCGGAACCGCCTGCGCTTCGTCGACGACGAGCGCGGTGAGCTTGCGGTGCGATTGCCGCTCGCGAACGATCGCCTCGAGACCGCCGAGCAGCGAAGCCTTTGAGGTCTCGGCTCGGCCGGTGAGCGCGAGGCGCGAGGCGAGGGTTTCGAAGAATTCGGCGCGGGTCAGCGTCGGATTGTCGATCACCACGCAGTTGACGTGGCGGCATTTCTCGGAGGCGAGCGCCGCGCGCAGCAGCGTCGATTTACCCGTTCCCGCTTCGCCGATCAGGACGGTCACGGGCTTGGCAACCGACAGGCCGTACTCGAGGTGGCACAGCGCCTCGCGATGCTGCCGGGTGAAGTACAGGAATCTCGGGTTCGCGGTGAGCTCGAATGGAACTTCGCGGAAGCCGTAAAAGTGCTGGTACATGAGAGTCTCGCCGCCGCTACGGAGTCAGAACGATGGTCTTGATGAATCGCACCGGCACGCCGTCGACGGTCGCCGGTTGATACTTCCAGTGCGCGGCGCTGCGAACCACCATCGAGTCGTAGGCCGAATGCAGCGACTGGCGCATCGTCACATCGACGACGTGTCCCGACTCGTCGATGACGATATCGAGCACGCCGGTCTTCTTCGTCGACCGCATGATGGCGCGAAGCGCCGGTGGCATACCGGGAACGTTCTGATCGACCGTCACGGGCGGGGATACACGAACGTCGGTGATGGTGTAAGCCGGTACAGCGGCCGGCGCCACGGCGAACTCGGCTCGGGCCGCGGGCGCGGCCGACGACGGCGGCGCGACGAGCGCGTCGGCGCGCGGCGCCGAACGCTGCGCGGCCGCCGACTGAATGAGCTGCAGGAAGCCGTCGACCAGCACGCTCAAGTCGGCCATCCCGTCGTCTTTCACGCCCAGCCGCTCCGCTTCGGCGATCAACTGGCGCGCTTCGCTGAGCGGCGCTTCGGCGCTGCCGAAGCTCTTGCGATCGATCTCCGCGCGCGCCGTGCGGAACTGCTCGCGAACGAGCGACGGCAGCAGCCGCTTGCGGACATCGCCGAACAACCGTTCCAGGCGCGGCGAGGTATCGGCAGCGTCGAGAGTGGCGAGCGGCTGCCGTCGGATTAATGACTCCGCTACCGATTCAGCTTCCCGCGTGCGGCCGAGCGCAAACAGGCAAAATGCCCGATACTCGTCGGCCTGGCGCGCGAGGGCAGGCGCCGCGGCGCCATCGACGCCGGCGAGCGCCGACAGCGCGTCTTCGTAGGCCGCCGACGCGTATAGATCCTTCGCGGCGCTCAACGGATCCTGGGCACCGAGCAGGCCCTCGGATGCCGTCACCAGCAGCGCGACGATGAGCAGCGATTTCATCGGTGTCCTCGCAAGAAAACAGTCACTTCGTGAGATCGGTCGCGATTCTGTTCGGCCCCTTGGCGGTCACGAGGAAGGTCTGTTTCCGCTCGCCGAGTTGTGGATTGCGGAACACGACGTCGTGGGCGCCGACCGCGACGAGCACGTTGGCGATTGGCGTCTGACCGATGCTCGCGCCGTCGACGAGAACCTCCGCCCACGGCCGCGCGTTGACGCTGACCGACGCCTGCGGAGCATCGACGCGGATCGCCGTCGTCTTGCCGGCGGCGACGTCGACCCGTCGTGCTTCCTGATAACCGACGGCACGGTTCGCCAGCACGA